>Ga0210385_10001158_pt1 | contig 16686 bp, 13 predicted proteins | sample IncBWH26OmetaG_FD_160107 | JGI IMG/M metagenome (GOLD analysis project Ga0210385, IMG submission 160107) | Forest soil microbial communities from Barre Woods Harvard Forest LTER site, Petersham, Massachusetts, United States - Inc-BW-H-26-O ...
GGGGTGGCACCGCCGCCTTGATCGCGATGCGCCGTGAAATCACCGCGCATCTGCGCGAGGAACCTGAATTGAGGCTGCTCGACGCCGACCTCAAGCATCTGTTGGCGTCATGGTTCAATCGCGGCTTCCTGGAGCTGCGCCGGATCGACTGGCAGTCGCCAGCCGCGGTGCTGGAGAAGCTGATCGCCTATGAGGCGGTGCATGAGATCAAGGGCTGGGACGATCTGCGGCGCCGCCTTGCGCCCGACCGGCGCTGCTTCGCCTTCTTCCACCCCGCGTTGCCGGGCGAGCCGCTAATCTTCGTCGAGGTCGCGCTGGTACAGGGACTGGCGACCTCGATGCCGCCGCTGCTGTCGCAGGATGGAAACGAGGACGCGGCGCGAGCGCAAGCCGAAAGCGCTGACACCGCGATCTTCTATTCGATCTCCAACTGCCAGGAAGGCCTGCGCGGCGTGTCGTTCGGCAATTTCCTGATCAAGCAGGTGGTCGAGGAGCTCAAGGCGGAATTTCCTCAGCTCAAGCAGTTCTCGACGCTGTCGCCAATACCAGGCTTTCGACGCTGGCTTACGCAGCGGCTATCGGATGGAGACGCGTCCAATGCCGCGCTGTTACGACAGCTCGCGCATGACGGCTGGTGGAACGACCTGCAGCAGAGCGAGACGCTACGGGCGAATCTGATGCAGCTTTGCGCGGTCTATCTGACGCGCAAGCCCTCGATACGCATCGATCCCGTCGCGCGCTTTCACCTCGGCAATGGCGCGCGGCTCGAACGCATCAACTGGCTCGGCAATACCACACCGCGCGGCATCCAGGAATCCTTCGGCATCATGGTCAACTATCTCTACGACCATGACAGCATCGAGGCCAACCACGAGGCCTTCGTGCATGACGGCACCATTGCCCGCTCGGCGGATGTCGACGCCCTGCTGACAAAGCCGGATTGAGCGGGCGTTAGGCCGCGCCAATCCAATCATCCCCAACCATCCCCGTATCACTAAGGAGAGAGACCATGATGAACAGACGCGAATTTTCGACCGCCCTCATTGCCGGTACAGCGGCTTCGATGATCTCCAGCCGCGGTATCGCCGCCAACGCAACGCCGCCAAAGGCGCGCAACGTCGTGCTGGTGCACGGCCTGTTCGCCGACGGCTCCTGCTGGACCGACGTGATCGCGCGATTGCAGGCGGCAGGGCTGAACGCGACCTCGGTGCAAAACCCGTTGACGACATTGCCTGAGGCGGTCGCCTCCGCCGAACGCGTGCTGGCAAGACAGGATGGCCCGACGGTCCTGGTCGGCCACTCCTTCTCCGGCATGATCGTCACCGAAGCCGGCGTGCATCCGAACGTCTCGGCGCTGGTCTATGTGGCGGCGCGTGCGCCGGATGCGGGCGAAGACTACACCGCGCTCGCCAAGACCTATCCGACGCCGCCGGCCTCGGCTGGCATCGTCTTCGACGGCGATGAAGGCCGTCTTTCCGAGGAGGCCTTCCTGCGCGATTTCGCGGGGGACCTGCCGAAGGCCAAGGCCAAGGTGCTCTATGCCGTGCAGGAGCCGTTCCAAAAGGCGTTGCTTACCGGCAAGACCACGAACGCAGCCTGGCGGTCAAAGCCGAGCTACTACGCCGTTTCGACGGAAGACCGCACCATCAATCCAGACCTTGAACGCTTCATGGCCAAACGGATGGGCGCCAAGACCATCGAGGTGAAAGCCAGCCATCTCTCGCTGATCTCCCACCCTGAGGAAATCACGCGGCTGATCCTGCAGGCTGCCGGACATTAGCCTGCCTCACGTCAAACAGCGACAGGCCTCGACATTGTCGCGGCCTGTCGGCGGCGGGATCGTCGGCGCTCGATCAACTCTGCGAATACCAAAACGCCCTGGCGCAGCTAAATTCGTAGCCCACACAACCCGCTCATGATCGCGACTGAAATCAATCCGCTCGCCACCAGGCCCGCCGTCCAGATCCGGTTGGCGAGCGCGATGTCGACGCCATGCGCGAGCAGCACACCGCGCAGTCCCGACGAAAGATGGGCAAGCACAAAGAAGACGCCGAGCGCGTAGTGCGGCACCAGTCGAATGCTCCAGGCATCGTGGATCAGGCCAACCGGCTCGCCCGCAGCCCAGGCCCAGTTGGTATCGATGTGATGCACCGCGCGCGCGGACACCAGAGCCGAATTCAAATGCGTGACAATGAACGCTGAGAGGTAGACGCCGGACCCGATCTGAAACACGCGGTAGGCATCGACGGGAAGTGAACTCCAGTGCCACGCGAGCCGGACGCCGACAGCGACCTGGAACAACATCAGGGTCACAAGAATGGGTTCGACCACGGCCGAGCGATAGACCTGCCGTCCGATCTTCATCACGGCCGCATGCACATCCGGCCCGAACAGACCGAGCAGGTGATTGGTGAGATGAAACGAGAGGTAGATGAGAATGATGGCTGCGGCGACGCCGTGGACGACGCGCCATCCCGCGACGGACGAGGCTGCCGACATCGACGGCGCGGTTGAGGCGGCCTGATCCTCGCGCCCAAACAGGACAAAGATACAAGCCGCCAACCAGCCGACGACCCATACGAGTTCGTCGCTCAAAGGAATATGCAGCAGTCCAAGACCGACGCCGGTGAGGACGAACAACGGCGGCGCGCAAATCGTGGCGTAGGCGAGCCGTCGCGCACGCAGCTCGAAGGGTGAAGGAGCCGCTTTGGTCGAAGCTTTGGTCAACCGGCATGCGTAAGCGAGCCCAAGCAACGGCATCGCGGTCGCGACCAACAAAAGAAGCGCCGCCGCCAGCAACCGGCCCGCCGACAATGGACCGCTGGAGGGAGAAACCGCGAAATGGAAGCCGTCGAGCCAGAACGGATAGGAGATTGCACCCAACGCCGGAATCAGTCCGCGAAGTCTGGAGGCGACCGGATTAGCCAGGCCATCGCCGCCCGGCCGAACGCCGCTTTGTTCGATCGCACTCATAGGGTCCCCCAGAAAATCCCCAAGACATCGGCGCGCCGACCGCTGCCCATCCGCCCAATTTATAGGCAGAACCCCAATTCCACGCATTTACTCCGTCACAACCTGTCGACCTTTCGGGGTCAGCGAGCCCTCAACGCCCGGATTGCTCAACTCTCCCGCATACAATTCACGAAATCTGCTGCGATTTTAGTCAGCGGCAAAATCCTGCGATTTTCGCTTCCACGATTTTTATCAATTAAAACAAGCGGATGTGCCCCGCGGCGTTCTGGCACGAAGCTTGCGAAAGCGGTTTGGGCCTCGCAAACCGGCGTGGCCGCGAGATGGAAGCGGGTTTTACCCGCCACGGGGAGTAGTCAATGGATTTTAGCAGCATTTCACGACGGCGCCTGTTGCAGGGAAGCGCGGCGCTGACACTGGGCACCGCGCTCGGCGCACGCACCGCCGCCGCCGCGGATACCACGATCGGCTTCATCTATGTCGGCTCGCGCGACGACTACGGCTACAACCAGGCGCATGCGCAGGCCGCCGCCGCGCTGAAGAAGATGCCCGGCATCAAGATTGTCGAAGAGGAGAAGGTGCCGGAAACCGACGCCGTCGAAAAGACGATGGAGTCGATGATCAATCTCGACGGAGCGAGCCTCGTGTTCCCGACCTCGTTCGGCTACTTCAGCCCGCACATGGTCAAGATGGCGAACAAGTATCCGAAAATACACTTCGAGCACTGCGGCGGCCTGTGGACCGACAAGGACCCGAAGAACGCCGGCAGCTATTTCGGCTATATCGACGAGGCGCAGTACATCTCCGGCATCGTCGCCGGCTACACCTCCAAGACCGGCAAGCTCGGCTTCGTCGCCGCCAAGCCGATCCCGCAGGTGTTGCGCAACATCAACGCGTTTACGCTGGGCGCCAAGCTCGCCAACCCGAAGGCGACCACGCAGGTGATCTTCACCGGCGACTGGTCGATGCCGGTCAAGGAAGCCGAAGCCACCAACAGCCTGATCGACCAGGGCGTTGACGTCCTGACCTGCCACGTCGACGGCCCGAAGACGATGGTGGAAAACGCCGCCCGCCGCGGCGCCATGGTGTGCGGCTATCACGTCAACCAGTCGCCGCTCGCACCGCAAGCCTATCTCACCGGCGCAGAGTGGAATTGGGAAGCGCTCTATCCGAAATTCCTCAAGATGATCGCGTCCGGCGAAGGCATCCCGAACTTCTATCGCGGTGGCCTCCAGGAAGAGATCGTCAAGGTCTCGCCCTATGGTCCGGCGGTAGGAGAGAAGGCGCGCAAGCACGCCGACGAGGTCAAGGCCACGTTCCTGGCCAAGGGTCTTGCGATCTTCAAGGGCCCGCTGGTGGACAACAAGGGCAAGACCGTCATCACCGCGGGCACCGAGCGCGGCCAGAAGGATCCCGAGCTCGAGAAGATGGACTATCTGGTCGAGGGCGTGATCGGCGCAACGTCGTGACATCTGGAGTGACTTCGTGACATCTGAAGTTGCCGATCCGGCAGAGGCGGCCACGATTGCTCCGGCCGCCGACCCCGGATTTCTCCAGCGCCACGGCGCCACCATCGAATATATCCTGATCCCGGGCGCGGCGCTTGCCGGCGCGCTCGTGGTCTTCGGCATTTTTGTCGCGCTGTTCGGCAAGAATCCGCTCGACCTGTATTTCTACATGTACCAGGGCGCGTTCGGCACCTGGTTCTCTTGGCAGAACACGCTTACCCGCGCCGCGCCCTTGATCCTGACCGCGCTGTGTACGGCGCTGCCGGCGCAACTGGGCATGGTCATCATCGGCGGCGAAGGCGCGCTGCTGATCGGCGCACTGTCGGCAACATCGATCGCGCTCACGATGCCATCGGCGCCGCCGCTGGCGGTTCAACTCGCGATGGCGGCGGCCGGCATGATCGGCGGCGGGCTTTGGATATTGCTCTCCGGCGGCCTTCGGCAATATCGCGGCGTCAACGAAACGATCTCAAGCCTGCTGCTGGTCTATATCGCGCTTGCCATCCTCAACCATCTCGTCGAAGGCGTGATGCGCGATCCGGCGAGCCTCAACAAGCCGTCGACCTACGAGATCGGCGCGGCCAACATGATCGGCTCGATTCCGGGCACCGACGTGCATTGGGGCCTGGTGTTCGGTCTGGTCGCCGCGACCGCTTCCTACGTCTTGATCTATCACACCACTTTCGGCTTCGCCGCACGCGTCGCCGGCGGCAATGTCCGCGCCGCCAAGATCGTCGGCCTCTCCGTTGGCAGATTGATCCTCACCATCTGCTTCATTGCCGGCGCTTGCGCAGGGCTTGCCGGAATGGTCGAAGTCGCCGCCGTGCAGGGCCGCACCAACGCCAATCTCGCCGCGGGATACGGTTTCACCGGGATCCTGGTCGCGTTCCTGTCGCGGCAAAATCCGCTCGCGATCATTCCCGTCGCAATCCTGCTCGGCGGCATCGGCGCGAGCGGAGGCCTGTTGCAGCGAAGGCTCGGCCTGCCCGACGCCTCGGTGCAGGTGTTACAGGGAATCATCTTCGTGTTTGTGCTGGCGAGCGATGCCGTCTACGGACGGATCGGCTTTCTGAAAGGGAAATCCTGACATGGCCGACGGATCGATCGGGCTCTGGACCGTGCCGCTCGCCGTGTTCGGCGGCGCCATCCGCGTCTCGACGCCGTTCCTGTTCGTCAGTCTCGGCGAATGCATCACCGAGCGAAGCGGCCGCATCAATCTCGGCCTTGAAGGCACGCTGGTGATGGGCGCGATGAGCGCCTACGGCATCTCTTATCTCACGGGCTCACCATGGCTCGGCGTGTTAGCCGCCGGCGTCACCGGCGCCATGCTGGGGGCGCTCCATGCCGGGATTTGCTCACTGCCGCGCGTCAACGACGTCGCGGTCGGTATTGCACTCATGCTGTTCGGCACGGGCCTCGCCTTCTATCTCGGCAAGCCGCTGATTGAGCCGACGGCGGCAAGACTTCCGGCGATCGATTTCGGCTGGTGGAGCGATATCCAGCAAGTCCGCGCGGCGCTGCGCATCAATGTGCTGTTTTTGTTGGGCGTCGTGCTCGCGCCTGTTCTCTACTGGGCGTTCCGGACCACCCGCTGGGGGCTTCTGATCCGCACCGCCGGTGAAAGTTCGGACGCCGCGCGCGCCATGGGTCATTCGGTGCTGTTGATCCGCCTGCGCGCGACCATGGCCGGCGGCTTTCTCGCCGGCATCGGCGGCTCGTTCCTGTCGCTGTTTTATCCCGGAAGCTGGAACGAGGGCTTGTCTTCGGGGCAAGGCGTTACGGCGGTGGCTCTCGTCATCTTCGCGCGCTGGGACCCGATGCTTTGCCTGTGGGCTTCGCTCGCCTTTGGCGGTGCCGCGGCACTCGGACCGGCCCTGCAGTCGGTCGGCGTCACCTCCGGCTATCATCTGTTCAACGCGGCGCCCTACATCCTGACGCTGGCGATCATGATCATCACCTGCTCGCCGAAGCGCACGCTGACCGGCGCGCCCGCCGAACTGTCGATCACGAGGTAGACGAGGCCAACATGCCCGAGCGCTATACCAAGTCCGAGCCCTATGCGTGGCCCTATAATGGCGACCTTCGTCCCGCCAACACCGCGCTGATCATTATCGACATGCAGACCGATTTCTGCGGTCCCGGCGGTTATGTCGACAAAATGGGCTATGACTTGTCTTTGACCCGGGCGCCGATCGAGCCCATCAAGCGGCTGCTCGCGGCGATGCGCGCCAAGGGCTATCACATCATCCACACCCGCGAGGGACATCGTCCCGACCTCGTAGATTTGCCGGCCAACAAGCGCTGGCGCTCGCGCCAGATCGGCGCCGGAATCGGCGATCCCGGCCCGTGCGGACGTATCCTTGTGCGCGGCGAGGCGGGCTGGGAAATCATTCCGGACCTCGCGCCGCTACCGGGCGAGCCGATCATCGACAAGCCCGGCAAGGGATCGTTCTGCGCCACCGACCTGGAATTGATGCTGCGCCTGCGCGGCATCGAGAACATCGTCTTGACCGGCATCACCACCGACGTCTGCGTTCACACCACCATGCGCGAAGCCAATGACCGCGGCTTCGAATGCGTGCTGGTGGAGGATTGCTGTGCCGCGACCGACAAGAGCAACCACGAGCACGCCATCAAGATGATCAAGATGCAGGGCGGCGTGTTCGGCGCCGTGGCCACGTCCACCGACCTGATCGGAGCTATCTAGTGTCCCGGTTCTGACATTCGTATCATATCGCAGCGGGCGCTTTTACGAATGTCAGAACCAAAGGGACACTAGCAAATATATAATTCTAGAGCTCCTCTGATTCCGAAATTCGCATCAGAGGTTGCCGCGAGAGATTGCGAATTTCAGAATCGGAGCTCTAGTGAAGATCGGCGAATATCCCGCGCCGTCCGGCGCGTTCGGCATCGACGCCATCGCGATGACCATGCGTTTCGGAGATTTCGTCGCGCTCGACAACGTCGAACTGAAGGTCCGGCCCGGTACGCTGCACGCACTTCTCGGCGAGAACGGCGCCGGCAAGAGCACGCTCGTGAAATGCATCATGGGCTATTACCACGCCACGCAAGGCGACATCCTGGTCGGCGACCGCGAACAGGCGATCGCCAATCCAAAGGATGCGCACGCGCTGGGCTTAGGGATGGTCTACCAGCATTTCACGCTGGTGCCGGCGATGACGGTGGCCGAAAACCTGGTGCTGGCGCGTGACGATGTTCCGGCCATCGTCGACTGGGCCAAGGAAAAGAAGGAACTGGAAGCCTTCCTGTCGAAAATGCCGTTCAAGGTGCCGCTGAACGCCCGCGTCTCGGACATCTCGGCCGGCGAGCGGCAGAAGTGCGAAATCCTCAAGCAGCTCTATTTGAAGCGACGGTTTTTGATTCTCGACGAGCCGACCTCGGTGCTGACGCCGGGCGAAGCCGACGAGGTGCTCGGCATGCTGCGCGCCATGGTGCAGAACGGCGAACTGACGATCCTGATGATCACGCACAAGTTCCGCGAGGTGATGGCGTTCGCTGACGAGGTCACCATCCTGCGCCGCGGCAAGCTTGCGGGCAAAGGCCTCGTCAAGGAGCTGACGCCGGATGCGATGGCGCGCGCGATGATCGGCGCCGAGCAATTGACCATCCAGCCGCCGCGCTCGGGCGAGGCCGGCAATGTGCGGCTTGAACTCAACAAGATCTGCGCGCTCGACGACGCCGGCGCCATCGCGGTGAAGGATGCCTCGATTTCGGTGCGGGGCGGCGAGATCGTCGGCATCGCGGGCGTCTCCGGCAACGGCCAGCGCCAGCTCGTCGAAGTTCTCGCCGGCCAGCGCGAAGCCGAAAGCGGCGAAGTCCGCGTCGCCGGCGACGTCTATCACGCCAGCCGCGAGGAAATGCGCCGGCACAAGATGTCGCTGTTGCCGGAGGAGCCGTTGAAAAACGCCTGCGTCGCCGGCATGAGCGTCGCCGACAACGTCGCGTTCCGCGAATTCGACCGCGCGCCCTTTGCCAAAGGCGGCTGGTGGCTCAACCGCGCCGCCTTCCGCGCCGACGCCGAGCGGAAGATCGGCCTCTACAAAATCAAGACCCGTACCCCGGATACGCCGATCTCGGCGCTGTCGGGCGGCAACGTCCAGCGTGCGGTACTGGCACGCGAACTCGGCGGCGATGTCGAGGTGCTGATTGCCGCCAATCCCTGCTTCGGGCTCGATTTCGCAGCCGTCGCCCAGATCCATGCCGAGATCATGGCGGCGCGCAACCGCGGCGCCGCGGTGCTGCTGGTCAGCGAGGACCTCGACGAATTGCTCGAATTGTCGGATCGTCTGGTGGTGATGTTTCACGGCCAGTTCGTCTACGAGGCGCGCGCGAGCGAAGCCAACCTGACGGAAGTTGGCCGCCACATGGCGGGGCACTGATGAACGATGTCGAGGGACTGACGCAGGCCCAACTGGACGAACATTTCCTGCGGCGTTCCTTCGACGTCGCCCGCCGCTCGATGACGAACGGCAATCATCCCTTCGGCGCTATTCTGGTCGACCGAAACCGCAAGGTCCTGATCGAGACCGAAAACGGCTACATGCCTTCGCATGATGGCACCGCGCATGCCGAGCGCCTGCTGGCGAGCCAGGCCTGCCGCACCGTGAGCGCCGACGTCCTCACCAGGGCTACCATCTATTCTTCAGCCGAACCTTGCGCGATGTGTGCGGGCGCCATCTATTGGGCCGGCATCGGCCGCCTGGTCTATGGTCTCAGCGAAGCCAAACTGCGCGGCATCACCGGCAACCATCCCGAAAATCCTACCCTCGATTTGCCCTGCCGCGCAGTGTTTGCCAGCGGCCAGCGCGCAACTGACGTCGTCGGCCCGCTGCTGGAAGATGAAGCCGCAGCGCTTCACGCCGGCGTCTGGATGAAATAGGCGGAAGGTCAGAGGCGCGTAAGCCGCGGGAGATATCCTGCGGCTTTTTTCGTATGTGAAAGCCCGCCGACAAAACCCGCCAAATAAAAATGGCGCCGCGAGCAAGTCGCGGCGCCATCGTTTTGATGAAGACGAGAGCCTTAGAACTTCACAGTGACACCGGCGTAGAGCGACTGTTCGGTACAGCTGTGAGTGCTCTGGATCGAGCCGCCGATCAGCGCGTTACAGATACCGAGTTCGGCACTGTGATCGAGGCCGAACTTGTTCTGCCAGTAGCGATAGGCAACCCAGAGATCCACGAAGTGGGTGTACTTCGCACCCCAGACCGCCTTGGAGGCGTCGAAGGTCAGACGGATCGGTTCGGAGTTGATTTCGGTCTTCGACGGGCTGTTGGTCGAGAGCGGAGCGTTGGAGTCGCCCTTCGGTCCGTAGAAGCCGGCGCGGCCGCTGACCGAGAAGTACTGCATGTTTTCCGGCAGGAAGCCGAGGTCCATGTAGTAGTTGATTTCAACCGCCCAGGTCCAGTGGAAGTCCGTATTGCCGTCCGAGAGACAGGTTACGCCAGGAGTGCCGGCTCCGAACACGTTAGCGCAGGAGTCGAAGGCGTTGTGGTTGATTTCCCTGTAGGCCAAGGGCGCGACGTTGAAGAAGCCCTTGTAAGGAAGATCGAAGGCGAACTGCAGACCGAGAACGCCGTCGCGCTTCGCGGGAGCCAGATAGGTATTTTCACCCTCGATATCGGCGCCGATTTCGAACGAAATGTTGTGCAGCGGGCCCATGCTGAAGGCCTTGGTGCCGAAGATTTCGTTCCAGCCGAAGGTCGAGCGGAACAGGCCGTAGAACTCGGTGGCGCCAGCGCAACCCGTGTTGCCGCCGTTAACCGTAGCGGTTGAGGTAGGAGAGCCCGCGCACGGCGAAGCCGGATCGTTGTGGTCCGACTTGTACATCGAGATGGTGAAGAAGTTGGTGCCATAGCCCCAGATGTCGAAGTGCGTGAACGAGTACACCTGCTTTGCGGTGTTGCCGTTCCAGCCCGTGCCCGACTTGTTTGGCGAGAAGGCACCGGGATCGGTACCCGTGAAGATGTAGGAGAAGGTCACGCGGTCATCGATGAGCAAGAAGAAGGGCAAATCTGCCACCGGCTTCTTGGCCTTGACCGGAAGGTCCGCAGCACGAGCGACCCCAGCCGAAGCAATCGCGGCCATAGCGAGCGCCGCGGTTGCGAAGATTGCTTTTTTAAACATTAGTACCCCCAATTGCAGAGCGAACCATCACAGGCCCTGAACGAAACAGTTACGCCGTTCCCTTGGGGTGAGAAGCCTCAACTTTTTCCATCGCCTGCCGCGAGATTAATCAAAAATAGCCAAATCATCCGCGATTTAGGGGGCTTATTACGATTGATGGCGATGTCGGCGGGCTCGGTGAGCCGCAGCCACGAGTCTATTTCTAATTGTTTTTGTTCATTTTTTTGAAATCGGAGCAAAGTCCGCCGCGCGGCATAACCGTCGCTTCGCGGTATCCGCAGAGCAGTCAAATCACGATGCTCACATCCCAAGCAGCGCCAGGCCGTTCGTGACGAATTGCAACAGACCGTCACAATTATGCAACAGCTCTGCACGCCTCAGAGAGCTTCAAGGGTATCTATTTAGGGCCGTTCGCCGGCCTGCTTGAGAATCGCGCTCACGTCTGAACTGCCGAAGGCTTGGGCAACGACTGGCGCTTTTTCGCTACTTACGTTGGCGCGGAAAGTAGCACAGTATTCAGGCAGTGTTCTGGGAACCGTGAACCCGAATGTCCAATTCGACGCCTGTCAGCCCACATTCCGGCGAAGCGCCGCTTTTGCAGACCGTCGGGCTGACCAAGCGCTACGGCACGTTCCTCGCCAATGATTCCATCGACATCGATATCTGGCCGAACGAAATCCACGCTTTGCTCGGCGAAAACGGCGCCGGCAAATCGACCCTGGTCAAAACCGTCTACGGCCTGATCCAGCCGAGCGAAGGCGAGATGCGGTGGGAGGGCAAGAAGATGGTCCTGTCGGGACCGTCGGAGGCGCGATCCCGCGGCATCGGCATGGTGTTCCAGCATTTCTCTTTGTTCGACAACCTTACCGTAGCCGAGAATGTTGCGCTCGGGCTCGACGGCAAGGAATCCTTCAAGGACATGTCGGCGCGGCTTGAACAGGTATCGCGCACCTACGGGCTCCCGCTCGATCCGCGCCGCGAAGTCTGGCAGCTCTCGGTCGGCGAGCGGCAGCGCATCGAGATCGTGCGCGCGCTGATGCAGAATCCGAAATTCCTGATCCTCGACGAGCCGACGGCGGTCTTGACCCCGCAGGAGGCCGACCAGCTCTTCATCGTGCTGGAGCGGTTAAAGGCCGAGGGCCGCGCCATCCTCTACATCAGCCACAAGCTCGACGAGGTGAAGCGGCTTTGCGACACCGCCACGATCCTGCGCGGCGGCAAGAAGGTTTCGACCTGCAATCCGAAGGCGGAGACCGCGGCCTCGCTGGCGCGGATGATGGTCGGCACCGAGATCAAGGAAGTCAAAGCGGCGGCCACGCGACAGATCACGGTGCCGCGTCTCGTCGTCAACAATCTCTCGCTCGAGCCCGACGATCCCCACGGGGTACGGCTGCAAAATATCTCGCTCGAACTTCGCGGCGGCGAAATCCTCGGCATCGCGGGCGTGGCCGGCAACGGCCAGGACGAACTGTTCTCGGCGTTGTCGGGCGAACGCCCCTCCAACGACCCCGGCACGGTCGTGATCGAGGGCATCGCGGCCGGGCATCTCTCCATCACCAAGCGCCGCAAGCTCGGCGCGGCCTTCGTGCCAGAAGAACGGCTCGGCCATGGCACCGCGCCACGCATGAAATTATCGGAGAACGCGCTGCTCACCGGCCACGCCGCCAGCGGCATGGTCAAATACGGCTTCGTCAATACGCCGGCGACGTTGTCGGCCGTCGACCGCACCACAAAGACCTTTGATGTGCGCAAGGCCAAGCGTGATCCGGAAGCCGCTTCCCTTTCCGGCGGCAACTTGCAGAAGTTCGTGGTCGGGCGCGAAATCCTGCGCAACCCGGCCGTGCTGGTGGTAAGCCAGCCGACCTGGGGCGTGGATGCGGGCGCAGCCGCGGTGATCCGCCAGGCGCTGCTCGACCTTGCGGCCTCCGGCGCGGCCGTTCTGGTCACGAGCCAGGACCTCGACGAACTCGCCGAAATCACCGACCGGATCGCGGTGATGTTTCACGGGCGGCTATCGCAGACCCTGCCGACAGCGGAAGCCACGCGAGAGAAGCTCGGGCTGTTGATGGGCGGAAGCGGCCTCGACCAGAAGGATGTGGCGCATGCAGCTGGTGCTTGAAAAGCGCGCCGAGCGATCAAACACGATTGCACTGGTTTCCCCGCTGATCGCGATCGGCATGACGATCGTGACCATGGTCGTCCTGTTCGCCATCCTCGGCAAGAATCCGCTTCTCGCACTCTGGGTCTATTTCATCGATCCGTTGACCGACAGCTATTCGCTGCAGGAAATCGCGGTCAAGGCGACGCCGCTCGTGATGATCGCGATTGGACTGTCGCTCTGTTATCTCGCCAATGTCTGGAACATCGGCGCCGAAGGACAATTCCTGATCGGCGCTGTCGCCGGCTCCTGGATCGCCGTGAAAACCCAAGGCACCGACGCGGGCCCCTGGGTCTTGCCGGCCATGCTGGCGATGGGGGCAGCGGCAGGCGCGCTCTACGCGCTGATCCCGGCGATCTGCAAGGTGAAGTTCGGCGCCAGCGAAATTCTCACCAGCCTGATGCTGGTCTATGTCGCCGACCTCTTCCTCGATTATCTGGTGCGCGGTCCGTGGCGCGATCCGAACGGCTTCAACTTTCCAACCACCGCGGAGTTCGATCCCGTCGCCACCGTGCCGCTTCTGGTCGACGGCGGCCGTTTGCATCTGGGTGCGATTTTCGCCGTGCTCGTGGTCGGCGCGGCCGCTGTCCTGCTCGGACGGATGATCAAGGGTTTCGAAATCCGCGTGGTGGGCGCTGCACCTCGCGCCGCGCGCTTTGGCGGCTTCAATTCCAAGCAGCTGATCCTTTTGACCTTCGCCATTTCCGGCGCGCTTTCGGGGCTTGCCGGGATCATCGAAGTCGCGGGTCCCGTCGGCCATCTTCAGCCGGGCTTTTCACCCGGCTATGGATTCACCGCCATCATCGTCGCCTTCCTCGGGCGCCTGAACCCGGTTGGAATATTAATTGCAGGGCTTTTCCTCGCGCTGACGTTCATCGGCGGCGAACAGGCCCAGATCGCAATGAAGATACCTCTCGACGTGACCAAGGTTTTTCAGGGCATCCTGCTGTTCTATGTGCTCGCCTGCGATTCCCTTATCCTCTACCGGATCCGGTTGGTTTCCGCCTCGCCACAGGTGCCAAGTGGAACTGCTTGAAGCCATCATCCTGTCGGTCCTGGCGGCGTCGACACCCCTGTTGATCGCGGCCACGGGGGAACTCGTGACCGAACGTTCCGGTGTCCTCAACCTCGGCGTCGAGGGCATGATGATCGTCGGCGCAGCCTGCGGCTTCGGCGGCGCCTGGCTCACCGGTTCGATCATTGTGGGCGCGATTTTCGGGATCGTCGCGGGCGCGTTGATGTCACTGATCTTCGCACTGATGACGCTCGGCCTTGCCGTCAATCAGGTCGCGACCGGACTTGCCTTGACCATTCTCGGCGTCGGCGTTTCCGGCCTGATCGGCGCCGGTTTTGTCGGCGAACGGATCACGCCGGCCCCGCATCTTTACATTCCGGGCCTCACCGACATTCCGTTTGCCGGCCGCATCCTGTTCGGCGAAGACCCCTTCGTCTATCTCTCGCTGGTTCTTTTGATCGCCGTCTGGCTGTTTCTCTATCGCACGCGCGCCGGACTGGTGCTGCGCGCCGCCGGCGACAATCACATCTCATCCCATGCGCTCGGCTATCCCGTGCTTCGCATCCGCCTGTACGCCGTGTTGTTCGGCGGGGCCTGCGCGGGCCTGGCGGGCGCCTATCTGCCGCTCGCCTATACGCCGTTCTTCATTCCCGGAATGACCGCGGGCCGCGGCTGGATCGCGCTGGCGCTGGTGGTGTTCGCCTCCTGGCGTCCGGGCCGCCTCATCATCGGCGCCTACCTGTTCGGTGCCGTGACCATCCTGCAATTGCACGCGCAGGCGTTCAGCCTCGGAATCCCTTCGCAATTCATGTCGTCCCTGCCATACTTGGCGACCGTCATTGTCCTTGTTTTGATTTCGCGGGCGAGAACCGGCGGTTCGACCGCGCCCGCCGCGCTTGGCACGGTATTCGTGCCCGATCGCTGATTTCGCGTTTCAGGATGCGGCCGAAGGGGGAAGCCGCGTTCTGAATCTAGGTTTTACCCCGAAAGCGTGGAGATTGATGATGAGGAAAAAACTTCTTGCGGCCGCGGCCGCAGTTCTGCTGGCCGGGAGTTTGAGCGCTTCGGCCGCCGACAAGTTGAAGGTCGGGTTCATTTACCTCGGCCCGGTTGGAGATTTCGGCTGGACCTACCAGCACGAAGTCGCGCGCCAGGCTCTGGCGAAAGAATTCGGCGACAAGATCGAGACCACCTATCTCGAGAACGTCAGCGAAGGCCCCGACGCCGAGCGTTCGATCGAACAGCTCGTGCGCGCCGGCAACAAGCTGATCTTCACCACGTCCTTTGGCTACATGGACCCGACGCTGAAGGTCGCCAAGAAATATCCGAACGTGCATTTCGAGCACGCCACCGGATTCAAGCGCGACAAGAACATGGGGACCTATAACGGCCGGTTCTATGAAGGCCGCTATATCCAGGGCGTCATCGCCGGCAAGATGTCGAAGGCCGGTGTGCTCGGCTACATCGGCTCGTTCCCGATTCCCGAAGTCATCATGGGCATGAACGCCACGATCCTCGGGGCGCAGACGGTCAACCCGAACATCAAGGTCAAGATCATCTGGGCCAACACCTGGTTCGACCCCGGAAAGGAAGCCGACGCCGCCAAGGCGCTGCTCGATCAGGGCGCCGATATCATCATGCAGCACACCGACTCTCCGGCCGCGATGCAGATCGCTTCCGAGCGTGGCAAGCTGGCATTCGGCCAGGACTCCGACATGATCAAGTTCGGACCGAAGACGCAGCTGACCTCGATCATCGACAACTGGGCGCCCTACTACATCGCCCGCGTCAAGGCCGAACTCGACGGCAAGTGGGCGACGGACAACGACTGGGACGGCCTGAAGGCCAAGATGGTCGTGATGGCGGCCTACACCAACATGCCGGACGACGTGAAGAAGCTGGCGATGGATACCGAAGCCGCGATCGTGGCCGGCAAGCTCTATCCGTTCAAGTGCCCGATCGTCGATCAGGACGGCAAGACGGTTGAGTGCAAGGGCGGCGACCATCTCGACGACGGTCAGGTGCTCGGCATGAACTTCTACGTCAAGGGTATCGACGACAAGATTCCGGGCAAGTAAGCGCCCTAACTTTCCAAGCCAAAGGCCGGGCGGAAACGCCCGGCCTTTTTTCTTTTGCATCTTTTAGCTAACGCGCTTGGCCGCGCCAACGCTCTTTACCCGCTCCCTTTGCGGGAGATGGTATATCGAGTTCGCGGCACTATCGCTCGTCAGCCTGCCTGAAGGGCGCGCGCGGCCGCGCTGTGGCGGTGGATCAGATCGGCGACATCAAGCCCGGGAATGGCGCCGTCAATGACGGTCCACTTGCCCGCCACCATGACGCGATCGGCGCGATGCGCGCCGCACAGCACCAGTGCGGCGATCGGATCGCCGTGGCCGGAGAAACGCAGATCGTCGAGCTTGAACAGCGCAAGGTCGGCGGCCTTGCCGACCGCGATCTCGCCGAGCTCGGGACGGCCGACACAGGCCGCCGAGCCCTTGGTGGCCCAGCGCAGCGCGTCCTTGTGGCTCACTCTGCCGACGCCATAGCGCGCACGTTGCAGCAGGAAGGCGGCGCGGACTTCCTGCATCAGATTGGACTCGTCGTTCGATGCCGAACCGTCGACGCCAAGCCCGATGCCGACGCCCGCCTCTTCCATCTCGCAGACCGGACAGCAGCCCGATGCCAGAATCTGATTGCTGCAGGCGCAGTGGCTGATGGTGGTTTTGGCCTTGCCGAGCCGCTTCATTTCGGAAGGGTTGAAGAAGATGCCGTGCGCCAGCCAGGTCCGCGCATTGAGCCAGCCGCAATCCTCGAGATAATCGAGCGGGCGGCACTGATAGAGCTGTTCGCAGAACCGGTTTTCATCCTCGGTCTCTGCCAGATGGGTGTGC
>Ga0210385_10001159_pt1 | contig 16684 bp, 15 predicted proteins | sample IncBWH26OmetaG_FD_160107 | JGI IMG/M metagenome (GOLD analysis project Ga0210385, IMG submission 160107) | Forest soil microbial communities from Barre Woods Harvard Forest LTER site, Petersham, Massachusetts, United States - Inc-BW-H-26-O ...
GACGATGCCGGCATCGCCCTCGTGCTCGGTTCGCAGGAACTCCAGCAGCTGCCGTCGCGGATTGTCCTTCTCACCGATGCGGTAGCGGATGTTGGGGCGATCGAAGCTCGAGATGAACACCCGCGCCGCGCCCAACTCCAGCCGGGAGAGGATCTCGCCACGGGTCTGTTCGTCCGCGGTTGCAGTGAGCGCGATGCGCGGTACGCCGGGAAAGCGCCGCGCGAGCACCGACAGCTGGATGTACTCGGGACGAAAGTCATGGCCCCATTGCGAAACACAGTGGGCCTCGTCGATGGCGATGAGGCTCAAGTCGACCCCGGCCAGCAGTTCCAGGCAGCGCTCGGTCAGGAGCCGCTCGGGCGCCAGATACAGCAGATCGAGCTCCCCGGCCCGAACCAGTTGCTCGATGCGCTGCGCCTCCTGCCACTCCAGGGAGGAATTCAGGGCCTCGGCGCGCACCCCGGCCTCCTTCAGGCCCGCCACCTGGTCCTGCATGAGCGCGATCAGCGGCGATACGACCACGGCGAGCCCCGGGCGCACCAGTGCCGGAATCTGGTAACACAGGGATTTGCCGCCCCCGGTGGGCATGAGCACCAGGGCATCGCCCCCGCGGGCGACATGGTCGATAATCTCGCCCTGCGGGGCGCGGAATTGCGGGTAGCCGAACACCTCCCGCAGAATGCGCACCGGACTTGCGGCATCAAAACTCATGAATGTCCAAAGTGTACCTGACGAGTGACATGAAGCCCTTGACGCGCTACCTGCTGATGCCCTTCCATGCGGCGCCGCTGATCCTGATGGTGACCTTCACCATCCTGTGGTTCTACGGCATCAAAGGCGGAATATTCGGCATATTCCTCGACGTCATTCTGGTGTCCTGGTTCTTCAAGTATTGCTTCGCGCTGCTCGATGCCGTGGTCGCGGGCCACGATGAACTGCCGGTACTGTCGGTCGAGATGCTCAATCCTGTCGATGAGCAAAGGCCACTGATACAGCTGGCAATAACGGGGCTCGGGGCGATCGCCTCCTGGTGGGCCTATCACGCCATCGGCCCGATCGCGGGTGTGGTCCTCGGCGCGCTGCTGCTGAGCGCGCTGCCGGCGACCGTGGGCCTGCTCGCCATCAGCGACAGCTGGGTGCATGCGCTGTCGCCGCTGGCGATCGGGCGCATGATGAAGGGCCTGGGTCTGACCTATCTCGCGATGCTGGCGGTGACGCTGGGCGGCGCCGCGGTGGTCAGTGCGCTGGCCATGACGCTCGACTCGACGATGCTGATTCTCGCGCTCTCGCAACTGGTCTTCATGGGGATGTTCTGTTTTGTGGGCGGGGCCATCTTTGAAAGCCGCGTTGACCTGCAGCTGGCGACCCGGACGCACGGCGAGCGCCTGGCGGAACGCCACGAGCGCAACCATGCTGAGGATCGGGGCGCGGTCCTCGACCGCACCTATGCCCTGCTTCGCCTGCAGCGTCGCAGTGAGGCCTGGGCGCAACTTGAGTCGTGGATGCTCAAGCATTGTCCGGACAGTCATCCGTTCACGGAGTATCACGCGCTACTGGTCGCCACCTGCGCCTGGGAAGACAATGTCATCGGCGACCGGGTCGCCAACGAGTATTTAGAAAAGCTGCTCACCAACGGTGAAACGGGACTGGCGGTGGAGGCGCTGGAAATCCGGCTTAGAACCAATCCGACCTTCTATCCGCAGGATGCGGCGATGGCGGCGCGACTGATTGAGCTTGCGATGCTGTCGGGTCGCAAGGTGGCTGGCCTGAAACTGCAGGCGAACGCACCGGCGTAAACGCACGCGCCGCACAGACGTTCTGAGTGTGTCAGTGACAAGGAGAATCGTATGTCGACGTTGCCCCGACTGTTGCTCCCGGTCGCCGCCCTGGCTGTCCTGACCGCCAGTGCCGCGGCCCCGGCGGCGGTGCCCAAGGAAGCCCAGACGTTCCTTCAGTACGCCGGGCCGCCCATCGATGACTTCACCTACATCGGCCGCTACTATGCCGTGCGGGTCCTGGGGGGCACCTATCTGGCACTGTGGACGACGGTCTCGGACGGCTACCTGCTCAAGGTGATGGAGCCCTGTGTCAATCTGCCGTTTGCCAGCAAACTTGATCTCACCTCGGCGAACCGCATCGTCAGCCGCAATTACGACTACGTGATCGTCGGACAGGATCGCTGCCACATCGACACCATCCAGCGCCTGGACATCCAGGCGATGAAGCAGGCGCACATCGTCGAGCCGTAGGCCGGCCCGACGCGCGCTGAGGCTCAGGTCTTCAGCAGCGTCGTATCAATCGGCAGGTGCCGAATGCGCTTGCCGGTGGCGGCGAAGATCGCGTTGCACAGTGCCGGAATGACCGGTGGCAGCGCAGGCTCTCCCAAACCGGTCGGCGCGAACTGCGTCAGTTTGAAATCGACCTGCACCTGGGGCGCCTGGTACATGCGCAGCAGCGGGTACTCCGGGAACGTCTGCGCGACCCGTCCGCGATCCATCGTGATCTTGGCGCCCAACGCCTGGCTGATGCCGTCGATCACCGCGCCCTGACATTGATTGAGCGCGCCGGTCGGATTGATGATGGTGCCTCCGACATCGCCGACGACCCAGACCTTGTCCACCTTGACCGTGCCATCGGCCGGCAACACCGTCGCCTGCACGACTTCGGCGAAGTAGCCGAGGTGGCTGTAGTAGAACGCGACGCCCATGCCGGTGCCCTGCGGCAGCTGCCGCTTACCCCAGCCGGACTTCTCGCGCACCATCTCCAGCACACCCTGCGCACGCTTGCCGCTGAACGGCGGCCCGAGGTTGCCAAAGCCGCCGCCGCCGCCCGGCGGGCCCTTGCGCGGCGGCGCCGGGGGGGGTGGCGCGGCACGCTCTTCAGCGTACAGATCAATCAGGTGCTGCAGCGGATCCTTGCCGGCCGCATGCGCAACCTCGTCCAGGAAGGACTGGAACACGAACGCATGGGCATTGCTGCCGGGCGCGCGCATCGGACCGGTCGGCATGCCCAGCTGCATGGTCGACGTGGCCAATTCCAGATTCTTGACATACTTGGCCGGGAATTCCGTTGCCGACAGATCCGAGCTGTTGGAGGCCCGGGGGCCGTTCGCGTAGCCGACGTAGTGATCGGTGAACGCGACCAGCTGACCTTGCGCATCAAGACCAGCCTTGAAGTAATGAAAGCCGCCGGGGCGGTAGAACTCGTGCTGCAGGTCCTGGTTGCGGTTCCAGATCAGCTTCACCGGTTCGCCTTGAAGCTTGGCGATCATGGCGGCCTCGGCCATGAAGTCGCTCCCCAGGCGCCGGCCAAAGCCGCCGCCGCAACGTGTCATGTGAATCGTCACCGCATCTTCGGGAATGCCCAGGATCTTGGCGCATAACGTCCGCCCGGAACCGGGGTTCTGGGTGGGCGACCACATCTCAAGCTTGCCGTTTATGAAGGCCGCGGTGGAATTCATCGGCTCCAACGGCGAGTGCGCCACGAACGGATAGGAATAGGCCGCCTCGATCACTTTTGCGGCCCCCGCCAGCGCCCCCTTCGGGTCGCCGTCCGAGTGGATGACCTTCTGCGGGGTCTGCGTCGACAGTTCCTGCGCCTTCGCGGCAAAGCCGGCCGAACTCTGGCCGGCGACCGGACCCTCGTCCCAGACGACCTGCAGGGACTCGAGCGCCTTATTCGCCTGCCACCAGCTGCTTGCGACAATGGCGACGCCGCTTTGCAGCCCCATGGCCATGCCATCCGGCAGACCGGTCGGGCCTTCCGGATTGACGAGAAACACATTGAGAATGCCCGGCAGCGACTTGACCGCATCGACATTGGCGCTCACGACCTTGCCACCGAATACGGGGCACTTCTGGAACACCGCATAGCGCATGCCCGGAACACTGACATCGATGCCGAACAACGGCTGGCCGGTGACCACCTTCGGGCTGTCGATGCCACCGATGGACTTGCCGACGATCGAGTACTGACTCGCCCCCTTGAGAACCAGGGTCTTCATGTCCGGAGGGATGACCTTCGCCGCCTTGGCCGCGAGCTGTCCATAGGTCAGCGACCGGCCGTCCTTGGCGATGACTTTTCCGGCCGACGTCGCAATTTCCGACTCAGGCACCTTCCAGGTCAGTGCCGCCGCGGTGATCAGCATGGCGCGGGCTGCCGCGCCCATGCGCCGCTGCAGATCCCAGTTCATCGGCGTTGAGAAACTGCCCCCGGCGAACTGTATGCCGTAGGCCTTGGTATCAAGCGGCGCCTGGACGATGCGCACGTTGTGCCAGTCCGCGTCGAGTTCCTCGGCGACGATCATCGGCAAGGAGGTCTTGATGCCCTGACCGATCTCCGGAATCTTGGACATGATGGTGATGGTGTTGTCGGGCGCAATCGTCACGTACGCATTGAGATCGACATCATGTTCGGGATGCTCGCTGGCTGCGGGCGCGCGCGCCGCCACCGCGGCATCGGCATGCCCGGGGATGCTCAATGCCAGCAGCATGCCGCCACCCGCTGCCGCGCTGACCGACAAAAAGGCGCGACGTGAAACCGCTTGGTCGATTGCAATAGCCATGATCAGACCTCCCGCGTATCGGTGATGGGCAGGCCGGCGGCCTGCTTGATGGCCGCGCGGATTCGCACATAGGTGGCGCAGCGGCACAGGTTCCCGCTCATCGCGTCGTCGATGTCCTTGTCGGTCGGCTTCTGATTGGTATTCAGCAGCGCCGTGGCCGCCATGATCTGACCGGCCTGGCAGTAACCGCACTGGACGACATCGACGGCGAGCCAGGCGTCCTGCACTTTCTTGCCGGTGTCGGTGCTGCCGACGCCCTCGATCGTCGTGATATGAGCCTGGCCCACGGTGCTGATGGGCGTGATGCACGAGCGCCGCGGGGCGCCGTTGATGTGTACCGTGCAGCAGCCGCACAGGCCCATGCCGCAGCCAAATTTGCTGCCCTTCAGATCCAGGGTGTCCCGCAGCACCCACAACAGCGGTGTGTCACCGGCGACATCTACGGTCTGCGGCGTACCGTTCACATTGATTGTGTAGCTCATTGGTGTATCCTGGAGTTGCGCTGTATCTGTGCATGCATAACGCGCACCCGTTTGCAACGGGTGAACCACCGCGAATCCTAACAGACCTGTCGCTCGCTTTAACGCGATGACCGGTCAAAGTCCGTGTGCCGAATCGCGCGCGTCCGGTGTGCAATTCAAATGCGCATCCCGCCGGCGCGCCGCGACGCGACGCGACCGACTCGGTTGCCGAACCACACGCCATCCCCGCTCGATCCGCCGCATGGCGAGACGATTTTGCGGCGTTGCATCGACGCATCAGTCGTCTTCGGGACCCTCCCGCCCATTTCGGCCATTCCGCACCACGCTGGTGCCGCCGCCCCGAGGAAGTGGTTCATTCTAGTGCGTTCTCAAATACGGACGCGGTCTAGCAACACGTAAGTCATTATTTCAATAAGAGAAGTGCATTTGGCATACCGATTGCACCTGACGACGGACTTACAGAATATTGTGACCCAGTTCCGTTTCTGTTTTCTTTACGAGGACCACGACCACTATGCGAAACACGACTCGCGCCATCACCGCTGCCATCATTGTTGCGACCGCACCACGGCTGTTGCTGGCTGCTGATGCGCCCGCCGCGCCCGCTACCCCACCGGCACCGGCCGTTCCGGGCCTGTCCGACCTGCTGACGAGCTGGGGGCTCACCACCAGCGGCGAATTCGCTGCTTCCTACTACCACTCGAACGGCTATCCCGGCTCCGAATGGCGGGGATTCGATGAAGACCACGACTCTTTCCAACTGGATGAAGCAGGTCTGCAGATCGGCTATCAGCCGAAGAGCGGCATTGGCGGCTTCGTCGATGTGATCGCGGGTACCGATGCGCAGATTCTGAACGAGAACGAGACCGCGGGCAGCCGCGATCCCAGCAGCAGCGCGGTCGACGTCCGCCAGGCTTACCTGCAGTACGCGACCGGCCCGCTGACCATCATCGCCGGCAAGTTCGTGACGCTCGCGGGTGCCGAGGTCATCAATCCCTCGCAGAACACCAACTACTCCCGTTCGCTGTTGTTCTGGGAACTCGAGCCGCTGGATCACACCGGCATTCGTGCGACCTACGCCGTCAGCGACACGGTCAGCATCATCGTGGGCGTGAACAATGGCTGGAACTACACCGACCTTGGCTCATCGGGCTCCAAGACGGGTGAATTCAGCGCCACCTGGGCGCCGAGCAAGATGTTCTCCTTCGCCCTCACCGGCTACTTCGGCAAGGACGATGTGTTGTTCGACGGTCAGGAGCTTTCACTGATTGACTTCGTCGGCACGTACAACGTGACGTCGGCGTTGACGCTGATCCTGAACGCGGACATGAAGCAGACCTCGGGCAACGGTATCGCGGGCGATGATCCGACCACCCACATCAACGGCTTCGCGGGCTACGCCAACTACGCCTTCAGTGACGCGTTGCGTGTGTCGGTTCGCGGGGAGTACCTGAACTATGTCGGTGCGGGCCACGCGGTCGAAGCCACGGCCACCATCGGCTACTCGCCGGTGAAGAACTTCGAAGTGCGTGCCGAACTGCGCTACGACAGGCTCTCGGATGGGCTGGTGAATGCAGGCGCCTTCTATGTCCGGGCAAACCCGGATTCGGAAGACGAAATCGATGCGAATAACAACACTGAATTTGCGCTGCAGGGCGTCTACAAGTTCAGTCTGCCCTAACCTCAATGGCTAACACGGGCCCTGAGAGCCCGTGCTGGCATTGCGGCTTCAACGGGGAGGGTTTTGCCCTCCCCGTTTTTATTTCCAATGCCGTTGCCGCTAGAAGTCCTTGGAGACTCCGGCGAACAGGCCGCGCCGCGGACCGTATTGCGGAGCGAACACGCCGATGCCCGTGCCGCTGCGGATCTCATAGACCTTGTCGAACAGGTTGATGACATCAAAGCGCACCGTCAGGGGGCCGCGCTGGTCCACCTTGAACGCATGTGAGATACCGAGATTGGTCTGCACATAGCTCGGCGTGTGATCGCCGTTCGGAATATTGAACCCGTCGGACAGCACCAGATCCTGACGCAGTCCGGTGCCGAAGATCATATCCGTACTGAACTGCGTGCCGCGCCACATGTAGGAGACTCCGCCCGAGGCCGAGACCCGTTCCTCGTGATCCAGGTGGATGTAGTTGTCCAGCAGATAGTCGAGCTGCTGCGGCGTGAAGTTGAATTGCGAGGACTCGACATCCTTGCCCTTCGCCGACTGGAAGGCGAGATTGGCATAGGCCGAGAAGTGGCTGATGGCGTAGTTGCTGGTGAATTCGACACCGCCGATGCGTCCATAGCGATAGTTGAAGGGCGTCAGAATGATCGGGGCACCGAACTGCCCTTCGTCGATGAGATTCTGCGAGGTCTCCGCATAGGCATCGACCCCCAGGGTCAGGGTCCTGTTGAGCAGCTTCTGCTGCACGCCGAAATCGTAGTAATCCGCCTTCTCCGCGACCGGCGCCGTGTCCAGGGTCTCGGTCCCGGGTGGCAGCGCCGTGGTGCCCGCAAATTTCGCAAACGTCTCGCTGCCGACCAATTCGAAGGGCGGCGGTGTGAAATAGCGCGAGTAGCCGCCATGGACCGTGGTGTCGGAGGCGGGCTTCCAGACGAAATTCAGGCGGGGACTCACCTGACTGCCGCTGGAGTAGGCACTGTAATGGTCGAATCGAAGACCGTAGTTGATGGTGAGCGCGGACAATGCCTTCCATTCGTCCTGCAGGTAGACGCCCTCGATGGCCTGAGACTGAGTTCCATTGTCGACGATGAACTGCGGTATCTCACTGGCCTGCGTACCGTCCGCTGCAATCGGCAACACCGAGGAGTTGGTGGCACTCGTGGCGCTGTCATGTTGCAGATAGGTGCCGCCGCGGAGGGTATGCGCGTCGCTGAGTTCATATGACGCATCGGTCTGCCAGCCGATCGCCGTGTCGCTCTTGAAGGCGTCCTGCGCGATGCCGTTGTACAGCAGATCGCCGACCCAATCCGGCGCGAAGTGCAGACTCGAGTAGCGCACGGAGAGCGAGCTCTGCAGGTTGAATGCGCCCTGGGAGTGTTGCCAGCTCGCGATCGCATACTCCTCGAGTTCATGTTGATTTTCGTTCAGATCATCGCTCAGGAAATCGCTCACTCCATTGACCGCCAGATTCAAGGTCGGCTGCAGTCCGCGCTGATTGGGAATCTGGAACGCATCATCAGAGCTTCCCAGGATGAAGGACAGCCGATTGTCCGAATTGAGGATGTCCTCGAAATAGCCAAAGGCGTGGGTCTGGGTCGAATGGTCATGCAGCGGATCGGAGCTGCCGTCCGGCGATTCGATTCCCAGGTCATTGCGCAGCATGTCCGCGGAGACGAAGTAGCTGAAGTTACCGTCACTGCCCCCGTAGTCCGCCGAGGGCTGAAAGGTCCCATGGCTGCCGCCGTACAAGGAAACGCTGCCGCCGGGCTGCAGCACACCGCTGTTGGTGGTCAGATCGATGACCCCCGCGGTGCGCAGGCTGTACTCCGCCGGCAGCGCGCCGGTGATCAGACTCAAGGAGGAGATCAGGCGCGGACTGAGCGTCTGGCTGAAGACACTGATGCCCTCGGGCAGGATGATGCCGTTCAACCGGTACTGCAGGTCATTGTGATCCCCACGCACGTGCAACTGGCCGAAAGAGTCCTGCACCACATCGGGCGCCTGCAGCAGCACCTGGTTCATGCCCACGTTTTCGCCGCCGGGGGCGGCAGCGATGGCATCGTTGCTGATGGTGTAGGTCGAAGCGCCCGTCTGGGTCTCAATCTCGGAGCGCGCGCTGTTGAGGCGGCGGGCCGTGACCACGACCTCCGCCACTCCCGAGTCGGCATCAGCGGTAGTAGCAGTCGTAGCGCTCGTGGCGGTCGAACTGCCAGGGTCAGCGCTGGTTTCGGCGGCGCGGATGGTCGGGGCAATCAATATTGAAACGGACAAGCCAACCAGCGCGACGCCGGTGCGTGAAAATGACATAAGCCTTGGATCCTGTGTCGGACTGACGATGAACATGCCGAGCCCGCACATCGGCGTGTGCTCGGATGTTGCCGCAGGAGCCCGCCAGGAGGCGGGCGTGATCGTCAGATCCGGGGAGGACCGCGCGCGTCGTATGAGGCCGCAAGGGTTGCGGTCGGGCCCGGCAGCACCGGCGGCGTACTCAGATCCCGAGCGGCAACGCCGAATAAAGGCAGCTGCGGGAGCGACGGCAGCGGCGCAGTGCCGCCGGCATACTGGCACAGCAGGCAGTGCACGTCGGTGCTGCCGACCCGTACCAGTTCGTCCTTATGGAAGTGCGCCGCCTGAGCGAGTGCGGCCAGCAGGATCGCCGCGACCATGCTCGCGACAATCTGTCGGCGCATTCTTGCCAGGGCGAAATAACGCAAGGGCGAAATCATAGCAGCAGCTAGTGTCGCCGCTGAGGGTGTCAATGGCAAGCCAGGGGTCTCGAGCTTTACAATTTGGAACTTCAGGCGAGCAGACGCTGCAGCGTTTCGCGGTAACGCGTGGCGATACGATCGCGCTGGACGTGCCGGCCTTCCGCGACGACTTTGCGGCCCGCACGCCAGACACAATCAATGGCCGAAGTGCCGCCTGCGAAGATCCAGCTGTCGAGCAGCGCATCCTCGCTGCGTCCGACCAGTGACGGATGCGCGAGGTCGAGGCTCAGAAAGTCGGCCGCACACCCGGGTGCCAGACCGACCTTTGAAAAGCCCGCCGCCTGGGCGCCACCGTGCAGTGCCGCGCTGAACAGCCTGCGGCCGGTGGATTCCCCGGGGGCACCGGCCAGCACATTGCGCTGTTGATGCTTCAAGCGCTGTGAGTATTCGAGCGCCGCAAGTTCCGCACTGGCATCGATACGGACATTGGAGTCGGTGCCGACGCCGAAGAGCCCTCCAGCAGCCAGATAGTCGCGCGCCGGAAAGATCCCGTCGCCGAGATTGGCTTCGGTCACCGGACACAGGCCCGCGACCGCCCCGGAGGCGGCCAGTGCCTGCAACTCCGACGCTGACAGGTGTGTGGCGTGCACCAGGCACCAGCGCGAATCCACCGCGGCATGATCCAGCAGCCACTCGACCGGACGGCGGCCACTCCAGGCAAGGCAGTCATTCACCTCGCGGATCTGTTCGGCCACATGGATATGAATGGGGCCGTCGATGGCCAGCTGAGCGACCCGGTCAAGGTCAGGCGGCACCACGGCCCGCAGGCTGTGCGGCGCCACACCCACGATGGCGCCCGGCAGCGGCCGGACGGCCTCGTGGCTTGCGGCGACCAGCCGCGAGAAGCGCTCGGTTTCATTGATGAAGCGTCGCTGCGCGCCACTCGGCGCCACCCCGCCGAAGTTGCCGTGCGAGTACAGGACCGGCAGCAGCGTCAGGCCAATGCCGCTCTCCCCGGCCGCCGCGGCGATGCGGATCGCGAGCTCGGCGAGCTGCAGATAGGGCTTGCCGTTGGGCTGGTGGTGCAGGTAATGGAATTCGGCAACGCGCGTGAAGCCGGATTCGAGCATTTCGACAAATGCCCAGGCGGCGATGGCCTCCACATCATCCGGCGCCAGCCGATCGACGAACGAGTACATGACCTCGCGCCAGGTCCAGAAGTCATCGCTGGCCGGACCGGCGCGTTCGGCGAGTCCCGCCATGGCGCGCTGAAACGTGTGGCTGTGCACGTTCGCCAACCCCGGGATGGCGACGGCGTGGCATTCATCCAGGGGCACTGGCTCCACATCGCATCGCACCTCGCAGATGCGCCCCTGGTTCACGACCAGGCACACCGAGCGCGCCCAACCCGTGGGCAGTAGTGCCGCCCGGAACCAGTACCTGTTCATGTGCCCCCGCCCATGGTCGGCACAATATCACTGCCCGCCTGGCAGGCGGGGCATACTCCGGTCATGGCCGACCGACCCGCATGGCTTTCGATCACGGAAGGGCAAAGCGCCCTGCTTTTGAGCATTCCGCACTCCGGTACCGAGATCCCCGAAGCCCTGAAGAGCGCCCTGGTCAGCCCCTTCCTCGCGAGCTGCGACACGGACTGGTGGGTCGACCAGTTGTATGACTTCGCCGCGGCGCTGGGTGCGACCATCGTCCAAACCAGGCTCTCGCGCACGGTGATCGACGTCAATCGCGATCCGAGCGGGCACTCGCTGTATCCGGGTCAGGCCACGACCGGGCTGTGTCCGGTCACGACCTTCGACGGTACACCGCTCTACAAACCCGGCGCCGAACCGGATGCCGCGGCGGTGGCAGCCCGCACCCAGCAGTATTTTGCGCCCTATCACGCCGCGCTGTCCGCTCAGCTGGCGCGCCTCAAGGACCGCCACGGGCAGGTGGTCCTGTACGACTGTCACTCGATCCGCTCGCGGGTACCGCGACTGTTCGAGGGCCAGCTGCCGCAGTTCAATCTTGGCACCTACAGTGGCAAGAGTTGCGATCCGCGATTGCGCGAGGCGGTGACCCGCGCCTGCGCGGCCAGTGGTCAACCCTATGTGGTCGACGGGCGCTTCAAGGGCGGCTACATCACCCGGCATTACGGGCGGCCGGCGGTGCAGATTCATGCGCTGCAGATGGAACTGGCCTGTCGCGGCTATCTGATTGAACCGGCCGGTGAGTTGCACTGGGCGAACTGGCCCGCACCGTACGACTACTCGCGCGCCGACACCCTGCGTGTCACCCTGCGCCGCATCTTGAGCGCCTGTCTGAGCTTCGCCTCGGTTCAATCACGCGCCTAAAGCTGCTAGCCTCGCGCATCCTTATCCTAGATCGGCGGATGCCGAGGATCTGTGCATGGGCTGGCACCGCCGTCGCTACCGGGGTCGCAATCTTGAACGTGCGGTAACCGTCGCCGATCTGCGCGAGCGCGCGATGCACCGCGTGCCCCGCTTTGTCTTCGAATATGTCGAGGGGGGCGCCGAAGACGAATTCGCGTTGCGCAACAACCGCGACGCCTTCGATGCGCTGCAATTTGTACCCGCGACGCTGGTGAACACGGAAGGCCGCCACCAGCGCGTCACGCTCTTCGGCAAGGAGGTCGCATCCCCCTTGATCGTCGGGCCCACCGGCGGCAATGGGGTGCTGCAGCCCCAAGGGGATCTGTCACTGGCGCGCGCGGCGGCCGCGGCCGGCGTCCCGTTCTGCCTCAGTACCATGTCGGCGGTGCGCCTGGAAAACGTGCCCGATGAGGCCGGCGGAAGGCTGTGGATGCAATTGTATGTGACTCATAACCGTCAGTCCGCCGAAGACATCGTCGCGCGCGCCGACGCCGCCGGCTACGAGGCGCTGGTATTCACCACCGACGCAAACGTCTTTGGACTGCGCGAGTGGGACCAGCGCAACTATGTCAGGCCGGGCGTGCCGACCTGGCGCAACAAGCTTGAGTTGCTGCGGTACCCGAAGTGGACCTGGGAGGTACTGCTCCGGCGCGGTGTGCCGCAGCTGGAGAACCTCGCGCCCTTCATGCCGCCCGGGCATGCGAGCGCGATTGGCGGCAGCACCCGCATTCCCAAGCTCTTCGCCGCCCGAATCACCTGGGAAGATGTGGCCTGGCTGCGGCGGGTCTGGCCGCGCAAGCTCATCATCAAAGGCGTGCTGTCGGTCGAGGATGCGCAGCGCTGCGCCGATCACGGCTGCGATGGCATCGTGCTCAGCAACCACGGCGGACGGCAGTTGGAGCACTGCGTGGCCGGATTGGACGTGCTGCCGCAAATCGCTCGGGCAGTCGGGGACAGACTGACCCTCATCCTCGATGGTGGCATTCGGCGCGGAACCGATGTCATCAAGGCGATTGCGCTGGGCGCGGACGCCGTGATGCTCGGCCGTGCGCCGCTCTACGGACTGGCAGCCGGGGGCGAGCCCGGCGTACGGCGGGCGCTTGCGATTCTGACCACGGAGATCGATCGCGCGCTGGGTCACCTGGGCTGCAATACCCTGGACGAACTGAGTCCGGCGATATTGCGCCGACGCGCTTGAGGCTGATGGGCGCGCGCACCGGATCGATCGCGGCGCTGATCGCGGCATCAGGACTGCTGCTGCTGGCGCCAGCTGCGGATCGGGCGCAGCCGGCAGCACCCGAACGCCACGAAATCAGCGTCGGGAATACCAAGCTGGTGCTGGTGATCCCGCCGGATCAGTTTCAATCCGCGGCCGTGCTCACCGCTTGGGTACGGCGATCGGCCGGTATCGTCGCGCACTACTATGGGCAGTTTCCGGTCGCCGCCGCGCGCATTGTCCTCGTGCCGGTTGCTGGAACCCGGGTGGCCGGCGGCACGACCTTCGGGCAGCCCGCGCCGCTGATCCGGCTGCGCGTGGGCAAGGAGGTTGACGCGGCGGTCTTGATGAACGACTGGGTGTTGGTGCACGAGATGACCCATCTGGCACTGCCGGACATCGGCGCCGATCATTCGTGGCTGGCGGAGGGCCTCGCGGTCTATATCGAGGGCGTGGCGCGCGTGCAGGCCGGCAATCGGACCCTCGAGGACGTGTTCGCGGAAGAGGAGCGTTCCATGCCACGCGGCCTGCCCGGTCCGGGCGATGCGGGTCTGGACCACGATCATTCCTGGGGTCGCATCTACTGGGGCGGTGCCATGTTCTGCCTGCTGGCGGATGTCGCGATCCACCAGCGCACTCACAACCGCCATGGCCTGCAGGATGCGATGCAGGCGGTGCTGCGTGCCAGTGGCGGCCTGCCGACGGACTGGAACATCAACCAGGTGTTTGCGACCGCCGATGCCGCGGTCGGAGTACCGGTGCTGAGTGAGCTGTACGCCCAGATGAAGGACCAGCCGTTCACGCCGGATCTGCCGGCGCTGTGGCGCAGCCTCGGCATCGATGCCACCGGCGAGACGCTCCGCTTCAACGATCAGGCGCCGCTGGCCGCCATTCGCAAGGCGATCTTCAAGTCGAGCTAGGTCGCATCCGACACACTCGCCCCGCAGATCAATCCGGCGCCGATCCAGCGGCGCAGCAGGGCGGCGGCGGCGACCGGCCCGGACAGCGGCTCGCACAACTGACCGAAGGTGCAGCCGGCGCGCGCCGCATCGAGCGATCGTGCTTCGGCCTGCGACAGTCGCCGATAGTACACGGCCAATTCCTGGCGCCACAGGAGCCAGTGCTGGGTGCAGGTCAATCGCCAGCGACTCGGTCGGGGTTGCTCGGCACAGGCGAATTTCCACCACGCCACACAATTGCTGCGCACGGTAAGCCGCTGCAGCGTCGGTGTGAAGGCGAATTGCAGCCGTGGCCACAGTGCCGGGTCAACGGCTGCCAGGCTCTCGGGCCTGAGGGGAATCAGATCGGACGCATCGAAGGTCGCGGCCATCGCCCACTCGAACCGCGCGAGCTCGGCGACGCCTGCAGCCCTGGGCGCGGTGAGTTGCTGCGCGAGCCACTCCGGCAGCTCTTCCCCATACGCCCGCGCCGACCGAAAGCGGCTGGGATGCTCCCGGGTGAATTCGCCGACGAGGTGCGCGAAGCGCGTGGCGCCGAGCGCCGCCTGGACCGCCGGAAAACTCTCACCCAGCACATCGACCAGGCGCGCGGTATAGCCTTGTGAGTAGACGCCGAGGCGCAGCTCGGTCGCGAAGTGCTCCGCGCCTGCGATCTGCGCCTCGATGGTGCGATCGCCGCCCAGCACGTAGGCCTGAAAGCACTGTTGCAGCTGCGCCAGATTCATCTAGGCGGCTCTTGCGGCGCAGTCCGCAGCCAGCGTGCGTGCCAGCTCCAGCTCAGCCACCAGCTCCGCCAGCACCGGAATGTTGCCATCGCGCTCGATCATGGTGGGGACCAAGCCCAGGCGCTGCACGGTATGACGATACAGCTCCCACACCGGCTGCGGCACTGCCGTATCGTGGGTGTCGATCAGCAGACCCCCCTGGCTGCTGTGACCCGCCAGATGGATCTGCCGCACCCGCGATGCCGGGATCGCATCCAGGAACTGATGCGCATCGAAACCGTGATTGACGCTGCTGACGTAGACATTGTTCACGTCGAGCAGCAGATCGCAGTCGGCTTCCGCGCACAGCGCGGCGATGAACTGCCACTCGGTCATTTCCGATGAACGATAGGTGACATAGCTGGACACGTTTTCGATGACGATGCGCTGCTCGAGGAAGTCCTGGACCTGACGAATACGTGCGGCCACATGGCGCAGGGCTTCGGCGGTATAGGGCAGAGGCATCAGGTCATGCAGGTTCACCCCCGCAACGCCGGTCCAGCACAGATGATCGGAAATCCATCCCGGCCGCACGCGCCTGGCGAGCGCCTTGAGCTGCGTCAGATACGCGAAGTCCAGGGGTGCCGTGCTGCCGATCGACAGCGACACCCCGTGCATGACCAGCGGATACAGCTCGCGGATGCGATCGAGGAAGTACAGCGGTTTGCCACCTTCGACCAGGTAGTTCTCGCTGAGAATCTCGAACCACTGCAGGGGCGGCCGGGTCTCGAGGACGGTCGTGTAATGCTGCGGCCGCAGCCCCAGACCAAAGCCTCGAATCATGACCATGACCCCGTGCCCGCCCCCGCCGCAGCGCAATCAGCTGCTCTTGGCCGCCGCCTTTACCTTCGCCTTCGCGGCGTCGCAGTCGGTCTTGGACATCTCCACAAACCCCTGTCCCTTGCAGGAATTCATGCCCTTGCAGGAATTCTTGGCTGACTTGCAGGAGGACTGGCCCTTGCAGGAATTGACGCCCGTACACTTCATCTTGGCTTCATCGGCGCTGGCCGTCGAGACCGCCAGGGTTCCAAACAGGAGTGCCGCCGCCGTCGCGATCGCCACGCCACCCGCTTTCGTTGTCTTCATGTTGCTTGCTCCATTGGGTTTGTCGGATTATCGCGCCGCCGGGCCGGCGCAGGGGGCCGAAATGGCTCACCTGGGAGCAAAGACCGGGGTCGCGGCGGATCTATTGCAGGAGAACACCTGTCACCACATCCGGCTATGATCCCGCTTCGGCATGCGCAATATTCCCCCTGAAGTCCCGGTCCCCTTGAGGGATACCCCTACGCCGGGTACCGACGGCTCGGCCATGGCGGTGGATCGACTTTTCGAGTCGCTGCGGCCCGAGATGCTGCGTTTTGCCTGGTGGCTGGCACGGGACCGGGCGGTCGCCGAGGATGTGGTCCAGGAGGCGCTGCTGCGGGCCTGGCGCTCGCGGGATGCACTGAAGGACCCGGCGGCGGCCCGCGGCTGGTTGCTGACCATCGTGCGCCGGGAACATGCACGGCTCTATGAGCGCAAGCGCCTGGAGGTCACCGATTTGGACGCGGTCATTGCCGCCGAAGACAGCCAGCTCGCCACCGAGACCGATGAGCTCGTGGGGCTGCGCCTGGCGATCACGCAGCTGCCGGATGAGTATCGAGTGCCGCTGGTGATGCAGGTCCTGGGTGGTTTCACCACCGATGAGATCGCCCGGGAACTGGCCCTGTCGACCGCCGCCGTGCTCACGCGGCTGTTCCGGGCGCGCAATCGGCTGCGTCGTATCTATGGATTGATGCCCGCCCCGGATGGAATGGATGAGCCTGCCGTATGACCCATGATGAAGCCCGTCTGCTGATTGGCGCAGCGCCCGCTGAGGCAGCCCCTGCGCTGGAGGAGCATCTCGCGCAGTGTCCGCAATGCACGCTGTTCCAACAGCAGATGCGTCGCATG
>Ga0210385_10001162_pt1 | contig 16679 bp, 17 predicted proteins | sample IncBWH26OmetaG_FD_160107 | JGI IMG/M metagenome (GOLD analysis project Ga0210385, IMG submission 160107) | Forest soil microbial communities from Barre Woods Harvard Forest LTER site, Petersham, Massachusetts, United States - Inc-BW-H-26-O ...
ATTGAAGGCCCACAGCAGACGCATTCCCTGGTCGAAATACTGCTGCGCGAGCGGCACGCCCGTGGTGATGCCGCGATGGAAGCTGCCGAGCCCGGCGAACAGTTGCGCGCCGCGTGCCCAGCCCGCAACCGTGTCCGGCACCTCGGACATCATCTGCGCGGGTTGCGGCGGCGGGGGTGCGCCGGGCTGCGCCCCCGTCAGTGCGAGCGTCAGCGCCGCAGCGGCGAGCTTGCACCCTGCGTGCTGGCGCGGCCGAGACATCCGGGCTGCAACGTGCAGGGGGTCAGCGGCCGCCGGCCGCCGGGCGCACGCTCGCCCAACCCTCACCGGAAGCCGCGAGCTGCTCGAGCAGCGGCGCCGGGGCCCAGCGGGCTCCATGCGTGGGCGCGAGCCTGCGCATGGTCGCGACCACTCGCTCGAGCCCGCTGTGCTGCGCCCAGTACATTGGGCCGCCCTTGTAGGCCGGAAATGCGTAGCCGTACACGTACACCACGTCGATGTCACCGGCACGCAGGGCGATGCCCTCGCTGAGGATGCGCGCCCCCTCGTTGACCAACGGATGCAGCAGGCGGTCGAGGATCTCCTCATCCGGGATCTGCCGCCGCTGGATGCCGAGATCGCGGGAGACGCCTTCGATGAGCGCGCTCACTGCCGGATCGGCAATGCGTGTGCGCCCCTCGTAGCGGTAGAAACCCTTGCCCGCCTTCTGCCCGAGCCGGCCCTCGGCGACCAGGCGCTCGAGAATGGGCGACCAGCGCTCATCCGGCGGCAGCGTGCGTCCCTTGCGGATGAGAAATCCCACATCGTTGCCGGCCAGATCGCGCATCGCGAGCGGCCCCATGGCGAAACCGAAACCCTCCACCACGCGGTCGATCTGCTCCGGGCTCGCGCCCTCTTCCAACAGGTATTCGGCTTCCGACATGTAGTACATGAGCATGCGGTTGCCGATGAAGCCGTCGCAGTTGCCGGCCAGCACCGGGATCTTGCCGAGGGTCTTGCCGAGCGCCATCACGGTGGCGATCGTCTGCGGCGAGGAGCGCTTGCCGCGCACGTTCTCCAGCAGCTTCATGACGTTCGCCGGGCTGAAGAAATGCGTGCCGGCCACCTGCTGCGGGCGGGAGGTGCTCGCGGCAATGGCGTCGATGTCGAGCGTCGAGGTGTTGCTCGCCAGGATGGCGTGCGCGGCGGCCACCTGGTCGAGGCGCGCAAACACCTGCTGCTTGACCTGCATATCCTCGAACACCGCCTCGATGATGATGTCGGCCTGCCCGAGCGCGGCGTAGTCAGTGACTCCTTCAATACAGCTGAGCGCCTGATCGGCGCGCGCCTGACTCAGGCTGCCACGCGCGACCGAACCGCCGTAGTTCTTGCGGATCACCCCCAGGCCGCGCTCGAGCGCCTCGGGGGACAGCTCGAGCACCTTGACCGGGATGCCGGCATTGGCGAAGTTCATGGCGATGCCTCCGCCCATCGTGCCGGCGCCGATCACGGCGGCCGTGCGGATCGGCAGCGGCTGCAGGTCCTGCGGCAGCCCCGGAATGCGGCGCGCCTCGCGCTCGGCGAAGAACACGTGCACCAGGGCGGCGCGCTGCGGACTGTCGCGGCAGGCCACGAACGCTTCGCGCTCGAGCCGCAGCGCCTCCTCCTTGTGCTTGGTGCAAGCAGCCTCGATGGCGTCGACGATCTTCCAGGGCGCCAGCTGTCCGCGTGCCTTGGAAGCGAGCTTGCTGCGGAAGGCGGCAAACAGCTCGGCCGTGCCTTCGGCCAGATGCGTGGTGACTTCCGAGACCACCCGCAGCGGCCGCTGCTGCTGCGCGGCGCTGCGCGCAAAGGCAATCGCTTCCGGCAGCGCCTGCTCGGCCACTGCGTCCACCAGCTGCAACTCGAGCGCGCGTGCGGCCGGCAGCGGATTGCCACTGGTGATGACCTCCAGCGCCGCGGCGGGACCGGCCAGCCGCGTCACGCGCAGATTGCCGCCGGCACCGGGGATCAGACCGATCTTCACTTCGGGTAGTCCAACTTTGGCGCTGCGCGCTGCCACCCGCCAGTGACAAGTGAGTGCGACTTCGAAGCCGCCACCGAAGGTGGTGCCCTCGACCGCGGCCACCAGCGGCTTACGGCTTGCCTCCATGCGCGTCTGCAGATCAAAAATGGTCGGTCGTTGCAGCGCCACACCCGAGCCGATCTCGTTGATGTCGGCGCCAGCGCACAGCGTGCCGTGCGCGCCGCACAGCACGACCCCCTTGACCGCAGGGTCTGCCAGCGCACGCTCGAGGCCTGCGTGCAGGCCTTCGCGCACCGCGATCGACAGGGCGTTCACCGGCGGGTTATCGATGGTGAGGACGGCGATGTCGCCTTCCAGGCGATAGCTCACAGCGGGCACGGTGCTCTCCTTGGGCATTCTGGGGCGCTGAGGGGCGCACCATTGTACGGGCGCCTGAGCTCAGCTGCCGAGGCGCCGGCGCGGCTGCGTACAATCTCATCCGCATGGACGAGGTGAACGCGGTAGTCATCGGCGCGGGCGTGGTCGGACTTGCGATCGCCGGCGAACTGGCGCGCGGCGGCCATGAAACCCTGGTGCTCGAAGCGGGCGCGAACTGTGGCAGCGGCGCGAGCGCGCGCAGCAGCGCCGTAGTGCACGCCGGGATCTACTACCCGAGCGGCTCGCTCAAAGCGCGCCTGTGCGTTGCCGGCCGCGAGCAGCTCTATCAGTTCTGCCGCACGCACGGCGTCGCCGCGCAGCGTTGCGGCAAACTGCTGGTGGCCTGCGATGCGGCGCAGCTGCCTACGCTCGCGGCGTTGGCGCGGCAGGCGGCCGCCAACGGTGTCGAACTCGAATGGCTCGACCCGCCGGCAGCGGGCGCGCTCGAGCCGCAGCTCGCCTGCCAGGCCGCACTCCTCTCCGCGCACACCGGGATCATCGACAGCGGCGCCTACCTCGCCGCCCTGCGTGCCGAGGCCGAGCGCCAGGGTGCGCGAGTGCTGTGCAGGCGGCGGGTGACGCGCATCGTGCCCGAAAGTGGCGCGTTTGCGCTGGCCGTGAACGGCGCCGATCCGGCGCTGCGCACGCGGCTCTTAGTCAACAGCGCCGGCATCGATGCACCCGCGCTCGCACACTGCATTGAGGGTTTCCCAAAGGCGCACATCCCGCGCGCCTATTTCGCCCAGGGGAGTTACTTCGCGCTGCCCGGGCGCGCACCGTTCCGGCATCTGATCTATCCCCTGCCCGAGGCTTCCGGCCTTGGCATCCACCTGACACTCGATCTCGCCGGCAACGCGCGCTTCGGACCGGATGTACAGTGGCTGGAGGCGCCCACCGCGGCGCGCGTCGACCCGGCCCGCAGAGCGCTGTTCGAAGCGGCGGTCCGGCGCTACTGGCCGGGTCTGCCGCCGGGCGTGCTGCTGCCCGCTGACGCCGGAATACGTGCGCGCATCTCAGGACCGGGGGAGCCGCCCGCCGACTTCCGCATCGACGCCGCCAGCCGTCATGGTCTGCCCGGCCTGCTCAACCTCTTTGGGATCGAGTCGCCGGGACTGACAGCCTCGCTGGCACTCGCCAGCGAGGCTGTCAGGCGACTCTACTGAACGTGCGCCTCAGCTGGCGCGCACACCCTCAACCTGGATCGCGAGCTTCACGTCCATCTTGAAGCCGTACTTGTCCCCGTAGCTGATGCCGTAGTCGGCACGATTGAAGCTGCCCGAGGCGTCGGCGCCGCAGTGCTCCTTCTTGTCCATCGGGTTCGGCTTGCACATGAAGGAGTTGATCTTGAGGGACAGCGGATGGGTCACGCCATGCAGGGTGAAATCGCCATCGATGCGCGTCGGCACGCCATCCTTGAAGCCGGCGAGCTTGCCCTTGTAGACCGCGGTGGGGTACTTGGTCACATCGAACATCTCCGCCGACTTGGCGTGTTCGTTGAGCTTCGCATGACCGAAATCGATCGAGGAGGTATCGACCGTGACGTCCACACTGCCGCTGCCCGCGGCACGATCCAGCACCACGGTTCCCGAGCTCTTGTCGAACTTGCCACGCCATACCGACAGTCCGCCGAAGTGGTCGGCCTCGAAGCTCGGGTAGGTATGTCCGGGATCGATCTGGTAGGTCACCGGTTCAGCCAGGGCCGAGCCGGCCACGAGTGCCAGCAGCAGGGCCGGCAGCGCAATCTTCGTCACGGAGACCTCCACAATATTGTCAGGGTGGCTAGGGTAACGGCATGCGGCACGCACGGCCACCTCCCTTTGGGGGGAAGCGGGCGCGCACCGCGCGGCGTTCTCAGGTGGCCGGGCGCGCCTTGAGTCCGAGCGCCTTCGCGACCACTTCGTGGGTGATTTCGCCCGCGTGCACGTTGAGTCCGGCCGCGAGTCCCGGGTCGCGCTTGAACGCTGCCTGCCAGCCGAGGTCCGCAAGCGCGCGCACGTAAGGCAGCGTCGCATTGGTGAGCGCCAGGGTGGAGGTGCGCGGCACGGCGCCGGGCATGTTGGCAACGCAGTAGTGGATGACACCGTCGACCACGAAAGTGGGTTCCGCGTGCGTCGTCGGGTGACTGGTCTCGAAACAGCCGCCCTGATCGATGGCGATATCGACCAGCACGGCGCCCGGCTTCATGGTCTTCACCATCGCACGCGTCACCAGCTTGGGGGCTGCCGCGCCGGCCACCAGCACCGCACCGACCACCAGGTCCGCATCACGGATCAGGCGCTCGATGGTCTCGGTGGTCGAGTACGCCGTCAGCAGCGAGGAGCCGAACATCGCCGACAGTTCGCGCAGGCGGTCGACCGAGCGGTCGACCACCGTCACGTCGGCGCGCAGACCGACCGCCATTTCCGCCGCGTGTGTGCCGGAGACTCCGCCACCCAGGATGATGACCTTGGCAGGCGGCACGCCCGGCACGCCGCCGAGCAGCACGCCAAAACCGCCGTTCGCTTTTTGCAGGCTGGCCGCGCCCACCTGAATCGACATGCGGCCGGCGACCTCGCTCATCGGCGTGAGCAACGGCAGCGAGCCGTTACGCCCGGTGACCGTCTCGTAGGCAATCGCGGTCGCGCCTGATTTCATCAGCGCCTTGGCCTGGCCCGGATCGGCGGCGAGGTGCAGATAGGTGAACAGCACCTGGCCTGGGCGCAGCATCTCGCACTCGGCCGGTTGGGGCTCCTTGACCTTCACCACCATATCGGCGCGTTGGAACACCTCGGCGGCGCGTGGGGCAATGGAGGCGCCGGAGGCGCGGAACTGCTCATCATCGACGCCGATGCCGTTGCCGGCCGCGGTTTCGATCAATACCTCGTGCCCGGCCGCTACCAGCTCACGCACTCCGGCCGGCACCAGGCCGACGCGGTACTCGTGAACCTTGATCTCCTTGGGAACACCGATGCGCATGAGCCTCTCCGCAGGTCTTCTTCTAGGACGCCCAGCGTAGGGCCCGGCGGCGTGTGGCGGCTTGCGTATTGAGCGCCGCAGGCCCCGGCTCTATGGCAGAATCTGCCGTGAAACCACCTTATAGAGACGGAATTTTGCGCCTATGGAGCTCGACCGCTACGATCGTGCCATCGTGCGTCTGCTGCAGCAGGATGCCCGTATCACCAACACGCTGCTGGCCGGCAAAGTCAGCCTGTCGGAGTCGGCCTGCCTGCGCCGGGTGCGCGCGCTGGAGGAATGCGGGCTCATCCAGGGCTACACCGCGCTGATCGATCAGCACAAGGCGGGCTTTCCGGTGAACGTGTTCGTCAGCATCACGCTCGATCGGCAGAGCCAGGTGGGACTGGAGGCATTCGAGAGCGCGGTGCGCAAAGTCCCCGAGGTGATGGAGTGCTACCTCATGACCGGGGAGCACGACTATCTGCTGCGCCTGGTGGTGGCCGACATGGCGGACTTCGAGCGCATCCACAGCCAGCACCTGACGCGACTGCCGAGCGTGGCGCGCGTGCACTCGAGCTTCGCCATGCGCACCGTGACGCGCGCAGCCAGCCTGCCGGCACGCTGAGGACGGCTCAGCGCGCGTACGCCGGCAGGCGCCGCGCGAACTCGCGCAGCGCTTCGATCCCCGAGTCCTCCGCGCGCCGACACCATTCGCGCAGCTGTGGCAGTGCGCGCGCCGGGTTGGCGGACGCCTCGTTCCACAGCTGCTGCAGCGACTCGCGGTATTCCATCACTCCGCGCAGCACCTCGTAGCGCTCGAGCAGCTCGCGCAGTTTGCGGCGCGCCTCCTCGGCGAGCAGCGCCGGATGACGGATGAGCAGCTGCGGCGCGCGCGGCGGCAGCGCACCCTGCCCCTCGCGCCGCGTCAGCTCGCGGCACACCGGCAGCACCACGTTGCGCGCATACGCCCGTTGCACGTGCAGGCGGTTGGTGAACAGCGCGTGCAGCGTCTCGGCATCGGGCACCGCGGTCTGCGGGCGCGTCAGGCGCGGTTGCGGCGCCAGCCAGCGCACGCGCGCGAGCCCGAGGGCTCGGAACAGGCGGATCCAGCACCAGCCGATGTCCAGCTCCCAGGGCTGCACGGCGAAGCGCGCCGAGCGTGGGAAGGCATGATGGTTGTTGTGTAGCTCCTCGCCTCCGAGCAGCAGCCCCCACGGCAACAGGTTGGTGGCGCTCGAGGGCATCTCGAAGCTGCGGTAGCCGAAGGCGTGGCCGAGGCCGTTGATCACACCGGCAGCAAACAACGGCATCGCCGAAAGATGCACCGCGATCATGATGATGCCGGGCACGCCGAACAGCAGCAGATTCAGCAGCACGAACCCTGCAATCCCGCCGTAGGGGTAAGCGCTGTACAGATGCCGCTCGAGCCAGTCATCGGGCGTGCCGCGACCGTAGGTACGCAGCAGCTCCGGACGATGCGCGGCATCCCGGTACAGTTCTGCCCCCTCGAGCACGACGCGCCGCAGGCCGAACTGCACCGGGCTGTGCGGATCGCCCGCCTGATCGGCATGCGCGTGGTGACAGCGATGCACGGCGACCCATTCGCGGGTGAGCACGCCGGAGCTGAACCACAGCCAGAAACGGAACAGGTGGCGCAGCAGCGGGTGCAGGATCAGTCCGCCGTGCGACTGATCGCGGTGCAGATAGAGCGTGACCCCGAGGAACATGAACTCGATGGAGAGGAAGGTCACCAGCACGTACCCCCACATCGGCAGCGGCAGCAGACCGTAGGGCGAGACACTCAAGCGCGGATTCTCCGTCGGATTCTTATGCGCGTCGCGAACACAAAGCGTACGGCAAATCGCCGTGCGTAGTGCGGCTTTCCGCCGCGCGCCGCCTCAACGCCGCGCCTGTGCCAGCGCCAGGAGTTCAGCTTCCGGCAGCGTGCCCGGCTCGGGCCGTGCGCGTCCGGCGCCGCGCTGGCTGCGCTCCCAGTCGGCGATGCCCGCCAGCAGTTGCGCGGCCGCCAGCGGCGGACTGCAGAAAAATCCCTGAAAGTGCTCGCAGCCGAGCCGTTCGAGCGCGGCCAGCTGCTCAGCTGTCTCGACACCCTCGGCGATCACCCGCAGGTCGAGACTCGCCGCCAGCGACAGAATGGCGCGCACGATCTCGCTGGTGTCGCGGCAGGTGAGGATGTCGCGCACGAAGCTGCGATCGATCTTGAGGCGCTTGAGCGGCAGGCGGCGCAGATAGCTGAGACTCGAATAGCCGGTGCCGAAATCATCGACCGCGACGCTGACGCCGAGATCGCTCAGGCGCCGCAGCGTGCGCACCGAGCTCTCGGCTTCCTGCATCACCGCCGTCTCAGTGAGCTCGATTTCGAGGAACTTCGGATCGAGCCCGCTCGCATCCAGCGCCGCGTGCACGATTTCCGCCAGCTCGCTCTGGCGCAACTGCTGCACCGACAGGTTGACGGCGACGCGCAGCGGCCGGCCGCTGTGCCACCAGCTGCTCGCCTGCCGGCAGGCCTCGCGCAGCACCCATTCGCCGATGGGGATGATGAGGCCGCTTTCCTCGGCGAGCGGCACGAACGAGGCCGCCGCCAGCAGGCCGCGGCGCGGATGATTCCAGCGGATCAGCGCCTCGACGCTGTCGATGACCCCGTCAGTGGTGCTCGCCTGCGGCTGATAGAGCAGCTGAAACTCACTGGCGCGCAGCGCGCGCCGCAGGTCGTTCTCCAGCACCAGCCGCTCGCGCGTGAAGGCATTCATGGCGGGCTGGTAGAACTGGTAGCCGTTGCGTCCGGCGCGCTTGGCCTGGTACATGGCGACGTCGGCGTGTTTCAGCAGCGTCTCGCGCTCGGCGCCGTCGGTCGGGTAGATGCTGACACCGACGCTGAGCGACACGTGCACTTCGAGGTCGGCGAGCTCGATCGGCCGCGTCAGGCATTCGCACACCGCGCGGATGACGCCCTCGATCTCCGGGACCGCCTTGACGTCGTTGATGATGAGCACAAACTCATCGCCACCGAAACGCGCCAGCGTATCGGACTTGCGCACCGACAGACGCAGGCGGCGCGCCACTTCGCCCAGCAGCTCATCGCCGGCGGCATGGCCGAGTGAGTCGTTCACCGCCTTGAAATGATCGAGGTCGACTAACAGCAGCGCGAAGTGGCTGCCGTGGCGGTCGGCGTGCGCGATCGCCTGCTCCACGCGGTCGGCGAGCAACAGGCGGTTGGGAAGATCGGTGAGCGCATCGTGGCTGGCGAGGTGCTGCAGGCGCGCATTGGCCTCATCGAGTGCCTGGCTGTCAGCGTGCTTGTCGCGCGGCGCCCGCAGCAAAAGCACGCCGTACGACACCGCCGTCGCCACGACGATGCACAACGCCATGAGCCACGGGTAGGAACTACCGGACATCGCGCCGCACGCCTCAAACTAAAGGCCGAGGCCCCAAGCAAACGATGCTAGCGTCTGGGCGCGCGCGCCGGCCGGACCTGTCGCACGAATAAGTCTGGTGGCCAGTGCGGACAGTCAACAGTTTTGCCTGCCGCGTGCGCGTGCAGTGCAGCGCAAGCCACGGCGCGTGCCCCAGCGCCAGGCGCGCGCCGGCGTTTGACATAGTCCGCGATGGCTATTGTGACGCGATCGGAAGTGACGCGCGGCTCAGGAGGCGAGCAGCACGATCTTGCCGATGTGGGCGCCCGATTCCATCAGCTGGTGGGCGAGCGCGGCATCCGCCAGCGGAAAGCGTGCGTGCACCACCGGCTTCAGGTGCGCCGAGGCAAACAGTGGCCAGACCTGCGCGCGCAGCGCCGCGGCGATGCGTCCCTTATTCGCGACCGGTTGCGGCCGCAGCGTCGATGCGGTGATGGTGAGGCGTTTGGTCATGAGCGGCCGCAGGTCGAGCTCCGCCTTGTGGCCGCCCTGGACGGCGATGAGCGCGATGCGTCCCTCGGTCGCGGCCGCGGCCACATTGCGCGCCAGGTAGCTGCCGCCGACCATGTCGAGAATCACGTCCGCTCCCTTGCCATCGGTCGCGCGCAGCGTCGCCTCGACGAAATCGACCTCGTGGTAGTTGATGGCCACCTCGGCACCGAGCTCGAGGCAGGCGGCGCACTTCTGCGCGCTGCCGGCGGTGACGAGCACGCGCGCACCGAAGGCGCGCGCCAGCAGAATGGCGGTGGTGCCGATACCGCTCGAGCCGCCGTGCACCAGCAGCGTCTCGCCGCGGGTGAGGCGCGCACGCTCGAAAATGTTGAGCCACACGGTGAAGAAAGTCTCGGGCACCGCGGCCGCTTCCGCCATTGTGAGACCGGCCGGCAGCGGCAGGCACTGGACCGCCGGGGCCGCCACGTATTGGGCGTACCCGCCACCGGCGACCAGCGCGCAGACCTGGCTGCCGAGTGCAGGGGTCGCAACGCCTGCGCCCAGTTCCACGACCTCGCCTGCGACCTCGAGCCCGGGAATGTCGGTGACGCCGCGTGGCGGCGGATACACCCCCTTGCGCTGCAGGACATCCGGCCGGTTGACCCCGGCGGCCGCCACCCGGATCAGCACTTCGCCCGGCCCGGGAACGGGCACGGGGCGCGACACGGCGCGCAGCACCTGCGGCGGACCGGGCTCGCGGATCTCGACCGCCGTCATCGTAGGCTCACTCACGGTGGCAGGATCTTGCGGTGACGGCGCGCGCGCCGTCAATCAGCCGGCGCTGGTGCCGGAAGCCTCGCCGCCGCCGCGACGGCAGCCGCGCCCGACCCGCTCGCGCAGTTGCGCGCGCTCCTCCGGCGTCATCTGCTCCCACTGCTCGCGCCAGAAGCGCTGCCGCCGGTGGTGATGCCAGCCGCGAGCGCGCAGCCCGCCAAACAGGATGCGACTCAGCAACAGCACGCCGAGCGCCTGCCAGTACTGCAGTACCGGCCCATGGAACAGCTGCGGCACCAGCGCATTCCACAACAGCATGACGACAGCGCCCAGCAGCGCCAGCGCGCCGACAACGATCACCAGGATCGCCAGCGCCTTCATTATCCGTCGCACGGGTCTTCGCACGTCAGTTCTCCTTTAACTCACAGCCAGTCGTCCCACGCGGCCTGCAGTCGCTGCCGCAGAAAGCGCGTGGCGTAATGTTTGCGTGACAGCAGCGGGTTGAGACTCACGCCGCTTCGTGCCGCCAGTTCCTGGAAGCTGATGCCCTCCAGCTCGTGCGCGACGAACACGGCGCGCTGCGACGCGGGCAGTTCGGCGAGCGCCGTGGCCAGGCGCTCGAGCAGTGCCGCGCGCACCGCCGCGGCTTCCGGACCCGCCTCGGCCGCCGGTAGCAAATCGCTCAGCGCGCCCGCCTGCGCCGCCGCCTCATGGACGCGCGCGCGCAGCGCGCGGCGGCGGAGCGGTCGATGATGCGGTTGCGCGCGATGCGCGCCAGCCAGGCACCGGCCTGCTCGACCGGCTGCAGCATGCGGTAGGCCACCACCAGCTCGTAGAGCGTGTCCTGGAGGATGTCCTCTGCCTCGGCGACATCGGCGATGCGGCGGCGGATGTAGGCGAGCAGCCGCGGACGCTCGCGCTGCACGGTCAGCGCGATCTGGCGGTCCTGCTGCGCAGGGGTCAAGGGCCGAGCGTGGACAGCGTCCATCTGCTCATAAGACGCACCAGGCGCGGGAAAATTGTCGGGGACGCGCGGGCGTCCGCGCGCAACCGCGGATCAGCGGGTCGCCACGGCGATGGCGGCGCCGGCCATGACCGCGCCGGTGCCGCGCTGTACCCAGCGCACGGTCTTCGGCTGCGACAGGCGCGCGCGGGCGCGCGCCGCGAACACGCTGTAAGCCCCAAGCACCGCCGGCAGGACGCAGACCATCACCGCCACGATCTCGCGGAGGCCGGGCAGCCTCAGATGCCGCAGGTCGACGACCGTCGGCAACACCGCCAGAAAGAACACCATCGTCTTGGGATTACCGAGGGTGAGTGCGAGCGAACCCAGGAATACCTGCAGCGGCCGCTCGCGCGGTGCCGTCGGCGCACGCCCGAGTGCATGCGTTGGCGAGCTCCACAGCCGCCAGGCGAGAAACAGCAGGTAGGCGGCGCCGAGGTAGCGGATGAAGAGAAACACCGTGTAGGCGCTGTGTGCCAGCACCGCGAGCCCGCTGACCGCGAGTGTCAGCCAGAGGAGATCGCCCAGCAGGAAACCGCCGATAAAAGCCGGCGCGCCCTCGAGGCCACGGCCGAGCGCCCGCGCCACAATCGCTGCGATGCCGGGCCCGGGCACTGCGACCGCGAGCCCATAGACCACCGCGAACACCGCAAGGCCGTACAACCCCATGGGCGCAAGTCTAGCCTGCAGCTGCAGCCGGCCGCTAAGCGCCCTGCAGTGCCAGCGTTCCGGAGCGTCCCGGCACGCTGCCGGCGACGATGCGGCAGCGAGGCAGCACACGCTCATCGAGCGTCGCGGCATAACTCGCCAGATCTGTGAGCTGTGCGCCGCGCGCACGCCATTCGCGCAGCAGGCGGGCGAAGTCCTGCAGATACTTACCGCCTTCGAGCTCGGCGTGCAGTGTGAATACCTGATCGCGCTCGCCGCTGCGCGCGGTCAGTTCCAGCAGATGCTCGACCGGGCCTGCGGCGAGATCCGCCCGGCCGATGAGTTCATCGAAGGTGGGCAGTGTCGTCGGCAGCTGCGGTATGCCGGCATCGCCCCACTCCGCCAGCGGCAGGAACGGCGCCTGGCCGCGCGTGTCGGAGGCATAGCGAAAACCGAGCTCGCGCTGCAGCGCCGGCACGTAGCGGTTCATCTGCCAGCCGGCCGCACCGTGTACCAGCGGCTCGCGGCCGAACACCTCGGTGAACTGGTCGCGCGCCAGCTGCAGCTGCTTACGGGTCCAGGCCTGGTTGGCGCGCGCCACACCGTCCTGCCAGCGGATGTGATCCCAGGTGTGCACGCCGACCTCGAAACCGCGCCGCGCGATGTCCTGCAGCGCGGCGCGCGCGCGGCGGCCGATGTGCGGGCCCGGCAGCAGCACGCCGTAGAGGAGCGTGCGCACGCCGTAGTGCTCCACCACCGAGGTGCGCTGCACCTTGCCGAGGAAGCCGCGGCGGAAAACGCGCTTGATCGCCCGGCCGGTATGGTCGGGCCCGAGGCTGCAGAGAAAGGTGGCCTTGAGGTCGAGCCGCTCCAGCAGGTCCGCCAGCCGCAGCGCGCCTGCGCGCGTGCCGCGGAAGGTGTCGATGTCCACCTTGAGCGCGATGCGCGCCACGTCAGCTGAGCGGCAGGGTGTGCGTGCCGAGTTCGGCCGCGCGCGCGCTGAGATCCAGCGGACCCTGGGGCGTGGCCGCCGCCAGCAATTGCAGCACCGAACCGTCGGCGAGCGCCAGCCAGCAGCTGCCCGCGGCGGCAAACAGGCGCGGCGCACCCGCCGGCGCGTGCCGCCTCGTAAGGCGCGTGCGCTGGATCTCCCAGCGCGCACCGCCCACGGTGCCGAAGGCGCCGGGAAACGGCGGCGCCACCGCCCGCACCAGATCATGGATCTCGGTGGCGCTGCGGCTCCAGTCGATGCGCCCGTCCTGCGGCCGTCGGCGACCGAAATATTCTCCCGCCAGGAGCGGCTGCGGCGAACGCGGCGCGGTGCCGGCGATCAGTCCGGGCAGCGAGCGCGCCAGCACCAGCTCGGCCGCAACGGTGACCTTGGCGAACACCTCGCGCGCGTCATCGTCGATGAGAATCGGCACCGCCTGGCGGTCGACGATGTCACCGGCATCGGCGCGCGCCACCATGTAATGCAGCGTCGCCCCGGTCTCGCGCTCGCCGCGCAGGATGGCCCAGTTGACCGGTGCGCGGCCGCGGTATTTCGGCAGCAGCGAGCCGTGCATGTTGAGGGCGCCGCGGCGCGCGCTGCCGAGCAGCGCATCACCCAGCATGGCGCGGTAATAGAAGGAGAACAGGAAGTCCGGCTGCAGCGCGGCCACGCGGCGTTCAAGTTCCGGCGTGTTGGCCTCCACCGGCGCCACGCACTGCAGGCCGTATTCGGCCGCACTCGCCGCGACGCTCTGATACCAGCGCGTCTCGTGCGGATCGTCCGGTACCGTGACCACCAGCGGCACTTCGACGTCTGCGGAGAGCAGCGTCTTCAGGCAACGCACTCCGACATCGTGGTAGGCGAAGACGACGGCGCGCGGCCGGCTCACTCGGGCGGCCTTGGCTCGCGCTGCGCACTGCTCAGCACCGCAAGCGGGGCCGCCGTCACAGCCGCCGGTGGCAGCCGCGGGTTGAGCTCACCCCCTTGCTCGAGTACCGCCGCCACGGTGAAACGCGGCCGCTGGCGCACCTGCTCGTAGATGCGGCCGACGTACTCGCCCACCACCCCCAGTCCGATCAGCGCCACGCCGATGAGGAAGAAGGCGATGCCGAACAGCGTGAACAGTCCTTCAGCTTCCGGTCCGAGGATCAGACGGCGGACGGCGAGGACCACCACGAACGCGAGCGATAGCAGCGCGATGACAATGCCGCCCATGGAAAAGAACTGCAGCGGCGCGACCGAGAACCCGGTCATCAGGTCGAAGTTCAGGCGGACCAGCCTGAAGAGCGAATATTTCGACTGCCCCACGGTGCGTTCGGCATGCGCCACCTCGATTTCCACCGGGTGGCGCGCAAACGTGTAGGCGAGCGCCGGTACGTACGTGCTGACCTCGGTGCAGCGGTTGAGCGCGTCGATAATGCTGCGGTGATAGCCGCGCAGCATGCAGCCCTGGTCGGTGATGCTGATGGACGTGGTGCGCTCGCGCAGGCGATTCATGAGGCGCGAGGCCGCCTTGCGCCAGAACACATCCTGACGGCGCAGGCGGATGGTGCCGACATAGTCGGCGCCCGCATCCATCGCCTGCAGCAGGCGGCCGATCTCCTCGGGCGGGTTCTGCAGGTCGGCATCCAGCGTGATCACGTAGGTGCCGCGGGTCTGCTGAAAGGCGGCGAGTATCGCCAGGTGCTGCCCGGCATTGCGCGCCAGCACCACCACCCGGGTGACGTCCGGGCGGCGGGCGAACTGCTCGCGCAGCAGCGCCACCGAGCGATCGCGGCTGCCGTCGTCGACGAACACCACCTCGTAGCTGCGGCCGAGGGCATCGAGTGCCGGGTAGAGGCGCGCGAACAAGAGCGGCAGCCCCTCTTCCTCGTTGTAGACCGGGATGACGACCGAGACCTCGGGATTCACGCGCGCGCTCCGTGCAGCACGGCCGTGGTCGCCGCGACCACCCGCTCCACGTCTGCGAGCGTCATCGCCGGAAACAGCGGCAGGGTCACCGTTTCGCGGCCGATGCGCTCGGCGTTGGGAAACTGTCCGGCGCGATAGCCGAGCGCCCGATAGGCGCTGTACAGATGGATCGCAGGATAGTGGACACCGACGCCGATGCCGCGCGCCTTCATCGCCTCGATGAAACCGGCGCGCGACAACTGCATCTGCCCGAGCGGCAATAGCGGCGTGAACACGTGCCAGGCGTGGCCCGCATCACCGCGCTCGGGCAGCCGCAGCGGCGGGTCCGTCTGCCACAGGGCGTAATAGGCGCTGACCAGCTCGCGCCGCAGGCCGTTGAACTCCTCCAGCCGCCGCAGCTGGCCGAGCCCCACCGCGGCGGCGACGTCCGACAGGTTGCACTTGCCGCCGGCGAGCGTTACGTCGAATCCGTCCACCCCGGAGCGCGTCAGACCGTGCCAGCGCTGCAGCTCGATGGTCTTCAGCTCCGCGTCCGAGCCGCCGGAGATCGCCCCACCCTCGATCGTGGTCATGTTCTTGTTGGGGTGGAAGCTGAAGCACACCAGGTCGCCGAAGCTGCCGATGCGGCGCCCGCGCCAGGCGGAGCCGATCGCGTGCGCGGCATCCTCGATGACGCGTAGCCGGTGGCGCGCGGCGATGGCGTACAGGCGCTCCATGTCGACCGGCAGGCCGGCGAAATGCACCGGCATGATGGCGCGCGTGCGCGGCGTGATCGCCGCCTCCGCCTGATCGAGATCGATGTTGCGCGAGTCGAGTCCGACGTCGACAAAAACCGGCCGCGCACCCACCCGCACGATGACGTTGGCAGTGGCAACGAAGCTGAGCGCCGGTGTGATGACCTCATCGCCAGGACCGATGCCGCAGGCGAGCAACGCCATCTCCATGCCGGCGGTGGCGGAGGTCTGGCTGCGCACCGGGCGCCCGCCGAGATAGGCGGACAGCTCGGCCTCCAGCTGCGCGACCTTGGGTCCGCTGGCCAGCCAGCCCGAGCGCAGCACCTGCGCCACGGCGGCAATCGTGTCCTCGTCGATGCTCGGACGCGTAAACGGCAGCATGGGTTGTGTGCGGTTCGAATCGTTCATGAGCGTGCCACCAGCACTACCCCCAGGATGATCACCCCGATCCCCGCGACGCGCTGCACGTTGGGAACCTCACCGAGCAGCCACCAGGCAAGTCCAATGTTGATGACATAGCCGAGCGACAGCAAGGGATAGGCCTGACTGACCGGCACGCGCGACAGGCCCACGAGCCAGACCACCACACTCAGCCCGTAAGCTGCCAGTGCCCACCACAAGGGCGCCACCTTCAGCAACTCGAAGCCGCGCTGCCACACGCCGGCATCGCCGACGAGCAGCGGTCCGCTCACGCGGGTCGCGGCCTTGAGGCCGAGCTGGGCGAGCGCGTTCAGCAGCACGCCGCAGCACAGAAACGCGAAATCGGTCAGTCTCACAGGCGACTCACAGCAACAGTGTAGTTGTCAGCGGCGATCACCCGCCCCGGAAGCCCGCGCCGGCGCCACTGCTCCCAGAGGTCGGGATCGAAGAATGCCACGGCCTCGCCGCCGGCGCTCCAGCGCGCGGCGAACTGCTGCGTGGACAGGCGCCGCGCCGGCTCCTCGTTGAGGCCGAACTGCAGCTCGCCCTCGTAGCCAGCGAGCTGCAGCGTGCGCCCCAGGTAGGGCGCGAGGGTCTCGCGGTACTGGCCCACGCTGTAGAGCGGAGTATCAGCGTGAATATAAGCAGTCACAGCAGCCGCCAGATCGCGCCCCGAGCGGCTCGGTGGCACCACGCTGTATTCGCACAGCAAAAACTGCCAGGCGAGAATCGCCCCGAGCGCCGTCACCATCACAGTGGTGAGCGGCCGCAGGCGCAGGTAGCTCGCGAGCAGGGCGAGCACGCCGAGCAGCGCGGCCGCTGAGCCCCAGACGAGTGCCGCGTGGGGCACGTAACTGTTGCGGCGCGCGCTGTAGATGAGCAGTCCGGCGGCGCACAGCATGATGAGGATGCCGCCGCTGCGCGCCGCGAGCCGCGCCAGGCGCTGCGGCTCGGCGCTCGCCGCCCCGGTCAGGGC
>Ga0210385_10001164_pt1 | contig 16670 bp, 17 predicted proteins | sample IncBWH26OmetaG_FD_160107 | JGI IMG/M metagenome (GOLD analysis project Ga0210385, IMG submission 160107) | Forest soil microbial communities from Barre Woods Harvard Forest LTER site, Petersham, Massachusetts, United States - Inc-BW-H-26-O ...
CAGTCCGGGTTCTCGTGGAGCACATGAACCTTCACCGCTGCATAGCCCTCCGCGCTCGGTGCCGCCAGGCACAGGCTATGGGACCGGCAGCGGTCACGGCCGCCCGGGATTGTCGTACCCAGCTGCTACAACTCGGTCATGGGGGAAGCTATGACCGAGTTGGTGCGCATGCCAGTCGACGGGCCGTTCTCGCTGGCGGCCGCGGCGGGGTTCGGCTTCGGCCCGAATATGGGCCGGCCGTCCGAGGCCGGCGATGCGGTGATGCGGCTCGCCTTCGTGACCGACGACCTGAGGCACCAGGCGGGCGCCGTGATCAGGCAGGAACCGGACGGCACCCTGATCGCTGAGATCAGCGGGACGGGTGATGTCGCGGCGACGGCGCGGCAGCTGCGCCGCATTCTCTCCGTGGACCGCCCGGCCGAGGGCTGGATCGCGGCTGGCCACAAGGATCCGGTGCTCGGCCGCCTGCAGGCCGAGCAGCCGGGACTGCGCCCGGTGCTGTTCCACTCGCCGTACGAGGCCGCGGCCTGGGCGATGATGTCGCACCGCCGGCACCGGAGCCAGGCGGCCGCGCTGCGGCGCCGGCTCAGCGAGGCGCTGGGGCGGCCGTTCGTGCTCGATGGTCAGGCGGAGCACGCCTTCCCGCTCCCAGAGCAGCTGCTCGGCCTGGACACCTTCCCCGGGCTCGAGCCGCAGCGCATCGAGCGCCTGCGGGGTGTCGCCGAGCGCGCGCTCGCCGGGGACCTCGACCCGGAGATGCTCGCTGCGACGGAGACCGACCGGGCGATGACGGCGCTCAAGACCATCCCGGGCCTTGGCCCGTTCTACGCCGGGCTGGTCCTGCTCCGGGCCTCCGGGGTCAGCGACGCACTCACCCTGGACGAACCCCGGCTGCGCCCCTACCTGCGCCACTACTACGGGCTGCCGGACGAGCCCGACGACGCGGCGGTACGGCGGATCGCCGAGCCGTGGCGGCCGTTCCGCACCTGGGCCGCGGTGCTGATCCGGGCATCCGGCGACCGCGAAGGCCTGCCCTGGCGGCAAGCGGCCCGGCCGAGGTGAAGGCGCCGGCGACCCGAGGTTGTCGGCGACCTGCGAATGCCGGCAACCTGAACCAGCGACGGGCGACCTGGCTCAGTGGCGGCGCGGATAGGCCTGTGCGACCGCCAGGAACGCATTGTTCGCGTCGCGATCGCCGATCGACACGCGCGCGCCCTCACCGGCGAACGGCCGCACGCTGACGCCCTCGCGATCGCAGGCCTCGGCGAACTCGTCGGTGTCGTCGTCCAAGCGCAGCCAGACGAAGTTCGCCTCGGTCGGCGGCACGGTCCAGCCCTGGGCCAGCAGTTCGGCGCGGACCCGCTCTCGCTCGCTCACCACGCTGTCGACGCGCTCGAGAAGCTCGGGCTCGGCCGCAAGGGAGGCGATGGCGGCGGCCTGAGCCAGCGCGTTCACGGTGAAGGTCAGCATGGTCTTGCGGATCGCGGCCGCAACCGGCTCGTGCCCGATCAGGAAGCCGACCCGCAGCCCGGCCAGCCCGTAAGCCTTGGAGAACGTCCGCAGCACCGCCAGGTTTGGCCGGTCCCGGTACAGGTCCAGGCCGTCGGGCACATCGGCGTCCGTGACGTACTGGGTGTAAGCCTCGTCGAGCACGACCAGGCAGTCCTCCGGAACACGGTCGAGGAAGTTCTCGAGTTCGGTCCGGTGCACCACGGTCCCGGTCGGGTTGTTCGGGTTGCAGACGAACACCAGGCGCGTCCGCGAGGTGATCGCCTCCGCCATCGCGCCGAGGTCATGCGCTTCCTCGCGCAGCGGCACGCGCACCGAGGCGACACCGGCCAGGTCCGAAAGGTACGGATACGCCTCGAAAGAACGCCACGCGTAGACGACCTCCGCGCCGGGGTCGCCCACGGCCTCGAGCAGCTGCTGGGCGACGCCGACCGACCCGCAGCCGACGGCTACGTGCGCGGCCGGGACGCGGAAGCGCTCGGCGATGGCCTGGGTGAGCTCGGCGGCACCGTTGTCCGGGTACCTGTTGACGTTGCCGGCGGCCTCGGCGATCACCTTGAGCACGGAGGGCAGCGGGCCGAACGGCGACTCGTTGGACGAGAGCTTGAACGCGCGGCCTCCGGACGCCGACGGAGGCTTGCCCGGCTTATAAGGAGCGAACTGGTCGAGGATCGGCCGGAATCGCGGAGACTGTGCGGACACCCTTGTCCTCTCGGCTAGGAGACGCCGTGATCACAGGGTATCTGCGGAGGTCACCGGCTGAGTCCAGGTGGCTACCGGCCGCCAGAGAGCCGCGATAACCGCCGCCTCCGATGGCTGCCGGCCTGACCGCCATTCCTGGCGTATCAGCGACCAGCTCGGCCGCATCCAGCCGCGGCTGGATATTCGGAGGTACACGGCATTTCGCGGGCGGCGCCGAATGGCGCAGTCGCTCTCGGACCCCCGGAGCAGGGTGTTTCATGACCCCCGAGATGGGGTCATGAAAACGCGAGCCAACCCGCATACGATTTTGAACGCTCCGCAAAAGTTGAGCCGAGGGCGGGTATCTCCGTAGCCCCAACTACCGGGTGGGGGGGTTCCGCGGCATGGGGTAAGGAGGGAGGTGCCCGTCCTCGACGGCTCGATAGTACAACTCTATTTTCGTGGGCGCCGCTCGGCCCGCCCTGGCGTACTTCAATCGAACCCTGCCGACATACTGCTTGACCGTCTCCTCACTGAGCGCCATTCTCCTGGCCACAGATTTCATCGGCATACCAGTGGCGTAAAGCCGCAGCGCACGCGTTTCTTGCGGGCTGAGAACCGGCCGATCGGGGGCATCATCGGCGGCCAGGATGTATGCCAGGCGCGGCGAAATCCAGTCCGTCCCGGCGGCGACCGCCTTGATGGCCGCCCGCACCTGGGAGGTCTCCTCGGACTTCAGCACGTAGCCGAGCGCCCCGGAACGGATCGCGGCCCGGACGGCGTGCGGCCGGTCGGAGGCGGCAAGCACGAGGACCGCAGGCCCGGCCGCGAGGATCGCGGCGATGTTCCGGTCGACGGTCGTGCCGTCGCCGAGGTCGAGATCGAGCAGGACCACGTGTGCCTGCCTGCCTGGCCCGGCAAGCAGGGCGTCCACCGTCGCCGCCACGGCGACGACCCGGATACCGCTTTCCGCGGCCATGACCCATCCGGCTACGGCGTCGAGCACGATGGGATGATCATCCACGGCCGCGACGTCGATCACAGCGGACACGCCGCACTCCCTTCGTGGTGCCGTTATCCCGACGCGGCGTTGCGCCACCGGACCTCGAGGCATCCCGCGCCGGCGTCGTTGACGTCGAAGACGGCGCTCCACTGTGCCGCGGCTGGTACGCGCTGCTGCAGCGCACTCAGGTCCGGAGCGGCCGGCGGCGGGCACTCGAAGGCCACGTACAGCTCAACGTCGTCGCCGGCCGCGAGCACGGTGAGCAGCACCGGATCACGCACTGGGTGCGGCGGAAGAGCGCTCAGGGTGCTGTCCACCGCGGCCAGGGCGGCCGCCGCGACCTCTGCCATCGGGCGCCCGGGCTCGCCGACCACCTGAACCTCGACCGGCAGTCCCCGGGCGGCGGCGGAACGCAGCGCGGGCTCCAGTTCGGCCAGCAGGCCGGCCGCACGCGACTGGTCGGTGAGGACACGCCGCAGATCCGCTGCGTGCCTGGCACATCGTTCCCGCAGCGCGGGGTCGGCCGGGTCGAGGATGCCGTCGGCGATCCCGCGCAGCAGCGGAAGCGCCTCCTCCTCCAGCAGGTCAAGCCTGCGACGCCGGTCCGCACGGACCGCCGCGACCGCGGCGCGCTCGGCAGCCGACCGGCTCGCCAGCGCGGCGCTGCGGACGGCCAGGCTGGCGTGCGTGCGCATGGTCGGCCGCACCGTCGCGAACACGACCAGCAACACCACAAGGATGAACGCGGCCGCCGAGAGGCGCTCGAGGCCCAGCGGGGTCACGCCGAGCAGGCGGATGACGAAGACGGCGTGGGCCGTGAACACTCCTGCCGCACCGCACACCCATACCCAGGCCGGGCGGCTCAGCACGACGAGCGCGAGCAGCCACGCAGTCCCGTAGACCGACCAGTCCACGGATCCGGTGGCGCCCGTGCTCCGGCGATCCCAGCCGACCAGGGTGACGGCACCGATCGCGATAGTGATCGCGGCCGCCGCCTCCGGGCCGGTCAGGCCGCCCGCGCGGGCCCGAGGTACCAGCCATGCGGCGGCCACGAGCATGGCCAGCCACACCGCGATTGGCACCGCTGGCTGGCGGTAGTCACGGGCATAGATGACCACCGGGACCAGCAGGGTGAGCTGCCAGACGGCCGCCACGAGGCCGGCCACCCGTGGTATTTCGGATTCCCAGCCGTCCCAGATGCCCCACGCGTCCCGCGCGGCTGCCTCGGGGCTCACCGGGCCGCCTGCCGGGGATCGGGGAGGGGGACGGTGGGGCCGGGCGCCGCCCAGGCGGGCCAGTAGAGGTCCACCACCGTGCCTGCGCCCGGCTGTGATCGCACGGACGCCCGGCCGCCCAGGTCGGCGACGCGCTCGGCGATCGACCGGCGCAGACCCAGCCTGGCCGGGTCGACAGCGCACGGATCGAAGCCCGCGCCGGCATCGCGGATCGTCACCCGCACACCGCCGTCGGCGGGTGACCCGGCAAGGCTCACGTCGACCCACGCCTCGCCGGTGCCAGCGTGCGTGGCCACGTTCACCAGCGCCTCACGGACCGCGTACGCCAGCGCGACGGCAACCTGCCCCGGCACCGGGTTGACCGGGGCGACGCGGCCGCAGAGCCGGTCCGCCACCCCCACGTGCACCGCAAGGCCGCGGGCGCCCATCTCGATCGCTGCCGCCTCGATGCCAATGAGGAGGCCGCCGAACGGCCGGTCGGCCACCTTGGCGGGATCGCCAGCGTCACTGAGCACGTACTGCAGCAGCGCGGCATCGCGCCGGCACCGGCCAACGAGCTGGCCCGGGTCGGCTCCGCCGGCGTCGGCTCCGCCAGTGTCAGCTCCGCCGGTACGGCCGATGGCGGTCAGCGTATTCAGGACCGTGTCGTGCAGCAGGCGCTCGTGCTCGCGGCGCTCGGTGGTCCGAGACAGCGCGACGCGCTGCTCACGGGCTTCCCGGTCAGCCGTCGCTAATGTGGCGTCGGCCGCGAACGCACCGCGCTCGAGCAGCAGCCGGGCACACCAGGCAGCGGCGGCGATGGCCACCAGCACGGCCGCCGACACCACCGCGGAGCTCCCGCCCGCCCGCGCCGCGGGGGTCACCACCGTGCCCGCGAGATAGGCGGCGGCCGAGATCACTGCCAGCGGCGCCGCCGACGCGAGGGGAGCGAGCCAGGCCGGGACGAACAGCTGGCCCACCATGGCGATGTACAGCCAGTTGGTGGTGTCACCGCGCACGGCAGACGGCACGCACCATCCGGCCCCTAGCGCGAGCAGCACGCTGGCCGCAGAGTCGAGGCCGTCGCGCCACCACACCTGCCCCCACCGGCCACGCAGATAGGCCACGACCAAGGCCGCCCAGCCCATCGCGGCGAGCGGCCCGGCGAGGCGCCACGGATCGGCGGCGTAGAACGAATGCCAGATGGCCACCTGGAGGGCGATGTACGCGATCGTCAGGCAGCGGATGACGCACGCGGTCGCGGCCGCCACGGCCCTGAGCGCCGTTATCGCAGGCCCGGCCGGTGTTCGTGCCGGGGTCACCGGAACGTAAACCTTCCGCTTGCGTTGCGTTATCACGCTTGTTATCGAGCCCGTCATCAAGCGCAGCATGCCCGGTTGGCCGTACTCGCGCAACGCCATCCGCAATAACGGCCCGGGCACCGTTTATGCCGTGATTCGGGATAAGTCCCGGCCCTGCAACGGGGGTTTGCGGATGGGTACAGTTACGACGTGAACCGTCTCGGCGAGCTTGAACGCGCGATCATGGACGTACTCTGGGAAAGCCCGGATCCGCTGACGGTCCGGCAGGTCAGCGGTAACCTCACCGAGCGTGACCTAGCGCACACCACGGTGATGACCGTCCTTGACCGGCTGGCCAAGAAGGGATTCGCTAGAAGGGAGCGGGACGGTCGCGCCTGGCGTTATCGTGCCGCGGCGACAAGGGAAGCGTATGTGACCGAGCTCATGCTGAGCGCACTGGAGCAGACCGGGGACCGGCAGGCAGCCCTGGCCCGGTTTGCCCGCAGCGTGTCAGATACCGAGGCTGCGGCGCTGCGCCGTGCCCTCGAGGCGCTCGGCCAGGGGCCCACGGACAAAGTTCGCGGCGGCGGGGAGTGACTTCACGTGATCGCCGCGGCACTCATCCTTGCCCTCTTCGCGGCCGCCTGCATCCTCGCCGGATTCGCGCTTGCCGCGGCGCGCTGGCCTCGCAGGTCCCCGGCGGTTGCGATCGTGCTGTGGCAGGCGCTCGGGCTCGGATGGGGGCTGGCGGCCGTTGGTGCACTTGCCGGGTTCGGGGCGGCTGACGAGCGCTCGGGTGTGGCTGGAGGCGCGTTCGCGCTGGTCTCCCGGGTGCTTGGCCGGCATGCCTCGGCCGGAACCCGTCGCCTGCTGGCCGGGCTCCTTGGCCTGAGGCTCCTCGCACTGGCCGCTGGTGCTGTGCTGCTGCTGGTGCTCTGCTGGATCCTGGTGGCCGCCTTCGCCGCCGTGGTCCGCGCTCGCAGGCGGCAGCGGATCCTGCTCAGCCTGCTCGCTCACGGCGACCCGAAGGTCCCCGGGGCGCTCGTTGTCGACCACCCGGCGGCGGCCGCGTACTGCGTGCCAGGGCTGCGGTCCAGTTCCAGGATCGTGATCAGCGCCGGCGCCCTCGACTTGCTCGACCAGGCCGAGCTCGCGGCCGTGATCGCGCACGAGCGGGCCCACCTGCGGGAGCGGCACGACCTCGTGCTGCTCCCGTTCATCGCGCTGCTCAGGGCGTTCCGCTGGTCCGCCGTGGCCCGCGAGGCGCACGCCGCCGTGGCGCTGCTCGTCGAGATGCAGGCCGACGACCGGGCGCTGCGGCACCGCCCGGCCAGGGAGCTCGCCACGGCCCTGCTCAGGGTCGGCGCGGCCGGCGGCGTTAACGCGCCGAACGGCGCGCTCGCGGCAGCCGACGGCCAGGTGGCGGCCAGGGTTTCGCGGCTGCTGAAGCCGGCTCCGCGGCTGCCGGTGGCCGCGGTGGCGCTGATCGGGGTCGTCGCCATCGCGACGGTGGCGATTCCGGCGGCATTCCTGACAATGCCCTTTTGAGCCCTTAACGCGACGTCAGCCGACTGGTCGGGCAGCGGAGGCTGGCAGCGTCAGTCCGCGATCCGGATCCGCAGGCGGCGGAAGCCCTTCCCCTTGTTCTCAATCTTGACGACCTCGATTTTGCCGATCTGGCTGGTCGAGGCCACGTGCGTGCCCCCGTCCGCCTGCTGGTCCAGGCCGACGATGTCCACGATGCGGACGTCGGGCACGTCATCAGGGATGAGGTTCTTCGCGGTGCGGATGATGTCCGGGATCGCCAGCGCGTCATCACGGGGCAGCACCCGGACGTCGATCCGGCGCCCGGCCGCGATCTCGGCGTTGCAGGCCGCCTCCACGGCGTCCTTGAAGCCCTCCGGGACCACCGGCAGGTCGAAGTCCATCCTGGCGATGAACGGCTCCATGTTCCCGCCGGTCACCAGCGAGCCGTAGTCGCGGAACACCACACCGCAGAGCACGTGCAGGCCGGAATGGGTCCGCATCAGCGCGGTGCGCCGGTCGTCCTCGATCGCGCCGGCAACAGCGGTTCCCGGCGGCGGAACCGGGTCGCCTTCGGCCGGGATCAGGTACTCCTCGTCACCCTTGCGCACTCCCTCGATCCGGGTCTGCACGCCGCCCCAGAGCAGCACGCCGTGATCGGGAGGCTGACCGCCGCCGCCGGGGTAGAACGCCGAGCGGTCGAGCACGATGCCGTCCGGCCCGGCGTCAAGGACGGTGGCGTCCCACTCGCGCAGGGTCTGGTCGTCGAGATCGAGCCGGTGCGTGCGCCAGGCCGTCACCATGGCCCGTACGGGCCCATGTGGGATCCAGCGCCGCCGCTCCGGAAGTCTTTTACCTTGGGCCGGACGTCGGTGAGGTAGATGGCCGCGGCCACGAACGCGACCACAGACAGGATGCCAACGACCGAAAAGCTGCCGCTGGCGGCCGTGCCAATGCCGATCGCCGTGGCGACACCGGTGATGACCAGCCACAACGGCTTGGTCTGCTTGCTGACCGCGACGAACGCCTGCTTGGGCCGCCGGATCGCGTCCACGAACGCGAAGCCCTCGAATCCGAGCGCCGCTATGGCGAGCACCTCGAAGAACCAGTCGAGCACCGAGAGGGCCGCCGGATGACTGTAAATCACGATGTCACGCTACCTTGCCCGGCTCATCGGGAGGTACGGTCTCGCCAACCAGCACGGTCCGGGTCTTCTCCGCCGTCTCCTTGCGGAACGAGTCGTAGACCTCGAGCAGCATCTGCTTCTGCCGCTCGGTCAGGTCGGGGTCGGTGAGCACAGCGTCGCGGACCCCCAGGCCCGGCGGCCGGTCCTCGAGAAAGCCGGCCTGCACGTACAGCGCCTCGGCCGAGATCCGCAGGCCCCTGGCTATCTGCTGCAGGATGTCGGCGCTCGGGCGGCGCAGCCCCCGCTCGATCTGGCTCAGGTAGGGGTTGGAGACACCGGCCGCCTGGGCAAGCTGGCGGAGTGAGATCTTGGCCTGCTCCCGCTGTTCGCGGATGTAAGACCCGATCGCTGGCACGTTCACCGGACTCATGATTTCAGTCTCGCGCCAGGTGCTTGCAATTGCAAACTAGACCGGCTGGCTGCGTTGCGTAACGGCCCCTAGAAGGGCAGGCTGACCCTCACCTCGCCCACCACCCGCCCGCCGCCGTACAGGAGAGGGCGGCCCAGCTCATCCGGAACGGGTACGTCAACGCCGAGAGCGCGCAGCGCCGCGATCGTCGCCGGGATCCGTACGCGCCGGGCGGCGTCGCCGTCGTCAACCTTGATCGCCACGGCCCGCCCGTCAGCGAGCGCGAAGCCCTGGACGCCCTCGGCGCCCGACTTCAGCAGCAGCCCGGGAACCGCCTCCACGATCTCGCGGTCCGGGCGCTTGCTGCCCGAGGTCCACTTGGGGTTCGCGCGCATGGCGTCCGCGACCTTGCGCTCGCGGGAGCCGGGCTCGGACGTGACCAGGGCGCTGAACGCCCGGGCCACGCCGGTCAGCGAGACAGCGAACACCGGCGCCCCGCAGGCGTCCACGCCGGGGGGCACGGTGATCTGCTCGCCGGTGAGCCGCTCGATCGTCCGCTTGACCTCGGCCTGCAGTGGATGACCGGGGTCGGTGTAGGTGGCCGTATCCCAGCCAGCCGCCACGCACGTCGCGAGCATGGCCGAGTGCTTGCCCGAGCAGTTCATGTACAGCCGGCGCTTCCCGCCGCCGGCCAGCAGCACCGCAAGCTTGGCGTCCTCGTCGCCCGGAAGATCCGGCGGGCAGTGCAGCGCGTCCTCGGTCAGCCCGGCCCCGGCCAGGATCTTCTGCGCCCCGGCGACGTGAAAGTCCTCGCCCGCGTGGCTGGCCGCGGCCAGCGCCAGCAGCTCCCCTTCCAGGTCCAGGCCGCTGGAGACCATGGCGACGGCCTGCATCGGCTTGTTCGACGACCGCGGGAAGATGGGCACGTCCACCGCGCCCGCCTGGTGCAGGATGCTGCCGTCTGGGCCGGTGATGACGATCGCGCCGCGGTGGAGTGATTCGGCGAAGCCGGACCTGATTACATCGGCGAGCACCGGATTCTCATGGGTCATGGGGGCAGAATTCCTTCTCGTGCGAGCAGTGGTGCAGCGGGCCAGTCAGGCCAGCGTCGGGGTAAATGGTGCGACGGTCGGCAGCTTGCCAGGTCCTGGCCTGGTAGTTCTCGTCGGGGTCACCCATACGGACACGCCGGCGACGGCGGCGGCCCTGGCCAGGAAGATCTTTTATCTCCGGATCCTCCGCGACGAGAAGTCGTGCGCGGACACCGGGGCGCCGCTGCTGGTGATCAGCCAGTTCACGCTCTACGCAGACACCAGGAAGGGACGCCGGCCGACCTGGCAGGCGGCCGCTCCCGGGCCGGTAGCCGAGCCACTGGTCACCGCGTTCGCCGACGCGCTGACCGAACTCGGTGCGAGCGTGCAGACCGGCGTGTTCGGCGCGAACATGCAGGTCATGCTCGTCAATGATGGGCCGGTCACGCTGATCCTGGATGCAGAGCCGCCCCCAGGTGCTGGCGGGTGAACGCGAGCGCCTCGGCCAGCTCCGCGCGGCGCTCCTCGCTGGTCTGCGCGCGGCGGGTGTTCACCTCGAGCACCACCATGCCGGAGTAGCCGCGGGACCCCAGGCTGGCCAGCAGCGCCGCGCACGGCTGAGTGCCGCGCCCGGGGACCAGGTGCTCGTCGGGCAGGCCCGGGGCCGAGCCGTCGGCCATGTGCACGTGTGCCAGCCTGCTGCCAAGCTCGTCGGCCATCGTCATCGCGTCAGACCCGGACACGGCCGTGTGTGAGAGGTCGAGCGTGGCGTGCGGGCAGTCGATCTCGACCGGGTTCCAGTTCGGCGCGTACGCGGTCACCTCGGCGGAACGCACCCGGAGCGTGTTCGCGCGCAGCGGATAGAGGTTCTCGACCGCGAATTTGACGTCGGTCTCGGCGTCCAGCTGGGCAAGGCCCACCTCGAAGTCCCTGGCGTACTCGCGCTGCCAGCGAAACGGCGGGTGCACGACGACCACCTTCGCGCCGAGCTTCTCCGCCACCTCCCTGGCGCGGTTCAGCTTGCCCCATGGCTCGCGTCCCCAGACCCACTGGGTGACCATCAGGCAGGGGGCATGCACGGCCAGGACCGGGACGCCGTGGTAGTCCGAGAGCCGGCGCAGGATATCCAGGTCCTGGCTGATCGGGTCCATGGTGACCATGACTTCGACGCCGTCGTAGCCAAGTCGTGCCGCTGTCTCGAAAGCGTCCGGCGTCCGCTCGGGATAGACCGAGGACGTGGACAGCGCCACTTGCACACCCGCGGGCGGGGTGACCTGGCCCAAGGCATCTCCTCTGCGGCTGGCTGGGTAATTTCTGGGTGCTGCGCGCGTGGCGTCCTGCGCTGCCAGCTTATGCCGACCGGACACGCTGTCGGCGCCAAGAAGCGGCTGTCGGTGCTTGCCGCTACGGTGCCATGCATGGGAAAGTCTGCGGCTGCGGCAGCGCTCTACCAGTGCTCGGAGTGCGGCTGGCAGACCACCAAGTGGGTCGGCCGGTGCGGCGAGTGCCAGCAGTGGGGCTCGGTGGCCGAGAGCAAGATTCCAGCCCGGGACCGGGTGCTCGACCAGGCCAGGGGCCGGGCCGCGCGGAAGGGCCGGATGGGACCGCCCACTACGACGGCCGTGCCGATCGCCGAGGTGGACGCCACGGTGGCCCGCGCCCGGCCCACCGGGCTCGGCGAGCTCGACCGGGTGCTCGGCGGCGGGCTCGTCCCCGGCGCCGTGGTCCTGCTGGCCGGGGAGCCCGGCGTAGGCAAGTCCACGCTGCTGCTCGAGGCGGGCGCCCTGGCCGCCGGCAACGGCCGGGTCCTGTACGTGACCGGGGAGGAATCGGCGGCGCAGGTGCGGATGCGTGCCGACCGCATCGGCGCGGTCAGCCAGAACCTCTTTCTCGCCGCCGAGACCGACATGGGCGCGCTGCTCGATCACGTGGAGGCGGTGCAGCCGGGGCTGCTCATCGTCGACTCGGTCCAGACGATCTCAGTCGACGGTGTCGAGGGCGTGCCCGGCGGGGTGACCCAGATCCGCGAGGTCACCGGCGCGCTGACCGCGCTGGCCAAGCAGCGGACGCTGACCACCGTGCTGGTCGGCCACGTCACCAAGGACGGGTCGATCGCCGGGCCCCGCTCGCTCGAGCACCTGGTGGACGTCGTGCTGCACTTCGACGGGGACCGGCATGCGCAGCTGCGCATGGTCCGCGCGCTGAAGAACCGGTTCGGCCCGACCGACGAGATCGGCTGCTTCGAGCTCGGCGAGGTCGGCCTGACCGAGCTGCCGGACCCGAGCGGGCTGTTCCTGTCCCGGCTGAGCGAGCCGGTCCCGGGGACCTGCGTGACCGTCACCCTGGAGGGGCGGCGCCCGCTCGTGGCCGAGGTGCAGACCCTGATCTGCGAGGCGGTGTCCGACCCCGTGCAGCGGCGGACGTCGGGTCTCGACTCGTCCCGGGTGGCGATGCTCGTGGCCGTGCTGCAGGCCCGGGCCAACATGGGAATCGGCAGGAAGGACGTGTACTCCGCGACCGTCGGCGGGGTACGGCTGACCGAGCCGTCCGTGGACCTCGCGATCGCGCTCTCGCTGGCTAGCGCGCTGTCCAAGCTGAACCTGCCCGCCGGCCTCATCGCGATCGGCGAAGTCGGGCTGGCCGGCGAGATCCGCCGGGTCACCGGCGTGCAGCGGCGGCTCGCCGAAGCCGCGCGGATGGGGTTCCGGCAGGCGATCGTGCCGCCTGGCTCCCCTTCCCTGCCGCCTGGCGACGATTCGCCGATGGTCGTCACCGAGGCCGCGCACATCAGGCAGGCCATCGCCATCGCCCTGGGCACCCGGGCCGGGGGCGGCTGAGCCTGTCGCGGCCGCAGCCGGCGGGGCGTCTATACACTGGCGTCAATGACCCACAGTCCCGGGACCGGGTGCCTGCCGTGAGCAAGGACCAAGACCAGCGCCGCCGCGCGCTAGCGGCGGTCGCGCCGGGTACGGCCCTGCGGGACGGCCTCGAGCGGATACTGCGGGGCAGCACGGGCGCGCTCATCGTGCTCGGCTTCGATCAGGCTGTTGCCGATCTGTGTTCCGGCGGGTTCGAGCTGAACACCGAGTTCTCCGCCACGCGCCTGCGCGAGCTGGCCAAGATGGACGGCGCGATCGTGCTCGATGGCGCCGCCAGCGCGATCGTGCGCGCAGCCGTCCAGCTGGTCCCCGACCCGGGCATACCGACCGACGAGGCGGGCACCAGGCACCGGACCGCGGAACGGGTCTCGCGCCAGACCGGGCACACGGTGATCTCGGTCAGCAAGTCCATGCGGATCATCGCGCTGTTCATCGACGGCGCGCGGTTCGTGCTCGAGGACCCCGCGGCGATCCTGTCGCACGCCAATCAGGCCCTGGCCACCCTCGAGCGGTACCGGCGCAGGCTGGACGAGGTCTCCGGCGCGCTCTCGGGGCTCGAGCTCGAGGATCTCGCCACCGTCCGTGACGTCACGGCCGTGGCGCAGCGGCTCGAGATGGTCCGCAGGATCGCCGGCGAGATCGAGGGCTACATGGTGGAGCTCGGCACCGATGGCAGGCTGCTGGCCCTGCACCTCGACGAGCTCGTGGCCGGTACCGGCCAGGAACAGGTGCTGCTGGCGCAGGACTACGTGCCCGCGCGGCTGCAGGACCGCACCAGGGCTGCGGCCGCCGCGCTGGCCCGGCTGGAGAGCCTGAGCCTCGACGAGCTGCTCGACGTGGCCTCGGTTGCCGAGGTGCTCGGGCTCGGCGGGTCGGACGCCCTCGACGACGTGGTGAGCCCGCATGGCTACCGGCTGCTCGCCCGGATCCCGCGGATACCGATGCCGGTGGTGGATAGTCTCATCGAGCACTTCGGTGGGCTGCAGAAGCTGCTGGCCGCGGGTGTGGACGAGCTGAACCAGGTGGACGGCGTGGGAGCAGCGCACGCGCGCAGCGTCCGCGAGGGCCTGTCCCGGCTGGCCGAGTCATCCGTCCTGGAACGCTACGTGTAGTGCCGCGTTTGGTGCCGGCCGGCCGGCGCCGTCAGCCGATCGTGAACCGCACCGGGTTGCTGGCCACGCCGCCATCCGAGACCGATGCGGTGTAGTGCCCGGCAGGGGCCTGCTGACCGGTGCCCTGGCAGGCGAGTGCCGAGGTCTGCCGGTTCCAGGAGACCGGCACGATTACCGGCACTCCCCTGGTCAGGTTCGTCGTGAGCGTGCCGTGCCCGGTCGCGCACTTGACCGAGGCCCAGACGCGCTTCCCGTGTGCCCGCACGACCAGCGAGAGGTGCTTCGCCCCGACGTTGAACCCGCAGGTCCTGGTGCCCGTCGACACCACGTTGACGTCGAACTCGGGCAGTTGGCCCTGGCCGTAGCTGCCCTGGCCGACGAACAGGCTGAGCACGACGTCGCCGGGCTTGCAGGACCGCGCGGGATGCGGCGCGCGGCGCGGCGCGAAGGCGGCCAGCTGCGCAGGGGGGTCGGCCTGCGCCAGCGCACCCGTTGCGGGCGAGGCGGGCGGCTGGGCGGAGGCAGACGGCTGGGCCATGGGCGACGCAGTGGCCGACGCAGTGGTCCGGGGCTGAGTGGCGGGCCTGGACGCGCCTCCGGACCCGCCGGAACCCGCTGCGGCTCTGGCCGAATGTCCGTGCGATGCGCGCGCACCGCCAGCCGCGGTGCTGCCGCCAGCCTGGCTTGCGCCCATAGTTCCGGAGAATGCCCAGGCAATCAGGGAAAGGATGCCGAGGCCGACCGTGAGCGCTATGAACCGGCGCCTCCAGTACGTCATCGCCCCGAGCTCGCGCCCATCCGGCTCACACCCATCCGGCTCGCGCCCAACGGGCTCACACCAATCCGGCTCGCGCCCAGAAGGCTCGTCATCACCCGGCTTGCGGCCGCCCAGCTCATCCCCGCTCAGCTCATCCCCACCCAGCTCGTAGTCACCCGGGTCGCGCTCATCCGGCCCGAACCCATCAGGCTCGAACCCACGCGGCCCGCGCCGACCCTGCTTCCCGTCACCCGGCTGACTACTGAGAGTGTCGAATGTTCCCCCTTCCATAACGCTGAGTATGCAAGAGAAGGCGCTCAGCAGCGGCGAAGACCCGCCGGCCAGGTCATGCGAGGATCGTGTCCGTCATGACGAACCCCTATGCCGCGCCGGTGCTGCGCTGGTACGCCGCGCACGCACGGGACCTCCCTTGGCGGCGGCCCGAAGCGTCGCCGTGGTCGGTGCTGGTAAGCGAGATCATGCTGCAGCAGACACCGGTCGCGCGGGTGCTGCCGGCGCACGCGGCCTGGCTGGCCCGCTGGCCCACCCCGTCATCGCTGGCCGCGGCGGCCCCGGGCGACGCCGTGCGCCAGTGGGCGCGGCTCGGCTACCCACGCAGGGCGTTGTGGCTGCACGCTGCTGCCAGGATCCTGGCCGACGAGCACGCGGGTCAGGTTCCTTCCTCGGTTCAGGCCCTGCGCGAGCTGCCCGGGGTGGGCAGCTACACCGCTGCGGCCGTGGCCAGCTTCGCGTTCGGGCAGCGCCACGCGGTGCTGGATACCAACGTGCGCCGGGTGCTCGCCCGCCTGGTGCGGGGCGTGGAGGTGCCGTCGCGCAGCACGTCCGCGGCCGAGGTCGCGCTGGCCGAGGCTCTGCTCCCGACACCGCCGCGGCGCGCCGCGCGCTGGTCAGTGGCTGTCATGGAACTAGGAGCGCTCGTCTGCACCGCCGCGAGCCCGGACTGCGCCGGCTGCCCAGTCGCGCGGCAGTGCGCGTGGCGGCGCGCCGGAAGCCCGGCGTCCGCGGCGCGCCCAGCGGCACAGCCGCGCTACGAAGGCAGCGACCGCGAGTGCCGCGGACGGCTGCTGGGCATCCTGAGGGACGCGGCAGGCCCGGTCCCGGCGGCCCGGCTCGATGCCGCCTGGCCTGACCAGTCACAGCGGGCCAGAGCGCTGCGCACACTGGTGCTGGACGGCCTGGCCGAGGCGCTGGACTCCGACACATACGCGCTGCCAGGCCACGAGGATGCCAGTTCGGAGCACTCCTTCCGCGCCTGAGTGTGCTCCGGGGCCGGTTCGCGACCCGACACGGGTACAGCCGGGCCGGTTCGCGCCCCCCATCCAGAAACGCCCGCGCCCGGTCACCGAGGCTGGTGACCGGGCGCGGGATCGCCGCTCTGGCGGTTACTCGGCGGTGAGCCGTCCCTCGGCCCCACCGGTGGGCCCGCTGCTGCTGACACCCGTCGCGGCTGGCCGGGACTCGATCTCGGCCGGCGGCACGTCGGGGACGGCGTCGGGCTTCTGCTCGCCCTTGAAGCTGAACTGCGCCTCCGGCCCGGTGCCTCCCTCCGCGTCGACCATCACGATCTGGCCCGCCTTCAGCTCGCCGAAGAGGATCTTCTCGGACAGGTTGTCCTCGATCTCGCGCTGGATGGTCCGCCGCAGCGGCCTGGCGCCGAGGACCGGGTCGTAGCCTCGGGCCGACAGCAGTGCCTTGGCGGCCGGCTTGAGCTCGATGCCCATGTCGCGGTCCTTCAGCCGGTCGTCCACCTTGGCGATCATCAGGTCCACGATGCTGAAGATCTCATCCTGGCTGAGCTGGTGGAACACGATCGTGCCGTCAACCCGGTTGAGGAACTCAGGCCGGAAATGACCCTTCAGCTCGTCCGCGACCTTGGCCTTCATCCGGTCGTACGAGCCCTTCGACTGGCCAGCGGTGCCGAACCCGACCGAGACACCCTTGGAGATGTCCTTGGTGCCCAGGTTCGTGGTCATGATGATGACCGTGTTCTTGAAGTCCACGACCCGGCCCTGAGCGTCGGTGAGGCGCCCGTCCTCCAGGATCTGGAGCAGCGAGTTGAAGATGTCCGGATGGGCCTTCTCGATCTCGTCGAAGAGCACCACC
>Ga0210385_10001165_pt1 | contig 16666 bp, 15 predicted proteins | sample IncBWH26OmetaG_FD_160107 | JGI IMG/M metagenome (GOLD analysis project Ga0210385, IMG submission 160107) | Forest soil microbial communities from Barre Woods Harvard Forest LTER site, Petersham, Massachusetts, United States - Inc-BW-H-26-O ...
ACGCGTGCATCAGCACGTGCGGCCCGCAACCTACCTCGAAGTCGGCGTCTCGCGCGGGGAATCCCTGAAACTGGTCGCGCCCGAGACCCGAGCGCTGGGGATCGATCCGCAGCCGCGCGTCGGTTTCGCGCTGCCGCCCCAGCACAGAGTGTTCGCCCAGACCAGTGATGACTTCTTCGCGCGCTCCGATGTGCCGACTCTGCTCGGCGATCAGCCGCTCGAGATGGCGTTCATCGACGGCATGCACCACTTCGAGTACGCGCTGCGCGACTTCGTCAACATCGAACCGCTGTGCCGGCCGGGTTCGCTGATCTTCATCCACGACTGCTTTCCGATCGATGCACGCAGCGCCGAACGTGATCAGACCACCGCCTTCTGGAGCGGTGACATCTGGCGCCTGATCGTGCTGTTGAAAAAATATCGGCCGGATCTGGCGATTTGCACCATCGGCACACCGCCCACGGGGCTGGGCCTGATCACCCATCTGGACCCCGCATCGAAGCGGCTCGCGAGCCGCCTGGCGCAGCTCATCGCGGAAGGGCTGGCCCTGGATTTCTCCTCCATCGCGCAGCGCCGCGCGGAGGCGCTGAATTTGCTGCCCTACGATTGGCAACGTGTGCGCCAGCTGCTGGACGGGCGCTAGAACATCCGGTATCGGTAGGGCATGGAATCCTCCTCCAATCCGGTGTTGGCGCGCCGTCGCGCCGGTGTGCTGCTGCACGTGAGCTCGCTACCGGCGGGACTCGCGCGCGGGGGCCGCGCGTTCATCGACTGGCTGGCGAGCGCGGGCTTCACGGTCTGGCAGGTGCTGCCCCTGGGTCCCCCGGGCAGCGACGGCTCGCCCTACTGGGTGCGGTCGGACTCGGCCGGCAATGCCGCGCTCATTGATCCGCAGGAACCGGCGCCCCTGTACTCGAGCGAGTTCCAGGCGTTCCAGCACACGGCGCGTGACTGGCTCGAAGACTATGCGGCGTTCGAAGTCTTGAGTTCGCTGAACCACAACGCCCCCTGGTGGACCTGGCCGGAGGAGTACCGCGATCGGCTGCCTGCGGCGATGGAGCGGCTGCGGCGCGAGCAGGCCCCGGCCCTGCGCGCCATCCGCGAGCAGCAGTTCACCTTCGCCTGGCAGTGGCAGCGGCTGCATGAGTACGCAAAGTCGCGCGGGATCTACCTCTTCGGCGACGTGCCGTTCTACGTAGCGCCGGATTCGGCCGAAACCTGGTCGAACCGGGAGCAGTTCCAGCTGGATGCGACCGGGCGTGCGACGGCGGTGGCGGGCGTGCCGCCGGATTATTTCTCCGAACTCGGACAGCTGTGGGGCAATCCGCTCTATGCCTGGGAGGTGATGCGCCGGGACGGCTTTCGCTTCTGGCGCACGCGCCTTCACCGGCAGCTGCAGCGCGTGGATCTGCTGCGTATCGATCACTTTCGCGCCCTCGCCGCCCACTGGTCGGTGCCGGCCGGTGCGCCGGATGCCCGAGGGGGCAGCTGGCAACCCTCACATGGGCGGGAGCTGCTGCAGATGCTGAAGAACGAATTCGAGACGCTGCCGCTGGTGGCGGAGGATCTCGGGGTGATCACGCCGGATGTCGAGTCGCTGCGCCGGGATTTTGGCCTTGCCGGCATGCGCGTCATGCAGTTCGGCTTCGACGGCAAGGGCGACAACGTGCATCTGCCGCACATGTACGAGCGCGCGAGCGTCGCGTACACGGGGACCCATGACAACGATACGACGGTGGGCTGGTACAACCACCTCGACGGGCAGACCCAGCGGCGGGTCGATTACTTCCTGCGCGCAGGTCCGGGACAGATGCCGCAGCCGATGATTCATGCGCTGATGGGCAGCGTCGCGCAACTGGCGGTGGTGCCGATGCAGGATCTTTTGGGGCTGGATTCCCGGGCCCGGCTGAACACCCCGGGTACCGTCGCGGGCAACTGGACCTGGCGCCTGCCGGAGGAGAGCCTGACGGCAGAGCTGGCCCAGCACCTGACCTTGCTCAATCGGGTCTTCGGGCGTGCTTAGGCAACTGACCATCGCGGCAACGCTCGCCCTGAGCGGCTGTGCGGTGCTGTGGCCACACTGGCAGACACCGACGCTCGCCGTGGTCGGCATCCAGATCGGCCACAGTGATCTGTTGCAGCAGCACCTGCAGGTGCGCATGAGCGTCCACAACCCCAATGATCGGGAACTGCCGGTGCAGGGGCTGAGCTACACGCTGGAGGTGAGCGGGGAGGAGGTCGCGCACGGGGAATCCGGCGCCAGCTTCCTGGTGCCGGCGCTGGGCGATGCCGAGTTCGACATGAATGTCACGGCGAATGCCGCGGCGGCCCTGCTGCATCTTTTTGCCCACAACGCCGCAGCGGTGCAGTACCGGATCCGTGGCAAGGTGGAACTGTCCTCGGGCCTGGTGCGCTCGGTGCCCTTCGATCAACAGGGCGCGCTGCAGCTGCATTAGGCGTGGGCGCGCGCGCTCTGCAGCATGCGCTCGAACAGCGCCACATAATGTCCGCCCTGACGGTTCCAGGAGAAATCCTGGGCCATGCCGTTGCGCACCATGCGGTTCCAGTGGCTCGGCTGGGCGTACAGGTCGAGCGTGGTTTCCAAGGCCTGCGCCAAGGCGGCCGCGGTGAAGGGCGTGAACACGACCCCGGTGCCGCGCCCGGTCGCCGGGTCGTAGCGTTGCACCGAGTCCGCCAGGCCCCCGGTGCGGCGCACGACCGGAACCGTGCCGTATCGCAGGCTGTACATCTGATTGAGTCCGCATGGCTCGTACTGGCTGGGCATCAGGAACAGGTCGCTCGCCGCCTCGATCCAGTGCGCAAGTTCCTCGCTGTAGCCCTGGTGAAATACGACGCGCCCGGGCCATGCGAGGGCCAGCTCGCGCAGTGCCGCCTCATAACGCGGCTCCCCGGCCGCGAGCACGACGAACACCAGATCGCGATGTGCCAGGAGCAGCGGCAGGGCCGCGACCATGAGTTCCACGCCCTTCTGGGCCGCCAGTCGTGTGATCGCGCCGGCGAGGGCCGTGCCGGGTCCGGCCGCCAGCCCGCAGCGGCTCAGGAACTGCTGTTTGAGCGCGGCCTTCACCGTCAGCTGCGAGGCGTCGTAGTGAGCCCCGATGTGCCGGTCGATGCGCGGATCCCATTCATCGTAATCCACGCCGTTGAGGATGCCGACCAGCGCGCTCGCCCGTGCGCGCAACACCTCATCCAAGCCCATCCCGTACTCCGGGGTGCGGATTTCGGCAGCGTAGGTGGGACTGACGGTGGTGATGGCATCGGCGTACATGCAGCCATGCTTGAGGGCATTGATGCGGCCCGCGCGCAGGTCGTCCTGATGCAGCAGGTAGGCATTGTCACCGAGCGCCAGATCGGCGAGCGCGGTCGCCGGAAACTCGCCCTGATAGCCGATGTTGTGAATGGTCAGCACCGTGCGGGTATCGGCGAACAGCTGGTCCCAGCCGTACAAGGCGCGCAGCAGCAGCGGGCCGAAGGCGGCATGCCAGTCGTGGCAGTGCAGAATCTGGGGACTGAAGGCCAGGTGCTGGCAGCACTCGATCGCGATGCGGGTCAGCGCCAGAAAACGCAAGTGCTCGTCGGGTGAGGTGGAATAGATTTCAGGACGCCCATAGAGCGGCGGGCAGTCGATGAGGTAGACCCGTGTCTGGGATCCGGGCAACGGCACCGTGAAGACCGAGTACTGATAGCGGTGGCTGCCCATGCCAAGGGTCAGGTCACGCAGCTGGGGCACCGGCGTCAGCGCGAGGCGGTCGCGGTCGATGGCGGAGTACAGCGGCATGAACAGGCGGATATCATGACCGTGGCCGTGCAGATACTTGGTGAGCGCCGCGGCGACATCGGCCAGTCCTCCGGTCTTGGCAAAGGGCGCGACTTCGGAGGCGATGGCGCAGATTCTTACAGACATGATGGGTAGGATACCTTGCGACGACAGTGGCTTATCGGACTGATCCTGGTCGTGATTTTCGCGGTCTCCGCGGCCGTGGGTGTGTTCGTGGCCAGTTGGCCCCATTGCTGTCAGCTGTGAGAAGCCGCATTGTGCCGCGCAGCATTTCGGGGGCTTGCGCCCGGGCTGTCAACACGGGGTGGCGGATATAAACCTGTTTTAGATCAATTAGTTATTGCTATGCGGGACGCCCTTGAGAGGCTGGCGCTGGTACAATGACCACCATTCCTCGCCTCCCGCGCCTATCGCTTGCGATCCGTAGCCGGGGCAGTTTTAGCAGGTGTCCATCATGTCAGCCCCACCCTACAAGCAGCTTGAACAAGAGTTCAAGCGCCTTCATGCCTTCCGCGGCGCCATTGCACTCTTGAACTGGGACGCATCCGTCATGATGCCGCGCGGCAGCGCCGAACTTCGCGGTGAACAGCTCGCGGCGCTGCAAACCGAATACCACACGCTGCTCACGGCGCCGAAGATTACGCGGCTGCTGGACCGGGCACACGCCAATACCCAGACGCTCGATGACTGGCAGGTGGCGAATCTGCGCGAGATGCGTCGCCAGCGCGATCACGCCATCGCGACGCCGGCCAATCTGGTATCCCGTCTTGCCCACGCCACGGCCCAGGCTGAAGCGCATTGGCTCGAGGCCCGCGCGGCGGGCAACTTCGAGATCTTCGCCCCGTATCTCGAAGAGGTGGTCATGCTGGTGCGTGACAAGGCCGCGCTCCTGGGTCAGGCACTCAACCTCTCCCCTTACGATGCGCTGATCGATGAATATAGCCCCGGGATCTCGAGCACCGACATCGATGCGGTGTTCAAGACCATCTCCCGGCGCCTGCCGTCGCTGATCCGTGAAGTGATCGGCATGCAGGAGGCGCGCCTGCCGTTGCCGCTGGAAGGCAAATTCACCCCGGGTCGGCAGCGCGCGCTGGTCGTTGAGATCATGAAGGCCATGGGCTTTGACTTTGATCGCGGCCGGCTCGATGAAAGCGAACACCCGTTCACCGAAGGGGTGCCGGGCGACATGCGTCTGACCACCCGCTACGACCAGGCCGACGTGTTCACGGGGCTCCTCAGCGCCATCCACGAGACCGGTCAGGCCATGTATCACATGGGTCTGCCCGAACAGTGGCGCGATCAGCCGGTGGGTCGCGACCGCGGTATGGTGGCCCAGGAGAGTCAGTCGCTGCTGCTTGAGCGGCTGGTATGCCGCAGCCGCGCGTTCGCGCGCTACCTGAGTCCACTGCTGGTCAAGCACTTCGGGGTCTCGGGCCCCGCGTGGGATCCGGAAAATCTGTACGCCCACCTCACCCGCGTGCGTCGCGGCGCAATCCGCGTGGACGCCGATGAGCTGACCTACCCGCTGCACGTGCTGGTGAGATATGAGCTGGAGAAGCGGCTGTTGTCCGGCGATCTGGCGGTACGCAACCTGCCCGAGGCCTGGAACACCGAAATGGAGCAGCGCCTCAACTTCCGTCCGCAAAACGACCGCGACGGCTGCCTGCAGGACATCCATTGGGCGGTGGGCTCGTTTGGCTACTTCCCCTCCTATGCGCTGGGGGCGGTCATCGCCGTGCAGCTGATCGAGAGTCTGCGCAATGATGTGGCCGACCTCGATGAGCAGATTGCCCGGGGCGATTTCAGCGGCCTGTTCGGCTGGCTGCGCAGCCGCGTGCATTCCCAGGGTGCCAGGCTGACGCTGCAGGAACTGCTGCTCGAAGCGACCGGCAAGACCCTTTCGGCGGTGCCCTTCCTGCGCTATCTCGAGGGCAAGTATCTCGAGTCGGCCACCAGCAGCGCAGCTGCCTGACCGCGCGCCCATGAGTTCCGCGTCGGCGGTCAAGCTGTCGCGCACCGCGCAGCGCCTGCAGTCGGAGTTGCGCAGCCTCACCGGCAAGGCCATCGCGGACTTCAGCATGATCGGCGCGGGGGATCGCGTCATGGTGTGCCTGTCCGGCGGCAAGGACTCCTATACGCTGCTGGACATCCTGCTGTCCCTGCAGCGTGGCGCGCCGGTGGACTTCAGCCTCGTTGCCGTCAATCTGGATCAGAAACAGCCGGGATTTCCCGAAGACGTGCTGCCCGGGTACCTGCGCGGGCTCGGGGTCCCGTATCACATCATCGAGCAGGACACTTATAGTGTCGTCAAGCGCGTGGTGCCTGAGGGCAAGACGATGTGTGGTCTGTGCTCGCGCCTGCGGCGCGGCGCCCTGTACCACTACGCCGCCCAGCACGGCATCACCCGCATCGCCCTCGGCCACCATCGCGATGACATCCTGGAGACCTTCTTCCTGAACCTGTTTTTCGGCGGCCGGCTCAAGGCCATGGCGCCCAAGCTGCTCTCGGATGATGCGCGGCATATCGTCATTCGCCCGCTTGCTTATGTCAGTGAGGCGCAGATTGCCCGCTATGCGACGGCGCGCGAGTTCCCGATCATTCCCTGCACGCTGTGCGGCTCGCAGCAGAACCTGCAGCGCCTGCAGATCAAGAAAATGCTGGCCGGCTGGGAACGGGAGTTCCCGGGCAGGCTCCAGACCATCTTCGCGGCCCTGCGTAATGTTGCCCCGGACCACCTGGCCGACCCGCGGCTGCATGACTTCGCCGGGCTGGATGCGCTGCAACGAGGCGAGCTCGAGCCCATGACTCTGGAAGAAGAGGATGCGCTGTGAGTCCGCCGCTGCCCAACAGCTACTGGCTGGTCCCGGGAAAGCTGCTGGGGGGTGAGTACCCCGGCGGGGAATCTGATGCGGAGACCCTGCAGCGCCTGGCGCTGCTGCGGGCCGCCGGCGTGAATTGTTTCATCAATCTGACCCGTGCCGGGGAGCTGCCGCCCTACAGCACCCTGCTGCCGACCGGCACCTGGTACTTCCATCTGCCCATCGTGGACCACGGGCTGCCGGTCGACCGCCCCTACATGCGACAGATCCAGGCCGCGCTCAGGGGCGCGCTGGCGGCGGATCGCTGTGTCTATGTGCACTGCCGTATGGGGATAGGGCGCACCGGGACGGTGCTCGGCTGTCGCCTGGTGGAGCAGGGGCTGTCCGGCGAGGCGGCACTGGATGAGCTCAATCGCGCCTGGCAGCAGTGCGCCCGCGCCAAGCGCTGGCCTACGATCCCGGAGACCCGGGAGCAAAACCAGTTCGTGGTCGGCTGGGAGCCCTAGGGACTGCCAGATTTCCCAGGGCCGATGTTAGGCTTGGGGCATGCCCTCGAGAGCGTCCAAAAAACCGGCTACGCCGCGCCGCGCGCGCGCCTGGGTGCGGCTGGGCGATGAGGAGCTGCTCAAGGTCAGACTGTGTGATCTCGACGTGACGGTCGAGGACTCGCGCCTCGCGCGCCCGATGCGGCGGCTGTATGCGGAGCTCGCCGGGCGCGGCATTACCTTCAAACCGCATGCCTGGCTCGCCGAGGAATGGTTCTCGCCCGACGGCGTACCCGGCATTGCCGTACCGTTCTATCTGGCGCATCCGCGTCTGGAGCGGCTCGAGCGGCGCATGATGCGCGCGGTCGAGGGCGGCAACACACGCTGGCTGATGCGCATCCTGCGTCACGAGGCCGGGCATGCGCTCGACAACGCCTATCGGCTGCGCCGCCGGGCGAGCTGGCGCGAGACCTTCGGTCCGGCCTCGCTGCCTTACCCGGAGCGCTACCGCGCCCGCGCGGGCAGCCGCCGCTACGTGCACCACCTGGGCGAGTGGTATGCCCAGGCTCACCCGACCGAGGATTTCGCCGAGACCTTCGCCGTTTGGCTCAAGCCCAATTCAAACTGGCGCCGCGCCTACGCGCAGTGGCCGGCGTTTCAGAAGCTGTGTCGCGTCGATGAGCTGATGGAAAGCGTGCGGGACCGGACCGCGCCGGTGCGCAACCGGCGGCGGGTCGAATCCATCGCCACCGATACCCGCACCCTCGCGCAGGTTTATCGCGACAAGCTGGCGCGCCGCGGCAGTGATCGGCGCGGAATGATCGAGGAGCTGGTGCAGAAGGTGTTCCGCGCGCACCCCGGGCCGCGCGGCGCGGTGCGCGCCAGCACCGTGATGCGCGCCAGGAAAACGCAGCTGGTGAATTCGGTGTCGCGCGAACTGAAGCTCGAGCGGTATAGTATCTTTCAGCTTCTGCGAATGATCATGGAACGGTGCGACGCTTTGAAACTTCATGTGCGCGGCAATCGCCGCGATGCCGTGCGACATGTGCGCTGGATGCTGATTCGACTCGCGAGGCTGTACGCCCAGGGTGAGACGCCACACTTCCCCTTATGAAGAAGCAGCGTGTGCTCGTCGTTCTGCACTCGAGCCTGGTGCCTCCCGACACGCTGGAGGGCCGCACCGAGAAGGAGATTGCGGAGTGGCGCACCGAGTACGATGTGATCTCGACGCTCAAGGCGCGCGGCCACGAGGTGCTGTGTGTCGGTGTACTCGACAGCCTGACCGAACTTCGTACCTCGATCGCCGACTGGAAGCCGGATCTGGTATTCAACCTGCTCGAGGAATTCGACGGCATCGGCACCTACGACCAGCATGTCGTGGCCTTCCTCGAGCTGCTGCGCCAGCCCTACACCGGCTGCAATCCGCGTGGCCTTTTGTTATCGCGTGACAAGCCGCTGTGCAAACAGCTGCTGTCCTATCATCGCATTCCGACCCCGCAGTTCGCCGTGTTCAGCCGCGGCGCGCGCGTCAACGTGCCGCGCCGGCTGCGTTTTCCGCTGTTCGTGAAGTCCACGATCGAAGATGCGTCACTCGGCATTGCCCAGGCCTCGGTGGTCGAGGATGCCGCGAAGCTCAAGGAACGCATCCAGTTCGTCCACGATCAGGTCGGGTCCGATGCATTGGTGGAGGAGTACATCGCGGGCCGCGAGCTGTACGTCGGGGTGATGGGCAACGAACGGCTGCACCGCCTGCCGGTGTGGGAGATGGTCTTCGGCACGATGCCCGACACCTCGGCGGCCATCGCCACCCGCAAGGTCAAGTGGGACCGCAACTACCAGGAACGCTACGGCATCACGACGCACGCCGCCCAGGAGCTGCCGCCGGCGGTCGAGGCACGGCTGGACAAGCTGTCACGGCGGATCTATCGGGCCCTGGGTCTGTCCGGCTATGCGCGCATGGACTTTCGCGTGACCGCCGCCGGAGAGGTCTATGTGCTGGAAGCCAATGCCAATCCGAATCTGCAGGCCACCGAGGATTTCGCCGAAAGTGCACGCGCGGCGGGGCAGGGCTACGATGAGCTGCTCGAGCGACTGATGACCCTGGGCCTGACCTATCGGGCACAATGGCGCGCCACCTACGGCTGAAGACCCCAAGGAGCAACTGAAACGATGTTCCAGAACCGATTGGCGATGCCGCTGCTGCTGGCGAGCGCGGCGGTATCGGGCGGCTGCGCAAGCCCGCCGTCGACCGTCAGCGATGCCCAGTTGCGTCAGATCGAAGGCTGGTTGCCGGGCAAGTACGACAACCGCGCGCAGGTCGCCACCGACCACAAGCATGGGGGCTACGTGCACACCGCGATGAGTGCGGTCATCGTGCATATTGATTCGCTGATGGTCGGTGAGCATGTCTACTATCTGCAGGAAACGAACACCGATGATCCCAGGCAGATGCTCGGTCAGTACATCATTTCCTTCCAGTCCGTGAAGGACAAGGTCATCGAGGCGGTGTGGACCTTTACCGATGCGAAACACTGGCGCGGGGCCGACGAGCAACCGGAGCTGCTCACCGCGATGCAGCCCGCGGACCTGAAGCTGATGACCGGCTGCTCGCTGGAGTGGAAGAAGGGTACTGACGGCTACACCGCGAGCAACGATGAGAAGCTGTGCCACTCGACCCCGATTTCGGTGCCGGCGGCCGTTTCGGCCCATTGGCGCATCGAACTGACCGCCGATCAGCTGGCGATCAGCGAGCAGGCTTTCGACAGTGACGGGGATCTGGTTTTTGGCGCGGCGCAGGACCCGTTCATCCGCCTGCGGAAACGCAGCAATACCCTCCAGTAGGACTCGGCTGTCGGTCGTATTGGGATCTCGCTCACGGATCTTGCGGGTGGGATTGTGTGAAGGTGACTGTGAGGGGGCTCTCTTGCGAGGACCGCAATGTCGGACCCATGCGAAGCGGCTCAGGTTCTACCCGTCAGCAGTCTGACGGAGTATTTCCGCGACAGTCTGCACTCGGCGCTGCAGAAGCAGCAGCTCGCCGTCGGCGATCACACCCAGCACTATGTGGTCAATGTCCTGACTCTGTTCGCCCGCTCCGAAGCCCTGTTCGAACAGACCCCTGAGGGCTGGCGGCTCAAGCCGCTGGTCGAGATGCTTTCCGAGGCACTCGCGGCACCGAGTCTGGCTGAGCGCCAGCGCGGCCTGCAGCGGCTCGGGGACGTATCACTCTTCATCGCCGGCTTCTTCGCGCGCAGCTTCGCCAGAAAGCTCGTGAACATCGACTACCACATCTCCATGGGCGCCCAGGCATATTCGACCCTGGCGGATACCGATCGCAGCCGCCGCGGCGCGGTGCTCGGCCGGGTGTTCGCGGAACTCGCGGGTAAATTTCAGCCGCTGGTGGATGCGCTCAATGAGATCAGCGAGAGTTCCTGCGGCCAATCGAACGCGGATGCGTTGCGACTGTATGAGCTGTGGATTCGCACGGGCAGCCGCCGGTCGTGGCGGTTGCTGCGGGGCCTCGGGGTGTTGCCGGCACCAGCGGGGGTGCTGGCGCACTGACCTTCAGTCTTCGCCGCGCTTCTTGCGCCGTTCGATTTCGCGCATCTGCTTGATCCATTCCGAAAGCTTGCGCAGGTCGCGTTTGGCGGGACGCTGGTCCTTCGCGCTCCCGGCCATGGGCTGGTGCGGGGAATCGGTCCCGTAGGGATTGTAGCCGCCTTGGCCCGGCCGCTTGGCGTTGGGCAAGGTGCCCTCGAGCGACAGCGGTACCCGCTCGAAATCCGACGGGGCATCCACCCATTCGACGGTCGCGGCATCCCGGTCGTCGCGCACGATTTTGCCAAAGCGTCGGCGCTCCGCCGCGGCGTCGGCGGGCTTGGGCTGGCGATTCGGTAGGCTGCCGTCCTTCTTGGCGCTCACGGTGATTAAGTCACACTCAACAGCGATTTATGCTGCGCCAAGCGTAAAGGGTGCAGGTGCAGCATCGCTGCGCGACGTGTCACGAAATGGGCAGATCGGGCGAGCGAGCCGCGCGGCCAAGCACAGGCTGGGAGGGGTCAGGTCTGGGTAATCAACAGACCCAGCCGGTGGGCGGCGCGCAGGACGCCGATGCTCGACTTGGCATCCCGCAGCTCCCCCGTCAGGGCCATGTCGCAGGCCTGGCGGAAACTCACCCAGTGCACCTCGAGCACTTCGCTGTCCTCGAGCTGCGAGCGGGCGGCGGACAGACCCTGCGCGAGGTACAGGTGGATGACTTCCGCGAACACCCCTGGTGAACTCCACAGCGTCCCCAGGCTCACCCAATCGGTGGCGACGACGCCCGCCTCTTCGATGAGTTCGCGACGGGCCGTGGCCTCGGGGGGTTCCGACGGCTCGAGTTTTCCGGCCGGCAGCTCCCAGATCCAGCCCCCGGCGACGTAGCGATACTGACGCAACAGACAGATCTGCTGCAGGTCGTTCAGGGCGACGATCGCGGCGCCGCCCGGGTGATGCACGACCTCCAGCGCAGCCTGGCGGCCGTTCGGCAGCAGGACATCGTCCACCGTGACGCTGATGATGCGCCCTTGATAGTGTTGGGTGCTGTTGAGGGTACTCATTGCAGCTAGGATATCCGATGCCTCAGCGCGGCGTGTTTGTGATCACGGGCCTGCCGGCCACGGGCAAGACGACCCTGGCGCGCGCACTGGCGCGCGCGCTGGCCGCGCCGTTGCTCGCGAAGGACGGCATCAAGGAGCCGCTGCTGGATGTATTTGGCGTCGAGAGCCGTGCCGCCTCGCGGCGACTCAGCGATGCGAGTTTCGCGGTGCTGTTCGCGCTCGCCGCCGAGCAGCTGGCGCTGGTGGATGCGGTGGTGCTCGAGGGCAACTTCCGGCCCGGTGAGCACGAGCCCGAATTTCGTGCGCTGCTGGCGCGTCATGCGCTGGGGTCGTGCGCCCAGGTGTTGTGTCGCATCCCGGAGCCGTTGCGGCAGGCTCGGCTGCAGGCCCGGACCGCCGACGGTTCACGCCATCCCGGACATCGTGATGCGGCATGGGCGGCGGCGGCACTCGACGGCGACGCGTTCCTGGACCTTCCCGGACCGCGACTGGTCCACGATGGGGGTACGACCGACCCGGTTCCGGCTTGTGCACTGATCCATAGCCTGGCAAACCGCCACCTCGTATAGTCAGTCGGGCATGACGACACCCACGTACATGGCGGCGTTGAATACCGCCCAACGCAAGGCGGCGACCTTTGGCGAGCTGCGGGGCGGCGACCAGAGCGTCACCTTCATCGGCAAGGTAGGCGAGAAGGCCGCCGAGAAGGGCGTCGACTGCGGGCCGCTGCTGATCATTGCCGGCGCGGGTACCGGCAAGACCAATACGCTCGCGCATCGCGTCGCGCACCTGGTCATGAATGGCGTGGACCCGGGGCGCATTCTGATGCTGACCTTCAGCCGCCGCGCCGCGCAGGAGATGCGCCGGCGAGCGCGCGACATCGTCAAGCAGGCGTTGAATGAACCGCTGGGCGGACTGAATCAGGTTCTGGCGCAGCGTCTGTCCTGGTCGGGCACCTTCCATTCGATGGCCAACCGGCTGCTGCGTCACTACGCGCGGCACCTGAAGCTCGATCCGCAATTCACGGTGATCGACCGTGGCGACAGCGCCGATCTGATGGATGCGGTTCGGCAGGAGTTGGGTTTCGATGGCAAGGAGCAGCGCTTCCCGCGCCGTGACACCTGCCTTGCGATCTATTCGCATCGGGTCAACACCCGCAAGACCCTGCAGCAGTCGCTGGATGAGCAATACCCCTGGTGCGCGCAGTGGGAGAGCGAACTGACCCAGTTGTATCGCGCCTACGTGCAGCGCAAGCAGGCCTACGGCATCCTCGACTACGATGATCTGCTGCTCTATTGGCATATCATGATGGGCGAGACGAAACTGGCGCAGCACGTCAGCGGCCATTTCGATCATGTGCTGGTGGATGAATACCAGGACACGAACGCGCTGCAGGCGCAGATCCTGCACGCGCTGCGGCCCGACGGCCGCGGACTCACGGTGGTTGGCGATGATGCACAGGCCATCTATTCGTTCCGCGCCGCCACCGTCGACAACATCCTGAATTTTCCCGATCAGTTCCAGCCGCGTGCCGAGGTCATCACGCTGGCGCAGAACTACCGCTCCTCGCAGCAGGTCCTGGATTCCTCCAACGCGCTGATGGCCGATGCACCGCGCCAGTTCCGCAAGCATCTGCTGGCCGCACGCGGAGCGGGCCAAAGGCCGCGGATGGTGACGGTGGATGATCTGGCCGCGCAGGCCGAGTCGGTGTGCATGGAAGTGCTGCGGCGGCGCGAGGCCCAGGTACCCCTGCACCGCCAGGCGGTGCTGTTTCGCAGCGGCAGCCACAGCGATCTGCTGGAAATCGAACTGGCGCGGCGACAGATACCGTTCGTCAAATATGGCGGGCTGCGCTTCCTCGAGGCCGCGCATGTCAAGGATCTGCTGGCGGTACTGCGTTGGGTCGACAATCCGCGCAATCACATGGCGGCATTTCGTGCGCTGCAGCTGTTGCCCGGGATGGGCCCCGCGAATGCGCAGCTCGCGATCGATCATATGGCCGCGCAGGAATATACGGCGGGCTCATTGGCCTCATTCCGGGCGCCGCACGTGGCGCCGATCGAGATCGAGAAGCTCTCCACACTGCAGATGGCCCTGACGGACCCGCGGCGCGAGTGGCCGGGGCAGGTGCACCTGGTGCGCGAGTGGTACAAGCCGCACCTCGAGCGCATCTATGAATCGGTCCACACCCGCATCGGGGACCTCGATCAGCTCGAGCTGCTCTCCGTGCAGTTCACCACGCGTGAACGCTTCATCACCGAACTGACGCTCGATCCGCCCGAAGCGGCGAGTGACCTGGCGGCGAAGCCAAATCTGGATGAGGACTTCCTGGTGCTGTCCACCATCCACTCCGCCAAGGGGATGGAGTGGGACACGGTGTATCTGCTCAATGTCGTGGATGGCAGCTTCCCTTCCGAATTCGCCACCCGCAAGCCGGAGCTGATCGAGGAAGAACGTCGCCTGCTGTATGTCGCGATGACCCGGGCGCGCAATGAGCTGATGCTGTACTGCCCGCTGAAATTCCCGATCACCAGTCAGCCGAAGCATTCGGACGGCCATGTCTATGGCGGCCGCAGCCGCTTCCTGACCGAGAAGGTACTGCGGACGTTTGACGCCACCGTGCTCCACGGCGCGCACGGCGATGAAGTGGCACTGGGAGATGCGGGCAGCTCGGCGCTCGATGTGAACGCGCGTCTGAAGGAAATGTGGTGACAGCGACCGTCCGGACTCTGCCGGGACAGAGCCGTTAGAGATCGCTCAACCGACCCGCGACGGCCTCAGCGGCGGAACGGACCGCCACCCTGTCGCGGCCGCTGCGGACGCTCCTGGGCTTCGTTGATACGCAGCGGGCGTCCGCCCAGCTGCTGTCCGTTGAGTGCCTGAATCGCGGTCTGCGCATCGGCCTGCGGCATGTCCACGAATCCGAAACCACGCGGCTTGCCGGTTTCGCGGTCATTGATGAGCTTTACTGACTCCACGGTGCCGTGACGTTCGAACAGCGCTCGAAGGTCCTGTTCCGTGGCATTGAAGGGCAGGTTGCCCACGTAGATCGTCGTCATCCGGTTCTCTCACACACCACCCGCACGAAAAAGATGCTACTCCCGGCGTTTAGGGGAAGCAAACGTGCCCACCCGCATGGGGCCGTTGATCAGCTGCCGGGGGGTTCGAGATAGGCGTAGCCGTTGAGCTCGCCCTCGTAGAAGCGCTTCACCTGCTGGCTTTCGGCGAGGCTCATGCGGCCGTCGCGCACCGCGCGTTCGCAGTCGCGTGACAGGGCCGGGTAGAGCTCCGCCACGTCGTACTCCATGTACTCGAGCACCTTGTTGGCGGTGTCGCCCTTGACGACTTCCTCGATCCACCAGCCACCTTCCTCGAGCAGGCGGATGTGCACCACGTGCGTGTCGCCGAAGAGATTGTGCAGGTCGCCCAAGGTCTCCTGGTACGCGCCGACCAGGAAGGCGGCCAGATAGTATTCCTCACCCGGCCTGAGCTCATGCAGTTCGAGCGTGCGCTTGATCTCGCGGTGGCTGACGAAGCGGTCGATCTTGCCGTCGGAATCACAGGTGATGTCGGCGAGCACCCCGATGCGGGTCGGCTGCTCGTTCAGGCGATGGATGGGCATGATCGGAAACAACTGATCGATGGCCCAGCTGTCCGGCAGCGACTGAAAGACGGAGAAATTGCAGAAGTAGGTATCCGACAGGATGGACTCCAGATCGGCGAGCTCCTCGGGACTTTCCTCGAGGCGCCGGCAGGCATCGCGGATGCGGGAACAGGTGGCCCAGTAGAGCCGTTCGGCCACGGCGCGGAACTCCAGCGACAGAAGACCGAGGTTGAACATCTGCAGCGTCTGTTCACGCGCCGTCTGCGCATCGTGATAGCACTCGACCAGCCGCCGTTCGTTGACCGAACGGTAGGCGACGAACAGGTCCTGCACCGGCTGCGGGAATTCGTCCACTCCGGGGTAATCATCCGACTCCCGACCGGTGACGCGGAAGCGGTCGAGCGCCGAGGAGCCGAGCGTGTTGAAGATCAGCACGCTGTGATAGGCCGCGATCGCGCGCCCGGATTCGCTGATGATCATCGGGTGCGGAATCTCACGCGCATTGCACACGGTCGCGATCCGGTAGACCACATCGCTCGCGTATTCGTTCAGCGTGTAGTTCATGGAGGAGGCGAAGTTGGTGCCGCTGCCGTCATAGTCGACCCCGAGGCCACCGCCGACATCGATGTACTGCAGCCCCGCGCCCATGATGCGCAGCTCCGCGTAGACATGCGCGAGTTCGGTGATGGATTCCTTGACGCGGCGAATGTCCTGCAGCTGGCTGCCCGGATGACAGTGCACCAGCTGCAGGCAGTCGAGCATGTCGCGTTCCTTCAGCACCTTGAACAGATCGATGATCTCGGTGACGAACAGCCCGAACTTCGAGCGGGCGCCGTTGCTGTCGCGCCAGCGGCCCGAGCCCTCGCTCGACAGCTTCACGCGCACGCCGAGGCGCGGCCGCACCTGATAGCCATCCGCGAGCTTCAGCAGGATGTCCAGTTCCTCGAAATTCTCGATGACCGGAATGATGGTTCGACCTAGCTTGGTCGCGAGCACGACAGCTTCGAGGTAGCTGTGATCCTTGAAGCCGTTGCAGATGATGAGGCGGTCCGGTGCGCTCTCGGTCATCGCCATCACCGCCAGCAGCTCCGGCTTGGAGCCGACCTCCAGACCAAAGCCGAACTCGCGGCCGTAGCGGTAGACCTCTTCGACGACCAGTCGCTGCTGGTTGACCTTGATGGGGTAGACGGCCGCATACCGGTTGCCGTATTCGTTCTCGGCGATGGCCTGGGCGAATGCCGCGTGCAGGTTGCGCAGGCGATTGGCCAGGATATCCGACAGCCGCACCACCACCGGGGCGGTCAGATCGCGTGCCTTCAGCCCCTCCACGACCTCGAACAGATCGATGGTCTGGCCGCCGG
>Ga0210385_10001166_pt1 | contig 16661 bp, 13 predicted proteins | sample IncBWH26OmetaG_FD_160107 | JGI IMG/M metagenome (GOLD analysis project Ga0210385, IMG submission 160107) | Forest soil microbial communities from Barre Woods Harvard Forest LTER site, Petersham, Massachusetts, United States - Inc-BW-H-26-O ...
CGCAGGTTTCTTATCTGGAGCTGCTGGCGGTTTTCTGGAAGAGTCATGATCCGACGACAATGAACCGGCAGGGGCCGGATGTGGGGACGCAATACCGCTCGGCGATTTTTTATCACGATGCGGAGCAGGAAGAAGAGGCACGGGCGTCGAAGGCGGTGCTGGAGAAAGATCACGTTTTCAAGAAGCCGATTGTTACGGAGATTGTGCCGGCGGGGGAGTTTTATCGGGCGGAGGAATATCATCAGCAGTATTTTGAGAAGACTGGGAATCGGGCTTGCCACACGTAGGTGGCGCGAGTTGTAGGAAAACGTCAAATTCACCACTGATGAACGCAGATGAACGCCGATAACGGCATTGATGAATGCAGGCGAAGAGAAAAGATTTGACGCAGAGGATACAGAGAAAATCTACAGCTTCACGCGCGTTGGCACACTTCTACTGACTGCATACCTGGTGTGATTCTAAAGCAGCCAACTATTGATTTGGGTTGGAGGGGCTTTCGCTCAGGTGATACCACAGCGCGACGCCTGCGCCTGCGGCCGCACCCAGAACGATCAGGTCGAAGAGCAGGTGGCGCTTGCGGGGAGCTACTACTCTTGTATTGCTGCCACCGGCGCCCGCGGGACCTTGCGGTTCGACTGCGGGATCCAGGTCCATGGTGACGCGATAGGATTTTCCGGCGGGGATTTCGTGGAGCTCACCGTCGTTATCCAGAACCAGCGTGCCGCGATACGCGGAGATGATCACTTCGTGCGAGCTGAGCATGGTGACCTGCCCGTAACCGGGCTGGCCGTTTGCGGCGCGCAGAGTGCCTTCAGGAATTTCCAGCGAGAGTTGATCCGTGCCGTTGGAGGAAAAACCCACGGTTCCGCGCGCGACCGAGGCGTTCACAGAATTCGAGCCGGCGGAAAGCGTGGCGGCGCTGGAAGCGAGCAAATAAAACTGGCTGCCGCCAACTTTGAGGCGAACGGTGCCGCCTTCGTCTGTGGCGAGTGTATCGCCGGGGTACACCGTGGTGCCGATTGCGACCGTGGCAGACCCCAAATGGGCTTCTTGTGCCTGAGTGACAAGGCCCAGGGGCTTTTCGTTTGCGGCAAAGCTGGGAATGCCGATCAAACCGACAGAAAGGATAGCCACTAAGAAAGATTTAAGGATGTATCGCACGGCGACCTCCTATAAACACAGAATCAATTTAGGCGCAGAAACAGCTGGTGTCAATAGACTTGAACACTTCTTCATCGGCCGGAAATGAAGGCCGATGAATCGGTTTGGTGCGCTGCTGGCGCGCTGCCGATTAGCTTCGCTTGGTATTTGCCGAAGTAGGGTGCGGGCGCGCGTTCTGCGCTAGAATATGGAGCACGTTGGAGGCCGCATGATTCATCGTTTTGTATTTCATAATGACCGGCTGCTGCCGGTGACGGAGGTGCGGCTGTCTCCGGGGCAGGCGGGACTCTTAAATGGTTGGGGTTTGTTCACGACGGTACGGATTTACGAAGGGATTCCGTTTGCGTTCGAGAGGCATTGGAAGCGCTTGCAGCGCGACGCGGAGCGGACGCATTGCCCGTTTCCATTTGAGGAAAGCGGGGTGCGCGGGCAATTGGCGGAGGTGCTGCGCGCCAATCAAGTGCGCGAGGGCGCGGCGCGAGTCTATATGATTTACAACCAGGTGGGATTCTGGCGGAGCGATGAGGATTTTCCGCGCGTGGATTTGCTGGTGTGTTCCGCGGACTTGCCTTCGTATCGCGAGCCGGCGCGGCTCGGATTACGCGAGCACGGCCGGTATGCGGCTGGGCCGCTGGCGGGCGTGAAAGTGATTTCATGGCTTGACAATGTTTGGAATTATTACGAAGCGCAGCAGGCAGGGTTCGATGAAGTGGCGCTGCTGAACGAGCGAGGGGAAGTGGCGGAATGCACGGCGGCGAATATTTTTTGCGTTAAGGATGGGCGGGTGGCGACTCCTCCTGTGGCGGCGGGATGTTTGCAGGGGATTACGCGCAGCGTGTTGCTGGAGATTGGGGCGGGTGCGGGGGCGCCAGTGGAAGAGCGCGTTTTGCGCCCAGAAGATTTGTATGCCGCGGATGAGATTTTTATTTCTTCGACGAATAGGAATTTGCTGGGAGTGGGCGAGGTGAATGGGCGAAAGATTGTGGCGGCGCCAGGGGCCGTTACACTGAAATTGGAGAAGGCGTTTGGCGAGTATGTGAGGCAGTACCTGGAAGCGCGGTCGGCGGCTTCGGGGAAGAGGTAGGTTGGCGGATTGTGCGTTGCGAGAAGCGCCAATCGGGAGATTGGCGTTCCCAGGGGCTGGAGGCTGACACTGTGGCAAGCTGGGGCGCAGCAAGCAGCGCCCCTACATTCGCACGCGGAACGAGGGCTAATGGATCATCAGGCCAGTGATGCCCAGGGCTATTCCGGCTACTGCCAGGACGATACCGAAGAGCCAGAAGATTTTTTTGCGGGTTAGTAGCGTGATTGAGGAAATTACCAGAGCGGCTTCGAGCAGGACTTCGGAAAGATCGTAGCGGTCGGCGCGGGCTTCTTCGACTTTTACCTCGGCTTCCTTCTGACGGGCTTCGGTTTCGATTTCTTTTAATTCATCGGCGTAACGTTCCACCTGCTTTTTGTATTTTTCCTGTATGGCTTCCACTTGCTTGGCGTCCTGGAGGGAGAAAACGGAAAGCTCGTCGAGGAAAAGTTCGTAATTGCGGCGGCGAATATCCTTGGCCTGGAAATAGGCCCACTGATCGGCGGCGCGGGTTTGCAGCAGCACTTCTTCAGTGTGGGCGCGGTGGCCGAGCAGCGTGACGGTGGCGATTACAACGGCGAGAATGGCCATGGTCAGGGTGACGGGCGCGAGGCTGGGTTCGTGCGCGGCTTCTTCCGCGTGTTCTTTTAGTTCGCCGATTTCGTCGGGCATTTTTCGTCCTCGCAGGAAATTGAATTTTTCCGGGTCGCGGCGGGGCCGCTAAGGATTTGTCGCGCAAGAGAATAGCAGAAGGGGTTGGGGCGACGCCATCGCGGGATTTTATTGGCGGGCTAGGCGCGGGATATCGCGTGGCAGGGCGGTTCTTGTAGAATTGCAGCTAGCGTGAATGCTGGAGGGCGCGAATTATGAGCGAGCTGGCGAAGAAGAGTTGCGTGCCGTGCCGTGGCGGAGTGCCGCCATTGGCTGGTGGCGAGTTGGCAGCCTTGTCGAAAGAGGTGCCGGGATGGAAGGTGGTGGATGGGCATCACATTGTGCGGACGTTTACGTTTCCGGATTTTAAGCAGGCGCTCGCGTTTGTGAATAAGGTCGGGGCGATTGCGGAGGAGCAGGGGCATCATCCGGATATTTTGCTGGGGTGGGGAAAGGCCGAGATTACGACTTGGACGCACAAGATTAATGGTTTGACGGAGAGCGATTTTATTTTGGCGGCGAAAATTGATGGGATCTAGGGCTCGTCATCGCCGGCGGTTTCCTGTTCGGGGGCTACGGTTGCGGCTAGATTTATGGTTGGGAGGTTGGCGCGGCGCAGTTGGTCGTTCAGGGCGTTGACGTCGCGGGCTTTTAGGTCGTCCCATTGAGTTTCTAGCGCGGTTAGAGCTCGCTGCGAATCTCCGGTGGTGTCTTGCGCGGTTTGCGTGGGGGCGGCGTCAGCGGCGTCAACTACGTTCAGAAGCTGGGCGAATTGGGCGTTGAGTTGCGCGAAAGTTTGCTGATGCGCAGCTGTGCCGGGTCCTGATAGCCCTTCTTCGAAAGGCGCGACTTTTTCTTCGAGAGCGTGGATGGCGTCGGATATTTCACCTTTGGGAGCCTGGTGCGCGAGCTCGCGCAATTGCGCGCGGACGGCGCGAACCTGGGCCAGGGATGCGAAGCTCAAGTTCATCGCGTCGCAGATGCGCGAGGCCAGGCGGAATTGCTGGTCGAGCTGGTCCACGGGCGCGGTGATGCGCGGGTCCATTTTTATTTCGAGGGGCTGGGTGAAGGTTTGTCCGGCGACGTCGAGCTTGACGGTGTACACGCCCGGCATGACGGCTGGGCCGACGGGCAAGCGCGGCGTATCGTGCACGATGGCGGAGATGGGATATTCGTGACGGAGCGAGGCGGGCGGCGGGGTGCGCAAATCCCAGATGAAGCGATGCTGACCCGCGGCGTCTGAAAGAATTTGCGGCGGGCGAATCCAGTAGAGCGGGACGTTTAATTCCTTTCCTAGTTCATCCATGGTTGCTTCCGGTTTGTCCGTGCTGGCGAAGCTGCGCACGATTTTTCCGTTGGCGTCCAGGATTTGCAGTTTCACTGGAGCAGCGGCGGTCGATTGCAGGGTGTAATCAATGATGGCGCCATCGGGCGGATTTTTTCCGGCGGGTTCCTCGGGGGGCAGTGGCGTGTCCGTGTTGACGTTGCGGCGAACCCGATAGGCGATGCCGGGTTTGAAGAGGAACGCGTTCGCGGCTGCTACTTGATTATTGATTTGGCGCAGCGGAGTGATGTCGTCGAGGATCCAGAAGGAGCGGCCGTGCGTGCCGACTACGATGTCGTCATTGTGAATCATCAGGTCGCGCATGGAAGTGGCAGGCAGATTCAGCTGCAGCGATTGCCAGGAGTCGCCGTCGTTGAATGAAACGTAGATAGCGTGTTCGGTTCCGGCGAAGAGCAGGCCTTGGCGCACGGGATCTTCGCGGACTACGTTAACGGGCGCGTCGTCGGGAAGGCCGGTGGTGATTTTTTCCCAGGTTTGGCCGCCATCGTGGGTGCGATAGATGTAGGCGTGCAAATCATCGAGGCGGAAACGATTCACGGCGGCGTACACGGTGTTGGGATCGAAGTGCGAAGCATCGAGTTGCGCGACTTTGCTCCAGGGTGTGAGGCCGGGAGGTGAGGCTTCGCGCCAGTTCTGGCCGCCGTCGCGCGTCAGCCAGATCAGACCGTCGTCGGTGCCGGCCCAGATGATGTTGGCGTCGAGCGGTGAGGGTGCGAGTGAGTAAATTACCCCACGATGTTTGCCTTGGGCTGGATCGTCCGCGATCATGCTGGCGATATTTGGTGGAACGCCCGGATCTTCGCGCGTTAAATCGGGGCTGATGATTTGCCAACTGTGTCCTGCGTCGGTGGTCTTGAACAGGACGTTCGAGCCGAGATAGAGAGTATGCGGCGCCGCGGGCGAAAAAATCAGCGGGGCCGTGCGATTGAAACGATATTTCCCGGTTCGCAGAATCACAGGTGAGACGTCTTGCGTTTGTCCGGTGATCGTATCGAAGCGCGTGACTTTCCCGCCGTAAATCAGATTGGGATGCAGCGGATCGGGCGCAACGTATCCATATTCTTCGGTGCCCACCGGATGCCAATCGCGAAAAGTGATTTCGCCCCAATCGCTGCGGCTGGCGGTGCCGGCTGAGCCGCTTTCCTGTTGTCCGCCATACACCCAGTAGGGAAATTGATTGTCGGTGATCACGTGGTAGAACTGCGCGCTGGGTTGGTTGTACCAACTGCTCCAGGTTTCGCCGCCGTTGACGGTGATGGTGGCGCCTTGATCGGAAGCGAGCAAAATGATTCGCGGATTCTCGGGATTGATCCAGACGGTGTGATAGTCGTCGCCGCCGGGTGCGCCTTTGATGGCGGTGAAGCTGGCGCCGGCATCGGTGGAGCGATAGGTGGAAGTATTGCAGATATAAATGATGTCCGGATTTTCCGGGGAGACGCGGACCCACGCAAAATCGAAGCCGCGACCCCAGATGCGGTCTTCGTGATTGATGCGCTGCCAACTTTCTCCGGCGTCGTCGCTGTGATAGAGGCCGCCGACTTCGGGCGCGGCGTCCACCAGCGCGTAGATGCGATTCGGATTGCTGGGAGAAATTCCGAAGCCGATGCGGCCGAGGCCTTGCGCGTTTGTGGGGAGACCTTTGGTTAGGGGATGCCAGGTCTCGCCGCCGTCGGTGGATTTGAAAAGGCCGCCGTTGTGGCCTTCGAGCGGGGCGCCGGTGGTCCAGGGTGGGCGGCGCGAAGACCACAAATCTGCGTAGATGATTTGCGGATTTTTGGGATCGAAGGCCAGGTCGGTGGCGCCGGTGTCGTCGTCTTTGTAAAGAATTTTCTGCCAGGTTGCGCCGCCGTCGGTAGAACGGAAGACACCGCGTTCGGAATTGGGGCCGTAGGGATGGCCGAGGACGGCTACGAAAACGCGATTGGGATCTTGCGGGTCTATCAGGATATTTGTGATTTGTTGGCCGTCGCGCAGGCCTAGGTGTTGCCAGGTTTTTCCGGCGTCGGTGGATTTGTAGATGCCGTCGCCGGTGGAAAGATCGGGGCGGCGTAGCCCTTCGCCGCTGCCTACGTAGATGATGTCGGGATTGGATGGGGCCACGGCTAGCGCGCCGATGGAGCCGGTGGTCTGTCCGTCGAAAATGGGAACCCAGGTGCGACCGGCATCGGTGGTTTTCCAGACGCCCCCGTTGTTTACGCCGATGTAGAAGAGATTGGGATTGCCCGGGATGCCTGTCGCGGCGACCGTGCGGCCTCCGCGGAAGGGGCCGATGCAGCGCCATTGGAGATCGGCGTAGAGGCTTGTGGGAAATTGCGGGGCGGTGTCGGAAGCAGATTGCGTGCGGGCGGAAGGCACGAACAGCACGAACAGAGCTGCAAGAAATGCGGTTGTTGAAATTATTGGAGTGATTCGTATGCGAAGTTGCATGGCCTGCCCCCTACCCCGCAAAAACTATACTACCTTCGCTGGGATTTCGAGCGGTGGCAGAAGCGATTTACACGGCGTGACGGAAATGTTTGTTTTTTGTTCGCGCGAGAGGCGCGGAGCACCGCGAGCTAAACGCTTTGTTGCACGCGTGTTTCACAGCGGTAGTTCCACTACGCTTACACTACAGCGTTATTTGTACGCGCCATTTCGCCGCATCTTCGTTGACCATCTGAAGCGCAGAGCCTACGTTGAGTTCGTACCTCTCGGAGGATTCTGTGCGATTGATGGCGCGTTTGTGTCTCGTGGTGTTGCTGGTGACGAGCTTGCTGGATATTCCGGCGTTCGCGGCAGCGGCGGAAAAACCGCTGGGGATGGTGATCCAGGCGCAGGAAGCGCAGCTGGACAACGCCAAGTTGCAGGTGGGGACTTCCATTTATGGCGGCGACACTGTCGCAACGGATGCTGGCGGTGGGTTGCGCATGAAACTGGGCGGCAGCCAACTGTACTTGCTGGCGGACAGCGCTGCGACGCTCTCGCAAAATGCCACGGTGGTGCATGCGGTGGTGGCGCGCGGCACGGTGGGATTTTCCTCGAACGGCGCGGACAATGTGGAACTGGAAATTCCGGAAGGGATTTTGCGCGCGGCGGATGGGCAGCCGGCTTACGGGCAGGTGACGATTTTGAGCGCGCAGGAAGTGGTGATCTCGGCGTATCGCGGCGCTTTAGTGCTGGATAATGATGGCGAGCTGCATACGATTCCGGCGGGGAAAAACTATCGCGTGACCATGGAACTCGATCAGTCCGAGCAACAGGCGCCTGGGGCGAGCACGGGCGGGGATAATCCGATCGTTCAACCGCGGAAAAGGCGGCGGCGGAAACTGGCGTTTTATCTGATTTTTACTGCTGCGGTGGCGGGCATGAGTTATGCGATTTGGGATCATCTGTCGGAGAGTCCGTCAACGCCAAAATAGTTCGGCGCGTTTGGACTTGGCCACCATCGGAAGGCGCGCCTTCAGAAGCTGAAGCCCCTCTAGTCGCGGCGTTTTGTGGTGGCGCTGAAGCCGCACCCTTCAACACCATTTGTTAATCGATCGGTTCAAACCATCATATTCCGGAACTCATGATTTTTTGCGGCGCTTGGCGCTGATTGCCTTGCGTTTCGTCGGGGATTTTTTCTGTTTCTTCTTTGTGGGCGCGGTTGGGCCCGCCAATGCTGCTAGCAGCGCAGCGCCGTCTGGCGTGCCGAGGCCCGTGCAGGCGTCCCAGCCTGGGCCTGCGGAATACGTTCCGTTACTACCAACCGTAATATCGTGCAGCGTGGCTTCTACGCTATTTGTGTAGAGCAGCGGATTCAGATAACCGACATTTTTTCCCAGCGATTGATTGATGCGTGCCAGCAGCCCGGCCCAGAGCGGGGCGACGGCGCTGGTGCCGCCGATTACCGTTTGCTGGCCATCCACTAGAACGTTGTAGCCGGTTTCGGGATCGGCATCGCCGGCTACGTCTGGAACGCCGCGGCCTACGAAACCATTCGGAGCTTTCGGGACGTTTGCGGATTGCTGATAACTCGGCAGCGCGAAAACTTCGCTGACGCCGCCGCCGGTGGCGCCTTCGTCTGAGGAGAGTTCGTTCCAGGCCTGTTCGCTGGAAATTTTTGTGCCGGAGAGGGTGAGTTTCGTGCCGCCACAGGCGAGGACGTAGGGACTGGATGCGGGAAAATCCACGGTGGGTGTTCCGCTGGATGCGCCGTCGGCGGAACCGTCATCGCCGGAAGCGACCAGGATGGTGACGCCAATGGTCGAAGCGTCTTCACAGGCGGAATTAAACGAGGTGAGCGCCTGCTGCGTCCAGGAGGATTCCGGACCGCCCCAGCTGATGGAAACGACAGAGGGATTTAATTTGGTGTCGTGTACGGCGGTGGTCAGCGCGTCTAGAAAACCCTGGTCGGTGTTCGGAGTGAAGTACACGGCGATCTGCGCGGAGGGCGCGACGGCTCCGGAGACTTCGATATCGAGTTCGACTTCGCCGTCGGGACCGTTGGGATCTCCCGTGGGCGAATTTGTGGCGCCGTCCACGGAGACTGCGGTGACCTTGGGCGTGGCGATGCCGAGATTCTTGAAATAAGTGGCGAGATCCGTTGCGCTGTAGCCGCCGGATAATTCCAGGATGCCGATGGTTTGTCCGTTGCCGGTGGTTCCGGAGGGGAAGTCGTAAGCTTGCGCGACTTGCGGAGCGTTGAACGAGGCGTCGGCTGCGTTCGCGCGCGTTGCGTTTTGCGATTGTTTGCGGATGCGGAAATGCGGCTTGGCTTGCGGGCGGTTATCGAGGCCGAAGACGCCTTCGATGATGCCGTTGAGCGCGGCGGGAATTTGGATCGAGCCGGTGCGCATGCGGCTGGTGTTGGTGGAGTGTTGGTAGGTGTTAAGTTCGACGTTGAATGCGTGGCTGAATGCCGCGACGGAACCACTGAGAAGAACGGAGCGGCGCGGGCGGCTGACTTCCACCACCGTTAGTCTATTTTGTGCGGCGAAGGTGCGGATTTTTTTTATGTCGGCAGGGCGCGCGCCGTGGCGGGAGGCGAATTGTGCGCGGGAAAGATGTTTGCGCTGCGCGGGCGGCAGCTTGCCGATTTTTGTGACGTCGGGAAATTGCTCGGGCGATCCGCCGCGGCGGAGGAAGACGGTCACCTGTATCTGTTCCTGTGGGTCGCATGGTCCGATTTTGCGCGAGCCAGATGGCAGGGTGCGTTGGCTGCCGGGCAGGTCTATGCGTTTTTCAATCTTTGGCATGATTTCCTCCAGAGTATTAAGTCATTCAGAGGCTAGCAACAGGTGCCGGGGAGATTTAGTTTGCGGGTTCGGTTCTGGGAGACGCGAGGCCCACAACGAGTATAAACTTGTGGGCGATTGTTGCGCCACTGCGTGAGCTGACTCGTGCAGCGCCTGCCCGAAGTGGTTCTCGTTTAGTTCGCCGGGAATTTTTCATGATCAAGCGCCTGTTCTCACAATATATCGCTGAAGAAGCGCGTCCGATGTTGCGTCTGGCGCTGCCGCTGGTGGCGGCGGAGCTGGGATGGATGACCATGGCCATCGTGGACACGATGATGGTGGGGCGGCAGGCGAACAGCGCCGTGGCGATTGGCGCGGTGAGCCTGGGCAGCATACTTTTTAATTCCGCCGCGATTTTTGGAACCGGTTTGATGCTGGGGCTGGACACGCTGGTTTCACATTCTTATGGCGCGGGGGACGTGGAGGATTGCCACCGGTCGCTGGTGAACGGAGTTTATTTGAGTTTGGCGATCAGCCCGATTCTAATGGGCGCAGTGCGGCTGTTTGAGCCGGTGCTGCGGTCGCTGGATATACAACCGGCGGTTTTGGATCAGGCGCTGCCGTACTTGCGGACGCTGAATTGGGGAACTTTGCCGCTGCTGCTTTATTTCGTTTTCCGGCGATACCTGCAGGGAATGAACCTGGCGAAGCCGGTGATGTTCGCGCTGATCTCCGCCAATTTTATTAATCTCGTTGGGAATTGGGCGCTGGTGTACGGGCATTTGGGATTTCGCGCGATGGGCACGGTAGGGTCGGGGTGGTCAACGTGCGTGGCGCGCGTGTACATGACGTGCGTGCTTCTGGTTTACGCGCTGTATTACGATCACCGCAATAAAACCGGCCTGCGCAATGCGGCGCGCTTGCCAAATTTTCCGCGCGTATGGAGATTGGTATATCTGGGATTTCCAGCGGCGACGCAATTTGGAATGGAAGTGGGCGTGTTCGCGGTGGCCACGATGCTGATCGGCAGGCTGGGTGCGGACGCGCTGGCGAGTCACCAGGTAGCGTTGAATACGGTGAGCTTGACGTACATGGTGCCGCTCGGGATTAGCGCGGCGGCGGCGGTGCGCGTGGGGCAAGCGCTGGGACGCGAGGATCCGCATGGGGCGAGCCGCGCGGGATGGACTGCGTTGCTGTTGGGAACGGCGTTCATGGGATGCATGGCGGTGGCGTTCTTACTGGTGCCGCGGCAGATTGTGCGGGTGTACACGGCGGATCAGGATTTGATTCCTGTGGCCAGCAAATTGCTTTTCGTGGCGGCGTTTTTTCAGTTGTTTGATGGTATGCAGACGGTGGCGACGGGAGCTTTGCGCGGAGCTGGAGATACACGGACGGCGATGCTTTGCCATTTGTGTTTTTATTGGCTGGTGGGATTGCCGCTGGGGGCGGTGCTTTGTTTCCATTATGGCTGGGGTGCGCCGGGAATGTGGGCAGGGTTGAGCGTGGCGCTGATATTGATCGGAAGCGCGCTGGTTTATTTTTGGCGGCGGAAGGAAAAAGCGTTTGGGAATTTAGATTTGCAGCGGGCTGATACGCGGGACGCGATGGTGTGATGATTGGTCGCAAAGTCAAAGTTAATGGCGGCCGTACCGCTCTGCGGGACGGCCGCTACATCAAGGCAACAGCAACCGAAACGGCAACGGCAGAAGCGAAACAGCCGGCGGTACGCCTCCCCACCGGCAGCCACGCCGGCGCTACCGGCGCATCTGTTTACCCTACGCAACGGGCGAGATTCTCATTCCTGCAGGTGTGACGGGCTGCGCTACAATCACCAGCAGCGGATTGCAACGTAGCACGTGAACTGATGCCTGCTCGAAAGCTTCATCCAATGTGTGAGACTTTTATGGCGCGCGCGCTGGCGTTGTCGCTGGAGAACGTGCGTTCGGGGCGCGGCGGACCGTTTGGCGCGGTGATTGTTCGGCGCGGCGAGATTATTGCAGAGGGCGTGAATTGCGTCACGGCCACGAATGATCCCACGGCGCACGCGGAGATGGTGGCGATTCGCGAGGCTTGCCGGAAATTGCAAAGCTTCGAGTTGTTGGACTGCGAAATTTATACGAGCTGCGAACCTTGCCCGATGTGTCTGGGGGCGATCTACTGGGCGCGGCCGGCTCGCGTGTATTTTGCGAATTCGGCTGCAGACGCTGCGCAGGCGGGGTTTGACGACGCGTTCATTTATGAAGAACTGAGCATGGCGCATGCGGGGCGGAAAATTCCGATGATTCAGCTTAGGCACGACGAGGCGCTCGCCGCGTTTCGAGCGTGGCGGAGTCAATCCGACAAAATCCGTTATTGAGGCCGGCTGAATTGGAAACGCGTGTGATTGGACGATCGGTGCCGCGCAAGGAAGGGCGCGAAAAAGTCACCGGGAGCGCGCGTTACGTGGATGATTTGAGTTTTCCGGGGATGCTGCATGGGGTGACGGTGCGCAGCCCGGCGGCGCGCGGCAGGATTCGCGCGATCCATTTTGCAGATGGAATTCCCTGGCACGAATTTACTGTTGTTACCGCGAAAGATATCCCCGGAAAAAACTGCATCGCGCTGCTGATTGAAGACCAACCCTGCCTGGCTGCGGAATTTGTGAATCATCCCGAGGAGCCCGTGGTGCTGCTGGCGCATCACGATAAATATTTGTTGGAGGAAGCGCGGCGGGCGGTGCGGATTGAGATTGAATCGTTGCCGGCGATTTTTTCGATTGAGGATTCGCTCGCGTGCAAGGAAATTATTTGGGGGCAGGACAATATTTTCAAGTCGTTCTGCGTCGAGAAGGGCGACGTGAATGGCGCGTGGGCTGCGGCTGCGTTCGTGGTGGAAGGCTCCTACGAAACCGGCGCGCAGGAGCAGCTCTATATTGAGCCGCAGGGAATGATCTCGCAGGTGAGCGAGGCCGAAGGCGTGACGGTGTGGGGCTCGCTGCAGTGTCCCCATTACGTCCACAAGGCGCTGATGATTTTATTTGGGTTGCCGCGCGAACGCATCCGCGTGGTGCAGACGGAAACGGGCGGAGGATTTGGCGGCAAGGAAGAATATCCGTCCATGATTGCGGCGCATGCGGCACTGCTGGCGAGGAAAGCGGGCCGGCCGGTGAAAATAATCTACGACCGCGCGGAAGACATGGTGGCGACTACGAAGCGGCATCCCTCGCGGACGCGGCATCGGACCGCTGTCACGCCCGACGGGAAACTGCTGGCGATGGATATTGATTTCACGCTGGATGGCGGGGCGTACGAAACGCTATCGCCGGTGGTTCTGTCGCGCGGGACGATTCACGCGGCGGGGCCGTACGCTTGTGCGAATGTACGGATCTGCAGCCGGGCCGTGGCTACGAATGCGCCTCCGCACGGTGCGTTTCGCGGGTTTGGCGCGCCGCAGAGTGTTTTTGCGCTGGAGCGGCATCTGGATCGCGTGGCTGAGGCGGTGGGAATCGCGCCGGAAGAATTGCGGCGGCGGAATTTTATTCGTGAGGGGCAGACTTTGGCGGTTGGGCAGGTGGTGAAAGAAAAAGTGGATATGAATGGATTGATGGAGCGGGCGTTTGAGTTGAGCGGTTACTACGCGAAGCGAAGGAAATTTGCTGCCGAGAATGCTGAGGCGCGCGGTGCGATTCGCAGGGGGATTGGATTCGCATCGTTCTTGCACGGCGCGGGATTTACGGGATCGGGAGAGGAATATCTGGCTTCGGAAGTGGCGATGGAGGCGACAGCGGACGGCACGGTGCACATTCTGGCCGGCAGCACGGAAATGGGGCAGGGCACGAACACGATTTTCGCGCAGATCGCGGCGGAAGCGCTGCGTTTGGATTGCGGGCAGATCAGGATCGTGCAGCCGGATACGGCTTACGTGCCGAACAGCGGGCCGACTGTAGCTTCGCGCACGGCCATGATTGTGGGAAAGCTGGTGGAAACGGCGGCTGTGAGATTGCTTGGCACATTGCATGCCAGCGAATTGTTGCGGCACGGATATGACGCTGAGGATTTTTCGCGGGCGTGCAGTGAGTATGTGGTGAAACATGGGGCGCTGAAATCTTTTGTGAAGTATGAGCACCCGCGCGATTTGCATTGGGACGATCAGAAATATTCCGGCGACGCTTACGGGGCTTATGCGTGGGCGGCTTACGTGGCGGAAGTTTCCATGGACACGCGGACGGCGGAAGTGCGCGTGGACGATTTCGTCGCGGTGCAGGAAGTGGGCAAGGTGATCAATCCCGTGCTGGCCGCCGGACAGATCGAGGGCGGCGTGGCGCAGGGGATCGGTTTTGCGTTGTACGAAAATGTGGTGTGGCAGGAAGGGCGGATGGTGAACGCGCAGATGACCAATTATGTTATGCCGACGTCGGTGGATCTGCCGACGATTCGCGTTTACTTCGAGGAAATTCCTTACGGGCGCGGGCCGGCGGGCGCGAAGGGCATTGGCGAGCTGCCTCTGGATGGCACTGCTCCGGCGATTGCGAATGCGATCGCGTTTGCTACCGGCGTGGACGTGCGACGGGTGCCGATTACGGCGGAGGCGTTGCTGGAAATGTTGGAGACGGTACATGCCGGCTGAACGCGCGCGGAAAATTCGCGTGTCGTGTGTGGTGAATGGCGCGGCGGTGACGTGCGAAACGTATCCGCTGGCGCGGTTGCTGGACGTGTTGCGCGAGGATTTGAAATTGACCGGGACGAAGGAAGGTTGCGGCGAGGGCGAGTGCGGGGCTTGCGCGATTGAAATGGATGGCGCGCTGGTGAATAGTTGCCTGGTTCCAGCGTTGCAGGCCGAGGGCGCGAAGATTCGCACGATTGAGGGTGTGGCGTGCGGCGGGTCATTGCACGCGGTGCAGCAGGCGTTCATTACGCATGGCGGAGCGCAGTGTGGAGTTTGCACGCCGGGAATGATTTTGGCGGCAGTGAATTTATTGGCGCGGCATCCGCGGCCGGACGATGCGCAGATTCGCGATGGGCTTTCCGGGAATTTGTGCCGTTGCACGGGGTACATGAAGATTTTCGAATCGGTGGTGGCGGCGGTGCGGGCGGCGGAGACTCGGGCGTGAGGGCTTTCCTGCCTGCGTACGAAATGGAAACGCCGCGGGATCTGGCGGCGGCGCTTGAGCGCATGGCGGGCGAGCCGGGCGGGTGGCGAGCTTTCGCGGGCGGGACGGATTTGATGGTTTTGCTGGAAGCGGGGAAATTGCCGCACAAGAAATATCTGAATATTTGGAATCTGGAGGAGTTGCGCGGGATTGCGGTGACGGCGGAGCATGTGACGCTCGGGGCTTTGACTACTTATGCCGAAGTGCAGCGGCATGAAATATTGGCGCGCGAATTTCCGCTGCTGTGCCGAGCGGCTGCTGAAACTGGTAGCGCAGCCACGCAAAATCGTGGGACGTTGGGCGGGAACATCGCGAACGCTTCGCCAGCCGCGGATTCGCCGCCGGCTTTGATAGTTTATGAAGCGGAAATTGAAATTGTTTCGGCGGCCGGGGCGCGGTGCGTGCCTTACGCGTCCTTTCATACTGGGTACAAGAAAATGAATTTGCAGGCTGGGGAATTGATTCGCTCGATTCGTCTGGCGCGGCCGCGCAGCGCGGCATTGAAACAATATTTCCGCAAAGTGGGGACGCGGCGGGCCCAGGCGATTTCGAAGATTTGTTTTGCGGCGGCGGGGCGCGTGGAGGCGGGACGGATCGCGGACGTGCGGATTGCGCTGGGGAGCGTCGCGCCAACCGTGTTGCGCGCGGTGCGTGCGGAAGAATTATTGCGCGGGCAACGGCCGGTGGATGCTGCTCTGCTGCTGGCCGCGCAGGATGCGCTGGGCGCCGAAATCGCGCCGATTGACGACATGCGTTCGACGGGACGCTATCGCCGCCACGTGGCGCGGAATTTACTCGCGGAATTTCTGGAAGTTCTGGCAAGCTGAGCGCAGCATGCAAAATTCTTCGGACACTTCGCGAAATTCGCCGGCTGCGGCGGATTTAATCGTGCGCGGGAAACGGGTGATGACGCCGGCTGGCGAGCGGGCGGCGACGATTCACGTGCGCGCCGGCGTAATTGTGGCGATCTCCGGCTTCGATGAAATTGTGGACGGAGCTCCGGTGCATGACGCTGGGGATTTTGTGGTGATGCCCGGCTTGGTGGATACGCATGTGCATATTAACGAGCCGGGGCGCGCCGATTGGGAAGGGTTTTCTTCGGCGACGCGGGCGGCGGCCGCGGGCGGCGTGACTACTTTGATTGAAATGCCGTTGAATTCTATTCCGGCGACTATTTCGGCTGCGGCGTTGCGTGAAAAGCTGGCAGCGGCGGCGGGGAAGCTTTGGGTGGACACGGGATTTTGGGGCGGCGTGGTGCCGGGCAACTCCGAGGAGCTGCAAGCGCTGTGGGCCGCGGGCGTTTTTGGATTCAAGTGTTTTCTGGTGCCGAGCGGGGTCGACGAATTCGCGCACGTGACGGAGACCGATTTGCGGGTGGCGTTGCCGAAGCTCGCGGCTCTGGGCGCTCCTTTGCTGGCGCACGCGGAACTGCCGGAGCCGATCGAGAAGGCCGTGGCTGGCGTCGCGAAGAATGCGTCGTCCCGGAAGTACGCGACGTGGCTTGCGACGCGGCCACGCCAAGCGGAGAACGAAGCTGTCGCGCTGCTGCTGCGGCTGGGAGGCGAGTTTGGCGCGCGGATCCACATCGTGCACGTCTCGTCTTCGGATGTGCTGGCTTTACTGCGCGACGCGAAGGATGCGGGCGGCGCGGTGACTGCGGAAACTTGCCCGCACTATTTGACTTTTGCGGCGGAGGAAATTACGGACGGGGCGACAGAATTCAAATGCGCGCCGCCGATACGCGAGCGTGAGAACCGCGAAAAATTGTGGCAGGGTCTGAGCGACGGGACGCTGGATTTCGTAGCGACGGATCATTCGCCGTGCCCTCCGGCGATGAAGCTGCCGGAGGAGGGCGATTTTTTGCGCGCTTGGGGCGGCATCGCTTCCTTGCAATTGAGTTTGCCGGCTGTGTGGACGGAAGCACGGAAGCGCGGATATGCTGTGACGCATCTTGCGAAATGGTTTTGTGAAGGGCCGGCGCGGTTGGCGGGCTTGGCGGGGAAAAAGGGGGCGATCGCCGTGGGATGCGACGCTGATTTCGTGATTTGGGACGCGGGCGCGAAATTTCGTGTGGATCCGCCGCAGCTGCATCATCGG
>Ga0210385_10001169_pt1 | contig 16630 bp, 18 predicted proteins | sample IncBWH26OmetaG_FD_160107 | JGI IMG/M metagenome (GOLD analysis project Ga0210385, IMG submission 160107) | Forest soil microbial communities from Barre Woods Harvard Forest LTER site, Petersham, Massachusetts, United States - Inc-BW-H-26-O ...
GACGCCGACGACCTCATCTACGCAATACACTGGCCCAATCACGGTCGGCTCGACTGAAACAGTGAGTGCGATCGCTGTTGCGGGCGCCGTCAGCAGCGATGTTGCCATCGGCGAATACACAATCGGCAGTGCTCCCATATTCTCGCCCGTGGCCGGCACGTATACAGGCGCGCGGACCGTCTCCATCACCAGCCCGGACTTTGGCGCCACAATCTACCATACGACCAACGGCACAACGCCGACGACTTCGTCGACGCGATATGCGGGTCCAATCAGTGTCAACTCAACCGAGACGATTGAAGCCATTGCTGTGCTGGGCACCACGACCAGCACCGTCTCAACCGCAACCTATACGATCAATCCCGCGACTCTGGCATCCTCAACGGCGACGATCACGGTGAACGGCGGTGAGCAACCGGGAGACTTCAACACCATCACGGTTGCATTCAACGGCTTTCGCGAGACGGTGAGCTATGGGCCGTTTTCTACGACCGCATCCATCGCATCAGCATTCGGAGCCATATTCTCGAATGACTATCTGGCGGAAGGGCTGTGCGCCGACGCATCCGGGGCCACGATCAGCTTTAAGCTCAAAGGCTCGGCGCCCTTTGGTCAGCTCGATGTGCAGGGCTCGACGGCTTCGTTTCAATTGCAGGGCAGCGGCTTTGCCACCCAGGTTGTGAAGACCGCCGATGTCGGCACGGTCACTCTGACTGTCAACGGCGTGGTTGCGGCGCAAACCAATTATGGCGATGGAGCCACGCCGAGCACCGTAGCTGAAGGCCTCGCGTCAGGCGTGAACTCAGCCTCGCCTGTGACGGTCACGGCGCTCGATAGCGACCTGTTTCTCCAGTCAAAGCAGGCCGGGGCAAGCACCAACTACAGCTACACGCTCCAAACCACGACCTGGGACTCGGCTGACTTCTCCAATCCTTCCTTTGTTTATCCCACGATCAGCGGCAGCCTGGCTGGCGGGGCTGGCTCTGGTCCGGGAAATGGACAGACCCTTTACAGCTACAGCATTCCAAGCTATGTCTCGGGCTCCCAGCCGACCGGCTACGATGCGGCCGGCAACATCGTGGGCTACAGCGACTCGGTGATGGGCAACTGGAGCATGTCGGGCGGCTACGATCCGCTGTACAGGCTGACGTCGGCGGGCGCTACGTCGGGCATCTATTCGGGCCTCCAGATCAGTTGGGGCTGCGATCCGTTCGGCAACCGGACGAGCGAGACCTACAGCGGCACGTCAAACGCGCAAGTGCCCGGCAACAGCACCGCGTCCTACAATACGAACAACCAGGTCAGTTCGACCAGCCTGGGGTCGGTGGGCTACGATGCGGCGGGCGACGTGACCCAGGACAACCAGAACCAGTACCTGTACGATGGCGAGGGACGGGTCTGCGCGGTGAAGAGCCTGACCTTCGGAACCATGACTGGCTACGTCTACGGAGCGGACGGGACGCGGGTTTCGACGGGCACGATCACGGCGTGGGGAAGCTGCGATCCGTCGCTGAACGGATATCAGACAGTGAACGATTCGATTCAGGGCCCGGGCGGGCAGCTGACCGAGGCGGGCGTAGACGGAAACGGCAACGTAGTCTGGGAACACACCAACGTGTGGGCCAACGGCGAGATGATCGCTACCTACGATCCCAACGGACTGCACTTCTTCCTGGACGACTGGGCGGGCTCGCGCCGCGCGCAGACCGACTACCAAGGCGTGGTGGAGCAGACCTGCACCAATCTTCCTTACGGCGAAGCCCAGAACTGCGGGCCCGATCCAGGCAGTTATGTCTACGCCGGGCTGCAGCGGGACAGCATGGCCAATATGGACAATGCCATGTTCCGGCAGTATGCCTCGACGTTCGGGCGCTGGACCTCGCCCGATCCATACGGCGGCAGCGCTGACGTGGGCGATCCGCAGAGCCTGAACCGCTACGCCTATGCGGGTAATTCACCGTTCGTGGCAGCCGATCCCAGCGGACTCCAGCAGTGCATTGCCGCGAACCCTATCACCTGCATCATTGCCTGGCCGTCTCCGACGGGCGTGGACCCCGGGGCGGTGACGGGATGGCTCGGTTTCAGTGAGCCCGATCTCGGTGCTACCGCGGGCGGCGGCCTTTTTTCCACCCTGGTGAACGACGTGGGATCTGCGTTTGTTTTCGGGGACGCCATCTACGATCTTGGCAAGGACTTCGGCTGGTGGGGCGGCGGATCGTCCTTCCACGGCAATGTCGCCGCTTCGCAGACGGGAAAAAATGTACCGGGAATGGGCGTGGCGAACGTCCCAGGACCCGGCGCTTACGATGGGCCGTTTGGCCAAGAAGTTAACAGCCCGACCCCAAGCACATGCCATTTCCCAGAATGTTTTCCATACTACGGGAATTATGGTGGCCCTGGATGGACAGGAGGACAATGGGCTCCGTGGGAATCTCTTGGAGATCCGTTTTCTCCAGGCATCCCTTCAGGTCTTGCATTGCCGATCGATTCGGAAGACGCACTTTATATGAACCATGATCGAACCTATTCCCAGTCAAGGCTCATCGCAGCGAACAGCTTCGGTGAGAGGATGGCAATTCAATCGGGTGCCGACTTTAGGCTGACCTATGATCTCTTCTTCAACAATCCTGCACCAGTCTTGAGTTCAGAGTTTGCTCACGGTCTTGGTGCAATTGCCGTGTTTCCTGTTCAGGGGTCGGTAAAGGGCGGGCTGTTCTTATTGACGTATTGTGCGCAAAACCCAGCGGACTGCACTCCTTATTAATCTATTGTGTTTTGTTATCGAGCAATGCGATTTGATTCAGCCCGCTGAGACAACTTGGCATCTTATGTAACGTGCCTATCTCTGCTGATTCGTTAGCAATAGGAGGAATGCGTGGATTGGGCAAAATACAGGTGGCCTGTTGAGGCGGTCGCAAAATTTGCCTTGCTTGGAGGCCCAGCTCTTGTAATTCTTTGGAGGTGGAAGAAGTCAGGATCGCACGGGAAGCTTCTCTATCGCGCCAGCTGGATAAATTGGTGTGCTTATCTGCTTTGGCTTCTGGCGATGTGCTTTCTGTCGATTGTCTCGGGCGCTCAGTCTTTCCAATGGTTGACGTCGCGCGATCTTCTGGCCAGCTTTGCGGTCTTTGTACCTCTACTGTGCTCTCTCGGCTCCGCCCTTCTGTTTTTCTTGAGCTTTCGCGCGATAAGAGATGAACGGCGATATTCTATTCTTTACAGTGTTCTTATGCTGATCTTGTGGATTGTTTCTGTGGTGGCGCCGAACTAAGGTTAACTGTCCGCAGTTCTATCCCAGGTGCAATGACGAGAAAGCTTTGATTGTTAAAAGAAACAGATCGCAGAGCCATGAACTCGAAACAGATACTGGGCGCGACGGTGACCATTGGTTCTTTGGACGACGTGACTTCGGATAACCAGAACCGGTATCTGTATGACGGCGAGGGACGGGTCTGCGCTGTGAAGAGCGTGATGTTCGGGACCCTGACTGGCTACGTCTATGGAGCGGATGGAACGCGCGTCTCGACGGGGACAATCACGCCCGCCGAATGGGCGAGCGGAAGCTGCGATCCCTCGCTCAACGGCTTCCAGCCGGGCAATGTGGCCGCTTCGCGAACGGGTAAGAATGTTCCCGCGACATCGAGTGCCAATGTGCCGGGTCCGCCACTCAAAGGGGACGTCGCCATTGACAATCCAGTGGGACTAGCAGCACTCGGTCCACAGAGCGCACGGACGTGGAATGCCGCTGCATGGGCCGTCAGTCCGCAGGGGATTGTTACCTGGTACGGCGCCAGTGCGGTCGGTGCGGTAGGGGCCCTCGGGGTTGGAGCGACGGTATCAACAGTTGGAAGCATGGGAACTGCGGAGATTGCAGTGGGTCCGGGCTTCGAGGCCTCTTCTGGCGCACATTTTGCACTGGGAGTGGAGGGAGAATGGATGCAAGGGCTCGCCGTTGGTGACGAACCAATGGCCATGACAGGGCGACTGGCTCAATGGTTCGCTGGTCGCGCCACTAGCACTGTCGTCTCTGTCCCGGTGCTGTTTCCGGAGGCTGTACTCCCTGCCGAAGTCGAATTGGTTGGCAACTGCTTCACAGGGGTCTGTAGCGTTATTGCTCGCGGGTGGGGTCTGTGGCCATAACCTTCTGGAAGAGAGAGTCAAAGCTACCGCTTATCTCGGGAAGTTTTGCGCTTCAAAACGAAGGGCTATGGGAGCGCCTCCCAGTAACCGAATTAACCCGAGATACCTCAATGAAATTGTTGCTGGCTGTCTGCAAATCCGCACTTAGCGATCAATTGGATCTCGAACAGATTGCTTACTGGGGAAGCGACCCGCCTATTCCCTTTGCCAATTTCCGGTGCACGGGCGGCCGAATACGAATCTCATTATTGTACGCAAAAGAAGAACATCCATCTGCCGGCCTGCGCATATCAGGCGAAGGCCCTAACGAGCAGACCGGGGCGCTCAGGACGATACAGTTGTCTGTCGCTAGAGCAATCAGCCGCGCAACGAAAGCTATAGGCATCTCGGATATTACCTGGCATCCCCCCAACCTATCATGGTCCATGGTCTCTAAGATAGAGACTTAGAGGCGGCGAGGGTCGCATGTACGGACTCATCGGGATCCTCCAAACTCGGATCAGCCCGCCCAGGGGCGGCGGAAACACTTTCCCGAGGATGAAATGGACCCTGAGCGATCGCACATCCCTCCTTTCTCTGGCGGGTGCTCTCGAACCCAGAATGGCACAACTTCGGAGCGCATTTTCGGCTGAGGACTTGCCAGCCACAGAACGAGCGATCGACCGTGTGAGGCAGGCCGCAGAGGAGAGGATCCGGACGAACGTGCGAACCATTGGCGAGATTTGAGGCGAGTTGTGCCAAGTGCCCAATGCGCCCGGCCTTCGACACGTTGGTGGCTGTTCTGGTGGCTGTTGGTTGCTGACTCTTGTGCGGTTGCATGCAGAAGGCTGCGCTCATGCGACATAGTCTAAGAGATTGCCATTGTTGGTAGTTACCGGCATTGTGCGACGCCCTGCAGCTCAGTGCAGTTCACCCATTTTCTGACTTCAATCCAGCCTGCAGCTTATCCAGCTGCGCCTGCACCTCAGGCGGCAGTTGCGCGGTCTCCGTGGCTGCGGCCGGCGTGACCGCGCGAGTCGTCTCTCCAGCCGTCTGCCCAGGCAGACGCAGAGGAAACAGCCACACTCCCGCCGGAACAAGCACGAAGGCAGCGATGCGGTATCCAAAAGGACTCCGGGCGGAATTCATGGTCGAATCTCGTTTCAGTAGGAGCTCGAACGGGGAGACCTGTTGGCCGGCAGCCTACATCACGAAGGACAAAAAGCGAAGTGAAAACTTTCCCGGCGCTCCGGGCAGCCGTCACGGTTCAACACCGATCCGCGTCTCCTGTCGCTTGGCACTGTGAAGTCTACCTAACTGCGCCGTGAAAGCGGCTTTATCCCGGTTCCGGGCGGTTAACCGGCTTGTCGGACAGGTGATGCGCCCTCCGAATCTGGAAAGGGTTTTTTACAGGCTCTTAGTAGTTGTGCGTCATCTAGGGTCTTTGAGCGTCCAAACCGGCAGTGGGCGTTTCGGACGAGTCAGGGTCAGGGATCAGCAGCCCCTGCCTCCAGCGCAGGCGTCACACCCAAAAGTCTAACCTGACCCACTACCGAAGCGGCAAGCTTCTCCCCCCAGTGAGCTTGGCGTTGCAACGGGACGATGCGGCTTCCTAGCCGGAAAGAAGAAGCTGGCGCGTGCAAAGTATACGGTGGGATCTGCTGACGACGGATCGTTACAGCAATCTGATGAGACGGCGGATGACCAGCGTTTGACGGTGATGTGTATGGCAGACCGGCGACGAGCCTCAGGCAGCGTCTTTTTGCAGGCAAAGCTCAAGCTCCGCGATCATGAGCGCGACCCACCGCTTGAGGTTTCGAAGTGCCGGATCTTGGGGATCAAGCTTTTCCTTCTCCTCGATCCGGACGAGCGTCCCACGCAGCGTCTCAAGCAACGTGAGGTATGAGTCCGCCATAATAGTTGGATGGCGGGTAATCAAAACGGGGATGTCGAAACGTGCTCCGAAAACAAGGCAACCGATCACGGTTCTGGATTCGAAAACCAGCGGATCAGCCGACCTCTTTTCCGGCAACTGTCACTGTGTTGGCCGATTCGCAACGGTGACTCGTTTCCCAAGCGTTCAGAGACCCATCCGCGAACGACCCTACCCGTCTCGCTCCGCACCTGTTGCACTTCGAAAGAATGATTGCAGCGCCATGCGTTTTGAATGGCGTGCGTTCGAAACGGGGCAGTAGCATTTTTAGAAGGACGCCCATTGTGCTTCGTTCTCTCCCGCGAAAGTCAGCATTACTGTCGTAATAGGGCAACCATCATTGCACAGGAAAAGCCCCCAATCAAGTGTCAGGGGCATCTACAAACGGATTTTCCGAGAGCCGGGCGCGGAGACTCCTCCGATGATGTGGCAATTCAGCGTGTTCCCTCAGGCGGATGAACGTCCGTGCGGTTTATTGACGCCTTTCAGACCGCTCGCGGACGGCACGATAATCTTCATAAGGGCATGGCACGATGGGCACTTGACCTTTCTGCCTGTTTCGTCGAGAAGGATTTGCACTAGCCCGACATCAATGAGCTGTTCGCGCCCATAGTCGCGACATGTTCTCTCCACGCATTTGACCTTCAGCCGCACAGGATTGCGATCCGCCTCCATACGCGCAGCACGGGGGCTGCCTTCGACCATAGCGTGCAAGCGGAGTGCCTGTCATGCGGAATCGTCTACTACCAGCGATAGTAAATGCCTATATCCGTAGACGGTCGTTACGGATCGGGGGACAATTCCCAATAAAGACTCGTGTACGAGGGCCACCCGATTTTTTTTGCCGCAGTGAGTGTTTTGAAGTACGGAGCATTTTCCAGCAGAACGATGGAAAACATGCGATCAGATGGGTCCGCGCGGCCTATGAGTTGCGGGGCATGGAAGGCGTAAGCTTTTCGGGAGGGATTAGCCGTGCGGCGTTTTATCCATCAGTACAACGGGAACGAGCACTCCGCAACAAATCGATGAAGATGCGAGCGGGACAATGGAGGCACCGGCAGTCGGAAGTCTCATCAACCAGAATTGGCAGGAACTGGGACGTCATCCGCGTAGCTGCGCCGGTCAGTTCAAGTGGAACCGTTCCGACCGTCCATGTGTTCTTAATTGACGACGGCAAGGGACACAGCACGTTTCCCTTACCGAAGCGTTTCGGCCAAAGAGATTATCGCCCCCTCTGATTGCTCAGCGCTGCCCGCTGATTTCGGCATCCCAACTGGTGCAAGGAGAAGTGCGATGAGTGAAGAAAATCGGCCTGTCCATCCGTCGGCGGGAGAGGTTGCCGAAGAGGGAGTGAAAGTTGTGAGGGATGCCGCGACCGACGCCAAAGGGGTTGTGGTTCACGGCGATACCCGAGAGCCGGTCACAACTGGAGAGAAACAGGACAAGCGCAAGAGGGAAGAGAACGCCGCCTGAACTTTCTGACCCCGCGCGGCTCTGCGCAGGGCCGTGCTAGACTTCCCCGATGCTGATAATCATCTTGATCATTCTGCTGCTCCTGATTGGTGGTGGCGGCTACTATATGGGACCCGGCGTTGGCTACTACGGCGGTGGCGGCCTCGACTTGATCCTACTGATCGTGATCCTGTACCTGCTCTTCGGCAGGGGTCGAAGGGGAATCTAACGGACCATGACGCCGCCGGGCACGCTTTGCGGCCCTGGCTTGACGTATGGCAGAAACTCGCCACCACTTCTCCTCATTGTCCATGTCTCTGTCATAGATTATTGCTAGCTCCTCGCTGGAAAAATACCTGCGTCCCCGCTCCAGAGCTGCAATCCCGGCGCAGAGCCGCTCTATTTTCGCCATCGTCGCGATCTTCGACCGTGCGTTGGGAAAAGCATGGTCTAACCCGACCTTCTACCGGAACGACCCATTCCTGCGTCCAGTCTTCCGCCTCTGACCCGGAGGTGCATCCCGCGTTCGTTTCCCGACCCAATTCGCCAAGTAAGCCGGGAACCGCTGATAAAACTCAGTGGAACTGCTCGGCACGGCGACCACGGCGGTGGTGATGATGATGATGGTGGTGATATTGATGACGATGGTGCTGCTGCTGCCGGTGGTCGTGGTACTGCTGCTCCTCCTCGGCCGCACGACGCCCTCACGACGGCGTCCGGAATTAGGCACTGTGCCAAAACTCCGACCCGCTTAGTAGCACAGCCAAGGGCCTAGGTTTTAATTCATACATCAAAAAACAAGCCTTTTCTCGTTTTTTTGACGTATACTACAAAACATGCAGACCCTACAGGAGCTCGGTCAAGCACTCGCCGAAAGGAGAAAGGCGTTAGGGCTTAAACAGGGACTGGTAGCGGAGCAATCTGGCCTCTCTCAAGCCCTGTTGTCCCGTCTGGAAAGAGGCCAGTTGACTGAATTCGGGACGCGCAAACTGCTGGCCCTTCTCGGCGTCCTTGGGATGGAACTAGCCTTCACCGAGGCCGGAACAGCAGGTACTCTCGATGAGTTGCGACGTGAGCGGGGTGGAGCATGAAGCTGAATGTCCACGTCCTCGACAAGCACGTCGGCGTTCTCGAACAGGTTGGCGACTTCCGGAGCGTCTTTGCCTACACTCCGGAGACTGAACCTGAAGACCTCGTCTCCTTGACGATGCCCGTCCGCACTGAATCTTACCCGTGGGACGACGAACTTCACCCCATCTTCCGCATGAACCTGCCCGAAGGATACCTGTTGCAGGTCTTGCAGGAGGAGTTCGGGCCGCATATTGGAGCCAGCCCGTTAGCCCTACTCTCGGTCATCGGGCGCAACATGGTGGGACGGCTGAAAGTCGCTCCACCGGGCGCGGCACTAGACGAACCGGCCAAACCAGTCGAAGTCGCTGACCTGTTGAAAGGTGACAACTCCGAGGAGGCGTTTGCTCAACTTGTCAGGGAGCACGCTAGGAGCGGCGTATCAGGCATCCTGCCGAAGTTCCTCGATGTGGAGAAACACAAGGAGGGTGGACTGGGGCAGCATCCCAAGGCAACTATGCTGACCCACCAACACATCGTGAAGGGCTCATCGCCACGGCTTCCGTTTGCAACGGTCAATGAGCACCTGTGTATGCAGGTTGCGGCGAAGATCCTTCCAACGGCCAAAACAGAACTTTCGGAAGATGGCAATGTCCTCGTGGTGTATCGCTTCGATGTAGACGAGAACGGCAAGCCCTTCCGTGCTCTGGAGGACTTTTGTGCTCTTCTGGGACTACGGCCTTCCCAGAAGTACGAGACCACTTGGGAGAGAATCGCAAAGGCGGTTCGGGCACACGTGCCGGGGCAAAATCGTCATGAGACATTCCAGAAAATGAGCAAAATGCTGCTCCTGACATACGCACTGAGAAACGCCGACTGCCACGCAAAGAACATAGCGTTGGTTTACACCTCGCGAAATGACCCCAGTCTCGCACCCGCATACGACTTCTTCACAACCTCGGTCTATGCCGGATACCAGAACAACCCACCGGGCATCAGCGTGATGGGCAAGAGGACATGGCTCCCCGGCAAGACTCTAGCTCGATTCATCACAGGAGTTTTTGGAATTTCGGAAAGGGAGCAGAAAGAGATGGTCGAGCGCATCAGCGATGCCGTTGCCGACACCGCTCCGGCAGTCCGCGAGAAGATGGACAACTTGGCTGGATTCAGGGACACCGGCAAGCGGATGCTGGCCGCGTGGAGCGAAGGCGTCAATCATCTCCGGGATTCTCGGATGTATAACCTGAGTACGTGGAAGTCAAACGCGGCCTTTGAGGACATCTCCGACCCGCCCAAGCTGGAGAACCCGAGGAAGGCAATCGGGAGGTCAGAACTCCTCGCACCGAAAGGGCGGCGAAAAGCGAAGTGAAGCTGCGACCGAAGAAGACATCGACTCGGCCTGTGTGGACACAAAACTCGGACCTTAAATTCTGGAATTTGCGGGAACCGCGAGAATTGAGCCTAACCGAATCAGCAGTTTATGGTCGGGGAGAGAGGATTTGAACCTCCGACCCCCTGATCCCGAACCGCGTTCCAGAGCCTGTTGAAACCTGTTGATATTTGGTGATAGCAAGCGCTTTGAATTGAATCTGTTGCAGCCTCCTTATTGTTCTCTGTAGCTTCGCGTGGTTCTTGGAGGCTCTGACAGCTACAGATTCGACTATACCAAAGCAGAGTGAACCCCGTCGTTGAGAGAGTTTCTGTTATTGCACGCCGCGGTCCTCCGAGCAGCCCCTCATAGGGGTTGACGGACGAGACGCACAAAATCAATCACCATGACACGCCAGTCTGTGGATCGGCAAATGACTCGCGCGAGCCGCACCGGGGGTGACGTGTCACCCTCAACCCGCTGCCATAGGCAGCGTGCTTTTATTCCCGACAGTGATTTCGAGTTTGACGACTTCCTGATGCCTATGCGACGGGCCAAGGAGACCGTCGCAGATGGAACACGCAACCTTCTGGGTCAACGTGGCGCAGCTCATCGTCGCCATCATCGGCCTCGCCATCCTCATCCGCCGCAAGTAGGTTCCGGCCTGCTGCTCACCCTCAACCGCAACCCCAGACGCTCCACAGGCCGCCTAGCGGCGGCCTGTAAGGGCTTCTGAACGGCGGTAGCTAGGGACGACGGATATGCTCAAGCAGGCTGTCAAGACATCCGGGGACCTGGCTGGCCCATTCACTCCAGTCGTGGCCGCCGGGTTTGGTGTGGAACTCGTAGGCGTAGTTGCGCTGCTTTAGAAGCGCGACGAATCGGCGAATTGGGGACAGGAGAGGTTCTTGCTCTCCTGCCGTGATGTAGAGATATGGCGTGTTAGCTGATTCAGCCGTTTTGACCAAGATGAAGGGGTCGCTACGGGTACGCGTTTCGCTTCCCGTGGGACCGAAGATTCTGCGGAAGCGCATACTCTGTGACCACCGGCTCCAACTAAAGCGGCGGCTGGGCACATCGATTGCAGGGCTTATCGCGCCTCCAAAAGCGAACAGGTCCGGACGAGTGAAGGCCAGTTTGACAGCGGCAAGGCCACCCATTGAAACGCCTATCACGGCGCGATTCTCTCGACCGGGCAGAACAGGAAAACGGGACTCGACGTCAGCAAGCACGTCGTGAACGAAGTAGTCCTCGTATTTGTCTTTGGCATCTAGTGCAGCGTTCATGTAATACGAGCAGTCGCCATCAACCATTACCAGGATGAGGTCTTTTGCAGCATAGGCACCCACGTCCGAGTAGCTGGACCAGTCTCTAAAGCTCCCATCACAGCCATGCAGCAGGTAAACGACAGGGAACCTCGTGCCTCCTGCGCTGCCCTTCGGCATATAGACCGCATACGTCATGTTGCGGTCGAGAGCCGAGGAATAGAAGCTCACGTCCCTGCTTGCGACTCCTGGGAAGCTGCGCGGATGAGTCACCGTTAGCCGTCCACGCTGACAGCCCGCAAGCAAGACGAGAGCGGCGCAGGAAAAACTGAGAGCCGCTTTCATCAGGAGATCAGCGGATGCGCGGCCTGCCACGGCTTTTGAAGCTCTATCAGTCAGTACCCTTTGCAAAGGACTAAATCCACAGCCTTTCCCTTGTCGAGGATTACCATCCAGTCGCTGTCTCGGAGAAAAACAACCTCCTTGCCAGCAGCCGGGATGCCACGCTCGCCCACTGATCCGTTAGTAGAACAGAACTGGTCGTATGGCCTCGCTTCCTTCAGCTCTCGGATAATGCCGAACCTGCTCTTTAGCTGATCCTTAGTCTGTCCCTCCACCAAACGGACAGCCCACACGTCATGTGTCATTGCACTGACCGCATCGTCGAGATTCATGTTCTGATTCAGGCCGTGCTTCCAGAGCACATAGTCGATGTTCTTAGGGTCGTCGCCGTGTGGATATTGCTTTACCCAGTGGATGAAGTAGGCGTAGGAAAGCAGGACACCCAACGCTACTAATCCGACTCCGATAGCAGTGCGGCCTAACCACCGTTTCGTTTCAGTTCTCATAGGGGATGCCTCACCACAGGCGGTGGCGAAGCCGCGCCATTTCTTTCGCCGTTGTTGGGGTTCGCTGTTGGGCTTCTGAATCCCCAGTCATTGACAGTGACCTTGCCACCTTGATTGGCATTCGCCGAAGCTGTTTGACCTGGTTGACCGTCGTGAGGAACCGCTACCACGATGCCGGCATGCCCTTCTTCATTCCCGGACTTGGGATTAGCGCCATGATCTTGCGCAATGACATCCCCTGGCTTGGCTTCGCTGAGGGGCTTCGGATCGGACAGCCCTTGGATTTTCACATTCGGGTCAGCAAACTGTGCAGCCGTCGGAATCTTTCCGGTATCCATGTTGACCGGACGTACTCCATCAGCATTTTTGACCGTATCGCTCACGTATTCATTGCATTTGTCAGTGCCGGGCTTGAAGAACTGCCCATTGCTGACGTTCGGTCTGTTGATGTCGTAACTTTGGCTTCCCTCTGAGGCTTTGGCCGCCGCGACAATCTTCTCGGGAGTTTTGTCGTCGTGCCCATCCGCGTCCACTCGGCTGAGTGGATTGTTCAGAACATAGGCGTAGAGATTGAGGCTCTGCGGATTGTCGAGCTTTGCGTATGGAACGGGTTCCTCTTTCGCGCTCCAATCAGGACTTAAGAACCTTCCCATCGCACTGCTGTAGTAACGCGCTTCGAAGTAGTCGTTGCCTGATTCTGAGTCGCGTTCTTTGCCGGTGAAGTGGTAGGCGTATTGCACAAAGCGTGGAGTGCGGTCGTAGATACAGCTAGTCCGTGTCGTAGTGATATCCACCCTAATCGTCCCTATGCGTCGATGCAACGCTCAGAGTGCCGAAGCTACAGATGTCAATCCCCCCGACTTTCATATGAAGTTCGAGAGTTTTGCCTGAGTGTCCGTGGCCGCTCAATTCCACGATGATCGGCACATTTGCTGTGCAGTAGGCGGGGTTCTTTGCGACAAGGCGATACCTTCCAGCAGGAATACGAGTGAAACGAAATTCACCGTTTTGTCCAGTCTCAGCCTTGGCGACCAGCGAATGATCTTTTTCCGCAAACAAGCCGAGTTGCATTCCCGGGACGACGGAACCATTCTCGGCCATAGCCGTTCCTTGAACGTCGGACACTTTAAGCGGCTTCGGATCAATTTGATTGTGGCTTTCGTAAACCATCGCGTCGCCGGATTTCTGAGCTTGACCTGTTACCGTAGTGATCCCTGAAATAGCCAACAGTACTAGACAAAGATCACGCGATAGCCTCTTGAACATGACAATCCCTCACTGTTTCTGTTGGAGTTCTTTGTTGATGACCTTCTCTTGTTGCTGAGCGAACCGTTCGGTCGGCTCCAGTGCCCGGTTCATATTTGTCACCTTCTGGAGAACGTCCGGGGGAATGGGCTGTCGCGCACCATTGACCGCCCCATTCGCATCGTTCACGAGACGCTGGATGTTAACTCCTTGAGCCGGATCATTCTGAGCGAATATGCCATGGTTTGCCTCGTGTCCAAACGTTTCTGCGAGGCGCAAAACAAAGCCGTTCTTGCCAAACAATCCGGCGTATTTTTGAAACGATGGATCGTAGTCTCCTTGCGTAGTGGAGCTTATGTCCTTGATAACGCCGAAATTCAACTCGACCTTTGCCTCCGAAAAGTCGTTTGGACCATTGAATTTGGTGATTTCGAAGCGACCGGCGGTAGATGCTCCAAGGCTCTTATCGTCTTCAATGCGGAAAGTTCTAGAATCGCTATCCAATGCGCTATACGCGTTGTGTAGGGCAGAATTGACATAATTTCCGTTGGCATCCTGCTTGTTTGCCAAAGCCGCAATCTTCGCCCAGAGGGCTTTGTCTTTGTCGTTGAGATCGTCTGTATTGATGATCATCCCCGACGGGTCTGTAAGTGAGAGCGGATTGTTACGCACATATGAGTACAAGTTCAATTGCTGAGGATCGGCTTGGCGGTCGGATGTCACAGTGATTGGATCGGGCGACATGAACCTTCCCATCGAAGAGCCGTAGTACCTTGCCCCGAAGTAGTCATTACCGGATTCGGAGTCACGTTCTTTGCCGGTATAGTGATGCTCCGACGGGTTTGTCAGGGAGCCTGAATACAAGCTGGTTCCCGCACAATTGAGGTTATCGCCGAAGGGCAGATTTGTGCAGGTTTGTTCCTGCATGCCGAGGTAATCCGCCTGAAGGCGACGATTTCCCAACCAGTCGTTCAGGTAATAATGCAGTCCCTGCGTATCGTATGTGCCCAGCAGTTGCCCACCGGCCCAAACATTCGTGTGCGCCCAAGTCATCGTTCCGTTGACTTCGTCGAGCTCGGTTACCTGTTCCCCATCGAGGCCCAGAATATAGTCCGTTTCGTTCACGTTCGTGGCCGAGACGAAGCCATTGGAACTCGGGTCACAGCTCATTGAGGTGATGGTTCCTTTGGCGACGCGAATTCCGTCCGCATCATACAAATAGCCAGTCATCGGTCCCTGACCACCATTGGGGCTCGTTGCCGGCTGAACCGCACAGATCCGGCCTTCCGCGTCGTACAGATAAATGTTGGTCCCGTCGAATGTGATGTTGCCGGCAGCGTCGTACTGATCGGTAAATGTGTTCCCGGCGGCGTTAGTCTGCGTGATCTGGTTGTTGCCGTTTGCCGACGGAACCGTTGCCAAAATGGTCGTGACCGTCCCAGTGGTACTGCAGGGCGTGGGACCTCCTCCGGTGAAGGGGGTGGGGGCACCCTCCTGCTCAAGGCGATTCCCGAAGGCATCGTAATTCCAGCAATAGTAGATCGTGGGATCTCCGGGCATCAGCCCCTGCGCCGCCTCGATCCGATTTGTGCTGTCATAGTTGATGTTGGTCCACTGCCCCATTACTGAATCCGTATACCCCGAAACGTCACCGTTCCCCAGGTAATTGATTGTATAGCTGTAGATCGGGTTTACGGCCTGCAACGTCGGCATGTTCACGACTAAAGTGACCGTCGCGGTCTCCGTGCTGTAGTCTGTCGTGTTCTGCGGCGTGAAGGTGACTGAGAGCGTCTCACTGCCTGGGGGCAAAATTGTGCCCAGCTGAGGAGAGTAGACGAAGGTTCCGGCAATGGAAGCAGTTGCGTTGAGCTGAGTGCCGGAGAGAGGCGTACCATAGTTGATCGCCGACGGAGCGGACCACGTGATCCCGGGCGAAACCGGATCAATGGTTAACGTCTGGGGCTGGCCGTTGGCCGAATTGTAATTACTATTCCCCAAATAATTCACCTGGATTGTGTGGGCGCCAACCGCCAAACTGGAACTTGTGGTCGCTGTGTACCCCCCCGAACTGTTTAGCGGAACCGTCTCCCATTCATTGCCATCGAGCCGAAAATCAACACTCCCACAGGCGGAGTTGCAGCTGACCTGGACGGTGACCGTCGTGGCCTGTCCATAGAAAAGCAAATCTGCCCCCATGATGAAGGAGATTGCAGGGTTTACTGGAGTGACGGTTTGCGTGATGGCGCTGGATGTCGCGGAGCCATAGTCGGAGTTGCCGGCCCACGATGCGGTAATGCTGTGGCTGCCTCCGCCCAGCGCGCTGGTGGTGTAGCTGGCTGTGGTTCCGCTGATTGATCCGGTGCCGATGGGCGTGCCGCCGTCATTGAAGGTAACGCTGCCGGAGGGTCCGCTGGAGATGGTCGCCGTGAACGTTACGGACTGGCCATAGGTGGATGGGGACAGCGAGCTGGCCACGCTAAGCGAGGGAGCCATAGCATTTACAGTAAAACTGGACGAGGCCGTGGCGGCCGCATAATCTGTGGTGGCGGCTTGGGACGCACCGAGGACGACAGTGCCGACTCCGGTGATGGTGACCGTTGCCCCGGATATCGTCGCCGGTCCGGAAGTCACGCTGTAGGTGATCGCGCCGCTCGAGGCAGAACTGGCGCTGACTGGGAAAGGGGCGACGCCGTATGTTTGAGTCGGGATGGAGGTGAAGGTGAGAGTGGGCGTGGCTGCATTCACGACGAGACTCACCGTCTGCGTCACGGGCGTGTAGTCTAACCCGTCTGTCGGCGTAAAGGTCACAGAGAGAGTCTGCGTGCCGGCGGGCAGAATCGAGCCTGCAGGTGGGGTATAGCTGAAAGTGCCTCCAACAGACGCGGTTGCATCCAACTGCGTGGATGAGAGCGGCGTTCCATACGTGATGGGTGCGGGTGTGGGCCAGGTGATGGTGGGCGTGCCGCTGGGACCGATGACGCGAACGCCCGCAAACTGTTCCGGGCAAGTAACACAGACAGATACAAAGTAGACGTTTCCGTTGGGGCCGATCGCGACCCCCTCAGGATTGCCAATCTGGGCGCTCGTTGCGGGACCACCGTCTCCTGAATAGCCGATGCCACCATTGCCCGCGATAGTGGTCACTGAGCCGGTCGCAGCATTCACCTCGCGCACCCGCTCCTGAGCACTGTCATTCCCAGTCCGGTCACTGATGTAAATGTTTCCATCTGAGTCAAGAGCAACATTCTCAGCCCAGTCGAATCCAGCGGCAGTTGCTGGACCGCCATCTCCAACGTAGTCGTTTGCGATGTCTCCGGGGTAATTAGCGAGC
>Ga0210385_10001170_pt1 | contig 16602 bp, 15 predicted proteins | sample IncBWH26OmetaG_FD_160107 | JGI IMG/M metagenome (GOLD analysis project Ga0210385, IMG submission 160107) | Forest soil microbial communities from Barre Woods Harvard Forest LTER site, Petersham, Massachusetts, United States - Inc-BW-H-26-O ...
GATCCGTATTGAGACGCCGAGCACAAGCTATTGGGGCTGATCGGCGTCGTGGGGGTTGCGTGCACGCTGCCGCAAAAGAGACCGGCCTGGAATTGCTGATCCGGTGTGATGATCGATGCATCTACGACCGTATCGCTTCCCAATGGCCCGTTGGCGCAATTGCCTCCCGCGCACGGCACGGGACCTGCGACCAAGCCGCTGTCATAGCGCCAGTTGAAGCTGAACCACGGCCCGTTTTTCCAGGGCTGGTATTGCAGGTGCGTCGTCTCGTTAAAGTTCTCATCATGATCGATGCGGAATACCTCGCTGCCAAACGGCGCGGCGCCGATGCCGCTGACCTGCGGCTCGAAGAAGCGGGCGGCGACGTGGGACATTACCACGAATGCGGTCAAGCCGTGAAAATTCGGCACGGTGCCACGAATGGCATAACCGGGGATCTTCGACCGGGCCCACTCGATCGGGAAAGTGATGGGTGAGTCGCCGAGCACGCTGAAATCGTAGGCGCGATGCGTGTACTTCCAGATGTATTCGCCGTCTAGGACGAAATATTTCCCGAAAGCCTGCGAGAGGCCGGCATGAAATTCGTTGCGCAATCCCGGCAGCAGCGGGGTGTTTGTTACGCACGGGCTGATGGTTGAGGACTCGATCGCATTGATGACGGGATTCGCACAGCCGGTGCTGGCCAGAACCAGGTTTTCGTTGAAGGGAGTTTCCATAGTGCGCGCGTAGGAGATGCGCAGCACTGTGTTGCTGGGTTTAATGTTGTATGCGATTCCCACGCGGGGCTCAGCCGCAGTTAGTTTCGTAATGCCGTCGTAAACATCGCCGCGAATTCCGAGATTGAAGGTCCAGTTCTTCACGTTGATGGTGTCCTCGAGATACATCGCCAGTTCCCGAATGTCCGCATGGCCAAGGAAGGCATAGCGGCCGGCGGTCGAACTGGGGCAACCATCCGATGCCGGCAACGGCGCGGTTCTGGTCAGGTCGTAACAGGCCAGCAGTGTCGAAAATCCAGGGTTGGGCGTGAGAGGCCCGGTGCACGACGCCGGGTTGGTGAGAGAAGGACTCGTATTAGGCGACCCGTCCGCATTCAGGCAAACCGCGTTTAACGTTGGATCGACGATTCCGATCACGTCGTTTTCGCTCAGAATTGTGTCCTGATAGGTGATTCCCGCCTTCAGGCTGTGGATACCCGTGACATACGACAGATCGGAGCGAAGGCCGAGATTAGTCAGCCGACGGTTCTGGCCAATGGTTTGGCTCTGCAGATCGGGTTCCAGGTCGGCGAAAGGATCGTCGCTCGGATAGTAGTTGTATTGATCCTGCCGGAAGAAACCGCCGAATGTGAGCACCGTGTGCGGGTTGATCAAGCGTGTCCAGGTGGGCGCCAGATTAATGGTCCTGATTTTTGAACGTTGATCTGCGGCGCCGACCGGCAGGCCATTAGGACCGAGGCCGCCGTTATCGACCACCAGCCCGGACCATGCGTCCGCAGTCTGGCCGTCGTACGAATTGGGTGTCTGGAACCAGGAGCGCGTGAACTGAAAATTGACGTTGATGGTGTCGGCATCGGACGGCTTGAAATCGATGCGATCGAACACGTTCTCTTCATTGCCGTGATCGTGGAAGACCTGGAACTCCGGTCCATCGAGAAAACGGCCGGTGTTCAATCCATTTGCGGAGATGAAGTTGCCCCATCTTTGCCCTCCGTAAGAGAGATCGAACCCGCCGTTGGTTGTGCCGAAGGTTCCATAAGAGGTGTACACGTCGCCGTGCGGTTCCGTAGCGCCAAGCCCGGAACGCGTGTTCACCACAATGATCAGGCTATCTTTGTCGCCGTATTCGGCCGGTGGCGCGCCTTCGATCACCTCCATAGATTGCACGGCATCCACAGGAAGCTGATTTGAGAAAACCTTGCTTTGCTGGTCGGTAATCGGCTGGCCGTCGATAGAAAATGAGTTGGAGGCGTGATCTCCAAGCCCGTGAAAGAGGCCGTTCGAATCGGCGGCAACTCCGGGCGAGGCCAGCGTGACGAGCGAGCTCAACGAAGAAGACTGGCTCTCGAGCGGAAGCTTGTTGAACAGCGATCGATCGATGTCGGTGTGGGTAGTAGGTTCGGTCTCAACCAGGTCAGCGCCCGCCTCGACGTTCACCGTGGTTGTCGAAGTGCCGAGCTTTAAGTTGATTTTCAACTCGAGCGGTATCGGCGAGCGCACGTCGACATCTAGCGCGATCGTCTGGAAACTAGATGCAGAGGCAGTAAGGTGATAGTTGTTGTAAGGGATGTTGGTGAACGCAAAGTTTCCCTGGGCATCCGTTTGCGTGACGGGATTATAGCCGGACACAGGGTTGTGAAGCTCTACTATGGCGCCTTTGATGGCTGCGCCCGATGGATCGATGACCGATCCGCGAATGGTTCCCGAGCTACTAACCGATTGACCGTAGCTCGGAACGCCGCAACTCAAAAAAATGCCAAGGCACACGACGATGCCTGAGACAGCCTTTGTCATTCCACGATTGTGAGTCCGTTGCGCGGAAACCCCGAGCAAAATCTAACGATCTATCTGACCCCCTGCCTGAGCGGGCTGGTTCTCGCAATGAGCGGGCGCCGGCTGGACTCACCAGTTGAGCACGTCCCGGACATTCTTGGCTTGGCGTTTGCTCACCACCAGCGTCTGGCCGTTGTTGAGGGTCACGAGCCAGCGCTGGCTGGTAATCATGCTCATTTTTCGAATTTGCTCAACGTTGACCAGAGCATTCCGGTGGATCCTTCGAAAGGCGCTATTTTGCAATCGTTTCTCAATCGCTCTCAGGTTCTGGGTGGCTGTATAACGTTGCCTTGAGGTGATGATCCAAGTCACATCTCCCTCCGCTTGGAACGCCAGCACCTCATCCGGGCTAAGCAGAAAAAACTCTTCGTTGAGCTTGCCCACAAGCTTGCGGAATCTGTGTGCCGTGGCGGGTGCTGCCGGGGCGATTTCTTGTAGCTGAGCTAAATTCTCCGCCGCCTGAAGAGGGTCCCGGGCGATCCTTTTCGCCCGTTCCACCGCTTGCGTCAGCCGCTGCTGGCCAATCGGTTTCAGTAGATAATCCACCGCCCCTGCTTCAAACGCTCGGATTGCGTGCTGATCGTAGGCAGTCACCATAATGATGGCCGGCAAATATCCGCCATTCAAATGGTCCAGCAGTTCAAACCCGCCCATCACTGGCATTTGAATATCAAGAAAAACCAGGTCGGGCCTCAGCGAGGAGATCTTTTTAAGCGCAACTTCGCCGTTATCTGCCTCGCCAACCACTTCCACGGAGTTCAGTAGCTCCAGTTCTTCGCGAAGCACTTTGCGGGCGACGGGTTCATCATCGACAATCAGCGCTCGCATTCTGACCAATATGCTACGTCTTACATCCGCCGTGTGGTCGATGCCCACCAATTCTTCGCATCCGGCCTCCGGTTGGCCTTGGGCGGACTACGTCAGCGACTGAGCGGATCGGCGTCGCTCACTCAACCGTGACACTTTTCGCCAGGTTGCGCGGCTGATCCACATCGCAGCCGCGGCGGACGGCGATGTGATAGGCCAAAAGCTGCAGCGGGATCATTTCGAGCAGCGGCAGCAGCAGCTCGCGCGTGACCGGAATGCTGATCAAGTGGTCCGCCATCTTGGCGACTTCCTCATCGCCCTGGCAGGCAATGGCGACCACCACGCCGCTACGCGCTTTCACTTCTTGAATATTCGAGAGAGTTTTTTCGTAGTGCACCTGGCTCTCTTCCGATTGCGGATCGCGTGTGGCCAGCACCACCACCGGCAGATTTTCGTCGATCAGCGCATTCGGCCCGTGCTTCATCTCCCCCGCCGGATAGCCTTCGGCGTGAATGTAGGAGATCTCTTTCAGCTTGAGGGCGCCTTCGAGCGCGATGGGAAAGTGTATGCCGCGGCCGAGATACAAAAAATCCTGGGCCCGAAAGAGGCGGCGCGCCAAGTCGTCGTAAATAGCAGATTCATTCAGCACATGCTCGAGCTTGCCGGGGATTTGCGACAACTCCTGCACAAGCGTAGAAGACGCCTGGGGGCACAGCGTCTTGCGTACTTGGCCGAGATACATCGCGAGTATCAGCAGCGCCGTCAATTGCGAGGTAAAGGCTTTGGTCGAGGCGACGCCGATCTCCGGGCCCGCGTGCGTCAGCAGCGTGCCCGCCGCCTCGCGCGTGATCATGGAGCCCACCACGTTGCAAATGGCAAGCGTCTTCGAGCCCTTCTGCTTGGCCTCGCGTTGCGCGGCAATGGTGTCCGCTGTCTCGCCCGATTGCGAGATCACAATGGTAAGCGTGCCGGGCTGGATAATGGGGTCGCGATAGCGAAATTCGCTGCCGTAATCGACTTCGACCGGCAGGCGCGCCAGGCGTTCAATGAAATATTTGCCGGCCAGCCCCGCATGCCAGCTCGTGCCGCAGGCGATAATTTTAACCTGTTGAAATTCGCGAAACTCAGCCTCGGAGATGTCCACTTCGTCGAGAAAGACGCGTCCGCTTTCAAGACCCACACGCCCGAGCAGGGTGTCCTTGATCGCGCGCGGCTGCTCAAAGATTTCCTTGAGCATGAAATGCTTGTAGCCGCCCTTTTCCGCCATGATCGGATCCCACAGCACATGCGAAACCTGGCGGCGAACCGTCTTGCCGTTGAAGTCGGTGAGGCATACGCCTTGCGCCGTAAGGATCGCCACGTCGCCATCGTTCAGGAAATACATGTCGCGCGTGTGGCTCAGAATGGCAGGCACATCCGAAGCCACGAAAAACTCGCCCTGCCCCAGGCCGATGACCACCGGCGGTCCGGAGCGCGCGGCAACGATTTTGCCGGGATCGGCGCTCGAAATCACACTGAGGGCGAACACCCCCGATATCTCTTTCAACGCCGCGCGTACCGCATTCTCGAGGTTCCCCTCGAAGTATTTTTCGATCAGGTGCGCGACGATTTCCGTGTCGGTCTCGGTTATGAAGACGTGGCCTTCCGCGGTGAGCTGTTTGCGCAACACGAGATAGTTTTCGACGATGCCGTTGTGAACCACCACGATCTCGCCTTTGCAATCGCGGTGCGGGTGCGCGTTTTCTTCCGTGGGCCGCCCATGCGTCGCCCAGCGTGTGTGCCCGATGCCATAGGAGCCCGAAAGCGGCTTGCTGCGAATCGCTTCCTCCAGATTGCGCAGCTTGCCCGAAGCGCGCCGCACGTCCAGGCACTTGTCTTCCGAGAGCACGGCAACGCCGGCCGAGTCATAGCCGCGATATTCCAGGCGGCGCAGACCGTCCACGATCAGAGGCACCGCATCGCGGCTGCCGATATAACCTACAATTCCGCACATATAGAACGAGCGAAGGTAATTTCAGTCTACGATCTCGACGCGGTAATCCTCGATGACGGGATTCGAGAGAACGTCGCGCGCGATCTCGTCTAGATTCTTAACGGCAGAATCGTGCGGAGTGCCCTCGCCAATTGTGATCTCGAAGTACTTTCCCTGCCGGACAGAGGCGATTTCCTTGTGGCCGAGGCCGTTCAAAGCGGCGCAGATGGTCTGGCCCTGTGGATCGAGGACGGTCGGTTTGATAGAGACGTAGACTCGGGCGGTCATGAACCTCTATTGTAAGAATTTCGCGCCGAACAACAATTTAAGCAACAAATGTTCCAACAAATCTGCTATAACTGACCGATAAGAAGGGGGCGATGATCAAGATCTGCATTCTCGCCAGCAGCAGCGCCGGGAACGCCGTCTTCCTCGCCAGCGGGCGGACGCGCTTGCTGATCGATGCGGGCTTGAGCCGGCGCGAAATCGCGAAGCGCCTGGCCGCGATCGGCGAAGATATCAGCTCCCTCGACGCCATCCTGGTCACCCATGAGCATACCGATCACACCTGCGGCCTGAACGCGCTGAGCAAGGCGGCCGAGAGACCGTTGCCTGTCTACCTCACGCATGGCACCGCCCGGTTCATCGATTGGGACGGATGCGTACCGGTCCTGCAGGAATTTCAGGCGGGCTGTTCGTTCACCATCGGTGATTTCGATGTTGCGAGCTTCACCATCCCGCACGATGCCATGGACCCGGTAGGCTACACCCTGGCGTCGGAAGGCATCAAAATCGCGATTGCCACCGACCTGGGATACATCACGCAGAACATTCCCGATAAACTGCAGGACGCGACCGTGGTGCTGCTCGAGGCCAATCACGATCTCGAGATGTTGCGGGTGGGACCGTATCCTTGGTCTGTCAAGCAGCGCGTCATGAGCCGCAGGGGGCATCTTTCAAACGATCTGGCGGGTGAATTCATCAAGGCGCATCTCGGTTATGTGCACCGGCTGATCCTCGGCCACATCAGCGAGCACAACAACCACCCCGAGCTGGTCCGAACCATGGGGCTCAAGGCTCTGAACGGCCGAACGCTGTTCACCGAACTGGTAGTGGCTGAGCCGGGTGTGCAAACCGAAGCCTTCTGTTATTAGCCGCGGTGAGCCGTTTTAGCACCACGGCGAAGCCTCCCAGCCCCAGCAGGATGAGAGCGGCGGAACTCGGCTCAGGGACAGTGGTTTCGATAACCGAGTAGCCTCCGCCTGCCGCGGCGCTGGGGTTCGTAAACGTATCGGCCTCGTAAGTTTCTATGAAGCCGTTCAGGTCGAAGGATGCCGGGAAACCGCATGGAGGAATACCCGAGGGGCCGGCGGCGCACCAGCCACCCGAGGTGCCCAGCTTGGCCAACGTGAGAAGGCTTGCGAAGTTGAACGCGGCTCCGTCCCACTCCACCGTGAAACTCGTGAACGAGCTCATGGTGTCGTCGTAGACAAATGAGGCGGTGGGGGCAAGGCTCCCGCTGGTCACGGTGAAGTAGAGCGTCCCGTCGGTGATCGAGTCGGCGTGCGCATACGGCGCGCACACAGCCACGAACCATATGGCAACGACAATTGAGCCGCATCTGCGCATGTCGAAAGCGTATTCCTCCAGAGGGCTTGTGTCAAGGACAAGAGAAACCGCGGCGCGCCCTAGAGCAACGCACCTTTCCACGTCTAGCACAATAGTTGTTGAATGATTGCGCGCTACACACGGCCCGAGATGGGCGCCATCTGGAGCGACCAGCACAAATACGAATGCTGGCTGGAGGTCGAACTGGCAGCCGCAGAAGCCCTGGCCGAGTTGGGCGAGGTGCCGCTCGAAGCGGCCGAAGCGCTGCGGAAGCATGCCGGTTTCGATTTGGCGCGGATTCAGCAGATCGAGCGCGAAGTCCGGCACGATGTGATCGCCTTCACGACGGCGGTTGCAGAAACCATGCAGGCGGCGGGTGCGGCCGAAGCGTCGCGCTGGCTGCACTATGGGCTGACCTCGAACGACGTCGTCGATACCGCGCAGGCGCTGCAGCTTCGGGACGCATCGAGATTGATCTCCGCGGGATTGGACAAACTCGCATCCGCGCTCAAGAAGCTCGCCTTCGAGCACAAGCACACCGTCCAGATCGGGCGCACGCACGGCATGCATGCCGAGCCGATTACGTTCGGCTTGAAAGCCGCCCTCTGGTGGGATGAATTGCACCGCCACCGGACCCGTTTCGCGGCTGCGGCTGAAGAGATCCGCGTCGGCAAGATCTCCGGTGCGGTGGGCACGTTTGCGCACATCGGCCCCGAAGCCGAAGAGAAGATCTGCCACCGGCTGGGCTTGAAGCCTGCGCCCATCACCTCGCAAGTTCTCTCGCGCGACCTGCACGCGCATTACATCGCCGTGCTGGCCGGAATTGCCTCCAGCCTGGATAAGATCGCACTCGAAATCCGGCACCTCCAGCGGACCGAGGTTCGGGAAGCGGAAGAGCCCTTTGCCGCCGGGCAGAAAGGCTCGTCCGCTATGCCGCACAAGCGCAACCCGATCACATGCGAGCAGATCTCGGGCCTTGCCCGCGTAGTTCGCGCAAACGCCCAGGCGGCTTTTGAAGACGTGCCCCTCTGGCACGAGCGCGATATCTCACATTCGTCCGTCGAACGAGTGATCCTGCCCGATTCGACCATTCTGATCGATTACCTGCTGGCCAAGACCTCTTGGCTTATCAGCGGGCTGCGGGTCGACGCGGCCCGCATGTGGCGTAATCTCGAAGCCACGCGCGGGCTCATCTTTTCCGGCCAGTTGCTGCTGGATTTGGCCGCCGCGGGCATGCAGCGCGAGGACGCCTATCGCCTGGTGCAGTTCCACGCTATGCAGGCGTGGGAGAGCGAGGGCGATTTCCGCACCGCAGTCCAGGGAGATGCGCGAATTGCGGAATGCCTGACAGAAGAGCAGATGGATCAAGTATTTTCCCTAGCGCGCCAACTCCGGAATGTAGACCGAATCTTTGAACGAGTATTTCCTAACTAACATTCACACAACAAGTTAGAAACATACTATGGGCGTTTTGATGATTTTCGTTTACACTGTACTCGGTCCTGTTTGGAACCGCGCATGCAGACGAAAAGACGGAAACCGCCCGGCCGAAAAGCAGTGGACCCGCCAGCCGCGGGAAAGGATTTGGAGCTCGCGCGAGTGCTGCTGGTCGATGACGACCTGACCTCTCGCCTGACTCTCAAAGCCGTGCTCGAAGCGGGCGGCTATTTCGTTGATTCGGCAGCCTCTGCGGCCGAGGCGGTGGGAAAACTGGACGAGCGGCAGTACGAGCTGGTGCTGAGCGATTTGCAGATGGAATCGCCGGAAGCCGGCCTGAAGGTGCTGGCGCACGCCCGGTTAATGGACTACAAGCCCGCCACCGCCATTCTGACCACCTATCAGAACCGGCAGCCCGACCCGCGCCGTCCCTTTCTGATCGAGCCCGAGGCCCTGCCCGAGCTACTGAGTAAGGTGGCTGACCTGATCAGCCAGCGCGCGGCGCAGATTGTGGAGCGGCAGCTAAGGCAAGCTTAGAGGTATGCTGTCCTTGTCATGGGGCAGCTTGCAGAGATTCTCGCCATACCCGGTAATCAGGGCGTCTATGAGCGGCTGCAGAAGTCGCTCGCGGATGGCTCGGCCATAGCGTTCATCGGTGCCGGTGCATCTTTTCCGCTCTATCCGCTCTGGACCGAACTGCTGGGCAACTTAGCCGATCATGCCATAGCCCATGGTGTCGCATGGGACGCCGACAAAGCCTATTGGCTGCGGATGAAGAATCCGCTCCAAGCCGCATCGCAGATCCGCAAGAAGCTTTCTGATCAGCGCTACCAGCCTTTTCTCTACGAGACGTTCAAGGACCGCATCGGCTCTGACGCCCTGGCGTTTACGCAAGCGCAAGCCGCCCTGGTCCGCTCGAACTTCAAGGCATGGATCACGGCCAATTACGATCCCGGCCTGATGGAAGCGCGGCGGGTGCTGCGCCCTGACATTCGCGACACCGGCTTCACGTTATGGAATCAGAGCTTCCCGATGCAGCGCTGGACGAGCGGCGAAGCGTTCAAAACTCCCGGCGCGCACCCTGTGCTCTTCGCCCATGGCCATTTCGCTGATCCCGCCAGCATCGTTCTCGACCGCGAGAGCCAAAAGGCATATCGCCAAGGTCCTTACCGCCGCTTCATCGAGAACATGTGGCTGCAGCACCCCCTGGTGTTTGCCGGTTTCAGCTTCAACGACCCGACCCTCGCGGCAGATCGCCGACGATGTCTTCTCCTAACTCGCCGCGCGCGCCGAGCCCCGCCACATCGCAATTATCGGCCTTGATTCCGATCAGCTTTATACCCCGGAAAAGACCCACAGCGGTCCTCCGCTTCATCCACGAGACCACCGACGACGAAAAATTCACCGGCAGAACCGAAACGCAGGCGAGGCTCGACCGCTGGGCGGCAGATTCGAAAGTCCGATTGATTGCGATCACCGCCATCGGCGGTCTCGGCAAAACGGCGCTCGCGGGCCGCTGGTTGCGTCAAGGACGGCATCGCCGTGACGCAGCTTTTTTCTGGAGCTTTTATCCCGAGCGCGAAACCGCGAAATTCCTCGAAGCACTCGATCAGTTCCAGCGCGAGATTCCCGGGAGCGCCGCTATCGTTCTGGACGGTCTTGAAGTAAGGCAGGAAGATCCCGGGTCGGTGGCTTACTGCAAGCTCCTGGACGTAAAGCTTGCAGATTTCCTCCATACTCACTGCCGGGCCCATGATGCGAATCTCTTAATCTTGACCGGCCGGTTTCCGTTCTGCCCGAGCCTACGCCCGCGCCTCAAACACTAAATTGAACGGCGTCTCCGTCGCCCGCCGGAAGCGCGTGAAGCCTCCCTGCGTCACCACCTCGCGAATCCGCGGCTCCCCTGCCTGGGCGCCCAACCCCAAACCCACTTCTTGCGACAGCGACGCCGGCACGCAGATCATTGCCGACGCCGAATAGTAAATCCGCCCGACTGGATTGAGGTTTGCACTGACATCGTCGCCTGCAAACGGCTCGACAATCATCCAGGTCCCCTCTGGCGCAAGCGCTTGCCGCACATGCTTGGCCGCGCCCGCCGGGTCGCCCATATCGTGCAGGCAATCGAAGAATGCCACGAAATCATACTTCGAACCGGGGAAACTCTTCGCCGGAGCGACCTCGAACGTGACGCGATCCACCACGCCCGCTGCCTCCGCCTTCTCCCGCGCCCGCTCGATCGACGCCGCATGATAATCGAAGCCCTTGAACTCAGATGCCGGATACGCCTTGGCCATCAGAATCGTAGACGCGCCATGCCCGCAGCCGACATCCGCCACACGCGCCCCGCGCCGCAGCTTCTCCTCGACTCCTTCCAGCGCCGGAATCCAATTCGCCGTCAAATTCGCCAGATAACTTGGCCGGAAAAAGCGCTCGCATCCTTCGAATAAGCCCTTCTCATGTTCGTGCCAGCCGAATCCCTTGCCGGTTCGGAAGGTCTCTACCAGCTTCTCCTCGTCCTTCATGCATGAGGCGGCCATGTGGAAGAAGCCCGGTAGATGCACCGGCGTATCTTCCATCCCGAGAATGAACGCCTGCTCCGGCGTCATCGAATAAGTTTGCGAATCGGGATGGTACTCCAGGTACTTACTCGCGGCGTTCGCGTTCAGCCATTCGCGGATGTAACGCTCCGCCGTCCCCGTTCTTTCGGCAAGCTGCGCCGCTGTCACCGGCTCGCCGTCGGCCATGGCCCGATAGAGCCCGAGCTTATCTCCAATCACGATCAGTGCAGCGTGCAGTGCTGCGCCCATATCTTGAACCGCTTGCCCGAGAAGCGCGTTGAGTTTGTCGCCGTCGATCGGTCGTGCCTGACTTGCAGTCGCCATAGTACCTCCGGTATGCATTTCTATAAGAAACCGGGCTCCGTGTCAACGGGTATGCCCGATGCGTTGTACTACCGTTTCCAATTCATCCAGCCCGCCCGCAAAGAAATGATCCGCCGCTTCCACCCAATCCAAATGCTTCGGTTCCGGCACGGTCTCATAAAAAGGCACGAAATCAACTCGCGGCCCAAACTGGTCATTCGTGCTCTGCACAAAATATTTCGGCACGCGCACTGCATCCAGAAACCCGCGCTCGGCGATGCGCGTGGGAAACCCCGCCGCAATCACTCGCTGAATCGAATGCTCCTGAGCAGCCAGCCTTAGCGCCACGCGCGAGCCGAAGGAAAATCCGCCAGCGACCACCGGCAACTCCGGGTAGCGGCTCTGTAGCTCGCCCAGCGCCACCCGCGCATCCTCCGTCTCGCCGAGCTCATGCGCATACTCGCCTTCGCTCAAATTCACCCCGCGATAATTGAAGCGCAGCACCACGCATCCGGCCTTGCGCAGCCCGCGCGCCAGCCGATAGACCACTTTGTTGTGCATCGTCCCGCCGTGCTGCGGATGCGGATGGCAGACCAGCGCGGCTTCGACCGGCGACTCGTGCTCCGGCTCCTCGAGCAGCGCCTCCAGCCTCCCCGCTAGCCCGGCCAGAAACAGGCTCTCCATGCGCCTGGGCATTACTAAACCCACGGACGCATCAATTCGTCCGGTAATTCGTGAACTGCATGTCGATGCCGAAATCTTTGCCCTTCAGCAGCGCGATGACCTGCTGCAGCGTGTCGCGGTCTTTCCCGCTCACCCGCACCACATCGCCCTGGATGCTGGCCTGCACCTTCACCTTGCTGTCTTTGATCGCCTTCACTACGTCCCGCGCCTTCTCGATCGGGATGCCTTGCTGCAGCGTAATCTCCTGCCGCACACTTCCGCCCGACGCCGGCGTCACTGTGCCGTATTGCAGCCCCTTGAGCGGCACGTTGCGCTTCACCAGCTTCTGGCTCAGAATTTCGGTGATCGCCTTCAACTTGAACTCGTCCGAGCTTGCCAACTGAATCTTGCGCTCTTTCTCGTTTAGCTCGATAGACGACTTGCTGTCCTTCAGGTCATACCGCGTCTGAATCTCTTTCGACGCCTGCTGAATGGCGTTCGAGACTTCGTTCAGGTCGATCTTGGAAACAATGTCGAAAGTATTTTCGGGCATGTCGATCCATCTTCCCCTTAGTAGAAGGCGGCGTGTGCATCCATCCGCACCGCCTCTATCGCAGTAATCCCTCCAGCTTCGACCCTCTTACAAACATCGTCTCGTTGCGCTCAGGGCCGTTTGAAACCGAGCCAACCTCGACTCCCGTTTTTTCTTCCAGACAGTCGAGATAGCGCTGCGCCGCCTCCGGCAGATCGTCCAATCGCGTGATGCCGCGCGTGGTCTGCTGCCAGCCGGGCAGGTGCTCGAAAATCGGTTTGATCGCTTCCATCCCCCGTGTGCTCGCGGGCATCTGGGTCATCACTTTTCCGTCCACTTCGTAGGCCACGCAAACTGGAATCTCCGCCAGTTCGTCCAGCACATCCAGCTTCGTAATGATGAGGCTATCGAAGCCGTTCACTTCCGCCGTATAGCGCAGCAGCGGCACGTCGAACCAGCCGCAGCGCCGTGGCCGTCCGGTCACCGAGCCGTACTCGTTGCCCGCGCGCCGGATCTGTTCGCCTAACTCCGTCAAGTCCTCGGAGGGAAATGCGCCCGCGCCTACCCGCGTAATGTACGCCTTGGACACGCCCACAATTCCATCGATCTTGGTCGGCGCCACGCCCGTGCCCGTGCACGCCCCGCCCGCCGCCGCGCTCGAGCTCGTGACAAACGGATACGTGCCGAAATCGATATCGAGCATCGTGCCCTGCGCGCCTTCGAACAAGATGCTCTTGCCTTCGCGAATCATTTCATTCAACAACGACGCAGTGTCGCAAGCAATCGGCCGGATCTGCTCGGCATACTGCTGGTAGCGCTCGAGGATCTCGCCGAAATCCACGCGCTCCGCAATGTGGAACGCCTCCGCGACCACCTGCTTGTCTTCGGCAAGCGCGCAATAAAGCTGCTTGAAATCGACGTCCACCAGATCCGCGATCCGAATACCGCGCCGCGCGATCTTGTCCTCATAGCATGGCCCAATGCCCCGCGATGTCGTCCCGATCGGAATCCGGTTCTCGCGCCCTTCGGAAATCTTCTCGATGGTGCGGTGAAACGGAAAAATGACGTGCGCCCGGTTGCTGATCCTCAGTTGCGATTTCACATCGATGCCTGCGGCTTCGAGGCTCGCAATCTCCTCTAGCAGCGCCGCGGGATCCACCACCACGCCGTTTCCGATGATCGCCAGTACGCCCGGCCGCAGCACCCCGCTCGGTATCAGCTTCAGGATGAACTTCCGGTCGCCAATGTAGACCGTGTGCCCGGCGTTGTGGCCGCCCTGATAGCGCGCCACCGCATCGAACTTGTCCGACAGCAGGTCGACTATCTTCCCCTTGCCTTCGTCGCCCCATTGCGCGCCGAGCACAATCAGATTACTCATGATTCCAGCGGCCCCGCCTCAAAACTCCCCGATTGTATCGCAGTCCTTCAACATCCTTCAAAATCATGGAGTTGCGCGATGCCTTCTCGTGCCCCCCGCTATGTTACGCTTGGCACGATGCGGATGTGCGATGTCTTCCGCGCCCTGGGTCCGGACGTTTTTCATCAACTGGTGCGCGGTATCTCGATCGGCAAATTGAAAACTTATCAGGTCTATGAGCGCTTCAAGCTGCGCGCGCGATTGGTCAAATTAAATGCCGAATCGCTTCGCAAGGCAGAGCCGCGGTTTTGGGCGCGCATCGAAGCGGGCGAAGAAGAATTTGCCACCGACCTTTCGCAGGTGTTTCTTCTCTCCCACCTCGCCATGATCGTCGACGTGCTCAACTTTCTCGGTATCCCCAACGAGGAAGGCTTCTTCGACAAGGACTTGAAACCCCAGCAATATCTTACAGAGGGTTGGCAACAGCGCGTCTTCCAGCACTTCTCCGGCCAATACGGCCGCGAGATCCTGCTGTTTTATATCAACCACCTCGATTGGGAGCTCAACAAGACCGAACAGCTCTTCGTACCCGCGGCATAAACATGACCGATCTGAAAGTCTTTCATGAGCAAGTGAAGCGCGGCGATCTGACCGCCGTGCAAGCGTCAGTGAGCGCGGATGCGTCGCTGCTCGATACTCCGAACGAGACTGGACAAACCGCATTTCTGCTCGCCAAGTATTACGGGCAAGAGGACACCGCGAAATACCTGTTGAGCCTGGGACCGAAACTCGACGTTTTCAACTGCTGCGTGGCCGGCCTCACCAGCGACGTGCTCGCAGACGTGGATCGCGATCCCTATGTCTTGCACGCACACTCGAGCGATGGCTGGACGCCGCTCCATTTGGCGGCGTTCTTCGGCCAGGCGGATCTGGCAAATGCGCTGCTCGATCGCGGCGCAGACGTGAACGCGCGCTCCACCAATGGCATGAAGAACACGCCGCTGCACGCCGCGGCGGCGGGCGGCAAAACCGAACTGGTCGAGCTGCTTTTGAAGCGCGGTGCCCACGCCAACGCGCGCCAGGAAGGCGGTTTCGCCGCTCTGCATTCGGCGGCTCAGGCGGGCAATCGCGAGATGGTGGCCGCGCTGCTCGCTCACGGCGCCGATGTCAACGTCCGCGCCGATAACAACCAATCGCCGCTCGATTTGGCCCTCATGAAAGGCCGGGCGGAGGTCGCCTCGCTGGTGGAAGAGCTGGGGGCAAAACTGCAGTAGCCGATGCTCGAAGCCAAATTGGAGGAATTGCGCCGCGCCACCTTGGCCGGCTTCGCGTCCGCCGTTTCTCTCGAACAACTCGAAGAGTCGCGCGTCGGCGCGCTGGGCCGCAAAGGCACTCTTGCGCAAATCAGCAAAGAATTCGGTAAGCTCGCGCCCGAGGAGCGCGTGCGCGTCGGCAAGCTGCTCAACTCCGTCAAGCAAGATCTCGAAACCGACTATGAGGACAAGAAGCGCCGCTTCGAACAAGCTGAGCTGACCGGGCGGCTGGCCAACGAATGGATCGATGTCACGCTCCCCGCCCCCGGCGTGCGCCCCGGAAGCTTGCATCCCATCACGCAGCTTCAGAACGAAATCGAAGATCTCTTCACTTCACTCGGCTTCACCATTCTCTACGGGCCCGAAGTAGAGACTGAAGAGCACAACTTCGACGCGCTCAACATTCCGCCCACTCATCCGGCCCGCGATATGCAGGACACCTTCTGGCTCACCGGCGGCAACCTCCTGCGCACCCATACGTCGCCGGTGCAAGTGCGCGGCATGCGAGAACTCGGACCGCCGCTGCGCATGATCGCCCCCGGCCGCACCTTCCGCAACGAAGAAGTCGACGCCTCCCACGAGCACACCTTCTACCAGCTCGAAGGCATGATGGTCGACCGCGAAGTCTCCGTCGCCAATCTGATCTATTTCATGCAGACGCTGCTCGGCTCCATCTTCCGCCGCGCCGACCTCCCCGTTCGCCTCCGCCCCGGCTACTTCCCCTTCGTCGAGCCCGGCTTCGAGCTCGACATCCACTGCCTCATCTGCGACGGCGCCGGCTGCTCCGTCTGCAAGCAGAGCGGCTGGGTCGAGTTGCTACCCTGCGGTTTGGTGCATCCCAGTGTCCTGCGCATGAGCAACATCGATCCCGATCAATGGGGCGGCTTCGCCTTCGGCCTCGGCCTCACGCGTCTCGCCATGATGCGCTACGGAATCGACGACATCCGCCTACTGCAAAGCGGCGACCTTCGCTTCCTGACACAATTTTGATCGCCCATGAAGTTCTCTTACCAGTGGCTGAGTGAACTTGTCCCCGGCCTCGCCGACGGGCCGCCGGGACCGCGCGAACTCGAACGGCTCATCACCATTCGCACCGCCGAATGCGAAGCCATCGAGCAGATCCAGTCCGACTGGATCATCGACATCGACAACAAGAGCCTTACGCACCGCCCCGATCTCTGGGGCCACATCGGCATGGCCCGTGAAGTCGCCGCAATAACCGGCCGCACCCTAAAAGATCCCGTTCAGGTGATTTACGCGCCGACCATCGCGCCGGTCATTCGCGTCCACATCGAAGATTATGCTCTTTGCCCGCGCTACAGTGCCTTGCTGCTGGAAAATCTCGCCGTCAATCCAGCCCCACAATGGTTGCAAATCCGCTTGCAAAGCGTCGACCTTAACTCCATCAACAACATAGTCGACGTTACTAACTACGTGCTCGCGGAGCTTCCGCAACCCATGCACGCCTTCGATGCCGATAAGCTCACCGGCGACACCATCTAT
>Ga0210385_10001171_pt1 | contig 16599 bp, 14 predicted proteins | sample IncBWH26OmetaG_FD_160107 | JGI IMG/M metagenome (GOLD analysis project Ga0210385, IMG submission 160107) | Forest soil microbial communities from Barre Woods Harvard Forest LTER site, Petersham, Massachusetts, United States - Inc-BW-H-26-O ...
AGCAGGACATGCTGAATCAGCTCAACGACATCCTGTTCTACAACTCCAACGAGATCGGCCAGTCCCAGGTCAACCAGCTGAACGCCATCAGCGACCCGGTCGCGGCGGCCGATTTCTACTCCCAGAACTTCGAGCGGCCTGCCGTGACGGACAGCGACGTTGTCCCGTCGGTGGCCCAGCAGATCTTCTCGGACCTGGGCGGCTGAACAGCAGCCTGCACATCCGGCTTCGGCCGGAGCCAAGATTCCAGCCCCGGGACACCCCGTCGACCGCTCCCCCTGCGGTAAGCCACCTAGGCGGGTGTCCCGGGGCTGGCTGCTATCTCGGTCACCGCCACCCACCGCCGCTGCGCAGCCGAGACCTCCATCGCGTCGCAGACCGCCTGGACGGCGGCTGCCTCGCGGAAGCCGGGCGCCCATGGCTGGTCCGGCCACCCCTCGAGCAGGTCGGCTACCTGGTTCGCGAAGCTCGCGCCGTAGCCGATCCCCTGGCCGATCGGCCACCATTGCGCCGCGTAGGGGTGCGTGGGGTGCTCGGCGCGGATGCGCCGCATCCCGTACAGGCCGGGGTCATCGCCGTCGTCGCCGTACCACAGCTCGTTCAGGCGCGCGTAGTCGAAGACCAGCGTCCCCCGGCTGCCGTTGAACTCAACCGTGAAGTCACACGGGCGGCGGACCGCCGAGCGTGCCATCTCGACCGTTCCGCGCGCGCCGGAGGCGAACCGGACCAGGGCCGATGACGCGTCGTCGACGGTGACCGGCTCGCTGCCGCCGTCCGGCAGCTGCCGCTCGGTGATGAAGGTCTCGGACTGGGCGCAGACGTCGCTGATCGGCCCGGCCATCCACGCGGCCATGTCGAGCAGGTGACTGCCAAGGTCGGCGATGGTCGTGCCGCCCATCGCGCGGTCGAACCGCCAGTCAAACGGCGTCGCCGGGTCGGTGAACTCATCCGATAGCCAGCGCGCCCGCCACAGCCGGACGTCGCCGATCACGCCGTCGGCGATCAGCCGCCGCATGAGCGCCACCGCGGGCAGCCGCCGGTAGTTGAACCCGACCGCGTTGTGCACGCCGGCCGACTCCACGGCCGTTACCGCGTCCATGGCCTGCGAATACGACGTGGCCAGCGGCTTCTCGCAGAAGACCGCCTTGCCGGCCGCCGCTGCGGCCTGCGCGATCTCAGCGTGCGTTCCCGGTGGGGTGCAGATGTCCACGAGGTCGACGTCGGCGCGCGCGATCAGGGACCGCCAGTCGGTGGTGTGGTCGGGAACGCCGCAGGCCTTGGCGACGCGGGCGACCGCGTCCGCGTCGCGGCCGGACATCACCGTGACCACCGGGGTGACCGGGAGGGCACGGAGCAGCGGCGCGACCCGGTAACCGTGGCAGTGCGCCCGGCCCATCACGCCGTAGCCGACGATCCCGACGCGGAGGGCGGGCGGGCCGCCGCTCATGCCGGCGTCCGCACGTTCACCCCGCCCAGCGCCGGAATGGCGGCGCTGACCGCCTCCGCCGCCCGCAGTGCGGCGACGGCGTCGTCCGCCGTGGCCCCGGAGTACTCACTGCCGGCGCCGCCGCCGGCCACGGCGGCGAAGCCCTCGGCCTGGCGGCGCAGCGCCTCGAGCTGGGCGCGTTCCCCGTCGGCCGGGTCGAGGAAGTCGCACCGGATCGTGCCGCCGGTGCCGAACACCTCGGCCCGCGCCATGTCCCCGGCCGGGTGGTGCCGCCCGAGGGAGACGAAGCCGGTCGCGCCGCCGGACAGCGCGAGGATGATCTGCACGCTGTCCACGTCGCCGGTGACCTGGGGGTCGCTGATCAGCTCCGCCGCGACCGCCTTGACGTCGGTGATGTCCTGGCCGGTCAGCCACCGCGCCTGGTCGAACTCGTGCACGCCCATGTCGATCGCGATACCGCCGCTGTGCGCCCGGAACGCGGCCGCCGGCGGCCCCTCGTCCCACTGGTAGCAGGTCACCAGGTGGACGCCGCCGAGCTCACCCGCGGCGATCTGGTCCCGCACCGCGCGCAGCGCTGGGACGTACCGCCGCCAGTACGCCACCTGAAGCGGAACCCCTGCCGCCGCCGCCGTCTGCGCCGCGGCGCTCGCCTCAGCTGAGGTAAGCCCGCATGGCTTCTCGCACAGGATCGGCAGGCCGCGCGCGGCCACCTCGCCGATGAGCCGGACGTGCTGGTCGCTGGGGGCCGCGATGAGGACCCCGTCGAGCTCGCAGCGGTCCAGCATCTCGGCCACGCTGGCGTGCAGCGGCAGCCCGGCCCCCGCCAGCCCGGCCCGCGTCTGTTCCGACGGCTCCGCCACCGCGGCGACCGCGACCAGCTCGGAGCCGGCGATCGCCCGCAGGTGGGTGCGGCCCATGCGGCCGGCGCCGACCAGCCCGAGCCGGAACGCCGCCACGTCACAGCCCCCGGGCGGACAGGTACGCGCGGTTGTCGCGCTGGTCCTGCGCGGCCCGGGCGAAGCGCTCGGCGGTACGCGGGAAGATGTCCTGCTCGACCACCAGCCAGCCCTGGAAGCCGATGCCGTTCAGGCCGTCGAGGACGGCCTGAACGTCAAGGTCGCCGTGGCCGAGCGCGCAGAACGCCTCCCGTGACCAGATGTCCGTCGCCGGGGCTTCGTCGGCGATGATGCCCTGCATCACCGACCGGACCCCGTCCTTCAGGTGCACGTGGTTGATCCGCGGGCTCCAGTCGCGCAGCGCCGCCAGCGGGTCGCCGCCGCCCATCATCATGTGCCCCGTCTCCAGGCACAGCCCGATGTCGGACACCTCGAGCACGCGCGCTATCTCCCAGGGCGCCTCGACGTTGGTACCGGTCTCCGGGTGGAACGTCGGCTCGTAGCCGCGGTCCCGGCAGCGGGCCACCACCTTGGCGAGGCCCCGCCCGAACCGCTGCCACGCGTCGGAGTCCAGGCCGACCGACGCGTCCGTGGCCGACCGGCCCGGCCGGCTCCGGCGCGCCTCGTTGCCGTTGTCGGCGAGGGTGGGCCGCGGCGGCGGCCCCGTAAGGTACGGCGCCGCGGCGTCGAACGTGTCGAGCAGCGCGTCCAGCTCGGGCAGCATCTGCTCGAGCGCGTCGTGGTCGGCGTACGGCAGCTCCAGGTACCCGCCCGCCAGGCCGAGCGCCCGCTCCGCGAGCAGCTCGCCCAGCTTCTCCGGGCTGCCGAGGTAGCCAACGGGGCCGAGGTCGATGCCCGCGTAGCCGGCCTCGGCCACCTGGTCGAGCACGCTCAGCCCGCTGGGAACGTTCGGGTCATGACCCACCGTGACCTCGAACGCGCCGTAGCTGACCGGCGCGTTCGCGATCACGATGCCGGTTTCGGATGCCGTGTTTCCATCGCTCACGCTTGGTCCTCCTGATCGGTCTGGCCTGCGCCCAGGCTGGTCGGGTGATCGACCGGCCCGCCCAGGCGGTAGCTGGAGATGATCGCCTGGCAGAGCGCGATGTCCCGGAGCCCGTCGAGCCCCGGCGTGACCGGTTCGGTCCCGTTGACGACGCAGTCATGGAACGCGACGAGCTCGCGCTTGAACGCGCTCTCGTAGGAGACGGTCTCCTCGGTGCGCCAGGACCTGGCCGTGCCCGCGTCCCCGCCCTCGGTCTCCAGCAGCGTGGGCTCGCTCCGCAGGAACGGCGAGGGGAAGGCGAGCCGCACCCGGGTGTCGGGCGCGTACAGCGCGAACTCCATCTCGTAGCGCGCGATGCCGGGCAGGTCGATCCAGTGAATGGCCACCGGAAGGTCACCGAACCGGAGCATCGCGGTCAGGCTGTTGTCGCGCAGGTCGACGTAATCGAGCCGGTCCGGCTCGCCGAGCAGGCCGCGGACGGAGTTCAGCTCGTGCACCAGGGTGTCCAGCAGCACCATGTGATAGGTGCGCCGCTCGAACTCGCTGGCGTCGCCGAGCGCGCCGGTGATGCTGGCCTCGGTGTCCGCGCGGAGCTGATCGGCGACGTCGGCCGGCGGCGGCACCGCCGGGATCAGCGGGTAATGCTCTATATACGGGCGGAACGGCGACTCGAACGTGGTGACCCGGAAAAGCCGCGGCTCCGTGACCTCGCCCACCTGCTTCTGGAAACGCGCGTACGCGGGGTCGTAGCGCTTCGGGTAGGCGACCATGAGCGTCACACCCGCCTGCCGGGCGGCGTCGACCATCGCCTGCCCCTCGGGCACCGAGAAGCACATCGGCTTCTCCACCAGCACGTGCATCCCGGCCTGCGCCGCCGCCACCGCGATCGGGGCGTGGCTGCCCGAGGTCAGCACCAGCACCGCGTCCAGCGGCTGGCGCAGCATGTCCCGCCAGTCGGAGAACACCGCGGGCACGCCGTACCGGCTGGCGACGGCTCTGGCGTTCTCGGGGACGATGTCGCACACCGCGGCGACCTCGTAGGACTCGGCCAGTTCCTCCAGGTAGTGCAGGTGCATCACCTGGGCGATCACCCCGGTGCCTACCACGCCGACCCGCAGCCGCTTGGTCACGTCTGTCCTTCCTTCTGCCCGGCCGGCTCAGCCGGCCAGGACGGGCTCGATGGCTACCTGCAGGGCCTCGCCGGACTGGGCCATGCCGACCGCCTCGGCGGCGCGGTCCAGCGGGAACTTGTGCGTGACCACCCGGTCCAGCGGGTACTTCCGCAGGCCCGCGGCCATCAGCCGCATCGAGGGCTCGTAGGCCGTGGCCATCTCGCCGCCGATGCCGAGCACCGCCACGTTGCGCGTGCAGATGTCGGAGTTCGGGTTGATCGGCACCGGGCCCATGTCGACGAACGTCCCGGCCTCGACCACCACCCCGCCGGTGCGCACCATCCGCAGCGATTCGGTGAACGTCTCGGGGAAGCCGCTGCAGTCGATGACGATGTCCGCGCCGAGCCCGCCGGTCGCCGCGAGCACCCGGTCAACGCGCTCGGCCTGCTCGGTCGCTGACACGTCGAGCGTCAGGTCGGCGCCGAACGTCCCCGCCGCGTCGAGCCTTCCGGGCAGCCGGTCGGTGGCCACGATCGTGCCCGCGCCCAGCAGCCTGGCCTTGATCAGGTGGCACAGGCCGAGCGGCCCGGTGCCGAGCACGGCCACGCTGGCCCCGGCCGAGTTACCGCCCTGCAGCCGCAGCAGGGTCATCGCGGTGTCGACGCCGTGCGTCACGGCCATGACCTCGGTGATCACCGCGACCTCGTCGGGAAGCTGCTCGGGCACCCGGAAAATCGGCGTGCGCGGCAGCAGGTATAGGTACTCGGACCAGCCGCCGAACAGGGACGGCGGCCTCGAGCAGTTCAGGCTGTTCCCGTAGTCCTCGAGGTTCTGGCAGAAGTAATACGGATAGTCGCCGAGGCAGTAGACGCAGTGCCCGCACGGCACGTTCGCGCCGGGCACGATGCGGTCGCCGGGGCGCAGCACCTGGCCGCTGGCGTCGCGCACCTCGCCGCCGGTGGCCGCGACGACGCCCACGTTCTCGTGCCCGCAGATCAGCGGGTACTCGATGTCGCGCTCGTGCGGTGTGCCTGCGTACTGCTTGGACTCACCGCGGAACGTGTGCTTGTCGGTGCCGCAGATCCCGGACAGCGACATCCGCATCACGACAGCGCCAGGCTCGGGATCGGGAACGCCGAACTCCTGGACGCCGATGCGGCCCGGCGCCTCCATGACAGCGGCGCGGCTGACGGTCACGCGGCCACCTCCCTCGACGCGTCGATGGCGGTCCGCAGCAGCCGCGCCGCCTCTGGCACGCCCACCTCGGGCGGCGTGAACGGGTCCTCGTGCTCGATCGAGATGACCTCGGCCCTGGAGCCCGCCATCGCCCGGAGCAGGCCCGTCCACCAGGCCAGATCATGCCCGCGGCCGGGGATGGCAAAAGTCCACGGCATCTTCTCGGCCGGGTTCGGCCAGCGCCGGTCGAGCAGCCCGTTCAAGGCCAGGCTCTCCTCGTGGAAGACGGTGTCCTTGCCGTGTGCGTGCCCAACCCGGTCACCGAGCCGCGCGGCCACCTTGTGCCCGTCCATGCCCATCCAGAAGAAATGACTCGGGTCGAGGTTGGCAGCGATCGAGGGCCCGAGCGAAGCCACTCGCTCGAAAGTCTCCACATTGAACGCCGACGTCCCGGGGTGGATCTCCAGACAGACCAGGAGATCGGGATTCTGGGCCCTGGCGAACTCAGCGAGTTCGGTCCAGTAGGGCTCGATCTGCTCCCGCCATTGCCGCTCGTAGACGTTTTCCAGATACGGCAGCCAGCCACCCGCGCCGAAGTGCGGTACCCGGTCACCCGGGGCCGCAGCCGGGCACCCGGCCATGGCCACGACCCGGTTCGCGCCGAGCAGGGTCGCCAGCCGGATCGCGTCGCGCAGGGCTTCGTCGTGCTGGCGGGCGAGGTCCTCGTCGGGGTGCAGCGGGTTGCCCCACGCGTTCAGCGCGTCGAGCCGCAGGCCGTGGCGGCTGATCTGCTCCAGCCAGGCCTCTCTGTCCTGCTGGCTGGCCAGCAGCGCTGCCACGTCACAGTGCGGGTGCGGCGCGTATCCGCCGGCCCCGACCTCGATGTCGGTTACCTCGGGTGCCTCCCGCTGCAGCCAGCCGAGCACGTCGTCGAGCGGCCGGCCGGTGAAGGCTTCGAGCACCACGCCGATCCGCGGTTCGCTGTTTTCTGGCATGTTCCTTTCATTCCTGTCGTCGGTGTGGGTGCGGCGCCGCGTGTCGTGCTCAGCCCCTGACCGCCCCGCTGAGCACGAACCCGCCGCGGAACAGCCGCGAGGAAAGGGCGTAGAGCAGGAAGATCGGCACCGCGTAGATCAGCGAGAACGCCGCGATGTTTCCGTACTGCACGTGCGCCGCGCCGATGAAGCCGAAGATCGCGATGGAGCCCGGCTGCTGGTTCGGCGAGGTGATCAGCACCAGCGGGATCAGGAACGACCCCCAGGCGGTGACGAAGCCGAAGATCGCGGCGGCGGCGATGCCCGGCATGGCCAGCGGGCCGATCACCTTGAGCAGGATCTGCGTCGTGCCCGCGCGCTCCATCCTGGCCGCCTCCTCCAGATCCTGGGGCACGGCGTCGATGAAGTTCTTGATCAGGTAGATCTCGAACGGCAGCGTGGTCACGGCGAGGAACAGCGCGCACGGCAGGATCGACAGCCAGCCGAGGTCGGAGAACAGCTCGAAGATCGGGATGATCAGGATGGCCAGCGGCACGCCGGTCAGGAACAGCACGATCAGCAGCAGCGGGCCCTTCCACGGAATCCGGCGGCGGGACAGCGCGTAGGCGGCGAGCGCGCCGCAGACCGTGGCTATCGCGGTGGAGACCCCGGACAGGACGATGCTGTTAATGATGGACTGCAGGTTGCTGCCGGAGAGAGCGGCGGCGAAGTTGGCGCCGGTCAGGTGCGGGATCTCCACGCTCCAGGTGGCGTTGGAGTCCAGCGACGCGAGGACCAGCCACACCATCGGCAGCAGGAATGCCGCGCCGAACAGCGCCAGCAGCAGGTTGGAGACGGCCTTGTTGCTCAGCGACCGCCGACTGGCCGCGTTTGCGGGCGGCAGCACCGGAGCGGCGGCCGCCGCGGGCGGGGACGCCGAGACTCCGGCCGTCATGTCCGGACCCTTGATGCTCGCACGTAGATCACTCCGAAGATGGCGCAGACCAGCACCATGACGTTCCCGATGATGGCGCCGTAGGCCAGGTTGTTGAACTCGAACGCCTGCTGGTAGGAGTACAGCGGCAGGATGTTCGTGGAGTTGCCCGGGCCGCCCTGCGTCATCACGTAGATCAGCGCGAAGTTGGCCAGTGAGATCAGCGTGATCAGCAGCACGGTTGTCACGATCGTGGGCCGCAGCATCGGCAGCGTGATCAGCCGGAACCGCTGCCACCGCGAGGCATCCTCCATGTCCGCGGCCTCGAGGACCTCGTGCGGGATGTTGCGCAGCGCGGCGCCGAGGACCAGCATCGCGAAGCCGGTCTGCGACCACACGTTGGCCAGCGTCACGATCAGCATCGGCTCGTGGTGCAGGAAGTCGGAGTTCGGCATGCCCAGCAGGGTGCCGAAGGTGCCGGAGGCCGTCGTCGACGCGTACCAGGTCATGCCGGCGGTGATCGCGGGCATCATCCACGCGACGACCACGATGCCGCCAACCAGGATGCGCAGCCACGTCACCGCGTTCTGCAGCAGCACCGCCAGTGCCAGGCCGATCACCACGACGCCGACGATCGACCCGACGATGAAGATCAGCGTCAGCCGCAGGGACAGGAAGAAGGTCGGGTCAGATCCCAGCCGCTGCAGGTTCTGCGTACCGGTGAAGTGCCAGTTCACCGCGTTCGGGCCGACCAGCTCGAGGTTGGTGAAGCCCAGGTAGAACGCGTAGATGACCGGGATCACGAACAGCACGGCCAGCAGGACCAGCGACGGGCCGAGCAGCGCGAGGCTGCTCCACTGGAACCGCTGCCGGTCCGCGCGCTTTCCGGCCGGCGGGCTCGGCCGTGGCGCGGCCCCCGCGTCTGCGGGGACCGCGCCAGCGACTCCTGCCATCGCCACTGGATTGGCCTGGCTGCTCATCAGCTACGGCACGACCTCGACCTGGCTGGATCCGAGCTGACTGGTGACGTAGCTCTTGAGGATGCCCACCGCCTGGCTGACGGTGGTCTTCGGATTCTGGGCGATCGCCCCGGTGGCCTCCCCCATGCCCTGGACCCAGACCGAGTAGCTGGCGTTCGACGGCGTCAGCGTCGACGAGGGGGTGATGTCCGCGAAGAAGGCGTTGTACGGCGCCGCGAAGCTTGTGTACAGGGACGCCGTCCAGTAGGCCTTGTCCGGCGGGACCCAGCCCGCCCAGTTCGCCGCGTCGATGCTGTTCTGCTCGTTCTCGGCGATGTTGATGAAGTCGAACGCGGCCTTGGCCACCTTGCTCTTCGCGGCGATCGAGAAGTCCCAGCCGCCGAGCGTGCTGGCGGTGCCGGTGCCCGAATACGTCGGGATGATCGCCTCGCCCATCGTGGACGGTGCCTGCGGCCAGTACGGCGCGCTGATGGTCTTGGTCCAGTTGCCGCCGTAGTAGTTGGACCCGACCGCGATCGCGAGCTTGCCGCTCTGGAACGCGGTCAGCGGCGTGGTCACGGCGTTCGGGCTGAACAGCGCCGAGGTGTCCGCGCCCAGGCCCTTGGAGTACGCCTGCTGGTAGAAGCTCAGCGCCTCCCTGATGCCGGGGCTGTCCACCACGAACTTGTTGTTCTTGGCGTCGTAGATGGTCGGCGTGCTGGTGCCGACGATGAAGTTGTTGATGCCCTGCAGCAGCCCGTTGGCGCCGGAGCCGGTGCCCGCGTTCAGCCAGATCGGCGTGACCCCGGGAACCTTGGCCTTGATCGCGGCGGCGGCGGTGATGATGTCCGCCCAGCTCTTCGGGTGCCACGGGACCGGCAGGCCGGCCTTGCGGAACATCTGCTCGTTGTAGAGCAGCGCGCTGTCGTTCTCACCCTGGTTGACCGCATACACGTTGCCGCTGAACCGCCCCTCGCTCTGGATCACCGAGGGGAACTGCGACCACCATGAGGTGCTCTTCAGGTACGTGTTCAGCGGCAGCAGGTAGTTCGCCTGGCCCCACAGGCCGATCTGGCCGGTTGGGATCTCCGCCACGTCCGGCGCCGTCGAGGGGTTGCGGTACAGCAGGCTGAGCTTGTTGACGATGTCGTTGTAGCTGCCCGGGATCGGGATGAACTGCACCGTCCCGCCCGGGTGCGACTTCTTCCACTCGTTGGCGACCTGGGTCCACCACTTCACCGTGAAGCCGGTCGTGTCGAACACGTAGTCGGACCCGTAGGCCACCTTGAGCGTGTACGACCCCGTCGGTTCGCTCGTGCTCACCTTGGCGCTGCTGCCGCTGCCGGAGCACGCGGCCGTGATGGCTCCCGCTGCCAGCACCGCAGCAAGCGCGGTGAGCCGGCGGGCCGCAAAGCGTCTCTTTGCCATGTGTGTCGACCTTCTTCTGGTGTTCCTTGGCCTGAACGCGAACCGCGCCCGGCCCGTCTAGCTGGCGGTCGTGGGGGTCAGGGACGTAGCCACCGACCGGTCGAGCAGGCTGTCCTGCGTCGCGGCGTCGAACAAGTGGATGTCCTTCGGGTCGAAGGCCAGCTCGATCTGCTCGCCGATGGCCGGCAGCGGATGCCGGGGAAGCTTGGCGACCAGCACGGTGTCCGCGCACTGGACCGTGGCGTAGATGGCGGTGCCGGTCTGCTCGCAGACATCGACCTGGCCGGACAGGCGCACCTTCGCCGCTGGCGCGCCACCCGCCGGGTTGAGGTCGTCGGGCCGGATGCCGACCAGCACGTCGCGGGGGGCCGAGGACTCGCCGCGCAGCGCCCAGGGCAGCGGGAAGGTCGCACCCAGGACGCTCACCTGGAGCTGGCCCGGTGAGCCGGTGAGCCGGCCCGGCACGATGTTCATCGTCGGCGAGCCGATGAACCCGGCTACGAAGGCGTTAACGGGATCGTCGTAGAGCTGCGTTGGTGTGCCGATCTGAAGCAGGCTGCCGTCCTTGAGCACGGCAACCCGGTCTCCCATGGTGAGCGCCTCCACCTGGTCGTGCGTGACATAGACGGTGGTGGTCTGCTCCAGCCGCTGATGCAGCCGGATCAGCTCCGCCCGCATCTGCACCCGCAGCGCCGCGTCCAGGTTCGACAGCGGCTCGTCCATCAGGAACAGCTTTGGCTCGCGGATCATCGCCCGGCCCAGGGCGACCCGCTGCCGCTGCCCGCCAGAAAGCTGGCTCGGATGACGCTGCAGCAGCGCGGAGATGCCGAGGATCTCCGCGACCTCCTCCACCCGCCGCCCGATGTGCTCCCTTGAGTCCCTGCGGACCCGGGGCCCGAACGCCAGGTTCTTGTAGACCGTCATGTTCGGGTACAGGGCGTAGCTCTGGAACACCATCGCCACGTCGCGCCGCCCGGGCAGGACGTCGGTTATGTCCTCGCCGTCCATCCAGATCCGGCCGTGCGAGGGGCGCTCCAGGCCGGCCAGCATCCGCAGCGACGTGGTTTTGCCACAGCCCGAGGGGCCGACCAGGACGAGGAACTCGCCCTCGTTGATTTCCAGGTCGAGATCGATGACTGCCGCCGAGTCACGCCCGTAGAGCTTCCACACGTGCTCAAACCGGAGCCCGGACATCAGTTCACCCGCCGATCATCAGCTCGGCCCTGCGCCTGCCCGGTTACATTGCCGGACCCCTATGAAGTATGTCAATACCTTCTAACATTTTTATCCGCACCGTAACGTGACACTTGGGCATCACTCGGGCACGGTGTGTATACGCCGCGATGCACGGTTTGGAACGCGCTAGAAACGCGGCGGGGAAGTGCTGCTCAGCCGGTGCGGAGGCTGGTGGTGAACGCGTACCGCGAGGCGCGGTAGACGTGCTGGCCGAACTCGACCGGGCGGCCGCGGCTGTCGAACGCGACCCGCTCCATCGTGAGCAGGGCCGTTCCGCGAGCCTCGTCCAGCGCCCGCGCCTCGGCGGCCGAGGCGGTCTTGGCGCTCATCCGCTGGGTGGCCGAACTGAGCCGGATGCCGGACGCGCGCAGCAGCTCATAGAGCCCGTGCTGGGCGAGCATCTCGTTGCTGAGGTGCACGAGCGCGGCCGGCAGGTAGTTGTGCAGCAGCGCAATGGGCTCGCCATCGGCGAGCCTGATGCGTTCGAGCGATACCACCAGGCTGCCCTCGGCGAGCTGCAGCGCCTCGGCAACGGCCTCGCCGGCGTGCGTGACCTCGTTGCGCATGATCCGCGTGGTCGGCGTCTTCCCGGAGCCCGCCAGGTCGTCATACAGGCTGGTCAGCTCGACATCGCGGTTGATCTTTTCCTTGGTCACCACGGTGCCGTAGCCGCGCTTGCGTTCGACGAGGCCCTTGTCGGCGAGGTACAGGAACGCCGCCCGGACGGTTGGCCGGGACAGCCCGAGGTCCTGCGCGAGCTGCACCTCGTTCTCGAGCCTGGCCCCGGGCAGCAGCGCGCCGGACCTGATGGCCGCCTCGAAGTGCAGGGCAAGCTGGAAGTACAGCGGGACCGGGCTGCTGCGGTCGACGCTGATGGTTTGGGTAGGGCTCAAGCTCGGCACAGTCACCGTCAGGCCTGTCAGTAGGCGCTTCCCCTCGGCGCCGAGGATACATGCACAGGTTAAGGGAACATCAGGCTACAACCAAGACAGTTTGTTAGGACAATCTCTTGACTGGCTTGCATGACAAAGCCTTAGATAGCTCGTAGCCTGCGTCGCGCGGTGCCGGATCCCGCCCGGCGGGACAGCCGGACCCGCGCAGGCGAGGCCGGCATGTTCGACGAGGTGGCCGTGCGCGGGGGCCGGGACAGGCCCAGGACAGGAGCTGGGCCAGTGGCAGGTGCTGCGCCAGACCACAGCGAGGCGCGCGGCCTTGCGCAACCCCGAGACCGCGAGGCGCGCGGCCTTGCAGCCCAACCCCGAGACCGCGAGGCAGCGCTCGAGGTCCTGACGATGGGCCGCATCGGCGTCGACCTCTACCCGCTCCAGGTCGGCCGGTCCCTCGCCGACGTGGAGACCTTCGGCAAGTACCTCGGCGGCAGCCCGACGAACGTGGCCGTGGCCGCGGCCCGCTACGGCCGGCACGCCGCGGTGATCACACGCACCGGCGACGACCCGTTCGGCGCCTTCATTCATCAGGCGCTGCAGGGCTACGGCGTGGACGACAGGTACGTGACCTCCGTCGCCGACCTGCCGACCCCGGTCACGTTCTGCGAGATCTTCCCCCCGGACAACTTCCCGCTGTACTTTTACCGCTACCCCAAGGCGCCCGATCTCGAGATCAGGACCGAGGAGCTTGACCAGGCCGCGATCAGCGGGGCCGATCTGTTCTGGGTAACCGTGACCGGGCTGTGCCAGGAGCCGAGCCGGGCCGCCACGCTCGCCGCGCTGCGCGGCCGCGCGCGGCAGCACCCGACCGTGGTCGACCTCGACTACCGCCCGATGTTCTGGCCGTCACGGCAGGAGGCCGGGCGCTGGGCAAGGGAAGCGCTGGCGTCGGCCACGGTCGCCGTCGGCAACCTCGACGAGTGCGAGACCGCGGTCGGCACCCGCGATCCCGGCCAGGCCGCCGACGCACTGCTCGGGCTCGGCATGGAGCTCGCCGTGATCAAGCTCGGGCCGGCCGGGGTGCTGGCGCGTGACCGGCATACCGAGGTACGCGTCCCCCCGGTCCAGATACCGGCCGTGAACGGGCTCGGGGCCGGGGACGCGTTCGGGGGCGCGCTGTGCCACGGCCTGCTCGCGGGCTGGGACCTGGCCGCCACGATCCGCTTTGCCAACGCCGCCGGGGCGATCGTCGCGTCGCGGATCGCCTGCTCGGATGCCATGCCGACCGCGGCAGAGGTCACCGCCCTACTTGAGGAGACAGCACGTGCTTGAGGACCAGCGGCGCATGCTCCTGGAGACCAGGGCGCACACGCCGTCAGCGGTGGCGGCCGCCGCCGCCGGGCGTCGGCGACGGCCCTGGCTGGGGCCCTCCGGGCGGTTGATGGTCATAGCCGCCGATCACCCCGCGCGCGGCGCCCTCGGCGTCGGCGAACGGCCGATGGCCATGGCGAACCGCTTCGAGCTGCTCGACCGGATCATGGTGGCGCTGGCCCGACCGGGTGTGGACGGGGTCCTCGGCACCGCCGACGTCATCGAGGACCTGTTCCTGCTCGGGGCGCTGGACGGCAAGCTCGCGATCGGGTCGATGAACCGCGGCGGCCTGCCCGGTTCGGTGTTCGAGATGGACGACCGGTTCACCGGCTACACCGCTTCGGCCATCGCGGACGGCGGACTCGACGGCGGGAAGATGCTGCTGCGGATCGACCCGGACAACCCGGCCACGGTGGCCACGATCGCGTCGTGCGCCGAGGCGGCCGGTGAGCTCGCCGCGCGCCAGATCAGGGCCATCATCGAGCCGTTCATGGTAAAGAGGGCCGACGGCCGTGCCGTCAACGACCTGGGGGCCGATGCGGTCATCCGCTCGATCGCGATCGCCTCGGGGCTCGGCACGACGTCGGCCTACAGCTGGCTCAAGATCCCGGTGGTGGACGACATGGAGCGGGTGGCAGAGGCGTCGACGCTGCCGACGCTGCTGCTCGGCGGTGACGCGGGCGACCGGCCGGACGAGATGTTCACCCGGTGGCAGAAGGCGCTCCAGCTGCCGGTCGTGCGCGGCCTGGTCGTCGGGCGCAACCTGCTCTACCCGCCGGGCGACGACGTGGCCGCCGCCGTGGACACCGCGGTGAGCCTGCTTTGACTATCCTCCGGCCTGAAGACCGGGGTTTCCTGCGGAGGTATGAGTGACACCGACGACCGCTGCCCCGCAGCGCGGGCTCTACCTGCCGGCCGGATCCGCGCCGGGCGGCCCGTTCGTGACCGAGCTGACCCCGCAGGCGTGCGGCTGGGCCTACTCGTCGCTGCGGGTGCTCGAGCTCGGGCCGGGCGGGGAGGCGACGTTCCGGACCGGGCCGGACGAGATGATCGTGCTGCCGCTGTCCGGGGGCGCCGCCGTCGCGGTGGACGGGACGGAGTTCACGCTGGCCGGCCGGGCCGACGTGTTCAGCCGGGTCACCGACTTCGCCTACCTGCCCATCGACGCGGCCGTCACGGTGCGCAGCGCCGCCGGCGGCCGCTTCGCGCTGCCGGGCGCGCGGGCCGGACGCCGGCTGCCGCCGCGGTACGGGCCCGCGGAGCAGGTGCCCGTGGAGATCAGGGGCAGCGGGCGGGCTACCCGCCAGGTCAACAACTTCTGCTCGCCGGAGGCGTTCGAGACCGACCGGCTGACCTCGGTGGAGGTGCTGACCCCGGGCGGCAACTGGTCGTCCTATCCCCCGCACAAGCACGACCAGGCACGGCCCGGCGAGGCGGTGCTCGAGGAGATCTACTACTTCGAGGTCGGCCGGGGGCCGGGCGGGCCCGACGGGACGGACACGCCAGGGGTCGGCTACCAGCGCGTCTACTCCACCGACCCGGCCCGGCCCATCGACGTGCTGGCCGAGGTCCGGGCCGGCGACGTCGTGCTGGTGCCGCACGGCTACCACGGCCCGTCGATGGCGGCGCCCGGGTACGACCTGTACTACCTGAACGTGCTGGCTGGCCCCGCGCAGCAGCGGTCGATGGCGTTCTGCGACGATCCCGCGCACGCCTGGATCCGGCGGAGCTGGGACGGCCAGCAGCTGGACCCGAGGCTGCCGATGTCCGGGTCCGGCGCTGAAGAGGAGGTGCCGTGAGGCTCACCGTCGGGCAGGCGCTGGTCAGGTTCCTGGTCGCGCAGCACAGCGAGCGCGACGGCGTCCGGCAGCGGTTCTTCGCCGGCTGCTGGGGCATCTTCGGGCACGGCAACGTGGCCGGCCTGGGCGAGGCGCTGCTGGAGGCCAGCAGCGAGCTGCGTTACTACCAGGGCCGCAACGAGCAGGCCATGGTGCACGCCGCGGTCGGCTACGCCCGGATGAAGGACCGCCTGCAGGCGTTCGCGTGCACGTCGTCGATCGGGCCCGGCGCCACGAACATGGTCACCGGCGCCGCGCTGGCCACGGTGAACCGGATCCCGGTGCTGCTGCTGCCCGGCGACGTGTTCGCCACCAGGGCGGCCAGCCCGCTGCTGCAGGAACTCGAGGACCCGCGCACCCTGGACGTGTCGGTGAACGACTGCCTGCGCCCGGTGTCCCGGTACTTCGACCGCATCTGGCGGCCCGAGCAGCTTCCCGCCGCCCTGCTGCAGGCCATGCGGGTGCTGACCGACCCGGCCGAGACCGGGGCGGTGACGATCGCGCTCCCCCAGGACACCGCGGCCGAGGCGCACGACTGGCCGGAGGAGCTGTTCGCCGACCGGGTATGGCGCATCCGTCGGCCGCGCCCCGAGCCGCAGGCCCTGGCCGAGGCGGCGGCGGCGATCCGCCGGTCGCGGCGGCCGCTGCTGGTGGCCGGCGGCGGCGTGCACTACAGCGACGCCACCGCGGCGCTGCGCGACCTCGCCGAGCAGACCGGCATCCCGGTCGCCGAGACCCAGGCCGGCAAGGGAGCGCTGCCCTACGACCACCCGGCGGCGCTCGGCGCGATCGGCGCCACCGGAACCACGGCCGCCAACGCCACCGCGCGCGAGGCGGACCTCGTCATCGGCGCCGGCACCCGGTGGAGTGACTTCACCACGGCCTCCAACAGCCTGTTCCCCCCGGCCGCCGACTACATCAACGTGAACGTGGCGGGGTTCGACGCGGCGAAACGTTCCGGGCACTCGGTCATATCCGACGCGCGGGCCGCATTCGAGGACCTCGCCACCGCACTGCGGGGCTGGCAGGTGGATCCGGCGTACCGCGATCAGGTGCGCGAGCGCGCGGCGGCATGGGATGCGGTCGTCGAGCGCGCGTACCACCTCGGCCACGGGCCGCTGCCCGCGCAGTCGGAGGTGATCGGGGCGGTCAACGACGCGAGCGGGCCGCGGGACGTCGTCGTCTGCGCGGCCGGCAGCATGCCCGGCGACCTGCACAAGCTGTGGCGGACCCGGGACGCCAAGGGCTACCACGTCGAGTACGGCTACTCGTGCATGGGCTACGAGATCGCCGGCGGGCTGGGCGTGAAGATGGCCGCGCCCGACCGCGAGGTGT
>Ga0210385_10001172_pt1 | contig 16599 bp, 13 predicted proteins | sample IncBWH26OmetaG_FD_160107 | JGI IMG/M metagenome (GOLD analysis project Ga0210385, IMG submission 160107) | Forest soil microbial communities from Barre Woods Harvard Forest LTER site, Petersham, Massachusetts, United States - Inc-BW-H-26-O ...
ATACGCCGTTGAAGTTCACGCGCGAGAGTCTTGGATTCCAAACCATGGAAGGCTTGCTCGTGGAAGGCACGCGCAATACCACCACAATTCCTGTGGGAGCGCAGGGAAATGACCGCCCAATGGAAATCGTTTCGGAGGATTGGACGTCAAAGGAATTAGGGATTGTCGTGTTGGCCACAACGTCAGATCCACGCGCGGGCACCAACACGCGCCGCATGACAAATATCAGCCGCGACGATCCAGATCCGTCGCTGTTTCAAGTTCCCGCTGACTACACGATCGACGCGCCAACGCAATAATAATCGATGGAGCCGAAGATGAAGAAATTGCCTGTAAGCATTTTGGCGCTCGCAGCATCACTCGCGCTGGGAGGCGCGGTTTTCACCCGACAGATGCATGCGCTGGAGATAAGCAACGTCAACGTGATTCCGCCCGGCACGGTGACAGACGAGCCGTATTCGGCCGACACACAGACCGAACAGTTGAAGACTCTGAGCGACGGCACGCGCCTGCATTTGAAAGGCATCACGCTGAAGAGCTATCGCGATGACGCTGGCAGAACTCGCGCCGAACATTTTCCGCTAAGGACGTACGGCGTTGAGGGCGGCAATGAGGAGCCGACGTCGATTGTGATTCGTGATCCACTTGCGGGAACGGTATATGAACTCAATCCCCGCCTTCATGTGGCGCAGTTACTCTCGCCGGTGCGACAGGATCTGACCGACGCGGTTCCCTCCCTGATTCCAACGCCAGAACCGGCTGCGAATATGGCCCGTCCCGAAATAAAAACGGAAGACCTAGGCACGCAAATGATCGAAGGCCTGCTCGTCTATGGCACCCGCATTACGCGCACCGTGCCGCCTGGCGCTCAAGGAAACGACCAGCCGCTGGTGACAACTACCGATCGATGGGTCTCAAGAGAGCTGAGTATTCTGGTGTTGATGAAGTCGCAGAGCCCGACCGAGGGTGACGAGACGGTGCGGCTGGTCAATATCAGCCGCGACGATCCCAGTCCGTCGCTGTTCCAAGTGCCAGCCGATTACACCATCAAGCGAGCGCGCTAATAGCATCCTCGGACCGTCCGGCATTTCAAGGCCCGTGGGACTGCGATCTGTCGACGAATATCGCCAGTCTTTGGGTCCAAGCTGCTTTCGCAGAAACGATTCCTCCCTGCCCGCGCAGCCGTAGCGGTTTGCCTCTTTTTGAATGCGGATTCATTTTCTTTGCTGTTGTCCTAGATAGAAGAGCAACGTCGACGCCAGGGATGGTCGACACGGCTTTGAGGTGGAATTTTTCTGCCTCACCCTGTGTGTTGCGGGCTGTCTCATTTATTGCCGGCATAAGAGACAAGATTCATGGATAAAGAAAAGGTCCCAAGATGGCTTGCTCGCCGGCGAAAAGGTAATGCGCCCTGGAGTAGGAGGACCAGAAGGCATGGCGACCAGTGCTTTGGATTGCGAGCATCCTGGCGCCTGTCGTTCTTGTTGTTTTTGCCTGAATCTATGGGCTCGTTTCGCATTTGTTCGTTGGTGGAACCTTTCATCGAAACGGCCATTATCTACCGACGCTTCTGACTTTGGTCACCGGCAGCTATCGAAGCTTATATCTGCCGATGCGAATAGGAGTCGTGTGGGCGGTCGAACGACGATTCTCTGTAGCTGTGCTTAGGGCATGAACATCTGGTCTCGGAACCGACGCTGTCATTCGGAACGAAACGCTAACCTGGTGGTATCTTGCCCCGCGAGCGTATGATCCAGCTTCTGATTTTGTTCCTAGATGTCTTGCCTCGAAGGGCGATTTCAGCCCTTGGTTCGACGTTTTAGAAGCAGCCAAAACAAACAAATGATTCTGAGGTGGACGTGAGCAAGCCGGCCGTTGATTTCAGGAAGGTTTTTCCTTCGCTCCGGGTGGTGAAGAAAGCCGAATGGGTGATCCTCTTCGTGGCTTTTGCCACCTACGCCCTTCTGACCTCCATCGGCCAAAAACCGTCGTTACTCGTGGTGCTTCTCGCAAGTCTGACCGTGGGAAATCTCCTCCTCCCGCTCATCTGGGCTTCTCGCAGAGTGTACGAAATGCGTGCGTTTCCATGGAATTGGTTGCTGTTCTTTCCGGTGCAGATCGCGCTCGGGTTTATCTGCTCGCTTGGATTGGTTCTCATTTTCCAATGGACCCGGATAGACCCGGAGCGATTCTGGGCGGTGTTTCGGCACGAAGGGCCGTTGACCATTGTAGCGGTTGTGGTCACCGGTACGATTGTCTTACTGGCTGACGAATACCACAAGAAACTGCAGGAACGAAACGAACTTCTCCAGCAGACGGTAGAGAAAGGAACGATCGCCCTGCACCAGCAGGAGGAGGAGCTTAAGCGGGCGCGCGAGATTCAGCAGATGTTGCTGCCGAATGTGCTACCGCAGATTGCGGGTGTGCAAATCGCGGGAGCTTGGCAGCCCGCGCGCGAAGTCGGGGGCGATTATTTCGACGTCATTACGCTCGATGAGAAGCGGCTCGGGATTTGCATCGGCGATGTAGCGGGGAAGGGAATCACGGCCGCCTTGCTCATGGCCAATCTGCAGGCGTCTTTTCGCGCCTTCGCGACAGCTGATAGGTCCCCCCAGGCCGTGTGCACGAAGCTGAATAAATTTCTGAGTGCGAACCTGGCCTCCGGGAAATTCGTCACTTTCTTTTATGCCATTCTGGACGCGGAGGAACGAACGCTGACCTACGAAAGCGCGGGCCATTGCCCCGGGCTATTGATTCGAGCCGACGGCGCTGCCCAGATGCTGCAGGGAAGCGGGGCCGTCCTTGGGGTGCTGCCCGATTGGATTTATCAGGACTCCACGGTGCGGCTGGAACGAGGCGACAAACTGCTCCTGGTTACCGATGGGGTCACGGAGGCGGAGAATACTCGTCTGGAAGAATTTGGCGAGCAACGGCTGCTTGAGGCTGCGCGCGCCGGCAGCGGAAGCGCGCTGGATATCCAGCGCGCAGTTATGCAGCAAGTCACCGCATACTGCGGCGGAAATTTCCGCGATGATGCTACGCTGCTCGTCCTGAGACTTTCCTGAGCAGCCGGGCGCCCGCTCCTCATCTTTACCCAGGTCGGCACGATTGGCGAATTCTAGGCTTGCAACGCGATAAAAGTCGCGCGAAGTCGTTATAAACCGCATGGCAAGCAAATTACGCACAGCAGCGGGGTAGTTCCGTTTTCCCGTCCCGATCCCATATCCGCGTTCTGCCTTGACGGGGATGCCTGCGTCGAGCACCCCGAACGCGGGGGCCAACATTGCTTTGCCCTTGTTTACAGTGCAGACTATCGACGTTCGGAACAATCGTTAGATTGCTTTTGCGACTACCACGGCGAATCCATTGCCGAAGAGTCTCGTCCGATGAAAAATTCTCTGATTTTGTCAGTAATCGCGCTGGCAACGGCGCTGAGCATACCTGGATGCTCTCCCAGCACTGGCTTCCACGCAGTGGTTCCCGTACTTTCGATCACGACGCAACCGGCAAACGTATCGGTAGCCTTGGGATCGACCGCAACCTTCACCGTGGTGCCGGGCGGCCCCGCGCCGTTCAGCTATCAGTGGTCGCGAGATGGCGCGCCCATCAGCGGTGCAACGTCATCCAGTTTCACCACGGCACCGACGACCGCCGCCGATAATGGAGCGGTGTTCGTTGTCACGGTAACTGACGCGCAGAGCAGCGTGACGAGTCTTCCTGCGACGCTCACGGTTGGAGGCACTTCGGCAACGTCACTGGTGAAGGGGCAGTACGCGTTTTCCTATAGCGGCGAAAATGCGGCAGGTCCTATTTCGATCCTCGGCAGCTTCACCACGGACGGCAACGGGAATATAACCGCTGGGATAGAAGACATCACCTCGGTAAAGACTGGGAGCGCCACAGTCGCCACTGAGGCCGCGATAACCATGACAGGAACGTACACGGTAGGCAACGACGGCCGGGGCACGACGAAATGGATCACCTCAGCAGACCGACCGCAGAACTTTGCGTTCGTGATTGAGGGCGGAAATCGAGGGCAGCTTACCTGGTCGGACGCGACGGCCGGCGGCTCGGGATCCTTCGATCTCCAAGACCCTGCGGTACTGGCGGCCGGGGCGCCCGGCGGCGGGTTTGCGTTCGCTTTAAACGGTGTGGATCCGGCGGCCAATATGTATTCGCGTGTAGGAGTCTTCACGGCAGCCAACGGCTTGGTCGCGAGTGGAGGCGAATCGGACGTAAATGATGCCTTTGGTGCTGGGGGAGTGAACTTGGCGCAAACGATCAGCGCCGGGTCGATCTCCGCGCCGGACCACACCAGCGGGCGGGGCACATTGTCTTTGAGCTACGCTGGCTCGGCTGTCCAATACATTTATTACGCGGTCTCTGCCAGCGAACTCAACCTAATCTCAGCCGATGGAACGGCTTCGGTCTCCGGTACGGCTACGCTGCAATCGGGTGGCCCGTTTAGCTCCGCTTCATTGAAGGGCAATTACGTTTACTCGATCCAAGGGGGAAAAGCCTCGACGATCTTCGCCGAAGCAGGGCAGTTTACGGCGGACGGCATGGGCGGTCTGATCGGTGTGGGCGACCAAAATATTTTCAGCATACCGAAGACCGGCTTCACATTGACGGGGTCGTTCGCGACGGTGGCGCCGAATGGGCGGGGCACGATGCAGCTTGCCTTTCCCTCGTTCAATCCGCTTGATCCTGAATATGTCTTCTACATCGCTTCCAACAACATCATTTACCTGATGGAAACAGACACTACACAAGTGAGCAGTGGACAAGCCATGGCTCAGACCGGCGGGCCGTACACAACCGCATCGCTCGCCGGAACCTACGGAATACAATTCGCGGGAGGCCAACTCACCTCGGAAGTAGCCGCCTCGGGTCAGCTCGTCGCGGGCGGGACCGGAACGTTAAGCGGTACACTTGACCTCAATCAAGTGGCGGCCCCTGCTAGCGGCCCACCAGTATTCTCATTCTCTACGTCAGCTATCGCTCAGAATTCGGCCGACGCCGTCACCGGTAGTACAACGGGGCGAGGGACATTTAGCGTAACTGGAGCTTTCCCGGCGCAGTTCTCTTTCTACTTTGTAAGTCCGACCGAGTTTGTCGCCATCGACACCATTGAAGTGGCGATTGGTTCCGGGCAAGCGCAGTCGGCGAACACACCATAATCTAAAAATCCACCGACAATTTTGCCAAGGCCACATTCGACCTAAAAGCACCAGCGATTGGTTCCTGACGAGGAACTTAATGCGAAATGAAACAATGGCCGAGTAAGGCCATCGGTGATTTTCCTGAAAAGGCTGCCGTGATCGGCGCCGGTAGTGCTATTTTTCGGCGTCGAAGTGGTCGAGCGAAACGGGGAGGCTTGCTTTCGCGCGCTCGGCCGAGCGGGCTTTCATGGCGTGGTAAACGGCGGGGATGAACGACGCCACGATGACGGCGGCGATCACGTAGTGAATTTTCTTGTCGACGTTGGGAATCGTTTTCCCGAGCGTGAAGCCGAGCAGGATCATGCCCCAGACCCAGAGGAATCCGCCAACGACGTCGTAGGCCAGGTATCGTCGGTAGCTCATGCGTGCGGCGCCGGCCACGGGCGGGCAAAACGTGCGGATAATCGGCACAAAGCGCGCCAAAATGATCGGTTTGCCGCCGTTGGCTTCGTAGAACTCATGCGCGCGTTGCAGGTGCTTCTTCTTGAAAAAGTGCGAATCGCGGCGTTCGTAGAGCGTCTTACCGGCGCGGCGACCTATCCAGTAACCGAGTTGGTCGCCGGCGATCGCGCAGAGGGTGACGAAGGTGAGCAGTTCGGCGATTTGGAGGCGCCCTGCGCCCGCGAAGACGCCAGCCGTCACCAGCAGGGAATCGCCGGGTAGGAAGAAGCCGACGAACATGCCGGTCTCGACAAAGACAACGACGCAAACCAGCAGCGTGCCGCCCCATTCGATCAGGCCGCGGACGTTGTAGACCTGTTCCAGCAGGCTTTTGAGAGAGTCGATCATTGGCTAGTTGGGTTCGCTTTATCTTTGCTTAAGGAATTTCAGGGCCTATGACAGTGATAAGAACGTGCCCTCAGCGGCTGAAAACTGGATCCTAGGCGCCACTGACGACACCGCTCCAGGCCCTGCCCTGACGAAACCGCAGAGCCGGAACCAAGGACCAAGTGCAGCAAGCACCGCCCCTACGCCTCAAACTTTGAGGTCAGGGTCCGACCTTCACAATAGCAGAAAACCACTTTTCTCGAGCGGCGGGAAGGCTCCCCCATTTGTCCTAAAAGGGGGTAGTACTTTGCTCCCAAGCGATTTAGTCCCCTGTACCATTGGCCGGTTCGGCCCCCTCCGCGAAACTGCTCTTGTTCGAGCAAGAGTTCCCAGGAGGGAATCAGGCATGGATCGTGGCTATGCGGTGTGGATGGGGCAGCCGGTGGTTCTGAGAGTGATGACAGGCGATATGCGGGTGCCATTGCGCGGCAAGATGCTGTCTGAGACCGCCGAGGTCGTAAGGCTGCGGATCGCCGACGCCTGGGACGTAGACATCTTTAAATCCATGGTTGTGGGTATCGAGCACGATACGCCGGTACTGGTGAACTAACTCAATCACTTGCAATGTTTTGGAGGGCGCATGAGCGCACGAGCAGCGAACCGGTGGAGCGCAAGACCCGCGGCGGTGGCGATCGCAATTCCGTACGGTGCGGCGTTTGAGGTGGTCCCCATGCGCGAAAGGCTCTCGGTCGTGCGCGACACGCTCTTAGTCCTCAGCATGCAGCTCGCATTTCGAGCAGCGCTGCTACTGAGGCGCTTGAATTACTGAAGATTCCTCCGGCCCAACTCCCTCTCAATCCCCCAAACCTCGGCTCCGTCGACCCCACGGAGCCGGGGTTTCTCCTTTGATCGTATGAATTTAGGCCAAGGCCGAATCAGGGTGCATGTGCGAAAATGATTGCGCCGCCGCCCGAGTCAATATACCTTCGGTGATTCTGTTCATACATAAGGAGCCGGACTTAAATGATGAGGATTGCCAGTGTGGCCAGTGCCTTCCCCAAGGACTACTACCCACAAGAGGTATTAGTTGAGGCTCTAAAGAACGAATGGCGTCAAAGACTTTCCAATCCAGACATCCTCGATCGTTTGGAAGAGAGCATGAAGGTCGACGGCCGCTACCTTGTCCGGCCGCTCGATTTCTACGAAAACATGGCCACCTGGGGCCAGGCGAACGATGCCTGGATCGACGCCGCACTGGAACTCGGTGAAGAGGCGCTCTGTCGGGCGATTCAGGCGGCGGGCATCAAGCCGAAGAATCTGAGCGCGATTTTTGTTACCTCGGTGACCGGTATTGCGGCGCCTTCGTTGGATGCTCGCTTGGCCAATCGCATGGGACTCTCGTCACATATTAAAAGGATTCCGATTTTTGGACTGGGTTGCGTGGCCGGGGCAGCGGGCATTTCCCGCGCGGCCGATTATGTACGTGGCTATCCGGGGCAGTGCGCGGCGCTACTGTCTGTAGAGCTCTGTTCGCTGACGCTGCAACGCGAAGATCTTTCCATGGCACACCTGATCTCGGCGCTGCTTTTTGGTGATGGTGCAGCGGCGACGATTGTTTTTGGATCGGAGCTCGAGTCAAAGGGGCCGGAGATTCTGGCCACGAAGTCGACGCTTTATCCGCATACCGAGCGCGTGATGGGCTGGGACATTTCGGAAAAGGGATTTCGAATCGTTCTCGCGCCGGAAGTGCCAGAAATGGTGACAAAACATCTTGGCAAGGACGTCGACACCTTCCTCGGCGAGCAAGGGCTTTCGCGCAAAGACATCCACAGCTGGATCATGCACACGGGCGGTCCGAAAGTACTCGAGGCGACTGCCGAAGCGCTGGGACTGACGGAAAAGGACCTCGAAGCTTCGTGGGACTGCCTGCGCAAAGTGGGCAACCTTTCCTCCACGTCTGTGCTTCTTGTATTGGAGGAATTTTATTCGCGCCGCCGACCGGCTCCTGGTTCATTGAGCATTCTGGCTGCAATGGGCCCGGGGTTCTGTTCGGAGCTGGTTCTCCTTCGCTGGTAGCGCGAAACTAGCCCTAAGGTGGGGCGAGCTACCATGCATTCCGACGTACTCATCGTCGGCGGAGGCCCGGCGGGACTGTCCGCGGCAATCGCCGCGCGCGCGAAAGGCTTCCGCGTTAGCGTTGTCGATGCGCGCAAACCCCCCATAGACAAGCCATGTGGCGAAGGGCTTCTGCCCGAAGCTGTGGCCGCACTGCGTTCACTTGGCGTCGAACTGGACGCCGCGCCCTGCTTTCGTTTCTCCGGCATTCGATTCTCCGATTCGGATTCGTCTGTTTCTGCACAGTTCGGCGGCGCAACCGCGTATGGGATGCGGCGCACCACGCTGCATCGTCTGCTACTGGAACGTGCCGAGGAGTGCGGTGTTTCGCTGCATTGGGGCGCGCCGCTCGAGAATATTCGTGGGTGCCAAGCAGAGATTGCTGGCCGGACGATTCTGTTTCAGTGGCTGGTAGCGGCCGACGGTTTAAATTCGCCGATTCGAAGGCAGGCGGGGCTCGATTCCAGATGGCGCGGGGATGGGCGGTTTGCGTTTCGTCGGCATTTCGCGGTGCAGCCCTGGAGCGACGTGGTCGAAGTGAATTGGGGCGAAGCCTGCCAGGTGATTGTGACGCCTACGACGCGGAATGAGATTTGCGTGGCGCTCTTCAGCAGCGATCATCGGCTTCGACTTGAGAACGCAGTGGTGCAGTTTCCGGAATTGGCGCGAAGGCTTGCGGGTGCTCGGGCGACCTCTCCGGAGCGAGGGGCGCAGACTGTACTTGCGCGCGCGGCGACGGTCGTGCGCGGAAATCTTGTGCTAATAGGTGACGCGAGCTGTTCCATCGATGGGGTCGCAGGGCAAGGGCTGAATCTTTCGTTTCAGGCGGCGCTGCATCTGGCAAGCGCGCTTGAACGAGAGGACCTCGGCCTTTATGAGAAGGCGCATCGGAGATTTACAGAGGTGCCGATGAATATGACGAGGCTTCTGCTGCTAATGGCGGGCCAGCCGTGGATACGGCGCAAGGCGCTGCGCATGTTTGCCTCGACACCGTCGTTGTTCTCGCGAATGATGGCGATTCACGCCGGGGCCAGTGAAAAGTCGGGATTCAGTTTGCAGGATCTTTTCGGACTTGGATGGAGAGTGTTGCGTGCCTGAGGCGCGGTTGCGGCTTTCATTTTTGCTGGTGCCGTTTGGATTGTTCTTTTGTGCTTCGATCGCGCGCGCGCAACAGACCGTCGTGCGACTCGACCCGGCGAACACGAAGATCGATTTCACGCTCGGCGCGACACTGCACTCGGTGCATGGCGTTTTTAAGTTGAAGAGCGGTGAGATTCAAGTAAATCCGCAGACGGGCCAAGCCAGCGGCTCGATCGTGGCGGACGCGACCAGCGGAAACAGCGACAACTCGTCTCGCGATCAAAATATGCATAAGAATATTTTGGAGAGCGACAAGTTTCCTGAAATCTCGTTCTCGCCTGCCCTGATTACGGCGATTCCCGGTCATACCGTGGAGGAAGCTCTGCAGGGGAGGGGAACCAGTCAACTGAGGGCCAATGGGATTTTTCGTTTGCATGGCCAAACCCACGACATGACGATGGATTTGACGGTCGACAACGACGGCAACGGCCACTTGCAGATGACGACGGCTTTTCCAGTGCCTTACATCCTGTGGGGATTGAAAAGCCCCAATACATTTATTCTTCACGTGGATAACAGCGTCAACCTGGAGATCCATTCAGAAGGGCAGGTCGTCGGACCGATCCGGTAAATTCGCGTTTCCTACAGGTTTTTCACCCCTTTTCAATCGCATCTCTTACGGTAATCTTGATAGTGCGCGTCGCGGCAAGGCGGTGACGCCGCAAATCTGGACTCGTTGAAGGCTTCCTCAGCGTTTCCTCAGGTCGCGGAATCAACGGATGTTTCGTGAAGGCTTTCGTTTGGCGGGACTCTTGACGTTCACGGCGTCGTGTCTGGGCTCGGTCTCGCACGCCCAAACCGCGGTGATGACGTCCCAGTACGGCAACGCCCGCACGGGCGCGAATCTTACCGAGAAGATTCTAAATCCGTCGAATGTGAATGCGCGGCAGTTTGGCAGACTTCACGCGGTGAGCGTGGATGGAGACGTTTACGCGCAGCCGCTCTATTTGCCGCAGGTGAATGTGGCCGGTAAAGGGAAGCGCAATCTCTTATTTGTGGTGACCGAGCACGACAGTGTCTATGCCTTCGACGCCGACGGCGATTTCAAGGATCCTCTCTGGAAGGATTCGTTTGCAAACACGAAAGCGGGAATCGATACGGTGGCCGGCGACGCGGCGGGCTGCGCGCTGATCGCGCCCGAGATCGGGATTACGGCAACTCCTGTGATCGATCCGGTGAGCGACACCATATATGTGCTGGCGCGCACCAAAGAAAAAAACCGCCCGGTTCAACGCCTGCACGCGCTGGACCTGATCACGGGCCAAGAGAAATTCAAAGGGCCTGTCGAAATTCAGGCAAAGGGGTTCGATCCGCTGCTGGAAAATCCGCGCGCCGCACTGCTGCTGGCAGCGAACGTGCTTTATCTCGGCTGGGCGTCGAACTGCGATTACGGCGCCTACCACGGATGGTTGATGGCGTATGGGTCGCGCAGTTTGAAGCAAATCGCTGCGTTCAATACATCGCCGGGTGGAAGCCAAGGCGGGATTTGGGCTGCAGACGCAGGTTTTGCCGCGGACGCTACCGGGACAGTATTCGCTGCGACGGGTAATGGAAATTTCACTGCGGCCGCCGGGGGCGCCGATTACGGCGACAGCCTGCTAAAGGTCGAGTTGTGGTGGCACCGTTTGCTGGTGCGCGACTATTTCACACCCTTCAATCAGGCGCAGTTGGCCAAGACTGACTCCGACTTAGGCTCAGGCGGGCCGGTGCTGTTGCCCGATCAGCCGGGTCCGCATCCGCACCTGGTGGTAATCGGAGGAAAGGGAAACGTTCTCTACGTGCTGGATCGCGACAAGCTGGGCAGGTATCGCAGCGATGGCAATTCCAACGCTGTACAGGAGATTTGCGTGGAATCGGAAATGATGGGTGCGCCGGCGTCCTGGCAAGGGCATCTGTTTGTGCAAGCAAGTTACGACTCTTTGAAGGACTATGCGTTGAAGGATGGCAGATTCTCCGAAGATCCGGTGGCCCATACGGCGAAGGAAATCAGCTCGGCAACCACGCCAAGCGTTTCCTCCGATGAGGCGAGAAACGGGATTGTGTGGACGATCGAATCGCGCGGGTTTGGCCGAGGCGGAGAGCGCCGCACGGCCGTGCTTCATGCCTACGATGCGACGAACGTTGCCGACGAGCTTTTTAACAGCGATCAGCAAGGCTCGCGCGATGCGGCGGGGCCGTCGCTGCGGTTCACGATTCCCACCGTAGCCGATGGGCACGTATATATCGGGGCGAGCAAAGAATTCGATGTTTACGGCCTGCTTGACAGCGTGGCCAAGAAATAATTCAGTGAACTATGCTTGGCCGCTGCGCTGCGGTCTTACCAGCCAAGGACGTAAGCGAAGATCAGCGGAGCTACGATCGTCGCGTCAGACTCAATGATGAAGCGCGGCGTGTCGACGCCCAATTTGCCCCAGGTGATCTTTTCGTTGGGCACGGCGCCAGAGTACGAGCCGTAGCTCGTGGTCGAGTCGCTGATCTGGCAGAAGTAACCCCAGAGGGGGATGCCTTCGCGACGCAAATCCTGATGCAGCATGGGCACCACGCAAATCGGGAAGTCGCCCGCAATTCCGCCGCCGATCTGGAAGAAGCCAATCGAATTTTTCGGAGCGGTGGCGGTGTACCAATTGGCGAGCTCGATCATGTATTCGACGCCCGAGCGCATTGTGGTCGCGCATTTCACCCCGCCACTGATGACTTGCGCGGCAAACATGTTGCCGAGCGTTGAATCCTCCCAGCCGGGCACGAAGATCGGTAGATTCTTCTCAGCCGCCGCCATCATCCAACTGTCTTTCGGGTCGATCTCGTGGAATTGCGCGAGCTTTCCCGACCGCAAAACTTTGTAGAGAAATTCATGCGGGAAGTAGCGCTTCTTCTCGCGATCGGCCGTGTGCCACTCTTCCATCACGATGCGCTCGATGCGGCGCATCGCTTCCTCTTCCGGAATGCAGGTGTCGGTGACGCGGTTCAGGTGCGCGTCGAGCAGTTCGACTTCCTGCTGTGGCGTCAAATGGCGGTACTGCGGAACGCGCTTGTAGTGATTGTGGGCGACAAGATTGTAGACATCTTCTTCAAGATTCGCGCCGGTGCAGCAAATCCCCTGGACTTTGTCCTGGCGAATCATGTCTGCCAGCGAAATGCCGAGCTCGGCCGTGCTCATCGCGCCCGCCAGTGTGATCAACATCTTTCCGCCATTTGAAAGATGATCTAGGTAGGCTTCGGCAGCGTCGATCACAGTGGCCGAATTGAAGTGGCGATAGTGGTGCTTCATGAACGAAGAAATCGGGCTCTTTGGCGAAGGTACATATGGATTCATCGCAATCTCCTTGGCTGAAATGGATTTTTAGGTACACCCGCAGCTAAGCGGAGAAAATTGCCGTAGCGCTTATTTAGAAATAGCTGGCGGTGTAGCTTAGGAGACGGAAAAACTCGTGGGCTGAGACGTGAAGCTGAAATGCGCGAGTTTGTGATTCGTGATGCACGAATCATGGATAACATAATTTGCTGCGCCTGCGCTAGCTTTTTATGTGCGTGCGCGAGAAATTTTTAGTTTTTTAAAATCTTGCGCGTTACTTCAGTTCGCGTGTGTCTTCATTCGCGTTGGAGTAATCTGATCTTGAGAAACGGGCGCGATGCGCTGCGAGGAGGTCTTCATGTACGTGCTGATTGGTGCGACTGGAAATACGGGAAGCGTGGCGGCAAATGCGCTGCTGGATAAAGGCGAAAAAGTTCGGGTGGTGGGGCGAAGCGCGAGCCGCCTGGAAAAATTCACCAAGCGCGGCGCGGAAGCGGCGGTGGTAGATATCGCCGATCCGGACGCGACGGCGTTAGTGAAGGCCTGCTCCGGTGCGAAGGCGTTGTACGCCATGATTCCGCCCGATACGAGTTCCTCCGACATTCTTGCTTACGATGGCGTCGTGACGAAGGTGATCGCCACGGCGTTGCAAACGGCGGCCATCAGCCACGTTGTGATTTTGAGCAGCTTCGGCGCGGACAAGGCTGCCAAGACCGGGCCCGTCGTGGGACTCCATCGTCTGGAAGAAATGATCTCGACGATCGCAGGAGTGAACGCGCTTTTTTTGAGGCCGGGGTATTTCATGGAAAATCTGTTGCCGCAAATCGGCATCCTGAAAAATTTCGGAATGCTGGCCGGACCGTTGCGTGCCGATTTGGCGGTGCCGATGATTGCGACTCGCGATATTGGCGCTTACGCCGCCGAGAGAATGTTGAAACTCGATTTCCAGGGAACGCAGACGCAAGAACTGCTCGGCCAGCGCGACGTGACCTATGCGGAAGTGGCGCAGGTGATTGGCTCGGCGCTGGGCAACTCGCTTGCTTATCAGCAATTGCCCAACGAGCAAGTGGCGGCTGCGCTGCTGCAAATGGGAATGTCGGAAAATGCCGCCGGACTTTTGCTCGAGATGAGCGAGGCGCTGAACTCGGGCTATATGGCGCCGCTGGAAAAGCGTTCGGCAGCGAACACGACGCCGACTTCGATCGAGCAATTTGTCCGCGAAACCTTTGTGCCGGCGTACGCGGCCTAAGCACTAGGATTTGATGAGAAGTTCTTTGGCTCGTTGGGCGGATTTTACGACGGCTTTGATGAGGGTGACGCGCAGGCCGCCTTCTTCCAATTCGAGGATGCCGTCGATGGTGCAGCCAGCGGGCGTGGTGACGGTGTCTTTGAGAAGCGCAGGATGATGCCCGGTCTCCAGAACCATTTTTGCTGAACCGAGCGCGGTTTGCGCGGCGAGCATGGTCGCGAGATCGCGCGAAAGTCCCGCTTTCACTCCGCCCTCGGCAAGAGACTCCAAGATGATGTAAATGAACGCAGGTCCGCTCGCCGAGAGGCCTGTGATCGCGTCCATATTCTTTTCTTCGACGACGACGGTTTTGCCCACCGCCCCGAAAAGCGCCTTTGCAGTCTCGATGTGCTTATCGGTGGCAAATTTTCCTTTTGTGAGCGCGGTCACGCCTTCACCGACCATTGCGGGAGTGTTCGGCATCGCGCGAATGACGGGCACCTTGCTTTTCAAGCGGCTCTCGATGTAGTCGGTAGGAACCGAAGCTGCGACAGAAATCACCAGCTTTTTTTCATCTAGATCGAGCGCGATCTCATCCATCAGCGCGCCGACCGTTTGCGGCTTCACGCAAACGAGGACAATGTCCGCCTTTCGCGTGGCCCCACGATTATCGACGCCGACGCTGACAGGAGAATCGGAGGCTTGCTTGCGCGCGAGATCGCCGGCGTGCACGGTGGCGTAGATGTTCTTCGGCGAAATCAACTTATGCCGAACAAATGCCTCAATCAGAATGCCGCCCATTTTTCCCGCGCCCAACACAGCCAGCCGTCGCTGGCCGGACAAAGTTGCCATTCCGTCCCCCTTCGAGCGTTTTTGCGTGAACAACGAATAATACAGGATGCGTCCGAAAACGAACAGGCAAGTGGAACCTGGGGAACTATCGCTACGTCCTAGAGGAATAAGAGGAGCGTTGCACGATAGTTGTTGCGGAATAGTAATAGGGTAAAGGGTGGGCATCGCGGAGTAACGAAGGCGTCGGCCTTCGCGATCGGTTGCTATTGGTGATTGGGGGAGGCACTCTTGCGCAGGTTGATTCGTAACCGGGCCGTATGGCTTCTGGTGGCAAGCTTCGCGATTTTGTGCACGTGCTTTGCGCAGCAGCAGCCGGGCGCAGAGGCCGCACAGTCGCCTGACGCGGGGACCAGTTCGGACCAAACTGCGTCGTTCAGCGGATATGTTCGCACAGCGTCAGGTGTGGGAATTCCCGGCGCGTCAGTGCGCATCACCAATCGCGCTAGCGGAAAATCCTGGGCCACATGGACCGATGCGCAAGGAAAATTCAGTCTGCCGGCTCTTCCTCTCGGTAACTACCACATCGAAGCCGTGCAGTTGGGATTCGTGCAGAGCGCCAATGACTTTTCGCTTTCAAGCTTCAACGAGAAGCCGTCATTGATCACGTTGCAAGTTGCCACACTGGCGCAGTTGAATACGCCCGCCGAGGGAACGCCAGCGACGAGCGCCCCCTCGGGAACCAATACCGGCACAGCCAGCGCGAACGGCGCAACTGGCGCCGCAGCCAATAGCACAAACGCCCCGAACCCCACGACGGCTGCTAATGGTGCCAGCGTTGCGAGCGGCGCGGGTGCGGGACGAGCGCGCCCAGGATTTGGTCGCGGCGGACAAGGGCGCGGCGGGCAAGGCGGCGCAAACGCGAACAATCAAGCAGCTCCAAACGGACAAGGTGGGAATTTTTCGCAGACTGATTTGACCGGCGCAAACACTGACCCGACTGCGCAGCAAATCGGCAGCGGCGATCAGTTTAGCGCCGACGCTTCGCTTGCTGGCGCGACGGGCAATTCGAACGACGCGCTTGTGCTTCAAGGCGGCACAGGACAAGCCGCGAATTTCGGTGGACCCGGCGGTCCCGGCGGGCTGGGAGGCCCGGGCGGTCCGGGAGGATTCGGCGACATCGCTTTCGGCGCGCCAGGTGACGCGACTGCGCTCACGGGCGCAGGCGGCGGGCCTTTGGGAGCGGGACTCGGCGGGGGGCCAGGCGGCGCTGGCGGATTTGCGGGCGGGCGAGGCGGCGCAGGCGGCGGTCCAGGTGGCGGACCCGGCGGCGGAGGTGGCGGAGGATTTGGAGGAGGTGGTGGTGGTCGCGGGGGCGGCGGTGGATTTGGAGGCGGCCCTGGAGGAATCGCCGGTGGCCGTGGAGGCCGCGGCGGCCGCGGCGGTCCTGGTGCCGGTGCGGGAAGATTGTTCCGCCAGCGCGCGAATCGTTATCGCTATGCGTTCTACGACACCTACAACAGCTCGGCCTTGGACGCGAAGCCGTTCTCATTCAATGACACCCCGGTGACGAAGCCCGCGACGTATCAGGAAAACTTCGGCGGCGATTTGCAGGGGCCGCTCAAGATTCCACATCTCTACGACGGTTCGGGCCGCACCAACGTTTTCCTGAACTACGAGCACCGGACAAACGAGAGTGCGGCAAACAACTATTCGATTGTGCCGACGCTGGATGAGCGCGCTGGGAATTTCTGCAGCGCGGGAATCGCGTCATTCATTAATCCTTACAATCCGACGGGACCGACGCTGCCGTGCAACTTGACTGCGGGGCCGAATCCATCGACAGGCGTGGGTGCGTTCGCCGAGGATCAGGTGGCGTCGAACATTTTTGCCGTGCCATCGAGCGGCAATCCGTTTATTCCGCTGCCTAACGTCCCTACCACCAGCCAGGGCTACAACTATTTGCTGCAGCTGCGCACGCCCTCGAATACCGACATTGTGAACGCGCGCATCATGCACACGATCAATTCGAAATTCAATTTGAC
>Ga0210385_10001173_pt1 | contig 16574 bp, 15 predicted proteins | sample IncBWH26OmetaG_FD_160107 | JGI IMG/M metagenome (GOLD analysis project Ga0210385, IMG submission 160107) | Forest soil microbial communities from Barre Woods Harvard Forest LTER site, Petersham, Massachusetts, United States - Inc-BW-H-26-O ...
GAGCACCCGCGCGTCGACTTCCTCGTGAAGGAGGCGCGCGCAACGATCGAGAAGCACTTTACGATCGTAGAGCTCGGTGACCGGGAAGTCGGAGTGGTCTACAAGAACGGCCGCGTAGCGGGCCTTGTTGCTCCGGGCAAGCGTCAGCTGTACTGGCGCGGCCCGGTGGACGTCCGAGTCGACAAGTTCGACTTCTCTAAGGAGTTCGAGCTGCCGCGGGAGCTGGCCAAGGTGCTGGTGCGCGCGAAGCAGCCGTTCGCAGCGCTGGTGGCCGACGCAGTCGTGGCTGCCGAGGTTGCAGACACCGCAGTTGGACTCCTGACGGTGGACGGTGAGCTCGCGAAGGTTCTGGAGCCAGGTCTGCATGCGTTCTGGAGGTACCAGCGCGCGCTGAAGACCGAGCTGGTGGATCGCCGCGTGCAGTCGATGGAGGTTGCGGGACAGGAAATTCTGACCCGCGACAAAGTGAGCCTGCGGGTGAACCTGACCGCACTCTGGCAGGTGCTGGATGTGGTTAAGGCGCGCGCGGCGCTCACCAACTTCGTCGAATTCCTCTACAAGGAGCTGCAGTTCGCGCTACGCGAGGCAGTGGGAACCCGGACCCTCGACGAGCTGCTGGGCGACAAAGGTGTTCTCGATCGCGAGATCGGGGACGCCGTGCGTGCCCGGGTCGAGGAGCACGGACTCGCTGTCCGTTCGGTAGGTGTCAAGGACGTGATCCTCCCGGGCGAGATGAAGGAGATCCTGAACCAGGTGGTCCAGGCTGAGAAAGTGGCGCAGGCAAACCTCATCAAGCGCCGCGAGGAAACGGCAGCGACTCGTTCGCTGCTGAACACCGCGCGGCTCATGGATGAAAACCCAACGCTGCTGCGCCTGAAGGAGCTGGAAACCCTGGAGAAGGTAACCGAGAAGATCGACAAGCTTACGGTCTTCGGCGGTCTGGAAGGAGTCCTTAAGGACGTGGTGCGGATCCAACTGCCGAGTGCCTGATCTGGCATCACAATAGCTACCCGGCGGGCGTAAGCCCGCCGGGTTTTCTTTGTCTTGCGCCCAGGGCTCCGCGATTGAGTCGAGCGACGAGCCAACTTGGTACGGTGTACTACCTGACTGAGGATCAGGTAGTACATGGATCACGCTCAGTTCTGCGGGAGTTTTGCGGGAGTCGGTTATGCTCTGTTGTGCTTCGTCGTGCTAACGTGCAACGGGCGCCCGTTGGCAAGTAGTTGAATTTCTCGACTATCTTGACCCAACGACCGATCTCATAATGCCGGGGTCGAGGGTTCGAGTCCCTCCCTTTCCACCAATTGAATCAACCATTTGCGAAGCACCTCCCGCACGCACGATCGAGAGTGCGGGAGATTTGCGGGAGGCGACGTCACACACCCTCTCCAAGCCGCAACCAGATTGCCGATGTCGGCCGCAGAGTAGTGCGTTGTGACGTGAGCGGTCTTGTGCCCGAGCAAGCTCTGGCGATCCTCGAATGACACGCCGGCGGCGCGCAGCCGATGCCCGTACCGATTCCTGTCGCAGAGATACAGCGGTGCATCCCGCAGCCGAATGAACCGAGGAGTGAGAGAGGCAGCGGTCTTGAACGCTGAATCCGGTCTGACCGTGGCCATGCTCACCGAGTCGCCATTTGAGTAACCGTGGACAAATATCGAAGGGCAAACTTCCAACTCTGGCACAGCGTGGACCGAAAAAATCAACCTGTCTGCCAAGGTGTCCGTCGAGTTTGCGTCGATACCTCGACGGTAGCGGCCGCGAAGATCAGTAGAGGACCGGCTGCGCTGCTTGGACGAGGTTTCTAGCGCTTTTTTGGGTACAAACCTCGACGAGCGTCCGCTGACTGGCAGGATCAGGAGGACGTTCAAAGCGGTCATGCGTTCTTTGAGCCGCTAACGTGCCGCTTCGGTGATAGCAGAGGCTTGAAAATCCACTGTATCGGCGGCTTGCCGGGCGCTGGGGGAATGTAATTTGCCCGAAACAGGCATCGCAGAACGAGTTTATCCAGGTGCTCCAGGCCGGAGGATTCGAGCACCGCAAGACTGACGGGTCGTCCCTTAGCGCCAATGTAGACCCCAATCATCGCTCTCCGTTCTTGCCCGTCTCCTGCAGATTCGGCTGCGTGTGCGATGCATGTATCGAGTTCTGACATCGCCGCAGGCGTCATCAGCCCAACTTGTGTCGGGTTGCCCTCTAGTGTTGCGGGTTTGTTCTCATCTGCGAGCGCGATCACTGTCCAGACAGCAAGCAGAGATCCGATCGGGCGTCTGCCCATTGGCGCAGTTTATCCTGAACCAGCATGTGTTGGCTGGCGGTCGGCGTCTCTAAGTGCCCCAACTTCAGTCATCCGCGGCGGAGGGCCACCCTGCTCCTAAGCGGTCATATCAGACCCGGTGCGACTACCTCTCGGCTGTAATGATTAGCGCGACCGACCGAATCCGCGCTGCCGGGGCAGCATCTGGTAGCCTACTCCGCGCCACGCACCTTCTGCCGCACGTTATGAAAAATGGATACACAACTCAGTGGCTCGCGACCTTTCTGATCGTGGTCCTTGCGGCCAGTGGGTGTACCACGGTGGGAGTGAATACTCGCGACCGCACAACGATCGACTATGGCCCTCCCATCACCTTGAACATTTGCCTGTTGCGGGCGCCCGGAGTAACCGAGGAGAGGGTTGACGAGCTGGTGGCGGCCGTTAACAACGAATTCGCGCCATACAAGATTCGGGTTGTCATTGCCTGGCAACGCCCCTGGACACGTGCCGGATTCACGAGTACGTCGCTGTTCGACGATGTGGCACGGCGTGATCTCGAGCCGCCCTGCGATCGCCTGATTGCTCTCGTCGATCGCAATGCAGGCGATTTCCTATGGGGTCTGGTGATGCCCGAGATTCTCGGTGAGGTTGACCAGGCGACCCACACGCGGGGGTACATCGTCGCCACGACCGCTTCTTTGAATCAGATGTTCGAGCCGCCCGCGGCAGCGACAGTTCATGAGTTCTATCACCTGCTCGGCTGCCCACACGCAGCCTCGCTCACGAAGTGCTATCACCTCATTGCCAGCCTCAAGGCTCACACGGACGCTGCGAATGGCTTCGTCCCTGGGATAGATCCCAACGGCCAATTCCTGATGACACGGGAAAGAGCCAATGCAACCCTGCGATCTGCCATGACTTACGTGGACGTTCGGCGGCAAGACCTGACATTGGAGCAGGAGAGAATCTTGGGACAGACGCCGGCTTGTAGGTCGGAGGCTGCCAAGACGAGCGACGGCGAAGTAGCTCAGCACCGGCTCGCCCGCAGCCCACAGGCAGTCGTATGCGTATGCTTCGATGAGACAGGCGTTCTGACCCAAGATCCAGTCATTTCAATCTCATCTGGCAGGCCAAAGATCGATGAGGCAGCGATCAAACTGGCGAAGGGCGCCTCCGGCCTGTTTCCGCCCGGCCTCGTGGACGGCAAGCCGACTGGCAGGTGCCTGCGCGACGCGATAACCTTCCAGCCCTCTTCGGAAGTCAGTCCATAGTCGGCAGTCGGGCGGTCTGTTCAGCCGCAGCCGGCCGACGCATGGGAAGACCAGAGGAGCGTGGATTCCGTGATCAAGGTCGACAGAAGCTCTACCTTCAGCCACGCCTCCCTCATTGCGGATTGGTAAGTGGGACGATCTGAATCTGTTTCGCCAGAGCGAAAGCGGTCGGAAGATCGCTGTCGCTCTCGACCAACACGCGGCCGATGACCAGTACCGAATTGCTCGGCGAGGACCTCTGCTTCATTCCCTGCGGCACGGTTCCTTGCCAGCCGGGGCCGGTAATCAAGTAGTCGCCCACCTGCGTACCAGTGGCGCGTGTGCCGACGTAGGCGAAGTCGACGTCAAACGGATCAGTGAACTGCACGCTGTAGTAGCGGCCGGAAAAGTCCGGCACGTGCAGTACTTGTGGCCCTTTGGAGAGGTCGAGCCAGCCGACCGTAAGGAGCGTGTCATGGTTCACGCCAACAGTCATCAAACGCGAACTTCCAGGCCGCAGCGAGGTGTGAAGAGGATCTCTAAAAAGATTTTGCGGCTCAGTGTAGAGCGTGTTGATCGGGATGGGGCCGTCGCCGAACCCTTGATCGACGATCGCTCTTTTGATGTGGTTAGTTACGAGGTGCGGCCAAAAGTAGATGAAGAGGAATGTGCCGACCACCCACGCCGCAACCATGACCGAGCCGAATGTAACAAGATGATTGTGTTTCGTAGGCGACATCATGGTGTTTCTACGACCGGCGGCACCTTGTACCGCCCGTCAAGAATCGCTTTACCGGGCAGATACACACGCAGCCAGAGTATGAAGTTGTCCGCGGGCGCGGGCAGCCAGTTGAATCCATGGCCTGCGGGAGCGGCGTTCTGGATGCAAATATCGACCGAACCATCGCTGTTAGGTATTAGACCGGAACGACCGCTCACGCTGTACCGGTTGATCGGATTCGGCACAAAGTGATTCCGCGCGTCGCCCATGGTGAGCGACCAGAACGCATCGTTCGGCGGAAGTTGCCCTGCCGGAAAGTGCATGATGTAGTTGTGTTGGCCGGAGAGCTTTCGGCCCGTGCTAGCCACTTTTGTTGTCCAGTACACAGCTTCTTGCGGTACGTTTATTGGGCCAGGAAATGTTTGGGCGCAGGCGGCTCTGAACAGGATACTGTTGCCGGGCTCGCCGCATCCGTACATGCTGGTCCAGCCGTCGACCTTTGTGACATAGGCATGCGCGAGAATTTGGAATGTTATGAACGCCAGTACAACGCCGACGATGATGCCCTGCACGACGTCCGAGAGGGTGTTCCTCTGCCACAGGAAGGCGGGCAATCTGTGAGCGCCGCTGTGATCCTGGGAGCGACGAGGGTGATTTGCATTTGTCATAGGTCAGCCAGCGCCAACTGCAAGTCGCCCAGCCAGAACTTGTTCGAAGCGACCCGCACTCCGCATAGAGATTTTTGATGTAATCTGCGGCAGGCTGCCTAACACCTGCTCTAAGCGCGAGCGGGTTCTCGCCGTGCCGCTTCGATGACGGCGATGTCGATATTTTTCGTTGTTATCATCGCCTCGAACGCGCGCTTGGCGGCCGCACGGTCTGGATCGGTCGTTGCGTCTAGGAGCGTTCGCGGGATGATCTGCCAGGACAAACCCCATCCGTCCTTGCACCATCCGCACGCGCTCTCGGTGCCGCCGTTGTTGACGATCGCGTTCCAGTAGCGGTCCGTCTCGGCCTGGTCGTCGGTAATGATCTGAAATGAAAAGGCTTCGGAGTGCGTGAATGCCAGCCCGCCATTGAGGCAGGGCACTCCAAGTACTGTAAAATCGACCGTGAGCAACTGTCCCTCTGCACCGTCCGGGTAATCGCCCGCGGCACGGTGGGCCGCTGTTACGGCGCGATCTGGGAAGATCTCAGCGTAGAACTTGGCCGCGTCCTTTGCGGTGCCGTCGTACCAAAGACAAATCACGTTTTTTGGCATTTGGCTGTCTCCGTTCATGCGTCAACGAGCGATCCGTCTAGGCTACGACGAAATGGCGAGCCACTTCGACGGTCAGCCTAAGCGGTGCGCTTGCGGCGCGAGGCGCGCGATTGCTCCGATGCGTGGAAAGCACCACGCACGAAAACGTCAGGAAGGAGGCGTGTTGTGTGCGGGAGATTTGCGGGAGTCGGTAGTGCTCAGTTGTGCTTCGTCGTGCGAACGGCCTAAAGCCCGCGTTCCTTGACCATTCTCGCAATGACCATTGCCTTGTGCCCCTCGGCCAGATGGCTATAGCGCTTGACCATCGCCATGGTGCGGTGTCCCAGTACGTCGGCGATCTCAAGAAGGCTTGATCCCTGGGCTGCGAGATAGGAGGCGCAGGTGTGACGCAGGTCACGAAAGCGAAAGTCGTCAATTCCCGCCCTCGCCAGTGCGGCATACCAGTGTGCGTCGAAACCGACGTATGGCTTGTCGACGCCGGATGGAGAGGTGAAGACGAAGCTGCTTGCGCCGCCATTCGCAGTCTGCAGTGCCCTAAGTGATTCGAGCGCTTTTCCGACGAGAGGCAGCCTTCGCGGATCACCGTTCTTGGTGCATTGGATGGTCGCCTCAGGCGAGAGAGCATTAAGGGAGACGTTAGCCCACTGCAGGTGAATCAGTTCCCCACGTCGCGCTCCAGTCGAGATTGCGAGCAGGACGAGAGTGTGCAGTGCTGGCCATGTCGAATGGGCGCAGGCCACGAGCAGTGCGTCGCGCTCCTCATCACGGAGGAACCTTGCTCGTCCACGGGCTTCCTTTTTCTTGCTGATGTCAGCTACGGGATTCCTGTCGATCAGGCGCCATTCCCTCATGGCAGTCGCGAACATGTGAGACAACGTTGCCAGGTATCGATTCACTGTGGCTCCAGATCTTCTGTACGCGGCGGAGACGGTTGCGCCGTCCTTGCCCTGGCTCGCCTTGGCTCGGGTATACGGCTGCGATGCGAGTGCGTCGCGGCCCTGTGCGATGTGATCGGGTGTGATCTCGGCGAGGCTGAGGTTGCCAAGCCGGTCAAGCCACCAGGCAATGTGACGTCCCGCGTTCGACCGTCTCGCGGGGGATGCATCTGCCAAGACGCTCCGGACATAGCGCTCGCCCAGGGCGGCGAAGCTTGTCCGGCGCGCCAGAGCGTGCGGAAAATGACGGCCCTCGCGGATCCCAGACTCGATCGAACTCGCCCAGCGCTCGGCGTCCTTGCGGTTGCGGAAGGTTCCGCTCTGCGGTGAGTGTCCCCTCAGCCGTACTTGTACGCGATAGGAAACCCGACCCGTCAGAGGGCTCACGAGGCGTTGAATCGATGCCATGTCTCTGATGCGACCTGGTGCTGGCCGCGGTGAATCTGCGCCAAGTCGAAAGGGCATGGGATGGATTCAACCGTTGCGTTGTGACAGAAACGTCACGCAACGTCGGGTCGCGGTCAGCTGCAAACCTTGAACCTCGCTGGGCGAGGGATTTGATTGATCTTCGGGCTTTCTAAGTCGGTGAAACGGCTACCTCGGGCTCTAGGATTCTGACGGACGCGCAATCCGTTGGCGCGCGCAGAAAATGGGCGAATTCTAAATAGCCTACGAGGCAGGCCCCGGTGTTGGCACAAATTCAGTGCATGAAAAAGCCGCTGCGGGCCCGCAAGCTCCGTCGAAGCACTAGAGCTTGGCGGTAACTCCCCGTTGACAGCGACAGGATCTCGCCGGAGAGTCTGGATCCTTTTTCGGAGGCGGCATCGCCCCCTTGCGAGACTCGGGTGTGGCTCGTGCTGACCCGCGTCTTGCGATAACCGCTGATCAAGCGCAGGAGATCTACCATGCCGACAATCAAGACCCGTGACGGTACATCCATCTTCTATCGTGACTGGGGCTCTGGACCGCCTGTTGTCTTCTCGCACGGCTGGCCACTGACCGGCGCAGCGTGGGAAGCACAGATGCTGTTTTTCAATGCCAAAGGGTACCGGACCGTCGCCCATGACCGGCGGGGAAACGGCTCTTCCGATCAACCTGGAACCGGGAACGATGTCGATACGTGGGCCGATGATCTTGCTGACCTCATGAACGGTCTCGATCTTCGCGGCGCGGTACTGGTCGGGCATTCGACCGGTGGCGGCGAACTGGCACGATACATCTCGCGCCATGGAACATCGCGGGTCGCGAAAGTAGTCCTCCTCGATTCGATCGTGCCGGCGATGATGCAACGGGAGGGCATTGAGGGCGGCACTCCGAAATCGGTGATCGACAGCATTCGTGCCGGCGTCGCACACGATCGTTCGTCCTTCTACAAGGAGCTGTCAGCAGCGTTTTTCGGCGCGAATCGCAAGGGTTCGCCGGCGACGCAGGGCATGCGCGACTTGTTCTGGTTCCAGGGGTTGCTGGGCGGCGCGAAGGCCCAGTATGAAACGACCTACAGCTGGGAGCTCGACTACACCGACGACATTGCCAAGTGCAACGTACCGCTACTCGTCATTCACTGCGAAGACGACCAGATCGTGCCGATTCTTCCAACCGGCCGCCGCGTACCCTCTGTTGTCCCTCACGCGATTCTGAAAGTTTACCCGGGCGGGGCTCACGGTATCGCAATCACCGAGCCCGAAAAGGTAAACGCCGATCTGCTCGCCTTCGTCAAAGGTGAGATGAAAGCGTAAATGGCCTGAGGCGCCCCAGTGCGAGGCGCCGCCGGGTTGATGTCTGCGTGCGTGATGAAATTCGCGGACGGAGCACTGGGTGGGTTGACCTACAGCATCAGGTTGTAGGTCAACCCCGCCTTTTCGGAGGCCTGCTCAACAAGTGCGTCAGGCTGCGAGTAGGGCTGCCCGTGACTCCGAGACGGAATTTTGAGACAGCCATAGCGCCGCTGCGTGGGCGCTGGATGGGCCCAAAGCTGTTGGAAGCCTCACTTGTCTGTGCGGCTTACCGTGATGCAGGCAAGCGCAGCGCAACCTTCGGGCAGCTGTTGCGAACACCCTTGCCACAGGCGCGCACCGCCAGGTCTTTGGTAAGGCATACGCGGATCTCGGACATCGTGGCGCGGCTGCAGGCCACTGCCATGGACCCCTCCGGCATCTGCGGGTTGGCACGATGAAACAGCGCAATGATCTGGGGGGCAGTCAGGGTTTGGTCGTCCCGTGGCGCATTGAACGTCGCGGGTACGTTCACCGCGGCGGTAGCGCGATCCGCGGTCAAGAAGTAGTCGAGTGCACTGACCCCGCTGCAGGTACCGTGCGTCTGCCACTCGTGTGACATCAGGTGCTCGCTCGGATAGATGGTCCGTCCTTTGGCGGCAGCCTGCGAGGTCAGCTCAAACTGGGTTGCGCAGTTTTCGGGATAGCCGCCGCCGTCGTATTGCGGCCAAAGACCGTGCAGGACGAATCCGTAGCCTTTGTTTGAGCATTCCGCAGCGTCATCGCCATGCGTCAGACAGTACGTCGGGGCCCACGACAGGCTGAGCAGGTAGTAGTCGAACTGCCCGCTCTGGGCGTCGCTGTTCTGCTTGTGATGGTGCCGTGCGTAGGAGAGGCCTGCCGTCAGCATCAGGAGTGCCAGCGCGCATGCCTGCAGCAGGAGACTTGATCGCGGGGATTTTAGAGGTGACATCATTTTTGCATTCGCGGGTTAGTGGACGTCGTGTCTGGTTCATGTTGCGGGCGCGCTGCCCGCTAATCACTCGGAACTCGTCCGCACATCCGGGCGTTCTATGTATCCCACAGAATGAACTCTTGTGGGATACGAGACGCATGTCTCAAAAATAGGGCTCGACCCGAGGGCCATTTCCGATGTAGCTCCCTGCTGCAAGCACTTATGACACTGGACATATGCTGTTTCAGCGTCCATGCTCGCAACAGCTCGATATTGAGACGTAATCGTCACTGCGAGTTTTACAGAAATCGCAGCCGTCTCGAGCTCGAGCTAAGCGAAAAGGCAAACCCGTTCGAAAGGCGGGTGCGCAAAGCTACCGGTCTAAGGGCGTAACAGCCTAAGACAGCGGGGTTGCCGCTCCACTCCCTGAGTGTGAAGTGCAGACCTGTCTGCCTTGAATCTGGCGCTCTCCCGACCGTGACTTGAAACGCTGTTTAGGGGAGTGCATATGCAATCACTTTCTGCAGAGCTTGCCGGGTCTTCGAACCCCAATCCAGAAATGCAGACGGAGGCGGCCACCGGCCGCTTCATGCTCACGCTTTGTGAGCTGGCTGCGCCCGTCTCACTTCGGCCGCCCCAGTCGCCGCAGCTTAAGCGGTTCACGTTCTTCATGAATCGTACCCGTCAGCCCGACGGCAGTGAGCGCTTATGCCTTCATATGGGGTTCTTCCCGACGCTCGCCGAAGCTGAGCGATGGGCAGAATCCGTGCGGCGCCACTATCCAGGCGCATTTGCGACCCTTGCGCCGCTCGGGCTTGCGTGGACCGCCAGCTCTGAGGTGCCGAACGGCTATTGGGTGCGCGGCGACGATACTCATCTCTCCGACACGCAGGTGATGGAGATACTGGAAGCAGACCGCGCTCGGGCACCCTCCGGCGATGTCGCTGAGAGCGATCACGATCAGATCCCGTTGCTCCGTCCGGAAGATACGGGTATCCGCAAGGCGTTGAAGGAGGCGGTGGTCCAGGGAGCGCCCGTATCCTTTGCCGTGCAACTGCACTGGGCGGCTCAACCCATCGATCTCGACCCCGTCCGGACGCTCGATGCCTTCAAGGGTCACACGCTGTACACAACGGAGAGTCACCGCAGGGGACGGTGCAGTCATTTCCTGCGGGTGGGCTTCTTTTCCGACCCGCGTTCGGCAAAGGAGCTGGCGGCGCGGGTGCGCTCGATCTTTGCATCAGCCGCGGTGGTACCGGTTGTCGAGCCGGAAATTACGCGCGTACGTGAAGCGGCTGCAGGCGGCTCCGCGATTCCGAATCTGGTTGAGCATCGCCCTGAGGGGGCCGAGTCCGATTCCTACGAAACGGAAGCGCTTCCGACACAGCCACGGCCGTCAACTCGTGGCGAAGGGCGCGCCGGAGGAGGGCATCGGGGCCGCCACCTGAGTGTCGAGCGAGAAACGTCGATGGAACCGGATCCATTGAGCGACAGCGGCGTGCGGCACCTGAAGGTCGAGGTGCAGGAACAGTTGTCTGGTCGCTGGCGAGTGATCAAGCTGCGCGAGGCCGCCGAATACCTCGACGCCGATTAGGTTGCCTGCAACAAACAGGGATCGCCTGCCGGTTCGCAGGACCGTGGCGACAGGGTCGGTAGCCGCGGGCCATGCAGTGAGGCGAGCTATGGCGACTACAGGATTCAGTCCCGCCTGAAAGGCGGCATCGTTTCGAGCTCGGCTCCAGCGTCGCGGGGGAAAATCGCGTGTGCGCGATGGCGGCGAGTTTTGCGACTACAACCGAGGGAAAGCCATTCAACAATCTGTATCACACGTTTGAGGTCCGAGACGAAAAGATTGTCTATGCCTGGGAATACAACGAACAGCCCATGTTTTCAGCACATTGAGAGCGTAGGGCCTCCCAAGTCTCGCTCCCAATCCGGTGTCAGCCGCTCAACGTTCACGGGCTAGTGGTGGCGAGCCTGCCCCGCAATCCGCCCCGAAACTTTGCCTGAGACTTACTGATGCATGGCAACAGAACTAAGTTGCTGGCCACGAAGTCTGAGGGGAAGAGAAATGCCGAAGCGGAATCTGGCATGGTCGTAATGGCGCTCTTGGTATAGCCGCTGCACGACAAAACCGCCGGCCGGCTCGCCCAGGCCGTTTTCTATCTGCCTTTTCTGTGCTGCATAGGCCTTCCGTTTATCCACCTATACCGACTCTGATGTCCATATTGTCACGGTCCGTCTGGAGCCGGACATTTCCGCCGCCACTATACAAATCATGTGGGCAACGTATCGAGTGTCGGGCCTGAGCATTTGGTTCTGCATCTGCCTGAAGTACTGGAATGCCCTGAAAAAGACGGATGAGATTTGACATGTCCCGCCTACAGAATACCTTGCTATCCGTGTATTTCTCGAGTCTCCAATCTACAGTTAAGCGACGCCTCAGAACGCAAATAGTCTTGGGTTAACGACGCATTATTTCGGCTGTCCGCGAGTGATCGCGGGAAGGAACTGACATGAAGCGACCAAGCCACGGCCATTTGTCGGCACTTGCAGTGGGAGCCGTGTGTTTGTGTGTTGTGAGCGTCGTACTCGCGCACATCGGCGCCGCCCGTGGCGCAGAAGTCGGTTCGCCAGCGCAGACTCGCAAAGCGCCGGTTTCGCACGTCGTCAAGGCGACTCCGGCGGCTGCGGACCTTCAACACTGGCGCGAAACTATCGTGCACACGCAACGCCCTAAGAAGTCGTGCTACGTCGCCCATTACCCGGATACGCAATGGACGGAAATCGCCTGTACCAAGCCGCCTAAGACGATCGCTGGAATCGCTAAGGGCGCGCGACCCTTGACTGTGGGCAATGGAAATGACTTATCGGCGCAACCCGCGTCAGGGCTCATCTCTCAGGCGGAAGGCTCGTTTGACCTGGTCACTGGAGTCACGAATGAGACCATGATCCTCAACACCAAAACTGGTATCAAAGAGTTCTTCAACGTTTTCGCGCTTCAACTGAATTCCAATTCCCATTTTGTGACGACCGTCTGCAAGGGTAAGCCTGGTTGCAACGGGTGGCAGCAATTCATATTCAGTAATAGTGGCTGCGGCGACCCAAACCCGGCGTGCCTGTACATCGAAAGCTGGATCTATGGTTATGATGGTAAGAACTGCCCATCCGGAGATTGGTACTACACCGACGGTGGGTGCAAGATCGATAGCAGTAATGCGGCGCGCTTGGCGCCGGTCCCTCTGAGTGAACTCGGATCCGTTAAGTTGTTTGGCGAAGTGGCCGGCGTCGACGGTCCCTACGATATGGCGGTGCTGACCGTCGGCTCCTCCATGTACTCCGCGCCGGGTGACAATAATATTCCCGACTTTGCTCGGCATTGGCAGTTTGCCGAGTACAACATCGTGGGTAACGGTGACTACTCGCGCGCCGAATTCAATCCCGGCTCTACGTTCATAGTGCGCATCTCAGTGGATAGCGACACCAATGATGCTCCCACCTGCGTCGCGGAGGGCACGACGGGAGAGACGAACAATCTCACGATTACGAATATGGCGTTTGTGCATCCGATCAATCAGCTGGCGGTACTGAAGAAACTTCAGATTACCCATCAGCCGACGCCCGTCTACCCGGTGCCCTGGTCAGGTTGGCCGTCGTTGGTCTTTACAGAGAGCAACGCCGCGGGCGTCGTGCCCGCCGGCTGCCCGGCTGCGGTTACTGTGGGCGGGACCACAGTGCAGGGGAACGTCACAGTACCCAAGGTAAGTGGGCAGGCTGCGAAGTACGCATACTCCGCATTGGTTGCGTCGCACCTCCTTCCGAAGGAGGTCACGACTCCCGGTTGCAAAGATCCCGGCGTTGTTAATGAACAGGTGCCGCCCGCGGGGTCCCAGGTCCCGGCAGGGTCGACCGTCACGATTACATTCAATCAACCGAAACCGGGGAGTTGTCAGGCGGAGTGAAGATGCGGGCCCTTCTTAGAAGTTGTGTCTGCTCCTCACGAGCACATAAAAAACAAACAGGACAAATATGCAGAAGACGCAACCATAGAGCGAGACGAACCCACCGATTACATCGTTGGTTCGATGGGGCGTGTGATCTGCTACAAATTCGAATTGTAGATCAACCAAGAGGTCTACGCCTTGAGGCGGCTAAATGCAGTCCCCGGGCGGTTGGCAGGCTGGCGAGTGCGCCTCGCGCACCGGTTGTCCCGCCGACTACGATTTCCGTACCGTTCGACTACGCTTGGCGGGGACGGCGCGGACTCTGGCCTCTGATCTGTGAGCCCTCAGGATGGCCTCGATCAGGCCGGGGAAGCGCCGCTGGAGCTCCTCGCAGCGACTAACATTGCGCATTTCCACCCCGCGCCGCTCGCTGCGGATCAATCCCGCTTCCCTCAGCACCTTGAAATGCTGGGACAGCGTCGATTTCGGGATGCATTGGTCGGTGATCTGGAGGAAGTTCGAGCAGGTCGTCGCGGAGGAAGAGGCAGCCAATCCCGCGTAGATGGCGGCTCTCACCGGGTCAGACAGGGCATGGAGAATCCCTGACACGGTAATGTCACCAATAGAGGGGTGAAGCAGGGGCCTCATGCCGTGACGATACCAGTCCATGGCAATTAGTTCTATAGTTCACTATTACAGAACTAAAGAAAGACCTACTCTAGTCGCACCACCAATCCGAAGGACAGGTTCATGAGTAAGCTAAAAGGTAAGGTCGCGCTGGTCACGGGTGCGTCTAAGGGGATCGGCGCGGCCATCGCGAAGTCATTGGCGGCGGAGGGCGCCTCCGTGGCGGTCAACTATTCCTCGAGCAAGGCAGGTGCGGACAAGACTGTCGCTGAGATCGTGGCGGCTGGCGGAAAGGCGGTCGCAGTCCAGGGTGATGTCTCGAAGGCAGCCAATGCGCGGACAATCGTTGATTCGACCGTCAAGCAGTTTGGCCGTCTGGACATTCTCGTCAACAACTCTGGCGTTTACGAGTTCGCACCCATCGAGAGCGTGACCGAAGAGAGCTTCCACAGGCTCTTCAACACCAATGTGCTCGGTTTGCTGCTAACGACGCAGGCGGCGGCAAAACACCTCGGCGAAGGATCGAGCATCATTAACATCGGCTCTGTCGTAAGCCGCCTCACGCCCCCGGGAAGTGCGGTTTACACGGCTACGAAGGGCGCGGTAGATGCAATCACAGGTGTATTGTCACGAGAGCTCGCTGGTCGCAAGATCCGGGTGAATTCTCTGAATCCCGGAATGGTGGAGACCGAGGGGTCGCACACTGGCGGGATCATTGGCTCTGACTTCGAGAAGTCCACTGTATCGCAGACCCCGCTGGGACGCGTTGGTCAGCCGGAGGACATCGCATCGGTCGCGGTGTTTCTGGCCTCGGACGACTCGCACTGGCTTACCGGGGAGCAGCTGCTCGCCGGCGGCGGCTTGCGCTAAAAGGGACCTAAGACTCCGGCAGCGCAGCTGCACGCAGGGACGCGTGCAGCTGCGCTGCTCGGCCACGGAGTTATTACCGCCGGACCAACGGACTGGCACTCCGTTGCTACTAAGCGCCTCGCGGCGACAGGGCTGCATGGACGAGCAATCAAGTGCAATCCAATGCACTGGTTAAGGCTTCTATTTGTGAGCCAGGAGAACCCGCGGGGTAGCACTTCTGAATGCCGGTATATTGGGTGGTTCCCGTTACTGCTGAAGCAGCGCGGGACGCGCTGCGAATCTCTGGCTAAAGAAGGCCCCTGAGGCTGCCCGCTACCAGCGGCCGGGCGATGTCCGCCCGGCAACCGGTGCTTGTCCACGGTATTACTCGCTGAACGCCACGCCGCTGAAGCTCGCCACTCCGACCGAGCCTGAGGTTGCTGCAAGTGAGAGGTCGCCGTAGCGGTCGATTGAGAACACGGCGACGTGCGCATCGCCACTCACGCTGTAAATGATGGCGAGCCATGTGCCCTCACGGGATACGGCGATGTCAGTTGGAGAGCCGGGCAGCGGGATCGACTTGTAGAATGCGCCACCCTGCCCGTCGCTGAAGAAGATCGAGATCGCCTCTCCCGGAGAGTTGGCGGTGTACCAGATATTGCCCCGCCCCTTCGCCACCCAACAGGGCGCATTGGTCGGATACGGTGGTGTCGGTCCCGTGATGGGGAACACCGTTCGGTCCTGATTCACGATGGCGAAGCTCTGCGGGCTGTGCGCGGGCGTGAATCCCAGGACATCTCCCCAAAAAGCCTCCCCAAGCGGTGTGTTGTTCGCATCAGCGGGGAGCGTAATCGAAGTGCTCGCGCCACTCAGCGCGCCATCACGACTCAGCGGCAGTTGGACCACCGACCCGGACTTCAGGGTAACCGCGGACCAGTGTGCGCCGACGGCGATTTGCGCCGCGGTGGTGTCGGGAAGATGAACGAGCCCGCCCTCGAGCGCGCCAGAGTGCAAATCGTGACTCTCGGCGCAGTTCGCGCCGACGACGAACAGGTGTTCGCCATTCAATGCCACCGAGTCGGGCTGTGTGCAGCCGGCGGCCAGTTTGAAGGTAAGGCCAACGCGGACGGAGTCCTCCTCGCGCACCAGTTCGGTCACGGTGTTCGAGCCGAAGTTGGCCACCGCGCCACGATCATGATCGAAGTTGAGAATTCCGGCGTTGCCGCTTGCACCGCCAGTGCCCCCCGTGGGGAGCGTATTGACCCAGGACAGCGACTGCGTGTGGTTCGTGTCCAGCTGGAAGACGACTACCCCGTTGCTGCCGGGGTCATTGGTGCTGGTCAGCACCAGCACGCTGCCGGAGCGCTCGCCAGCCCAGGCGGCGGAAGCTAAAGCGCCCAGCGCCAGGAGACCCAGGGTGCCTCGGGAACGGAGTTTCTGCGCGGTGGAATCCTTCATCGATCTTTCTCCTTTATATATGGGTGGGAAACCCACGCAGACGGAAGCTGGGGCCTAAGTGCTGCCCCCGGCTTGCAGGTCCAATCAACGCGTCGGCGTGTACTGCAGAGGGAGGTTCGTGGAGGTATTCGAGGAAGTTACGCTTGGCGCCCATCCGACCAGCAAATGCAGTCCGGCACTCGGTGTAACTTTTGGGCGTCGTGCTGCGAATTACTCCTGATATGGACAGCAGTCTGGAAGCCCTGATGACCCGTTACCAGACGGGCGACTTAGTCGCCGCTCGCGCGTTGATCGAGCTCGTGAGCCCCCCGTTGCATCGCTTCTTCGCGCTGCAGGCGACGAACCGGACCGATGCGGATGACCTGCTGCAGGAGGCATGGTTGCGTATTCACCGGGTACGCCGGACCTATCAGCCGGACAAGCCGCTCCTGCCCTGGATCTACGCAATTGCCCGCCGCGTCCGCATCGATCACTACCGCAAAGCGATCCGCATCTCGGTCCGCGAGCGGCGTCTCGATGATCTGACTGAAGCCGGCTCAGGCGCCGAGACTGCGCACGTGGTCGATCTGGAAGAGCTCCTGGCACCCCTTTCTGACGGTCAGCGG
>Ga0210385_10001174_pt1 | contig 16570 bp, 13 predicted proteins | sample IncBWH26OmetaG_FD_160107 | JGI IMG/M metagenome (GOLD analysis project Ga0210385, IMG submission 160107) | Forest soil microbial communities from Barre Woods Harvard Forest LTER site, Petersham, Massachusetts, United States - Inc-BW-H-26-O ...
CCGTGCGTCGGCCGCGCCGGCGCGCGTGGCGAGATTTTCTCCATGGGCCACCGCGATCATCTGGGTCTGACGGTGAGCCCCGGCGGCGTGGTGATGAACGCCGAGGAAGGTCCCAATGGCGGCGATGAGCTCAATGTGATTCTGTCCGGGCACAACTACGGCTGGCCCAAGGTCAGCTTCGGTCGCGATTATGCCGGTCCGCGCATTTCCGAGTCCCCGGTGGCGGACGGCATCGATCAGCCGCTGGTGGTGTGGTTGCCATCGATTGCACCGGGTGGCCTGACCTTCTACACCGGCAATAAATTTCCCGCCTGGACGGGCAATGTCTTCGTGACCAGTGCGCGGCGCGGGGAAATACCGCGTACCGGCGGCCTCGAGCGGGTCGTCTTCAACGCGAAGCTCGAAGAGCTGCGCCGCGAAACGCTGTTCACCGAACTGCATCAGCGCTTCCGCGACGTGCGCCAGGGGCCCGATGGACTGCTGTACGCCGTCACGGATGAGGATGATGCCGCGCTGTTGCGCCTCGAGCCGGCGGCGGGCGCGACGGCCGTTGCCGCGGTCGCCGAAGTGCAGGCTCCCGAGCCGCAGATTCGTCTGACCCCCGAGGACATCCAGGCGCTGGCGCAGAAGAATCCGCCGCGCCCCGGACTCGCCTCCGTTACCTTGAATGGCGACTCCACCAAGCCCGGTGTCTACAGCGTCCAGGTCACCTTGCCGGCGCACACCACGGTGCCCCCCCATACTCACCGCGACAACCGCACGGTGTACGTCGTTTCCGGAACTCTCTATGTCGGATATGGGGAGAAGCGCGATCCCGGCGCACTCAAGACGCTGCCGCCGGGCAGCTACTACACCGAACCGGCCCTGACCGCGCACTACACCGAAACCCACGACGATCCGGTCGTGATCGTGATTACCGGCCTTGGCCCGAGCGACACGCATTTGTTGAGCGCGCCGGCCAAATAGGGTCGGAGTTCGCGGTTGAGTGAATCCCCGACCGGTGCCGTTTTCCTAAGCTACGCCAAGCAGGATGGCGAGGCGGCGCGCCGTGTCTGTGCGGCGCTTCAGTCGGCCGGCATCGAGGTCTGGTTCGACCAGGCCGACCTGCGCGGCGGGGATGTCTGGGATCAGAAGATCCGTCAGCAGATCCGGGACTGCGCCCTGTTCGTGCCCATCATCTCCCATGCGACCCAGGAGCGACTGGAAGGCTATTTTCGCCGTGAGTGGCGCCTGGCCGTCGACCGCACGCACGACATGGCCTCGCGGATGGCCTTTCTGGTACCGGTCGTCATTGACGATACGGCCGAACGCGAGGCCGAGGTGCCGGACGAGTTTCGCAAGGTGCAGTGGACACACCTTCCCGATGGCGAGGCCGCGGCTGCCTTCGCACAGCGGGTATCGGCGTTGTTGGCCGCGCGGAGCGCGCCGAATCGACCGATTCGCACGCCACAACCTGCCGCGATCCACGCGGCCCCCGTCCCGCGGCCCCGCACTTCGCCCCAGCGTCCGTGGATCATGGCGCTGCTTGCCGTGGCGGTGATCGCGGCGCTCGGCGTCGGTTATCTGGGCTGGCGTCGGGGTGCGGCACCCGCACCGGGCGCACCGAGTAGCACAACCGCCATCCCCGACAAGTCCGTCGCGGTATTGCCCTTTGTGAACATGAGTTCGGATAAGGAGCAGGAGTACTTCTCGGACGGACTGTCGGACGAACTCATTCAGATGCTGGGGAATGTGCCTGATCTGCGCGTGCCGGGCCGCACCTCCTCGTTCTATTTCAAGGGCCGGAACGAGACCATCGAGACGATATCGAAGCAGCTGCGGGTGGCGAATCTGCTCGAGGGCAGCGTCCGAAAATCCGGCGATCGACTGCGCGTGACCGCGGATCTGGTGCGGGCCGACAGTGGCTACCACCTGTGGTCCGAGACCTTTGATCGCGATGCGAAGGACATCTTCAAGGTGCAGGACGAGATTGCCGCCGCGGTGGTCAGTGCGCTGCAGGCGAAGCTGGTACCGACCTCTGACATCGCATCGCGCCGCACCTCGAGCACCGCAGCGTACGATCAATATCTACTCGCAAATCAAATGCTGGTGATCGCCGGAGGTATCGAAAGCTCGCAACCGGCGCTTGAGGCCCTGCACAAAGCAATCGATCTCGATCCGAACTACGCCGCGGCCTATGCTCTGCTGGCGCATGTGGATAGTTTCATAGCGGATCGAACCGGCAATGCCGCGCAACTGCAGTTGGCGCGCGCCGAGGCAGAAAAGGCCATTTCGCTGGCGCCGAATGAGGCTGATGGCTACATCGCGCGCGCCCATCTGCGCAGCGCCTTCGGCTGGGATTGGGCGGGCGCGCAGGCGGATGTGGAGCAGGCGCTTGCCCTCAGCCCGGGCGACGGGGCGGCCCGGCTCGCCTACGTCGATGTGTTGGCAACTGCCGGTCGGCATCAGGAAGCGATTGCCGAAAGCAGAAAGGTCATCGCGGCCGATCCCCTTTCGGGTAGCGGCTATAGGCTGCTCGGCGAGGAGCTATTGGCGATCGGCGATGCAGCGGGCGCCGAGGCCGCCTTTCAAAGAGGATTGCAGATACATCCGGAAAGCGTCAGTGCGCAATGGGATGTCGCCGAGGTTCTCCTGTTCCAGGGGCGTGCCGCTGAGGCGCTCACGGCGTTCACCAGGATCAATGATCCCGCCCGCCAATTGCGCGGCGTCGCCCTGGCGCAGCACTCGCTGGGGCATGCACAGGAAGCACAACAGGCTCTCGATCAAATGATCGCCAACTACGCCCAGGTCGAGGCATTTCAGATCGCTGAAACCTACGCCTGGCGCGGTGAGAAGGATAAGGCGTTCGCTTGGCTGGAGCGGGCCTACCGACAACACGACGCCGGTCTCTCGGAACTCAAGTACCGCGCGCTCATTCTCAAGCTCCGTGATGATCCGCGTTATACGGCGCTGCTGCGCAAGATGAACCTGCCGGCTTAGTCCTATTGGCGGCGTGTCGTCAGCCGCGGCAACACGAGCAGCGCGACGATGACGAGAACCACGAGCACGCCAACCGCGATCGCAGGCAGCATCCACGGCGAGGAGCGATGAAACTGCGCGGCGATCGGATGCGCCAGCATCATTCCCAAAGCGCTCGCGCACAGGCAGATCACGCACAGCACGATGGTCCGACGCAGGCGTGGCGTCGAGTCGGTGCTGCTCGGTCCCGCCATCACCGGATCAGATCACACTCAGATGGCCTGGTTGATGATCTTGGACTGCGTGAACTCCTCCAGCCCTTCCTGACCCATCTCGGCACCGAAGCCGGACTGCTTGGCGCCACCGAACGGCACGTCCACCGGCAGATCCAAGTGCTTGTTCACCCAGACGGTGCCCGAATCGATGCGCAGCGCGGTCTCATAGGCACGCTTGTCGTCAGAGGACCACACGGTGCCGCCCAGTCCGTATTCACTGTTGTTGATGCGGGCAATCGCATCGTCCAGGTTCTTGTAGCGCAGCACCGGCAGAACCGGGCCGAACTGCTCTTCCTTGACCAGGCGGGTGTCATCGGCAATGTCGCGCACGATCGTCGGGCGCACGAAGTAGCCGCGGCCGCTGTGCGGCTTGCCGCCGGCAATGATCTTGCCGTGCTTGCGCGCATCCTCGATGTACTCGTTGACCTTCTTGAACTGCGTGGCGTTCTGCACCGGACCGTACTGGGTGTTCGGGTCCATGCCATCGCCCACCACGGCCGCTTCGGCCAGCTTCGCGAGCTCGGCGCACACGGCGTCATACATCGAGTCCGGCACATAGGCGCGCTTGATCGCCAGGCACACCTGGCCACTGTTGACCATCGAGCCGGCGAAGAGGCTCGCGGCCGCCTTCTTCGGGTCCAGGTCATCCAGCACCAGGGCCGCATCGTTGCCGCCGAGTTCCAGGGTCACGCGCTTGATGGTGGCCGCGACACTCGCCATGACTTTCTTGCCGGTGGCCGTGGAGCCGGTGAAGGCGACCTTGGCGACATCCGGGTGCGAGGTCAGTGAGTTGCCGAGGTCGTTGATGTCGGTGATGACGTTGACGACACCGGCGGGGAATATCTTGGCGCACAGCTCGCCGAGCCGCAGTGTCGACAGCGGGGTCGTCGGGGCGGGCTTCACCACCACCGTGTCACCGGCGAGGAGTGCGGGGGCGAGCTTGATCATCAGCAGGATGACCGGGAAATTCCACGGAGTGATGGCGGCCACGACGCCGAGCGGTACGTGATGCTGCACGATGCGTGAGCCGTCGCCCTCCTTGAGGACCTTGGACGGCAGATCCATGGCCGCGAAGGTCTGGATCATGTGGATCGCACCACCGATTTCATACTTGGCGGCGCCCAGGGGCTTGCCCTGTTCCTGGGTCAGGACGCGGGCGATGTCATCCATGTTGGCGCCGATCGCGTCGGCGAACTGCAGCAGCAGCCGGCGGCGCTCGGCAATCGGTGTGGCGGCCCAGGCCGGGAAGGCGGCCTTGGCGGCGGCGACCGCCTGGTTCAGCTGATTGAGATCCGCGCGCGGGCAGGCGGCCAGCAGATCCTCCGTGGCGGGGTTGATGACGTCGAAGGTCGATGCGCCGGGCACCAGTCGACCATTGATGAGCAGGTTGAATTCGGAAGCCGGGTAGGTCTGCAGCTGGGCATTCATGGGCGCTCTCCGTGGGAAACGCCCGTGAGACGGGCGCAATGTCGGCCGAAATATACCCCAATTCGAGGGTGAAAATTCAGGGCTCGTGCGGGGCGGGCACCGCAGCTCCTGCGTCAAATGCAACCCATTGATATTAAAGCACGTATTGCCTGCGAGGCCGGACTGTCCAAACTGGCGCGGAAGGGCAACCTGCGCGACCCCTAACGTGGCGCATCTCACGTTGTGGCGCTTTGAAAATCTTATGTAGCGGGGTCTCGGCTATCCTAGCAACCGATCTCATCAGGCGAGGGGGCGGGTGAGTGCCGTTTCGCATTCCAAGTCCCGTGGAGGAAGTCCCCCGTGAATGGCATGGCCCCGAGCGAGACCCCTATGGAAGAGCATCCGGTAACGCCGCGCGAGAAGGCGCTGAAGGTCAACCTGGATCCCGGCTGCTACGGCAGTTTCGCCGAAATCGGCGCCGGTCAGGAGGTCGTGCGCTGGTTCTTCCGGGCCGGTGGCGCCGCCGGGACCATCTCCAAGAGTATTTCGGCCTACGACATGAAGGTGTCGGACGCCATTTACGGGCCGTGCGCGCGCTACGTCTGTCGTGAGCGCCTGCAGTCCATGCTCGATTACGAACAGCGGCTCAACATCGAGCGGCTGGTCGCCGGCCGCGGCACGACCACGGCGTTCTTCACCTTCGCCGATACGGTTTCGGCGCGCAGTTTCCGCGGCAACAACGAATGTCACGGCTGGCTCGGCATCAAGTTCCAGCCGCGACCCATGGCCGACAGCAGCCAGATCATCATCCATGTGCGCATGCTGGACGTGGAGAACGCCCTGCAGCAGGAGGCGCTGGGGATCGTCGGCCTCAACCTCATCTACGGCGCGCAGTATTTCAGCGAGGATCCGGATCGCCTGGTCGAATCGCTGCTCGACGGCCTCACGACCGACCGCATCGAGATCGATCTCATCGAATTCTCCGGTCCGGAATTCAAGACCGTCGACAACCGCGTGATGAGCCTGCGCCTGGTGCAGCTCGGGCTGACCGGCGCGGCGATGTTCTCCAGCGACGGCAAGGTGCTGCAGCCCTCCGAAGTGCTGCACAAGAAACCGGTGCTGGTGGAGCGCGGGCGATTTCGTCCGGTCACCTACGTGAACCTGGATCTGGCGCGCTCGGCGCTGCGGGCCTTCGAGGCTGAGGGCGATGACGTTCAGCCCGGCGAGACCATCTCGCTCATGGAGATCACCATGAGCAGCCTCACCAGTGACGGTACCGTGGATCTGCGGGACTTCATCAGTCGCGCCGAGGTCCTGGCGGCGACCGGCTGCACCGTGATGATCTCGGACTTCGCCGAGTACTATCGCCTGGCGGCCTATCTGTTTCGCTACACCTCGCGGCGCATCGGGCTTGCAATGGGCGCCATGAACCTGGAAGCCATTTTCGATGAGGCGTACTACACCCGGCTCGATGGCGGCATTCTGGAAAGCTTCGGGCGGCTGTTCCGCAACAACCTGCGGTTATACATATATCCCTACATGGATCAGAAGACCGGCAAGCTGGTTACCGTCCATGATGTGGATGTGGGGGAATCCCTGCGCCAGCTCTACGGGTACCTGCTGTCGCGGCGCTGCATCGTCCAGCTCGAGGATGCCAACCAGACCTACCTCAGCATCTATTCGCCCGACGTGCTGCGCAAGATCAACTCCGGCAACACCGAATGGGAAAGCATGGTGCCGCCCGAAGTCGCCCAAGCCATCAAATCCCGCGGTCTGTTCGGCTATCAATAGCGAACTGCGAGGGCCTCAGGTATAACGGCTTCAGTCACGTCGGGGGCCGTTGATGAAGCTACTGCATACCATGGTGCGCGTAGGTGACCTGCCCAGGTCGATCGATTTCTATACCAACGTCCTGGGCATGAAACTGCTGCGGACCACCGATGTCCCCGCGCACCAATACAAGCTGGCGTTCGTCGGCTACGGCGCCGGCAATGCCGACGGCTCGGCCGAAATCGAGCTCACCTACAACTACGGCGTGCCCGGCTATGATCAGGGCACCGCCTTCGGGCACTTCGCCATCGGGGTCACGAGCGTCGCCGCGACCTGTGAGCGCATTCGCGCCGCCGGCGGTACGGTCACGCGCGAGCCCGGCCCGGTCAAGGGCGGCACCACTGTCATTGCCTTTGTCCAGGATCCCGACGGCTACAAAATCGAGCTCATTGAACGACCGTCACTGGACTGAGTCGAATTCACGAGGGGGGTCGGGTCGGATGCTAAGCCAATACCGGCGGGTGATCGTACTGATCGCCGCAGTCATCGCCTTCTGTCCGGCGCCGGGGCAGTCGCAGAATCTGATCAGCTGCAAGACCAGAGCCTGTTACGAGCATCTGGTCGATGACTACCTGGCCGCGCTCGTGGCCCATGACCCCAGCCGCATTGCCTTCGCGCCGAATGCGCGATTGGTCGAGAACATCAGGGCCACGAAGATCGGCGATGGGCTGTGGAAGACGGCTACCGCCGTGCCCGCGAGGTTCAAAATCTACGTGCCCGATCCGGTGTCCGGCCAGATCGGCTTCATGGGCGTCATGCAGGAGGGGGGCAAGCCGATTCTGCTGGGCCTGCGACTCCAGGTGTTCGAGGGACAGGTGATCCAGGCCGAACATGTCATTGCCCGCGACCTCAACGAGCAGAGCCTCGCCAACCTGCAGGTCGTCCGGCCGGTCTTTTCGAAAGTGATCCCGGAAGCCATGCGCATGCCGCGCTACGAGATCAAGGGCATCGCCTATTCCTACTACGACGCGCTGGATTTCAATGATGGCGAGCTGGCGCCGATGGCGCGCGACTGCGAGCGCCACGAGAACGGCCGCGAATCAAGCGGCAGCCGCGCGCCCGTCACCGACCAGACTCCCAAGCCCAATTACAGCGCGATGGACTGCACCCGGCAGTTCAGCACCGGCATGATGGCCTACATCGACAATATCGATAACATCCGGGTGGTGGCGGTGGATCCGACGACCGGTCTGGCCTTCGGCCTCTCACACTTCCATCACAGCATGAAGAACCACGTGTTCCCGATCAAAGGCGTGCCGGGCGTCACCCAGCGCGAGGTGGCCAGTCAGCCCTTTGACCTGCCGGCGGCACACATTTTCAAAATCAGCGGCGGCAGGATCCACCAGATCGAAGCCATGGGTTTCGTTGCGCCCTACAATTCTGCGTCGGGGTGGTAGCAGGCGATACACTGACCGCCATGGGTACCGCAGAACCTCTGCCACTGCTCGCGGGCGTTGAATTGGGTGGCACCAAGTGCATCTGCATACTCGGCACCGGACCTTCTGACATTCGCGCGCAGGTCGAGCTGCCGACCGGCACGCCGGCGAGCACCTTGCAGGCCATTGCCGGGGTGCTCGATGACTGGCGTGCCCGGAGCCTTGATTTTACGGCAATCGGTCTCGCCGCCTTCGGCCCCTTGAATCTGCGTAGTGACTCGCCGCGATTCGGCTGGATAGCACGCACCGTAAAACCTGGGTGGTCCGACACTGAGCTCGTGGGCCATTTTGCGCGGCGCTACCGGGTGCCGATCGGCATCGATACCGACGTCAACGGCGCGGCGCGGGCCGAGGGGCGCTGGGGAGGCGCGCGGGATTTGAACGATTTCGCCTACGTCACCGTGGGCACCGGGATCGGCGCCGGCGTGATCATCAACGGGCGATCCATCGCCGGCGCCAATCACACCGAGGTCGGGCATATCCGCATCGCACGCCTGGCGCAGGACGAGTTCGCCGGAGTCTGTCCGTTTCACGGTGACTGCCTCGAGGGTCTGGCCTCAGGCCCCGCCATCGCAGCCCGTGCGCGGCGCGATCCAGCGCAGCTGGCGCCCGATGATCCAATCTGGGGCTATGTGGCCCATGCACTGGCGCAGCTGTGCCAGACCGTGGTACTGACGAGTGGTCCGCGTCGGATCTTCCTGGGCGGCGGCGTCATGGTTGGCCAGCCGCAGCTCTTTGCGCTGATCCGGGAGCATCTGCAGCGCAGTCTCAATGGCTATCTGGCGAACGATGAAATCGGATGCGACATAGATCGATTCATCGTTCCTCCGGTGCTGGGGGCTGCGGTGGGTCCGCTCGGCGCACTCGCGGTCGCGGCTGCCAAAATGGTAAAAGAGCTCTGATGAACGACAAATCGAGTCTCGCCCAAGCGCGTCAGATGCACGGACGGCTGGTGAGCTGGCTGATCGATGATGCCTACCCCGTGTGGGCCACGGCCGGCTTCGATGCCGTGCATCGCACCTTCAATGAACGATTGATCCCGGGCGCCGCGATTCCCGATGAGCCGCGTCGCGCCCGCGTGCAGACACGCCAGGTCTACGCCTATGCGCGGGCCGGCAATCTGGGGTGGCGCGGTGAGGCGCGGCCGCTGGTCGAGGCGGGGCTGAGCTTCTTCATTCGCCACTACCTGCGCAAGGATGGTCTGTTTCACACCCTGGTCGCGCACGATGGCAAAGTCCGCGACGATCGCGCGCTGCTCTATGATCAGGCGTTCGCACTGCTGGCGCTCGCCAGCGCCCAGGAAGTGCTGGGTGCGGCGCCCGATATCGTCAGTCGCGGCGTGCAGCTGCGCACCCGGCTGCTGCAGCAGATGCACCGCGCCGGTGGTGGCTTCGACTCCGGCATTCCGGATCGGACACCGCTGTTGTCGAACCCCCATATGCATCTGTTTGAAGCGGCCCTCGCCTGGAAGGCCGTTTCGGACGATCCGGCCTGGCGCGCCCTGGCGGATGAAGTCTGCGGTATCGCCCTGAAGTATTTCATCGATCCGGGCACGGGAGCACTGGCGGAGGTATTCGATGAGAACTGGGGGGTCCTGCCCGAGTCGACGCCGGGCCAGGCGATCGAACCCGGACACCAATTCGAATGGGCGTGGCTGCTGCTGTGTCAGGACTCAACGCCGGGCAGCCGCACGCGGAGGGCGGCGGTGCGCCTGTTCGACATTGGCGAAAATCACGGTGTGAAAGGGGGCATTGCGATCAATGCCCTGGGCATGGACCTGCGCATGAAGGATCCGGCGGCGCGGCTGTGGCCGCAGACCGAGCGCCTGAAGGCAGCCTCGCGTCTGGGAGCGCTGACCGCCGATGAGCGTTATTGGCGAAGTGCGCTCGGCGCTGCGCAGGGCTTGTGGCGGTTCCTCGATCACGGGGCGCGGGGCCTGTGGTACGACAAGATCGATCGCGAGGGAAAGTTCGTCGCCGAACCGTCCCCCGCGAGCAGCTTCTACCACATCATCTGCGCGATCGCCGAATTCGGCGAGGCGCTGCAGCGCGCTGCCTAGGGCTTGCCGACCTCGACCGCGGTCGCGACGAAGGGCTTCACCGGTGGCGGCGGGGCTGAGGAGCCGGGCCGGCGCATCATGCCGCTGAGCTGGCCTTCACAGACGTAGGCCGTCGTGCCCACCACCGTGACCGCGACCGGGCCATCCGGATAGCCCTGCTTGATCAGATCGACCTTGCCGTTGTTGCCGGTGAAGGTGACCTTCTCGAGCTTGCCACCGTCACCGCCCTCGACGATCAGTACCGCAGATCTGCCGAAGCTGCGCATGCCATCCGGACGCGAGATCGGACGATCCAGCGTGATTTCCACCGGCTTGCCCGCCGCGCCATCCTTGCCGATTTCGACGCTGAACAGTTTGCTGGCGATCAGTTCGTTGACGATGACGCGGCGGCCGAGCACCGAAATGCCATCGACTGCGCCGCCCTTCGCACCCAGGCCCCCGTCGGCACCGGCCCAGACTTCAAGCGCCGTGGCGCCTTTCTTCAGCACCTCGACCTGCATGTTGTTGGTATCGGTGGCGAAGGTCAGACCATCGGGGGTGGTCGCGATGTCGTTGCAGAGCGCGCCGGCGGTGAGGAACGGATAGTGTCCCTTCGGAGCGCCGGTCTTCAGGTCGAACGCATACAGCGTGGCCGGCGGGCCGCCCGGAGGCCCGAGCAGATTGGAGCAGGCCCACAGCGTGTTGGTCTTGTTGTCGGCATACAGGCCGAAGGTGCTCTGCACGCCGTCCGTGCCCGGCTGCACGAAGGCTTCCGCCTTGTCCGAGCCCGGCGCGGCCCGATAGATCATCTTGTTGCCGATGCTGCCGAAGTAGACCGAGCCGTCCGCAGCGGAGGTCATGCTCTCCGGAAAGACCTTCTCGCCATCGACCGTGATGGTCTGCGGCAAAGCGGCGTGCGCCATGGTGGCCACCGTGGCGGCGGCGAGGGTGGCCGCCAGCGCACTGACTTTGGTGCTTGTCCTGTTCATGAGTTCGATCCTCTCAATGTTTGTAGGCAATGCGGTAGACGACATTGGCGCCATCATCGCTGAGCAACAGCGAGCCGTCCTTGTTGACCAGCAGGCCGACCGGCCGGCCCCAGGCGTTGCCATCATCAACGATGAAGCCGACCAGGAAGTCATCGTATTCACCGGTCGGCACGCCGTTCTTCATGCGTACCCGAACCACCTTGTGGCCCGTGCGGAAGGCACGGTTCCAGGAGCCGTGGAAGGTCGTGAACGCGTCGCCCACGTATTCCTTGGGGAAGGCCGAGGCACCGTCGGTCGCGGTGTAGAACACCAGACCCAGTGAGGCCGAGTGGGCCTGGTAGGGCACATCCGGCGAGGTGACCTTGCCGGCCAGATCCGGCCGCTCACCGGCGTGGCGCGGATCCTCGTGGTTGCCCATGTAGTACCACGGCCAGCCATACCATTTGCCTTCCTGGACTCGCGTCGAGTAGTCGGGCACCAGGTCATCACCCAGCATGTCGCGCTCATTGGTGGTGCACCACAGCGCGCCACTGCCCGGCTGCACCGTGAGACTGACGCAATTGCGGATGCCGCTCGCGTAGACCTTGCCCGGCGCCTTCGAACCCACATCGAAGACCAGCACGTTGGCCCGATTCTCTTCGTTACCCCAGGCCGCGCCGAGCCCATGCGCGGCTTCCCACGCCCTGATCTCATCGGCTGTCTTCTTCGGCATGTCCTCGGCGACGTTGGACTGCGAACCCACCGAGACATACATCTTCTTCAGATCCAATGAGAAGGCGACATCGCGCGTGAAGTGGCCGCCGCCGGCCACCGGCGACAGCTGCGGCACCACGACCTCGGGCACGGCGCTGGCCTGTGAGTCACCGGTCTTGTACGCATAGCGCACCAGGCGGTTGGTTTCCGCCACGTACAGCCACTGCTGATTGCTGCCATTCGGATAGAACGCCAGACCGTACGGCAGGTTCAGACCCTGCGCGAAAGTGGTGATTGTTTCCACGTGCGTGCCGTCGGCTGACGGATGCATCACCGAGACCTTGCTGTTCTGCGGCTCGGAAATGAGGATGTCGCCATTCGCCGCCAGCAGCATCTTGCGGGCCGAGGGCACATCGCTTGCGAACACCGTCATTTCAAAGCCCGGTGGCAGCTTGACCGCGGCGCCCGCGGGCTTGGGCACGAACTTCGGAAACTTCGCCGACGACGGGGTATCGAACGGCGCGGGCAGTTTCGCCAGATCGATGCGATGGACCCGACCCGGCGTGTCGTTCTTCCAATCATCAAAGCCCTTCACCGGTTTGTTCGATCCCGGCGGCATGGGCGGTGGTCCACCCGGGCCTGCAAAATTCGGCGTCGTGGATTTGAACGTGCCTGCCTTGACCGCCTGGAAGTAGGCAATCAGGTTGGCACGCTCATTGTTGTCGGGGACGGGAATCACCATGGCCGAGCCTGGGACCACGGTCGTCGGTGACGTCAGGAATCGGTTGAGCGTTGCCGCATCCCAGGTAAGACCGGAGGCCTTGAGCGCGGCGGTGTACCCGAAGGCAGAATTGCTGGCTGAATGGCGGCCAAAGACGCCGTTCAGATTGGGGCCCTGGGCGCCGCCGTTGTCACCCGGCTCGGCGCTGTGGCACAAGGCGCACTGAGCGCGGAACACGGCCTTGCCGGCGTTGGCGTCGGCACCAAAGACGGGTGCGGCGCACATCAGCCCGGCAAGCAATGCTGCCGTCGTTATCGATCGCATGTAGTCCCCCTGCGGACAGTAGATGAACGTTTGAGACCTGTGGCGTCGTTTGAGGTCCGTCATGGCGCACTGGACGCACGGTATATCGATAAGAATATAACGCAATCCATTGCAGTGCTAGGACATCTCCGGAACATCTGTTCCTTCACGACGATCCGGGTCGTCGTTGGGCAGCTGCCAGAAAATCCAGGCCGAGGCAGTTGTCATCAATCCGACGCACATGAAGGTGGCATGGAACACGGTCAGCTCGCGGGCGTGCCCGAAGGAGTCGGTGAAGGCCGCCAGCAGACCCGCGGCCGTGGCCACCGCCAGACTCATGGCCAGCATCTGCACCATCGACAGCATGCTGTTACCGCTGCTCGCCCCGGCGCCGTCGAGGTCCTTGAGCGTCAGGGTGTTCATGGCGGTGAACTGCAGTGAATTGACGATGCCCAGCGCTGCCAGCAGCACCAGCATCAATCCCAGTGGGGTCGATTCGCGGATCAGCGCGAAACTCGCCATGGCGATGCCGACCAGCAGGGTATTGGCCACGAGCACCGTGCGGTAGCCGAAACGGCGGATCAGGTTCGTGACGCTGCGCTTGGTCAGCATCGCCGCGAGCGACATCGGCAGCAGCATCAGTCCGGCATGAAACGGGGCGAAGCCCAGCTCCACCTGCAGGAACAGCGGTATCAGATAGGGCATGCTGCCATTGCCGAGCCTTGCGAACAGATTCCCCAACAGACCGATACCGAAGGTCGGGATGTGGAACAGCGCCGGAGGAAACAGCGGGTGCGGCTGCTGCGTGGCCCGCAACCAGTAGCCGACCAGACTCGCAAGACCGAAGACCAGCAGCAACAGCACCGTCGCGTGATGCAGGGCGAGTTCCGAGAGGCCATCGAGCGCAATGGACACCGTGATCATGCCCACCGCCAGCAACGAGTAGCCGGCAAAATCAAACGGCGCGACCGAAACCGTGCGTGGCATGCGCATGAAGCGCAGGGTCGCGAGGCCGCCGAGGAGACCGATCGGCACATTGATCAGGAATATCCAATGCCAGCTCGCGACCTGCACCAGCCAGCCACCGAGCGTCGGACCGATCAGCGGCCCCACCAGACCGGGAATGGCGACGAAACTCATCGCGGGCAGCAGCCGCTCGCGGGGAAAAGTGCGCAGCAGGGCGAGCCGGCCGATCGGCAGCAGCAGCGCACCGCCGCCACCCTGCAGCACCCGCGCGGCGATCAGCTCCACCAGGGTGTGCGAGGCGGCGCACAGGATGGAGCCGACGGTGAACACGACGATGGCGCTCAGGAATGCGCGGCGAATTCCGAAACGGTCCGCGAGCCAGCCGGAGGCGGGGATCAGCATGGCCATCGTCAGGGAGTAGGCGATGACGACCGACTGCATGCGCAGCGCAGCCTCGCCGAGGCTGCGCGCCATCGCGGGCAATGCCGTATTGACGATCGTGGCGTCCAGTGTCTGCATGAAGAAGCTGGCCGACACCAGCCACAGGAGTGGCTGCAACGAACGCTGTGGGGCGGGGCTGGCGAGCGTCTCAGCCACCGGAGCGTTTGGCCTCATAGCCCAGCTTGACCAGCTCCTGGACCAGACGCTCCCGGTGATCACCCTGGATTTCGATGGCGCCGTCCTTGACCGCGCCGCCGGCGCCGCACAACTTCTTAAGGCGGGTGGCCAGCGCCTCCAGCTCCTGCGCTGCCAACGGTAGTCCGGTAATGACGGAGACGCCCTTCCCACTGCGACCAGAAGTCTCCCTGCCGACCCGTACCCGGGCCGGACCAGCGGGTGACGGGGGCTTGAGGCGCATCGCGGGGTCGCGTTTCACGACCACGCCGCGGAAGGTATGAACGGGTTTCATTGCACACAAGGGTGCACTCAAGTGCCATGTGGCGACAAGGGTCGCAGCGCCGGCGGCCATTTCAGGTAGAAGTCGTACTGACTGCGGCAGTCGCGCAGGAACAGCCGTGGCCCGTAGCCGGCCGCCTTCAGCACCCGGCGGTGCGTGATCCATACCATCGCCGCGGCCGCGCTCAGCAGGCACTGTTCCCACGCCTGCGCCAGCACCTTGCTGAGGCCCGGCTTGCTGCTCCTCAAGGCCAGCAGCAGCTGGGACTCAAACGCGACATGGACCAGCTCATCGGCGACCAGCGTTCGGCACAGGATCTGCAGTCGCCGGCAGTCGGTCACCACCTCGAGCGCGCGGTAGTAGACGATGCCGATGAGCTCGGCGGTGACCAGGATGCGAATCCGCGCGGGCAGTCCGCCCAACCGGCGCAGCGCCCGAAACGTCTGATCGGTCAGCGCGCCCTGGCGCTGCGCAATCTCATGATCCTGCATGAACTCACCCAGCAGCCGCGCATGCCGCTGTTCTTCGGCGATGAACAGGTCAAAGATCTCGACGAATGGTTGATCGGCGGGCGTTCGGCAGTGGCTGCGCACCGCGCGGCGCAAGTGCAGCCCCGGGGAACTCTCGCCCAGCTGAAAGACGGCGATCGAGGCCGCGATCAGTCGCCGCTCGCGACCGGTCAGCGTGTCATCGAGCGTGCTCGGCACCTGCCGAGGGTGCGCCGCTTGACTGCGGAAGTGCGCAAGCCAGACCGGAAGATCCTGAAGCATGGGGTTCACCTGCGGTTTTCGGGCTCACTTCAAGCTTCGCGCCGTATTCGGCCATCCGGATGGGGCAATTCGGGCAGATTGTGGCAGGATGACCTCCCCCTGGGATGACCCGTGCGGGAGGGCGCGTGTCTGGATTGAAAACTGCGGCGGGACCGTTTGTTGTGCTGCTGGCAAATGTGCTAGTCAACACGGTGAGCGCGGCGCCGCCGCTGCCGCATACCGAATCCGATGCGGACGCCCGGTTCGCGGTTCTCGAGCACGCATACGTGGTGTACAGCATGCGTCGCTTCCCGGTGATGGCGACCTACCTCGGTGGCTCGGCACTGGATCCGAGCCTCGCCGACGTGGACGGCACGCTGCGCGACTACTCACCCGCCGCCATCGCTGCCGAGGATCAACATCTGCGGGAACTGCGGACTCAGTTCGCGCAGAGCGAGCCGCGGCGCCTCTCCGCGCGCCGGCGCATCGATCGCACGGTGGCGCTCGCGCAGATCGATTTCCTGCTGCACCAGCATGAGCAATTGCGTCATCAGCTCAACTGCCTCGATTCCTACGTGGATGAGCCGCTGCGTGGCGTCGACTGGCAGATGCAGGGCATGACGCCCACGGGCGCCGCGACCGCCGGCACCGACGCGCAGTGGCAGCACCTGATCGCACGCACGCGTGCCGTGCCGGCCTATCTGGCCACGGCGCAGGCGCAATTGGCCGCGGGCTTGCGCGCCGGCCGGCCGCCCGACTGGCGCATGCTCATGGACTATGGACTGAGCAGCGCCGCCGCCGATGCGGAGTACTTCGCGAAGACCCTGCCGGGAATCGCCCAGCAACAGCTGACCGGTGCGAACCGCGAGTCCCTGCTGCATCAGTTGCAGCAGGCGGGCAAGGATGCCGGAGCGGCCTACCAACAGCTGCATGACTATGTCGCGAGCACCTTCTTCATGGATCCCGCAGGCAAGGAGGCGAAGGCGCTGAAACCCGCGTTCCGCCCCGATCGGTATGTCCTGGGCGAAGCGGAATACAACTGGGCGCTGCACAACAACCTGCACCTGGAGACCACCGCCGCCGCGCTGTTCGTGCAGTCCGTGCCGATGGTGCAGGTCACGCGCGCGCAGATGGTCACGCTCGCGCGCAGCATCGCACTGTCGCATCACTGGGCCGTACCCCCCACCGCCGATGCCCTGGTGCACATGGTGTTCGAACATCTGCAGCAGGATGCGCCGGCGAATGACGGCGCGCTGGTCGAGTCCTATCGCAAGACCGCGCAGCGCCTGGTGGACTATGCACGCACC
>Ga0210385_10001175_pt1 | contig 16567 bp, 11 predicted proteins | sample IncBWH26OmetaG_FD_160107 | JGI IMG/M metagenome (GOLD analysis project Ga0210385, IMG submission 160107) | Forest soil microbial communities from Barre Woods Harvard Forest LTER site, Petersham, Massachusetts, United States - Inc-BW-H-26-O ...
AAAGGATCCGATGGGAATCACCGGGTGGCCAGGATATAAAGGCCGCGACGGGGAGCGCACCCCGATGCAATGGGACGACTCGGCAAACGCGGGATTCACGCAGGGAACGCCCTGGCTGCCGGTGCCATCGAGCGCGAAGACGCACAATGTTGCCAGCGAGTTGAACGACCCGAACTCCATTCTGCAGTTTTACCGGCAGTTGCTGGTCTTACATCATCGGAATCGCGCCCTTCTGGACGGGGATTACGTTGCGCTGAACCAGAACGATCCCAACGTGCTGGCCTACCTGCGGCGATACAAGGACGAAGCCGTGCTGGTCGTTCTGAATATGTCAGGGACGGCGCAGCAAGTTAGCTTTAACCTCTCCCCAGAGGGCTTCTCGTCCACGAAGGCCAGGACTCTACTCACGACCTCAAAGCCCGCGTCTAGTGGCCGGTTGGATCAGGTCGCGCTGGAGCCGTTCGCCGTGTACATTGCACAAATCTCCCGATGAAGGAGATTCACATGAGAAGAATGACCCTGCGAAGTGCCTTGTCGCTCCGGATAATCCTTATTGCCATCATGCTGACTGGCGCCCTCCTCTGGGCACAGTCGGATGGCGGCCAGAGCACCATGCTCTCCGGTCTTGCCTCACCTCATGATTATGTTCAGAAGCGGGCTTCCAGCTATGACCGCACCGGCGGCAACGACGATTTTTATAAAATTCCTGCAGGAGACTCGATTACATTACTCGACGACGCTGGCCCCGGAATCATTACCCACATCTGGATCACCATCGCATCGCCGGAGCAATATCACTTAAAAAAGATGGTTCTACGCATGTACTGGGACGGCGAAGCCTCACCCAGCGTGGAGGCTCCAATCGGCGACTTCTTCGGCCTCGGCCTTGGCGACTATTTCCAGTTTGAATCTATCCCGCTATCTGTGGCCTCGGATAAGGCGTTGAATTCCTTTTTCCCGATGCCTTTTCGCAAGCGGGCCCGAATCACGGTCACTAATGAAGGAAGGGAAGGGGTCGATGCGTTTTACTTCAACATCGACTATCAGGCTTGGCACAAAGATCTCGCCGCCGACACCATGTATTTCCACGCCCAGTACCGGCAGGCAACGCCAGCCAAAGGGTGGACCAACCGGTGGGAATCAAACGACGCGCCAGCCGTAATTGCGAAGAAGAATCTTGATGGAGAAAACAACTACTGGTGGATGGAAGCCACCGGCCAGGGACACTTCGTCGGCGTGACCATGTCAGTGCTTCAGAATCAGGACGGCTGGTGGGGCGAAGGCGACGATATGTTTTTTATCGACGGAGAAAAGCGTCCCTCGATTAACGGCACTGGGTCGGAAGACTACTTTCTCGGAGCTTGGGACTTTGGCGATCATCCGTTCTCCTATGCGTTGTTCGGAGCGCCCGTGAAAGGTGCCGAGGTCGCGGGAAGCCGCTCTTCCGTGTATCGCTTTCATCTGGATTCGCCGATTCCTTTCACCAAGTCTCTCAAAGCGACAATCGAGCATGGCCACGCCAATCATCGCTCCGACAACTTGTTTTCTGTCGCGTATTGGTACCAGAAGGAACCGCATGCCGCTTTTCCGGCTCTACCCCCAGTCGAGATGCGGCTTCCCCGAATTTATCCGGTGGGAGGTCCGGGAAATGCCGCCAAATGATCGCAGCATTCGTTGCCCACAGGGAACGGAGCGAGACCGCACGATCTTCACTCCTAGAAAGTGATTTTTACCACCAACTGGCCCTGCCGCGGGCCGACCGCGAGATAGTTGATCACGCCAAAATCGCCATCGCCGATACCCATATCTGGCGAGCCGAAGACCGGATGGTTGAATGCGTTTTGTGCTTCCAGTCGCAACTCCATCCGTATTCCTTCATGTGCGTTCGACAGCAGGAACTGCTTGGCGATCGACAGGTCGCTGGTGAAGGAGAGCGGAGAGCGGATGTCAGCGGTGGTGCGGGGGGCGTTCCCTAATGTAAAGGGAGCGGGAGCTTGGATAGTGCTGGGCAAATTGTTGCTCGCGTTAGCGAAGAAATTATTTACCCAGACACTATCGGGGCCATAGTTCCGCTGTGGCTTGCCGACAAAATTGGGGCGCTGTGGGCCGTAGGTCGGCAGCGGCACTCCGCCGCCGGATACAAAAAACTGCAACGGCCGGCCATCGTGAATCTCCCAGATGCCATTGGTTTTCCAGCCACCGATGATGGCGTCCACAAATCGTGGCATGCCAGCCCCAAAAGCCTTGCCGCGGCCCAACGGCAGATCGTAGCTGTAGCTGAACTTCAGCATCGCGGGCACATCGAACGTCGAGAGGCTGCGCTCCGATTTCGGATTGTTCGGGTCCTGCAACGCAAAGCCAGATTCGGGCCCATAGTTCGCCAACCACCCCACGTTGGTGTCATACATTGAGGAGTCATCGATCGATTTCGACCACGTAAAGCTGGCTACAAGTTCCAAGCCGTTGCTATAGGCCTTGTTTGCCGTAAGCTGCAGCGCGTGATAGGTCGAATTCGCGATCGGCGGTTCATCGGTCGTGACGCTGGTGTACTGAGGAAAGGGCATCTGCAGTTGAAACTCCTGCACCGTCGAACTGGAAAGCGTGCTATTCGGATCAGAAATGGGGCCACCGTTTAGCGAGGAGAAGGGATTGGTGACATAGGTTAACAGGTTGTTCACCAGGTTCGGGTTGGTCTCCATCGCAGGCCCGAGAATATCGCGATTGTTATCGCCGGCGAAGTAGAGGTGGGTTCCTTTTTTCCCAATGTAGTTCGCAGTTAGCACGACGTTCCACGGCATCTGCCGTTCGACGCCGAACGTCCAGCTCTGCTCGTATGGCGTCAAGGCCGCAGCATGCGTGCGGAGCGGGCCGATGGCGCCATAGCCCACATCGTTCAGCGCGCCGAGAGCATTCCCAGGCGGCTGAATCAAGCCATTGGCAAAAGGATTGCTCAAGTGCAGCCATGGCGAGTTGTTCTGGTTGAGATACGTAGTAATCGCGTTGGTGTATTGGTTAAAACCTTGCGAACCGTAACTGAGCAGACCGTTCGCGCCAGAACGGGTCTGGCTATAGAAGATTCCGTAACCGCCCCGCACCACCATTTTCGGGGCGAACTGATACGCGAACCCAAAGCGCGGCTGAATGTCGCTCCAGTCGGTGAGCCAGTCCGATCGCACGCCGGGGCTGTTGAAGGACTCGCCGCCGTGCAGGCTGAGAGTTGTCGGTCCGTTGAATTGATCGTCGTACGAAAGACTACCTCCATTCAGCGGGTTGGTCATATTCGGATTCCACCAGTTCATCCGATTGAAGCGCTCGGTTCGGGGCAGCGAGACATCGTAGCGCAGTCCCAGGTTTAGGGTCAGCTTGCTGGTCGTTTTCCAGTTGTCTTGGACAAAAACGGCGTACTGATAGTTTTCGCTGGCTGGCCGGAACTGGACTTCATAATAAGACCCGCAACCGTTGCCGGCACAGCCTGAGGTCAGTTGGCCCATCAGAAAGCTGGCCATGTCATCTCCACCGCCAGTGTTGCCGTCGTTACACTGCCCTGTGATTCCTCCAGCCGGGCACAGAGCGCTGCCCTGATAAGAGAAAGTGAAGAAGCCCAGGGGCGCGTTCGTCTGGATGTAATTCTGCTGGTGCAGACGGCCCTCGACCCCGAACTTGAGCTCGTGGGGACCGTGAATCTTGGTCAGCATCGCACTTAGCTGTCCAGTATCCTGTCCCTGCTTGTAATTGCCATACGGGTCGTTCCCCAGGTTGGGATAGGCCGCCGCCGAGTAATCTCCAAGAAAGATCGCCGGAACACCATTGAAGCCGTTCGACTGCAGATAGGAAGGGAAACCCAGCGTGCTGAGTGGATTGGCATTCAGGCTGGAGTTGTAGGCAAAGATCAGCGTCGTTCCCCGAGTGAACCCAAAAGTAGTGGTCAGCAGCATCGTGGGACTGATGGTGTAGACCTCGTTGAGGGCAATCAGGTGCGAGTTGCCTCCGTTCGCCCCGCTGCCACAGGGGTCAACAAAATTCTTGAAGCAATTGTAAGGAGTCGAATTGTTCCACTCCTGAGAGTACTTTCCGCTCAACAGATTCTTTTGGTTGAAGCGGTGATCGATTCTGATGTCGAATTCCTCGTTGTTACTGGGAGTTGCTCCAGAAGCGATCCAGTTCTGGTATGGGGTAGCAGCGGAGTAGCCGGGGGTTGGATTGGGGAACATCTGGATCATCTTCGAAGCCACAGGGTCGATAAGATTGCCCGCGACGCCGGGCGCGGGCTCGGACGCGGCTGGAGGACAGGAGTTACCCGCCGGAAGAGCAGCCGGATTACAGCCCGGGCTTATGTATTGGTCGACTCTGTTGTTCGGGATAGGGGTGAGGCGCACGGCTCCGCCATCATTGGAGTTATAGACGCCGGAATATGGATCGTAGAGCTGTCCAGCCGGATTGTTGCAAATGCCGTTCACGAAAGCTGCGCCCGGCGCGGGTCCATTGGGGCCATCCCCGCCGCACAGTTCCGAGAAATTTCCCGTGCGCTCGGCGGCGCTGGGCACACCAGCAAAAAACGTGCTCATGGAGCTTTGCAGAGTTCCATCCCAGTCGAAGAAAAAGAAGGTCTTGTTCTTGATGATTGGGCCGCCGAATGTCCCCCCGAAATCGTGCCGGTGAACCGGAGGAATCGGTTGTCCGGCCTCATTATTGAACCAGTTGTTTGCGTCCGTGATGGTATTGCGAGCGAAGTCGTACACTTCACCGTGAAAAGTGTTCGTCCCGGAACGCGTAATCATGTTGACGATGGACCCGCCGGAGAAGCCATATTCCGCGCTGAAGTTCGACTGCTGTACTTTGAATTCTTCCACCGACTCCGGGTTGGGAACGTAGGTCGCATAGGTAATGCCGCCGTTGGGCTCAAAGTTGGTGACGCTGGCGCCGTCCATCAAAATGTCGGCACTGGCTCCGCGGCTGCCGTTGGAAATGAAGTTCGTGCCGTTTGTATCCATCACGCTGTTCGCGTCACTTTGGTCGGTGACGCCCGGCGCGAGATAGATCAGGTTCTGCACGTTACGATCGATCAGCGGCAGGTCGTTGATGAGCCTGCGGTCGACGACCTGGCCAGTGACAGCATCCTGGGTGTCGATGCTCTCGCTTTGGGCCTTAACGTCAACACTCTGTGAAGCAGTCGCGACTTTCAGAGTCAGATTCGCAGTCGGGTTCTCACTGATGCTCAGTTTGATATGGGTGCGCTCCGTCTTCTCAAACCCTGTCTTCTCGGCTGTCACCGAGTACAAGCCCGGGGGGATCGAAACGAACAGATACTCTCCCTCGCGGTTCGAGGTGGTCGTGAACTTGTATCCTTTCTCCTCGTCGACAAGCGTGACCTTTGCCCCCTGGATGGCGGCCGCCGAAGGGTCAGTGAGGATGCCGCTCACGGTCCCGAAGTAGCCTTGGCCAAAGAGCGCTGCCGGCAGCACGATGATGATGGCGGTGGTTAGAGTTCGCAGTACGCGCTGGTAGTTTTCTCGAAACTTTAGAGTGGAGAGACTCACGTTGCCCCCTTGACCCGGATGAACGAACGAGGCCGGTGCCTCCTGATGCGGATAGATTCTGTCGAGGGTGTCTTCTCCCTCGCTGCAAGGTCCGCTTCTCCGACGTGAGGCCGACGAAAGCGGGCCACTGCCCAATTAAAACGATTCATTATGCACTTCTGAGGCGAGTATGCAAAGGGATTTTTATGTATCGTCCTCACCTGAAGCCGGGCATGACGGCGTGCCTTCGGATGCCCCGTACGAAGTTTCCGGTGAAGGGATGGCCTAAATTAGTCGAGGCCTGTCTGGGACGATCGCAGTGATTTTGGAGTAGGTGTTCCGCGATTGCACTGTAAGAATGTGAGCGCGCCGGGAGCACGGTGCAATGTTGTAAGAAACTGCTGCCTGTTACCTACTCAATCTATAGCCTTAAGATCTGGTGCGGAAGGGGGGATTTGAACCCCCACGCCTTTCGGCGCCACCCCCTCAAGATGGTGTGTCTGCCAGTTCCACCACTTCCGCACTTTGTGAATTATCCGTAACTCGTCTGGTGAGGGCTCGCGTCCGGGTGCATGCGCCGGCGCGACATTTAATGTTATCGTGTCCGGCCACAGACTGCAACGCGAAGCGGTCCGTGCGCTCATCCTACCGTCCTACAAGGAAGTGGTGGAGATTCACGGTGTGTTGTCACAGGTATTTGGCGAGGCGCCGGTGCGAGCCTCAACGGGTGGTGGGAGCGTACTTCAGTCGGCGCCCCCGCAGGGCTACGTCCTCGACGATGAAGAGAACAACCTCGGCGCGCTGCGTCGGCGCCCCGATTTTCGATGAGCGTGGCTCTATCGAAGCCAGCCTTGGGTTGAGCGGCCCTGTGCAGTAGTCAGTCCGCAGACCATCCACGCATTCTCGAAGCGCTCAAAGATGCGGCCCGGCACATCTCCATCGGCATGGGATCCGGAGTTCCGCCGTGCCGGTGGCGCCTAGCCCATTCTGGGAAACTGGGCCGTCGACTCTATGCGGACTCTCTGTATTCTGTCGCCGTTACCACGCTCGCAGTAAATGGTCGGCGTGGCAATGCCACCAGTACAATCCCCTGCCTTCGGTCGTGCACCAGCGTCCACACCTCTGCGCACCGGTCACACAGCCAGTAGCGCTCCACGCGCCGGGGCTGCCGCATATGAGGAGCGGGAGGAGCCCTCAACTCTCCCGACCTGCCCACAAATTCCGTCTCCACCAGAAAGAGTTTGCCTTGGCGTAGTCGAAGAAACGGTCTTGAGCACGTCGAATTAGCACAGTGGCTGAGCATCACGCCCTCCGCCGACTGCTCTTCAGCTCAGATTTTCCGGGTTCGGAGTTGGTCTCTGAGACTTTCAACAGCAGCCAGATTCCGAAGCCCTTGCAGCTGAGATGCCAGACTGTGTTGAAAGCAGAATCAGGTAGACTGCCCGGATTCGACAGGCTGTTCGGCTCCGCGTCCGACCTCAGTGCCGACTCATCGGCACAGTGACGAGCCTTCGTCGCCGATTGAACCCACTGAACGTCAGTGCGCTATCGCCCCTATCACCGCCACGGCCACTCCCACCACGCTCAGCACAATCCCTACGTGCCAGAAGATTCGCCGCCCAGAGAGCAAAGTGATCGAGGTCACTACCAAGCCAATCTCCAGGAACACTTCTGCCAGGTCAAACAGATCGGCACGATTCCTCTCGGTCGCGACCTCCTGTTCCAGCTTGCGCGCCTCCGCTTGAATCTCTTCCTTATCGTGCTTGTAGCGTTCCGCTTCCTGTCCAGCCTTTTCGCGGAACTTGGCCATTGCCGCTGCGTCACTGCTGGCTACCACCGCACTTAGATCGCCGAATAGCTCGTCCTCGTGCTCGCGAATATTCTTGGCCTGGTAATACGCCCACTGATCGGATGACTTTGCCTGCAGCACCACTTCCTCAGTGTGCGCTCGATGCCCCAGCAAAGACACTACCGCCACGAACACCGCCAGAACTGCCATGGTCAGGGAGACCGCGGCTAGGGACCGATCCTCTCGAGCCTTTTCAGCCTGTTCTCTTAATTCCTGAAGTTCGTCCGCCATATTTGTCCGATCCTATTGTGCGATCTAGTCAGAGTGATGGTACAGACTCAGGTGCAGATATTACGCAATCGGGGAGATTTCGCCAAGCGCGGGATTTTACTGTTGGATCAAGAAGGAACAAAGCATTCGCCAGGTCTCTACACGATGTTCGCTGCCGTTCTAATGGACTCCCGTGCGCGAAGATAGTCCTAGCGCATAGTCTCTTCAATCTCCGAAATCCAGTTGGGACGCTTCAACACTTCCCGCGGCTTGGGGCCATCGGCTGCGCCTACGATGCCGTCCTGCTCCATCAGATCGATCAAGTGCGCGGCGCGCCCGTAGCCGATGCGCAGCCGCCGTTGCAGCAGGGAAGTCGACGCTTTCCCAAACTCCACCACCAGCTTCACCGCATCCTGATACAAAGGATCGTCCTCGTTGCCGCCCTCTGATCCCTCAACTCCATCGCCGCCGCTGCCCGGCTCGCGTTCGTCCTTCGGGGCTTCGAGGAATTGCTGCTGATACTCCGCCGAACCTTGCTGCTTCCAGAATTCAACCACCGCCGCAATCTCTTTCTCAGTGACGAGCGGGGCATGCAGCCGGTGCACTCGCGCCGATCCCGAGGGCAAATAGAGCATGTCACCTTTGCCGAGCAGTGCCTCCGCGCCGTTAGCGTCGAGAATAGTCCGCGAATCCACCTTGGTAGCGACGCGGAACGAAATTCGCGCCGGGAAGTTCGCCTTGATCAATCCCGTAATCACATCGACCGACGGACGCTGCGTCGCCAGCACCAGGTGAATGCCCACCGCCCGCGCCATCTGCGCCAGCCGCGTGATCGATTCCTCCACATTGCTGGAATCGAGCATCATCAGGTCGGCCAATTCATCGATGATGATCACGATGTAGGGAATCGGCTTGTCGTCGGAATCCTCTTCAAACAAGCTCGGAGTTCCCTGATCGAACAGCCGGTTGTACTGGTCGATATTCCGCACGCCCTTGTCAGCCAGCAACTTCAACCGCCGTTCCATCTCGCGCACGGCATTGCGCAGCGCGTTTGCTGCCAGCTTCGGCTCGGTGATGATCGGCGTATACAGATGCGGCACACCTTCGTAGTTCCCCAGTTCCAGCCGCTTCGGATCAACCAGAATCAGGCGCACCTGCTCCGGCGTCGCCTTGTACAGAATCGACATGATGAAGGCGTTGATCGCAACGCTCTTGCCAGACCCGGTCGACCCGGCAATCAGCAGGTGCGGCATTCCGTTCAGGTCGGCCGTGACGATGCGCCCATTGATGTCCTTGCCCAGAGCCATGGTCAGCTTCGACTTCGATCCCATGAACTCCTGCGACTCGATGTTCTCGCGCAGCCAGATGATCTCGCGCTCGCGGTTCGGCACCTGAATGCCCACCGTCGATTTCCCCGCCATCCGCTCGATCAGAATGCTCTCGGCCTTCAACGCTAAGCAAAGATCATCGGTGAGGTTGGTGATGCGGCTGTATTTGATTCCAGCATCTGGCTTGAACTCAAACGTCGTGACCACGGGACCGGGATTGATTTGCGTGATCTGCCCGTGGACATCGAACTCGGCATACTTTTCTGTGAGCACCTGGGCCAGCAGCTTCAGCTCTTCCGCATCCACCGCCTGCTGTTCATCAGGACGCTGCAGCAAGCTGCTCGGAGGCAGTTTGTAGCCTCCCGCGATGCGAGGCATCGTGGTCTTGGCCTTGTGATCGCTGTCGCCACGCTGCATCACTTCCGGGTCCCCTGTCATGCTGAGCGGAGAATGAGATCGCGAAGCGAACTCATTCGCAGTCGAAGCATCCCTGTCAGCGCCTCCGAGCCCGGCCAGCGATTCAGGAAGGATTCCACCGGTCGAAGCTGGTCCACCATCTGGCTCCAACATGCGTTCGATGCCGGTACGGCGAGGCTCGGCGGAAGTCCGCGAGGGTTCGACTGACTCGCCGGTTTGCCGCGACGGGATCAGCTGCGTCTTTACCAACGGCTTCGAAATCCGGCGCTTGTCGAGTTCCTTTTGTTGACGCCGCTTCGCCCGTTCCGCTCGCCAGTCCTGGTAGCGATTCCACAGCGCGGTAACAAACGCAAACCGCGTCGGCGCCCACACTTGAATCGACGAAAATGAGAACGCCGTCGAAAGATAAAGCGCAACCGCCAGCACGCTGCTGCAAACGATATAGGCGCCGGTCAAGTTCAAGTAGTGGATCAGGACATCGCCCACTACCCGCCCCAGAAGACCTTCGACTGGAATCACATGCAGCCAGCGCAAATGCCACGGCAGCAGCGCCAGCAGCGCCGGGACAAAGATTACCAGCCAGATTCCGCCCAGACTTTTCGCGATGGGTGATTGAATCTTGCGCGACGCAAACCAGCGGAGTCCAAGCATTGCCGGGAAAATCGGCAGCAGAAACGCTCCGATCCCGAAGAACTGCAGGGCCAGGTCGGAAATGAGCGCTCCCACCACACCAATCCAGTTGCGGGCAACGTGGGTTCCGGTCAGCACGGACGCACTATTGAGTGAAGGATCGAGCGGCGAATACGAAGCCAGCGCGAGGAAGAGGAGGAGCGCAGAGACGCACAGCAGAAAACCGATCAGCTCATTCAGCCGCCGGTTGCCAGTGGGCACAAATATGCTTGCCAGAAAACGCATGTAGGCCGTTTCTTCACCGGACGCGAAACCGCCGTCCCGTGGCGCAAATCGGCCAGAGCCTCATTATTATGCCAAGAAGCGCACACTCCGGCAATGCCGTAATCGGACGGGGGTATTGAGTTGGCTTCCCCGGTCTGTCATCGCAACCGGGTCAATGAGTGCTATCGCCTGTTTTCAGCAGCTAACGACGAAGTCTGAGAAAATCAGCATCTACGAAAAGCGCGGCTAATGTCGAGCCGAGGCCGAGGTTGTCTAGGCTCCGCGGAAAATGATTACACCAAAAATGTCAGACCATGTGTGCGCGATCATCCCCGGTCGCAGGTTTTTCCGCCATAAAGCGAGCAGTCCGAACAGAAGGCCAAACAGCGTAATTCTCGCAACCTGGCCCACTCCTTCATAAAGATGGCCAATGCCGAATACCATCGATTGGCAGAGGATCGCTAATCCAGCGCCACCGGTGATTATGTGAAATTGCTTCTGAAGATAGCCGCGAAATGCGACTTCCTCACAAAACCCCGCTGAGAGCGCAACCGGTATCCACACCAAGCTCTCGAGAATCCCTCGTGGGAGAAGTCCGTGCGCGGCGTTGGTTCCCCAGCCTAGGAGATGGGCATTCATAAGACCGAGCCAAACCGCCCAGAGACCTGCGCCTAGCGCGGCGTCTTTCATCACTTCTTTTGACGTAGCCCAACGGCCGCCCACGAGATCGCGCAAACGCACTCCGCGCTTATGCACACCCATACGGACGTAGAGCACCAGTAGCCATTCCATGACAACCACGGAAATATAGCCCGGCACAGCGCTGCGTCTCGGCATTGTTGCTTGCGGCTGCTGCTTTACACTGTGCTGAAAGAAACCACCCACGACTGAAAACCCCACAAAAATGCCAATGAACAAAATCGTGTGCCACAGTGGGGCGATGAGCGGGCGGCTCGATGAGCCAGAATCGAAGTTTCTGTCTGCGGCGGTCGTGCTTGCAGCGATGGTAGAAGGGGTCAAAGTCGTCACCTGGCTGCGACAATACATCGCGGCCCGCAGAAGAGAACGGTCAATTTTGTACAGGAGACTCGGATAGTTGTTGATAAATCCCTATATCACTCATTTAGGGGGATGGGCCAGGTTTCGCTGCAGCGGCAATTTCGTAACTAGGACAAATCGCCGCAACCAGGTCAATGAGTGCTATCGCCTTGGTTACAACAGTTACCAAGGAAGATCGCAGAAGAGGAATAGATTTGTGCAGTGGTGTCTATTATTTAGAGGACGCTGCAAGATCGAGCGGCACAAATGGACTTCAAGTCGCGTTTCCCTCTTTTTCATTGGGCGATCCGAGCACTGACCGGCCGTTGGGTACGCCGCGTCTGTGCCACCGTCTTTTTTCTTCTATTGCTCGCTACGACTGCTGTCCGGTTCCGTTCGTATGCGATGACGCGGAAGATCCAGTCCGTGTTACACGGATTGGCCGCGGTACGTTTAGAGCAAACCAGCGAAGAACAGCTCACACAGACGGTCCCCTTCTTGATTGAAAAAGACTGGGAGGTAAGCGGCACTACTCATCGTGGCTTTTACGCTCATATTTCCAACGAATCTGATCGGTTGCCGCGGACCATTGCCCTGGCACTGAATGAGATACGCTCGGAAGCCCTCACGCTTTGTGTGCAGCACCTCGCGGACTGGCTGGGCTACAGATTTATCAGCTTCGACGCGGGCGCACTGGTGGAAGACGGAAGAGTGGTGCACCTTGACTACGGCCTGGCAAATGGGTGGGTGCGTCCCGAATACCCGGGCTACGCCGGCTATATCGTTTCGGCAAGAAGCGTCCATGGATTTTGGATAGATCGCCGGATTCCATTCCCGGTGTCCAGCGAAGATGATGAAAGCCCGCAATACCGGCCGAGCGGTGGCGCGAACGGCCTTTTTGTCACGTTTACCGATGATGCGCCGTCCAGGCTTACCGGACGGGTGTTTGAGTTAAATCTCAGTTGCTTCTGGAATCTGAGCGGGTGCGACGATGCCCGAAAAATAGCTCCCACGCTGTGGCAAGACATCCAATCCATCCGACACGATACTTACCAGCAATTAATTTCCGGGAAATGCCCCGACTCGATAATCGAGGGAAGAATGCGATACCTCCCAGACATAAGCGTGCTGCTGCTCGAAGTAACGGGCTCCAGAAGGGTCGAGGTCAACGAAGAGGGAGATAGGGCGGACGACTGGTTTACAGATTACAAGCTGAAGGAAGCCATTCGGGGACCGAGTTTTGGGTCGTGGCAAAACGTCCGTTTTCGGCCAACGATTCCTTCGACAGAGGATGCGACGAGCGCGATGGCAAACCAAATCTGGCCGGAGACAAAGATCGGCACTCAAGTACTATTTTTCGGGTATCCCAGGTTCCATTCTTGCCGGTTTATTCGCGCCACACCGTCCGCTCTAGATATTGTTCGCAAGACGCCGGTACCCCTGAAGAGACGCGAAGACCAGATTCCCTTTGGTTTGCAGTGACGCGTCGCAGTCCCTACCGGCGATAAATCGCGATACCACTAGGGGGGCTGGCCCACGTTTTGTTGGAGCCATTCACGACTGCGGACGCCCCAGCCTTCGCGGTTTTAGAAGGCTGTGCAGCGATTGGCCCCTGGGGAAAGAGATTTTGCCGTGAGTACCCCGAGCGGCATCCAGAATATTCACAGCCCATCGCTGTGACATCTAACCTTGCGCCGTGCCGAAACTCACTCCATAATTGCCCAAGCAAAGGCAATAAATTCAGAGGCCGTGACGGACCAAAAATCGTCCCGGTAACTCCTTTGCTTTCTAGATTATGACCTCTAAGTCCTTTGTCATGCGGATTTTGCGGACAAATTCGTGCTAACTCGATGATTCCACTAGAGCCCGGGGGGAGGGGGGTACCCTGTAGTAAGAAGGTAAACAGTTATCAAACCATAAACTGATCTTCCGCGGGCAGAACTGACGGCACGCGTCAAAGCTTGGCAGCTATCGCATCGCTCCCGATTCTCGACCACTCCTCAAAGGGCGCGGCGGACGGCCGCAATCGTCCCGGGTTCATGATGTTGTCGGGGTCGAGTCCCCCCTTAATCGCGCCGACTGCCATCACGCCCACAGGCGAGATGTCTTCGGTCAGCCACGGCAGGTGTTCCGTGCCGACTGCATGATGGTGGGAGAGCGTGGCGCCGTGGTCGATGAACGACTGCTGCACAGCTCGTTTGGCGTGCAGATACTGCTGCATTTCGCGCCCGTCTTGCTGCCTGCAGGCAAAGGTTAAATAGAGGCTCGCCCCGGACTGGTAAGTATGGCTGATATGACATCCGACCCAGGGCCTTACTCCACTCTCCTGGATCGCCGCCCGCAGCCCCGCAGTTGTCGCCTGATACAGAGGAACGATATTGCTCCAAACAGTTGAAGTCTCGCTCACATCGGAAGTAATACCGCGATCCAGCAGAAAGTCGCGGATGTGCGGAAAATCGTACTTCGTCGATTCGAAAGACTTGCCCGAGCCGGAACCGAGGTCCACCGCACCGAAGCGCCGGTAGATAGCATTCACTTGATTGTGCTGTCGCGCGGCTCCGGCTTTGCTGCCCTCGAAGGTTGTGAGCATGAGACAAGCACGAGCATCGAACCCTTTTGCCCTGAGGTAACTTTTCATGATTTTGGTCGCAGCTTGCGAGAGCCGCGACGAAGGCGGCTTGAAGGCCAGCGACAGCGCTGTCTTGTCCGGGTCGCTGAGGCGCAACATCGAAGGCACGCACTCTTTTCGCACACATTCGTGCATAGCTTCGATGCCAGCCTCGAATTCAGGAAACAAATAGCCGTGAGTGCGACGCGACTCGGGACGGGGATGAACTCGCATGGTGGCCTCCGTAATCACTCCCAGCGTTCCCTCGCTGCCGATGCACAGATGATTGACATCGATGCCGTTTGAGGACTTGGGCACAGTACGCGTAGCAAGCACACCGACTGGAGTGACCATGCGCAGCGCAATCACCATATCCTCGATCTTGCCGTATTTGTCGCTCTGCATTCCCGCCGAGCGTGTGGCGATCCAGCCGCCGAGCGTGGAATGCAGGAAGGAATCGGGAAAGTGGCCGAGCGTCAGGCCATTGGCGTTCAACTGCTCCTCGAGATCAGGGCCAAAGGCGCCGGCTTCGATGCGCGCGGTAAAGGATTCTGTATCCACTTCGAGCACGCGTCGCATGCGTCTCATATCAAGCGACACCACCATGCGCCGGCTCTCGCTTCGCTCCAAACAGCCGGCGATATTCGAGCCGCCGCCAAATGGAATAATCACAACATCGTGTCGCGCTGCAGCTCGCAACGTCCTCAGCACATCGGGCTCGTTCTCCGGATAAAGCACCAGGTCAGGAGCACCGTCAGCCAATCCCCGCCGCATGCGGAACAAGTCGCGAAAGCCCTTGCCATAGGCGTGGATCACGCGCTCGCGGCGGCTGTCACAGATCTGATCGGCGCGCACGGAGACACGAAGTTCAGCCACGAACTTCTCATGTCGAATCGCCTCGGGCAAATGAACCGCATCAAGAGGCACAGGCGGCGCTGCTGCCTCATCTACCTCGACCCCGAGCTGCGCCTTTGCATACGGCCACGCACCAGGATGAGCACTAGAGTTGAAGGCAATATCTTCATCTCCCCATCCCCACCATTTCATGTGCTTGGCCGTATACATAATTTTCTCTTATCAACGATTGAGCCCGGTACTCTTTATCATCTTCTCGCCGCGCTGCACCGCGGCGGAAACGGAAATTGCCGCGCGCTGTTCCTCTTCCGCCAGCCCTGCCAAACCTCCCGCGGCAGGCTTCCGGCTCAGTCCGCGAATTCGTTGTTCGAGCAATTCGACCGCGGCCTTCCGAACCTCTCGCCTGAGCATTGGATCGGACGAATTGGATGCGAACCTGATCGGCTCTCCGAAGCGTACTGTCACCGTTCCCAGCCGCGGAACGTTTTGCCCTTTCGCCAAAATCTTGTGGGCGCCCTCGATGTATGCGGGCACCACCGGTACCCTAAGCGACACCGCAAACAGTCCCGCGCCCTTCTTGAATGATTGCATTTCGCCGCTGCTTGAGCGTGTGCCCTCAGGATAGAGGATTAAATTGCCGTGGGTTCGCTGCAAAAAATCATCACACATTGCCAGACTCTGCTGCAGTGATTTGGCCTGGGCTTGACGATCGATCGGGATGACATTCATGAATCGAGAGACTACGAACCTCACCCTCTTGGAGTCAAAGAAATAATCACTCGCACCCAGCAGTGCGAAAGTCGAAAAAGGCCGTCCTGAAGCAGTCATCAGAACTGCGCTGTCGATATGGCTGGTGTGATTGCTGCAGATGATGAATGGAGAAGCCGGAAGGTGCTCGCGCCCTTCGACTGTCAGCGGGCAGTAACAGAAGAAAAACCCGCGGCAGAAAGCTTGAAACATGGCGCTACCAGTGGCCGGCGCCAAGAACATGCCTTCCGCTTTGCCCGAGCCAGTCATGGGAGTGAAGGTGTTGCCTTAGCTCTTTTCCCGATTCCCCGATTCCCCGATAAAGACCAGCGCGTCTGCGCGACGTGCCTACTGAAGATGCCAAGCATACGCCAGGGCGATCACGACGACGCCAACCACGATCCGATAGACGATAAACACCCGCAGAGTGTTGGACTGCAGGTAGCGAATGAGCCAGGCGATGGTGGCGTAGCCCACGATCGCGGAAACAACAATACCAACGATAAAAGGTGCCTGCATCCCATCAGGCAGGCCCTCCTTGTGAACCTCGTACGCCTTCAGCAACGCGGCGCCGGCGATGAGCGGAGTGGAGAGCAGAAAGCTGAAGCGAACCGCGGCTTCGCGGGTCATGTTGCGAAATAATCCCGCAGTGATGGTTGAACCGGATCGCGAAACGCCCGGGAGCAAGGCAAAGGACTGCGCCACGCCGACGACCAGCGAGTCTGCGAAAGAGATGCGCGTCAGAGGTTTCTCCCGTTTGCCGACTTTCTCTGCCAGCCACATGAGAAGCGCAACGATGATCAATGCGGCCGCAATCAGGACAATGTGTTCGCGGAAGTAATCTTCCGCGGAATGCTCGAGCAGCTTGCCCGCAATGGCTCCCGGAATCGTCGCCACAGCCAGAAACCATAGAAGCATGCGTTCATCCTTACGCTCCTGCAGAGTCAGGTTTTCGTCTGCCCCGCCAGCTTCGGAGAAGCGGACGATCTTACCTCCCAGCGCCGCGCGGATAATCTGAAACCACGTGCGGCGGAAGTAGAAGAGGACGGAGAGCAGGGTGCCGAAGTGCAACGCCACGTCGAAGGTGAGTTCATGAGCCGGCGAA
>Ga0210385_10001178_pt1 | contig 16566 bp, 14 predicted proteins | sample IncBWH26OmetaG_FD_160107 | JGI IMG/M metagenome (GOLD analysis project Ga0210385, IMG submission 160107) | Forest soil microbial communities from Barre Woods Harvard Forest LTER site, Petersham, Massachusetts, United States - Inc-BW-H-26-O ...
CGCCGGGGCGCCCGGCGGACCAGCCGGATCACCCGGTGGCCGCCGGTGGTGAGCAGCGCCGCCAGGTCCGACCCGACCAGCCCGCCGGCGCCGGTGAGCGCGACCGTCAGCGGCGCCGGGCACACCTCCCGCGCCCGCGCATGGGCGGCCAGGTCCCCCGCGAGCTGCCGGTGGCGGTAGGAGAACATCGGCCGCAGCACCCGGGCCGGGACCGGGGTGGAGACGACGTCGATCACGGCCGTTCCCCCATCCCTGGCGGGGGCGAAATGGTGCGTGTGGCGCCAGCGAAGCGCGTAGCCGAGCGGCGGCTGCAGCACGTCGGCGAACTGGCGCGGCGGATCGAAGCTGGCCGGGTCGTGCCCGGCTATCCAGCGCAGGCCAGCGGGCAACGCGAGGACCGCCTGCCCGTCGCGGACCGAAGGTGCCTCCCGCGCCACGCGCACCGGCTGCCACGGAGGCACCAGGCGCGTGATGGCCCCCGGCCGGGAGTGCCAGGCGAACACCTCCTCGGGCTTTGCGCGCACCACACTCGAGTACGTCAGTCCCACGTCAGTGCCACCCCCTTCGGCCCGCTTATTAATTAATACTAAACTACACTAAGACTTGGAGCTTGGAGCACCCCCATGCAGCTACGCGAGGCCGCCGAGACCCTCGGCGTGCACTACCAGACCGCCTACGGCTGGGTACGGCAGGGCACGCTGCCCGCGCGGAAGCTGCCGCGCGGCTATGAGGTGAGCGAGCGTGACGTGCGCGAACTGCTGGCCAGGCGGGCGGCCGGCGCCGAGCCGCCGCGGGAGGTCCAGGTCAGGGACTGGGCCGCGCAGGCCGACCGGCTGTACGTGGCGCTGGCGGCCGGGGACGAGGCCCAGGCGCGGCACGATTTCGAGCGCCTCGCGGCGGGAGTGCCGCTAGCTGGGCTGTGCGACCAGGTGATCGCCCCGGCGCTGCGGCGGATCGGCGCGGAATGGGCCACCGGGGAGCTGTCCGTGGCCGCCGAGCACCGCGCGAGCGCGATCTGCGAGCGACTGATCGCGGCCCGCGTTCACCAGCCGCAGGGCCGCCCGCGGGGCGTCGCCGTGACCACGACGCCCCCCGGCGAGCGGCACGCGCTGCCCGCCATGATGGCGGCCGCCTGCCTGCGGGAGGATCACTGGCACGTTCACCACCTGGCCGCTGATCTCCCGGTTCCCGAGCTCATCGGCCTGGCCGGCGACACCGGGGCCAGCCTGGTCGTGCTTTCAACGGCCACCACCGGCGCGGCCCGGTTCGCGACCGGGGAAGCCCGCGAGATCCGCGCGCGGCTGCCGCACGTACCGGTCCTGACCGGGCGTCCCGGCGATACCCTCAGCCAGCTGCGTGAGCTGGCGAGGGCAGCCCAGGTCCCCGGCGCTCAGTAAGGGCGGGGAACGCTCAGCCCGCTGCTACTGCGGCCAGGCGGAGTTCTCGATGACGTCCACGAAGTTGCCGCGCCGGTAGCCGGGGACGAAGCGCTCGAGCACGTCCGCCTTGACGTTGCCGAAGGTCGTGTCCGGCCTGGGCGCGATGCCGTCGGTGAAGGCCGCCAGGACGCGGCGCTTGAAGTCGGGCCGCGGGTGCATGGCGGTGATCTCCGCCCGGTCGGCGTCGCTGACGTCGTCGTAGCCGATGCCGAGCACGTCGTACTCGACCCCGGCGGTGACCAGCGCCACCTCGGGCTCCATGAACTCGGGTATGCCCGGCGTGGTGTGCAGCGCGATGGCCGTCCAGACGCGGCGGACGCTGTCCTCGGGGACGCCGTGGCCGTGCAGGAACCGGCGCGCCTCGTCGGCGCTGTCCACCTCGAACCGGCGGCCGCTCGAGCGGAACTCCTGGTTCAGGCCGAGGTCGTGGAACATCGCGCCGATGTAGAGCAGCTCGGGGTCGAAGCTAAGCCCGCGGTTGCGCCCCTGCAGGCTGCCGAAGAAGTACACCCGGCGGGAGTGGTCGTAAACGAGGGCGCTGGCGGACGACCTGACCAGCTCGGTTGCCTCGCGCGCTAGCTTGGTGTCGGGGACGGCCACACCGGCCGGGGCCGGTTCGATTGCTTGCATGGGATGCCTCCTCGGTGTCGGCTTGCTGTGGTTACAGCCTCGCCCCGGCGGGTCGTCAGGCGCCCCGCGATGCTGGCCACGAATCCCACAGTTACGGACCGCCAGGGAGGCGCCGATGGAGCCCGAGCACCGGGTCGGCATCCTGGTCTTCGACGGCGTGAAGCTGCTCGACGTGGCCGGCCCGAGCGAGGTCTTCGCCGAGGCCAACCGCTTCGGTGCCCGCTACCGGCTCGTGCTCTGCTCGCCGGACGGGCGCGAGGTGGCGTCTTCGACCGGGATGCGGATCAGCGTGGACGCGGCCGCCGCCGACGCGGGCCCGCTGCACCTGGCGCTGGTCGCCGGGGGAGACGTCTTCCCCGCCCACCCGGTGACGGCCGAGCTCGCCGCCGCCGGCCGGGCCCTCGCCGGGTTCGCCCAGCGGACCGCGTCGATCTGCACCGGTGCCTTCGTGCTGGCCGCGGCGGGCCTGCTCGACGGCCGCCGGGCGACCACGCACTGGCGGCACACCGACATCCTCGCCCGCGCCCACCCGGCGATCTCGGTAGTGCCGGACGCCATCTACATCGAGGACGGCCCGGTGCTCTCCTCGGCCGGCGTCACGGCCGGCATCGATCTCGCCCTCGCCCTGGTCGAACGCGACTACGGCGCCGAGCTCGCCCGGGACGTGGCCCGCTCCCTCGTGGTCTTCCTGCAACGGCCCGGCGGCCAGTCGCAGTTCTCGCCGTCACTGCGGGCGGCGCGGCCCCGCACCTCGCCGCTGCGGCGGCTGTGCGACGCCGTCGCCGCCGATCCGGCCGGCGACTACTCGCTCCCGTCCCTGGCCGCGCTGGCCAACGTCAGCCCGCGCCATCTGACCAGGCTCTTCCACGACGAGCTGAAGACCACGCCCGCCCGCTACGTCGAGCTGATCAGGTTCGACACGGCCAGGGACCTGCTCGACGCCGGGCACTCGGTCACCGAGGCGGCGGCGCGCAGCGGATTCGGCAGCCCGGAGACCCTCCGCCGCGCGTTCATCCAGCACGCCGGCGTCTCGCCCCGGTCGTATCAGCAGCGGTTCCGCAGCGCGGTGCGAGACGCCCGGTGACCGCCGGCCGGCGGCGGGACCGGAACTTCTCACTCATAACGGGGTCGTGGTCCCCGTTGCCACCGAGGCGACCGCGGACGGGCCGTGGTCGCCCTCGGCCGTGGGTCCGTGGCCGTCCCGCCAGCCGAAGTACAGCACCAGGCCGAGCGCGAGCACCACGGACACCACCAGCGGCTGGCCGACCAGGAGCCCGAGCCAGCTGGGGAGCGCGCTGGTCGTCGCCGCGGGGGTGAACAGCAGCCCCAGGCCCGCGATGACCGGCAGCCCGGCGGCGATCATGGCGTCCTGCGACCAGCGGACTCGTCCCAGGACCTCAAGGCCGCCGGCGAAGATCAGGCCGAACAGCACCGTGGTGGCGCCGGAGAGCACCGGTTCCGGTATCGCCACCAGCAGCGCGTCGAAGTACCCGAAGCCGCCGAGGATGACCAGGATCAGCCCGGTGGTGAAGGTAACCCAGCGCGAGGCGACCCGGGTCACCTTCAAGATCCCGACGTTGGCGGGGTAGGCCATGGCGGGCAGGCCGCCGAACAGCGCGCCCAGCGTCGATCCGAGCAGCTCGCCGAACACGCCCTGCGCCACGCGGTGCGGCGACAGCTGCTCGCCGGTCCAGTCGGCGATCAGGCCGTAGGTGGCGATGGTCTCCGAGATCGCCGGGAACCAGGCCACGAAGAAGGTGACCACCGCGACGCCGTTGACGCCGAAGCCGAATGGCATCCACCGGAATCCCTCGAACGCGCTCGCGTGGGTCACGCTGCCCCACTGGGTGGGGGCCAGCAGCGTGTAGAGCACCGCGCCGGCGATGACGCCCCAGAGCACCGCGCCGCGCCGGATGATCTTGTTCCGGCTGCGGATCCCGGCCACGACGAGGGCCAGCGCGACGACCGCGCAGAGCAGGTTGACCCACGGGAAGGCGCCCGACGACCCCGGGGTCCCGAAGTAGGACGGCAGCACGATGGTGGCGAGCTGGGTGGAGATGATCAGCAGGATCACGCCGGACACGACCGGGTGGCTGATCCGCTGGGCCAGCCCGGCCACGACCGGCCAGCGCCTCAGCGGAACCGAGAGCGCCGTCCAGATGAGTGACGCGACGATCAGCGAGCCGAAGGCCGTCCCCAGCCCGAGCTGGTGCCCCACCACAAGCAGCGCGGCGAAGATCCCGGCGAACGGCGCCTGCACCACCGGCAGCCGGAGCAGCCCCACCGCCTGCAGGATCACCACGACGCCGGAGGTCACGAAGGTGATCCCGTACAGGTAGGCGGTCTGCTGGGGCGGCAGCCCGAACGACTTGCCGGCCAGGGCCGGGAAGAGCAGCAGGCCCGCCAGGCCGAGGATGTGCTGGAACCCCAGGCCGACCGTGGTCAGCAGATCCGGCCGCTCGTTGATCCCGACCTCGATCCCGGCGTCGCCCGGGGCGCGGCCGGGGCCCGTCAATTCAGGCATGAGCGCTCCTGCTCGCCACCGCGGGCTCCTCGGCCGGCTCCGGCGACGACTCGGCCATCCGGGGCCGGATGACGTGGTTGACGAGCAGGTGCAGCAGCACCAGCAGGACCGGGCCGTCGAGCAGCGGCTGGGCCAGGATCTGCCGGACGATCAGCGGGAACTGCGCGAGGGTGGCGTCGGTGACGAACAGGCCGCCGATCGAGATCATGAACGCCGGGCCGAGCACCAGGAAATTGAGCTGGTCCCAGGCGACACGGCTCAGTGACTCGATGGCGCTCATCGCGAGCACGCCGAAGAGGATGATCGAGGAGGCCGCGATGACATTGCTCGGGATGCTGACGAATATGGCGTCGAATTTCAGGATGGAACCGCCGACGATCATCACGATCCCGGTCGTGACGGTGACCCAGCGGCTGCCGACCCGGCTGGCCCGCACGATCGCGAGGTTGCTCGGGTAGGTGGTCGAAGAGAACGAGCCGAACACCGCGGCGACCGCGGCGGTGACCGACTGCCCGAGAATGCCCCAGGCCATCCGCCGTCCGCCCAGCTCGGTCCCGCTCCACTCGCCGGTCACGTTGTACAGCGCCAGCGAGTTGGACACGCTGGTCATGAGCAGCAGGAAGAACAGGACGACGAGGATCGGGTCGACAGAGAAGCCGAACGGGAACAGGTGGAAGTCGAACAGCCACGGCGACGTGCCGACCCGCGCGAAGCTCACGTGGCCGATGAACGCGTACGCGATCACGCCCGCCGCGATCCCGCACAGCATCGCCACCGACCGGACCGGGCCGCGCACCATGGCCAGGATGGCGAACGTGACCAGGAGGGCGACGCCGCCGCCGATCCAGGACGCCTTCCCGAAGCCGGCCGTGCCCGGCGAGCCGAGCCAGTTGACCACGGTCACGTCGGTGAGGCTGGTCATGAGGATGAGGATCACGCCGCCGTACAGGATCGGCGCGCGGAACATCCGGCCGAGGTAGCCCGCCACCGAGAACCCGGGGAGCGGGATCGACAGCACGATCCAGATCAGGCTCGCGACGAACATCGACCCGAAGGCCCCGCCCAGGCCGGCTAGCTTGGCCCCGCTCACCAGGCCGCTGAGCATCGGCGCCCAGGGGCCGAGTACGACCGGCAGCCGCAGGCCGAAGGCGGAGTTGATCACCGTGCCGATGCCGGTGACGATGAACGTGGCGCCGTACAGTTCGGCCACCGTCAGCGGCGCCAGGTGCAGGGACGTGCCCAGCACGGCGGGGAACAGGAACATGCCGGTCACCGCGAAGATGTTCTGCACGGTCATCACGGACAGCTGGACCAGGGGGACCCGGCCGTCGAACCCGACCTTAAGCGCCGGAGTAGCCGAATTAGCGGGAGTAGCGGTGGTGGGGGGTGCCATGAAGCCGCCTTCCTCTCCGGTTATTCCGTGATGAATGGCCAGCGATCGGCCACCCGCCGCAGGACCTCTTCACTCGACTCGGCCACGACCGGGAAGTCGGCCAGGCGCTCGAACGGGCGGCACGCGTCGATCAGCAGCCTGCTGTTGTAGGCCGGGTCACCGGGCTTGCCCAGCGGGTCGACCCGGCTGCCCCAGGAGTAGCGCATGATGTCCACGTCCCGCTGCGGGTCGCACCTGGTGGACACGGCCCACATGACCTCGCCCAGGTCACGGGGGTTGATGTCGGCGTCCACCGTGACGACCAGGCGGTTCATGTAGGCGGTGACCGGGTGCTGCGCGGCCAGGTAGCCCGCCTGCCGGCTGTGCCCCGCGTAGCGCTGCTCGATCGCGACGGCGATGATCGACCGCCCGCCGCCGACCTCGTGCAGCCACACCCCGGCGACGCCCGGCAGGCCGGCCGCGATCAGGGCGTCGGTCGCCATCGCCGACTTCATGACCGACCGCATGTACGAGTAGTCGTGCGGCGGCTTGCCGGGAGGGGCCCCGAGGTTGATCGGGTCGTCCCGGTGGAAGTAGCCGGTCACGTCGGCGGTCAGCACCTGGGTCTTGCCGCCGGAGTAGTAGCCGGTCCACTCGCCGAAGGGGCCTTCCGGCCGCCTTCGGTCCGGGTACAGCCAGCCCTCGAAGGCTACTTCGCTCTCCGCGGGGACGGGCAGGCCGGTATCGGGCAGCCGGACGACCGGCACGTGCGCGCCCAGGATCGCCCCCGCGTAGTCGAACTCGGAGATGCCGAGGGGCACCTCCGTGCCGGCGACCATGAGAAACACCGGGTGGTGGCCGAGGGAGGCCGCCACCGGGGCCCTGCCCTCCTTCTCGAACCACTGGCGGATGTGCTGGGCGCCGTGCTTGCCCGACTCGATGTTGATGCTCACCGCGGCGCCGTCGTCTTGCACCTGAATCCGGTAGGCGCCCACGTTCGGCGTGCCGGTCTCGGGGTCCACCGTCACCACGGCGCAGCCGGTTCCCACGTAGGGGCCGCCGTCCAGCTCGTGCCAGACCGGGCTGGGGAAGTTCAGGAAGTTGATGTCGTCCTTGGCGAGGGAGTTCTGCAGCACCGGCCCGTCGCTGACCTCGGTGGCGGCCCACCGGGATGCCTGCTCCCGCCACGCGCTTGGCTTGCCCCGCAGCGCCTGGACCAGCTCGGCATCAGACAGGCCGGTGCCGAGCCCGAGCGACATGCTCATCAGGGACGGGTTCGCCAGGCTGGACGTCAGCACCCGGCGGCCGCGCTGGTAACCGGGAATGTCGTCGAACAGCAGTGCCCGGGGATGCTTCCGCCGGTAGTTCAGCTGGCTGACGGCACCAATCTCAAGTGCCGCGCTCGCCCCGGACACGTGCTCCAATTCGCCGGCTTGCTCGGTTGCCGCGAGCCAGGAACGAAGGTCAAAGACCGACAAGAACAGTCACCCTTCTGGCGGTTGCGAATGGGAGGCGACCGCCAGGCCCTGGCCATTGGTGGTCATCGTTGCCCTCCCGGATGGATCTTGGCAAGCGTAAAAACGCCCTGGTCAGACGACAAGCAACATTTTCTTGGCTCCGCCAGTAGCCCCGCTTATAGCCGGGCCTCAACGGGCCGCCCGGTGGCGTGCGCCGACCCAGCGGCGTCTCCCCGCCGTACGTCCACGGCGGCCCGGGCGGGGCCGGCCGATTCCGGCCGGCCGTCGGCCCGTGCCCCGGCAGCCGTCAGGCCCGGCCGGTCCTGACGACGGGACCGGCCGGGCCTGCTGATTGAAATGGCCGGCCACGCGTGCTCACGACTCGTGGCCGGCCATTGCGCCGATTACGTGAAGCCGACGTTCAGGATGAAGTGCCCGAGGCGCAGGTTCATTACCGCGCCGCCGGCCCAGTTGACAATAAACGCCAGGAGGATGATGGCCAGGATAACGACCACCAGCCAGAAGAAGAACACGACAATACCGGGGAGGGCGAATCCGGCTACTTCTCTCGTTCTAGCCACGGGCCCCAGCTACCCGCCATTGCGCGGCTTATTCCGCGATGGCCGGCAGCTCAGGGGAAGGCCATTCGCCCGAACGGAAGCCTGGTTCGGCGTTGAGCGCCCGCCGAGCCGCCTCGCCCGGCCGGCCGGCGGGGGTTAGGGTGGGCGTGTGCGGGTGGCGACCTGGAACGTGAATTCGGTGCGGCAGCGGATGCCGCGGCTCCTGGCGTGGCTGGACCAGCGGGCGCCCGATGTCGTCTGCCTGCAGGAGACGAAGCTCGCCGACGACCCCTTCCGGTCGCTGCTCGGGGACGAGCTCGCCCGGCGGGGCTATGAGTTCGCCCTGCACGGCGAGGCCCGGTGGAACGGCGTGGCGATCCTGTCGCGAGTCGGGCTGGAGAACGTCGTGCCCGGTATCGCCGACGAGCCCGGCTTCCCCGAGCCCGAGGCGCGGGTAGTGGCCGCGAGCTGCGGCGGGGCCCGGGTGTATTCGGTGTACGTGCCGAACGGGCGCAAGCCCGACTCCGAGCACTACCACTACAAGCTGGCCTGGCTGGCGGCGCTGCGGAACGCGGTCGGCGCGGAGCACCCCGGGGCGGCGGCGGTGCTGGTGTGCGGGGACATGAACATCGCGCCGGCCGACGCGGACGTGTTCGACCCGGCCGCCTTCGTCGGCCAGACGCACGTCACGGCGCCGGAGCGGGCGGCCCTGGCCAGCCTGGAGGCGGTCGGCCTGCACGACGTGGTCCGGGACCGGTGGCCGGGCCGGCGCATCTTTAGCTACTGGGACTACCGGGCCGGGATGTTTCACCAGGATCTCGGGATGCGGATCGACCTGGTCCTCGCCAGCCAGCCCGCGGCGGACCGGGTACGGGCGGCGTGGGTCGACCGGGAGGCGCGCAAGGGCACCGGGCCGAGCGACCACGCGCCGGTGATCGTCGACCTGGACGAGGCCCCGGACGGCGACCTCGGGCCCGTCGTGCCGCCCCCCTCCGCGCGTCCCGCCCGGCGCGGCCCGGCCAAGCTCCCGCAGGCCCCCGGCGCCGAGTGAGATAAGGCCCCGCGACGAAGGGCCTGGGAACCCCTCCCGCGGGGTTCCCAGGCCCTCCGTTAACGAGCCGCGCCTGCTAGATGATGAAGGCGAGACCCCACAGGACATGCTGAACTAGGAGGAGAAGCATCGTTTTCCCCGTTCTCTCCGTGTGCTGCGGCCCTTGTTCCTGCCCGAGCGTATTGCGCGGACAGTCGCCAGCTGGCCGCTTAATTTGCTGGCGTCAACCCGCAGAAAACATCACCTGATGTGCGGGTCATTGTCCAAGTATTTGCCCTCGTTGGCCCGGCCTTGGTTGCCGCTACTGCTTCTACCCGCGGGATGAGCTGGGAAAACCGTGAACTTCAAGGCTCACCCATTCCGCGGTCGCAAACCATCCCGTATCGGTACGATAACGGGAATGCCGTAAATTTTCACGGCAGGAAGTTAGTCTTGCTCACCCATCGAAATGGGTGGAGGGCTTGGGGCCGTTCGGGTCCTCAAGCCCTCCCGGTGTGTATTGGCGCTGCGCCTATTAGATGATGAAGGCGAGGCCGAACAGCACGTGCTGGACCAGGTAAAGAAGCATTGCCTTCCCCGTTCTCTCGGAGTGATACGGCCGTTCAGGTTGCCCGCGCAAATTATGCGGACAATCGCCAGCTGGCCGCTTTATTTGCTGGCGTTCGACCCATGGAGAACATTACACGGATGCCCCGCCTTATGCCAAAGAAATTGCCTTCATGAACACCGGTCGCGTTTCGCCACTATCGCTCACTTATGGGCGATGAGCTGCGGAAACTCTGCCCCCGTATGTGCGCATTTCATGGTCGTGAACCACGTCACATCGCCGGCTTGGCGGGGATTGTCTGATATTTCGCACCAGGAAATTACTCTTGCTAAATATGCCGGACATTGATCGTGCTGATAGCTTTTTGTCCGACTTGCCGCGCGATTGCCGCAATGGACCGGTCGTGGGGGGCATTGTGGTGAAACACGCCACCGTTCGGGATGATGACCTGACGTGACCCGCGCCGTCGCGGCGGCCCGCGCCGTCTGGTCCGCCACTAACCGGGTCGCGGCACCGTGGCGGCAGGGCTGGCCGAGCCAGGTCTCCAGCGCCTGGTGCAACCCTTCGGTGCCGGCCCAGGCGATGTAGCCGTCCGGCCTGGCCAGCAGGGGCCCGGCGAGGGCCTGGCCGCCCGCGCCGACGGGCCGGGCGGTGACGATGTCGACCCGGCCGGCCCAGCCGTCGGCGGTCTCGCGCGCGGACGCGTCGTCGGTGAGGTCGAGCAGCACCGGGCGGCCGGCCGCGAACAGGTCGCGCACGCGTACCGCGTCCCCCGTCTCCGGCCGGACGGTGAGGTCGGGCACGAAGCGGCCGACCAGCGGATGATCCCCGCCGGGCAGGTCGTAGCGGACGTCCACGGCGGAGATCATCTGGGCCAGGTAGGCGTTGACCTGCTCCAGCTCCATCAGCTCGGCGAACAGCTCGTACAGGGGAGTTGCGCTCGGGCCCGGGTTCATGAGCGCGACCTGGGCCCGCGTGTTGTGCAGGACGCGCGCCGCGACCGGGCGGCGTTCCGCGGCGTAGGTGTCGAGGAGCCCGCCCGGGGCCCAGCCCGCCACCGTGGCCGCCAGCTTCCAGCCCAGGTTCGCCGCGTCCTGCAGGCCGAGGTTGAGTCCCTGGCCGCCGAAGGGCGAGGGTGCGTGGGCGGCGGCGCCGGCCAGCAGGACGCGGCCGCGACGGTAGTCGTCGGCCAGCCGGGTGTTGTCGGTAAACCGGGTCATCCAGCCGGGCCCGGCCGGAACCTCGATCGGCCGCCCGGTGATCCGGGTGAGGGACGCCGACAGCTCCGCGCGGGTGACCGGGTCATCGCGGTCCGCGGGCGGCCCGTCGAACTCGACCGCCAGCACCCGGCCGGGCAGCACCTGGAGGATGCCGCCCGCGCAGCGGTGCCAGCCGATCCCCGGGTCGGCCATGACGTCGGGCACCGCGACCTCGGCCAGCCGGCCGGTGATGGTCGGGTCGCTGCCCGGGAAGCCGAACCCGCCGAGCTTGCGCACCGTGCTGCGCCCGCCGTCACACCCCACCAGGTACGCGGACCGGACGCGCCGGCCGTGGCCGGCGCGGGCGGTGACGCCGGCCCCGTCCTGGGCCAGGCCGGTGACGGCGACGCCCCGGCGGATCTCGGCCCCCAGCTCGGTGGCGCGCGCGGCCAGCGCCGCCTCGATGCCCGTCTGGGCGATGCCGAGCATCCCCGGCCTGCTGGCGTCCAGCGTGTCAAGCCGGATCTTGCGGATCCCCGCGAAGTGCGCGAGCGGGACCCCGGAACGCCCGAGGCGGGGCAGCCCGTGGGGCATCGGGGCCCGGGCGGCCACGGCCTCCAGCCGCGGCAGCAGGCCGCGCAGTTCCATGGTCTCGGTGCTGCGCGCGTGCAGCCCGAAGGCCCTGGAGTGCGGGGACGGGGCGGCCAGGGACTCCAGCACGATCACGCTCACGCCGTGCAGCCGGAGTTCCGCGGCCAGCATCAGCCCGACCGGGCCGGCCCCCACCACCGTCACGTCAGCATCCACGCGGACGCCTCCTTAACTTGTTAAGGACTGAACGATGCCAAGAATGCCCTTAACGCGTTAAAGTGTCAACCGGAGAGGAGGCGAAGGGGTGGCAATCGATCGTGACCTAGTGGTCCGCACGGCCCTGCGGCTGCTGGACGAGGACGGCCTCGACGGCCTGTCGCTGCGCCGGCTGGCCGCGGAACTGCAGGTGAAGGCGCCCGCGCTCTACTGGCACTTCGAGAGCAAGCGGGCGCTGATGGACCACATGGCCGACGCCATCTTGTCGCCGGCCGTTCCCGAGCTCGACGGTCCCGCCGACCCGGCCGACTGGCCCCGGTGGCTGGCCCGCACCGCGGACGTCCTGCGCTCCCGGCTGCTCGCCCACCCCGATGGCGCCCAGCTCGCCCTCGGGGCGAACCTGTACCGGGCCGTGGCGCTGCGCCGCTTCGTGGAGCGCGCCATCGAGGTGCTGCACGCCGGCGGATTCGGCCTGGCGGACGCCTCCCGCGCCACCGCCACGTTCATCGGGTTCGTCATCGGCCGGACCGTCGAAGAGCAGACGCTGCCCGACCCGGCCACCATCCAGCGGGGAATGGCGGAATCCCCGGTGCTCGCCCGCGCAATGGCCGAACGCGCCGCCCCCGACGACCAGGACGTGTCATTCCGATTCGGGGTGCGTATCCAGATCGCCGGAATGCAGGCACTGCTCCGCGAGGCGGCGGAAAACGGCGGAAAACGGCGTTAATCGCAGGGTCGAGCTCGGCGGTCACGTCATTCGCTGACGGTAAAGATCCGGACAAGATCACCGGTATTAAATCCATGGAGACGATGACATCATGGGCATGGTGTGACGTAGGACACCGGGATGCTGAGGGTTTGGGGGAACCGTTATGGCGTTCACGAGTAGCTCGCGCGGGCAGTCCAAGGGCCTGATCTTGACCGCGATGATCTTCGCGGTGGCGATGACGTTCATCGACCAGACGATCGTGTCCATCGCCGCGCCGACGGTACAGCATGACCTGGGGCTCTCGAGCAGCGGCATCCAGTGGGCGATCAACGCCTACCTGCTCGCCATGGCGGCGCTGTTCGCGCTGGGCGGCCGGCTCGCCGACACGATCGGGCACCGCACGATGACGGTGGTCGGGGTGATCATCTTCGCTACCTCGTCGGCGCTGTGCGGGCTGACGCCGAGCGGCGGGGCGGCGGAGGCGTGGCTGGTGACCTTCCGCGCCGTGCAGGGCCTGGGCGGGGCGCTCATGTTCCCCGCCGCGCTCGGCATCGTGGTGGGGACGTTCGACATCCAGTCGCGGGGCCGGGCGCTGGCCCTGTTCTTCGGCATCGCCGGGGGACTGACCGCGATCGGCCCGATCGCCGGCGGTTACCTGATCCAGTGGACCTGGCGGTCCATCTTCTGGATCAACGTGCCGGTCGCCATCATCGCGCTGATCCTCATCTTCATCTCGAGGCCGGTGACCGAGCACCGGCCCGCGCCGATCGACTACCGCGGCCTGGTCCTGATCGTCGGCGGGGTCGGGCTGAGCGTATTCGGCTTCCAGCAGTCGGACCTGTGGGGCTGGGGGAACGCGGCCATCGAGGTGTGCATCGCCGCCGGCGTCGCCCTGCTGGTGGTGTTCTTCCTGGTCGAGCTGCGCACCGAGTCGCCCCTGATGAACGTGCGCATCTTCCGCAACCGGGCGTTCCTGGTGGACAACGTCATCCTGGCGATCGCCATGATGACGTTCATCCCGGTCTTCTTCTTCGCCGCCACCTACGGGCAGATCGCCCTGGGGGAGAAGGCGACGACCTCCAGCCTGCTCATCCTGTACTTCTTCATCGGCTTCGTGATCGCCGCGCAGATCGGCGGCCGGATGCTCGACCGGATCGGGGCCAAGCGGCCGGTGGTGCTCGGCTGCGCGCTCGCGGCGGTGGGCTACTTCCTGTGGGCCGGGCAGGTGACCGGCCTGAACACGGGCTCGCAAACGATCTGGATCATCGTCGCGGGGGCCGGCATGGGGCTCATGCTCGGGCAGGCCAACACCGACGCGATCAACCGTGCCTCCCGGTTCTCCTACGGCGAGGCCACCGGCATCACCCAGACCGTCCGCAACTACGGCTCCAGCCTGGGCTTCGCCATCCTCAGCACGGTGCTGATCTCCGACTTCCGGTCCAACATCACCAGCTCGCTCGTCGCCCGGGGCGTGCCCGGGCCGGCCGCGTCGGCCCAGGCGGCCTCCATCGCCCAGCTGCAGGGCGGCAGCGGCAGCGTCGCCTCGATCCCGCAGTTCATCCGGGCCGACTACGCCGCCGCGACGCAGAGCGTGCTGACCGGCATGGGCGTCATCATGGTGGTAGCCGCCGTCGTGGCCTTCTTCGGCCTCAGGGCCGGCCTGCAGCGGGCCACCCCGGCCGAGGCCGCCGCGCCGACCGCGGCGGACAGCCGCGCGGACCTGCGCGACTGACGACCGCCGGCGGCCGGCGCCGGAGCCGCCGGCTAGCCTGCGGCCTCGACGATGATGTCGGCCGTCTCCTGCGGTCGCGACAGGAACGGGGAGTGGCCCGCCTCGATCCGTACCGCCTTCGAGCCGGCCCGCGCGGCGAGTCCCTCCATCGCCTCGAGCGGGAAGATGGTGTCGCGCAGCGTGATGACGTAGGTGCTCGGCACCGTCTTCCAGGCCACCTCGGTCACCGGGACGTTGAAGGCCGTCATGGGCTGAGGCCTGAGCTGCGCCGTGGCCGCGCGCGCCTCGTCGTCGGGCAGGTCGTTGTAGAAGAGGTGCTCCGCGGGCTGGCCGGGGACACCGGGGGTGACGAAATCGCCCTGCACGTTCCACCACGACGGCGGCACCCCGCCGGCCGGCGTAAGCATCGACTCGCCCTGGTCGAGGGCGAAGGCGGAGACGAACACGATATGGGCGACGTTCGGCACCCCCGCCGCGCCCTGGGTAACCGGGACGCCGCCGTAGGAGTGCGCGACCACGAGCACGGGACCGCCGATCGCCTCGATGGCCGCCCGGACCGCGCGCGCGTCGTCGTACATGTCGAGGGACGCCCTGTTGTCGGCGTGCACGGTCGGCAGCTCGATGGTGTGCACCTCGCGGCCGCGTGACTCCAGGTCGCCGCGCACCTTGTCCCAGCAGGCGGCGTTGTGCCAGGCCCCGTGGACGAGCAGGATCGCGAGGGCATCGGTCATGGTCTTCTCCTTGAGCGCATTCCGGGTTTGCAAAACCATAGGGTCACGCGATCAACAAATCCTTACTGAGCCGGGCCGGCCGGAAAACATTCCTTTTGTTCCCGGCCGGGCGGTTGCCTTATCGTCGGTGCATGCGGACCGAAGACGAGCGAGCCGGACGGCTGCTTGACGCCCAGGCCAACGCGGTTGCGCTGTTCGACGAGGTCATCGCGCGCGGCATCATCGCGCCCGGCCGGGGCGAGCAGGCAGCCAGCGACCACATCCGGGACCTGGCCAACGAGATGTTCGGGAAGACCAAGCACTGGCACAAGCGCATCGTGCGCTCCGGCCCGCACACCGTGTTCCCCTACCGGGAGAGCCCGCCGGACCGGGTCATCGCGGCCGATGACATCGTCTTCGCCGACTTCGGGCCCATCTTCGAGGAGTTCGAGGCCGACCTCGGGCGCACGTACGTCCTCGGCGATGACCCCGTCAAGCACCGGCTCGCGGCCGACCTGCCGGTCATCTTCGGTGCGGGCCGTCGGTATTTCGCGGGGCGCCAGGACATCACCGGCGCGGAGCTCTACGCCGAGGTCGACCGGCTAGCCCGGGAGGCCGGCTGGTCCCTGGGCGGCTGGCACGCCGGCCACCTCGTCGGCGAGTTCCCGCACGAGAAGATCGACGGCGCCGACGTCGAGTCGTACATCGCGCCCGGCAACACCACGCCCATGCGCCGCCACGACAAGGCCGGCCGCCGGTGCCACTGGATCCTGGAGATCCACCTCACCGACACCGCCCGGCAATTCGGCGGCTTCTACGAGCAACTCCTTGACCTGGGATGACGCCGATGATGGCCGAGCTGCAGCGACTGGACGTTGACCATGCCCCGGCGGTCCTGGCGTTCGAGCTGGCGAACCGCGGCTACTTCGCCGCCACCATCTCCGACCGCGGCGACGGCTACTTCGCCCGGTTCACCGACCGGCACCGCGCCCTGCTGGCGGAGCAGGAGGCCGGCATCGGCGCCTACTACGTGCTGGTCGCGGCGGACGGCTCGATCCTCGGCCGGTTCAACCTGTCCTTCACCGGGGACGGCACCGCCGAGCTGGGCTACCGGGTCGCGCAGCAGGCGGCCGGCCGCGGCCTGGCGACCGCGGCCGTCCGGGAGCTGTGCGGGCTGGCGGCGGCGCGGCACGGGGTGCGCACCCTCCGGGCGGCCACCTCGCACCAGAACGCCGCGTCCCAGCGGGTGCTGGCCAAGAACGGGTTCGTCCCCGTCGGCCCGGCCGGCCCCGCCGACCTCGGCGGCAAGCAGGGGACCTGGTACCAGCGGGACCTGACGGCCGTCTGACCCGGCACCGCGATCGGCCCTGGCACCGCGGCCGGCCCAGGCGGTGCCGGGGCCGGCCATGGCCAGGCTCCTTACCAGGCCTCGGGGGCCTCGCCGCTGCCCTTCTTGATGACCTGGGACCGGGTCCGGTACACGGTCTGCGGGTCGGTGTAGGCGTAGATGCTCCACAGGCCCATCTCGGACCCGAGCCCGCTCCACTTCATGCCGGTGAAGGGGGCGTCGTGGGTGAGCTGCATGTGGGTGTTGACCCAGACCGTGCCCGCCTCGAGCTTCTCGGCGACCTCGGCCGCCCGCAGCGGGTCCGACGACCACACCGAGGCGCCGAGCCCGTAGTTGGTGGCGTTGGCCCGCTCGATGGCCTCGGGGACGGTGCGGTAGGTGAGGATCGGCAGGGCCGGGCCGAACTGCTCCTCATCGACGATCCTGGTGCCCTCGGCCACGTTGGTGAGGATCGTGGGCTCGAAGAAGTACCCGTCGCCCT
>Ga0210385_10001180_pt1 | contig 16548 bp, 15 predicted proteins | sample IncBWH26OmetaG_FD_160107 | JGI IMG/M metagenome (GOLD analysis project Ga0210385, IMG submission 160107) | Forest soil microbial communities from Barre Woods Harvard Forest LTER site, Petersham, Massachusetts, United States - Inc-BW-H-26-O ...
CGGTGGTAATGGCCAGCCCGATGCCACCGCTGAATGCGGTGAGGAATGCTCCTTCGACAAAAAACTGAGTCATGATGTTGCGGTGCGTGGCGCCCAGAGCCTTGCGCAGGCCGATCTCACGGGTCCGCTCAGTAACCGAAACTAACATGATGTTGATGATGCCGATGGCGCCCAGCCCGAGAGTCACGACTCCCACGACCCCTAGAAAATAATCCATCGCGTCGAAAATCTTGGCTACGCGAATGGCGCCGTCGATGGTGTCCCAGTCTTGAAAAGCATCATCAAGGCTGGGATCGAAACCATGGCGTCGGGCAATGATCGCGTGAACTTCGTTCTTGGCTTCGATGTGCAACTCTTTCTTTATGGGCCGGTAGTTGATGAACGAAATGGCATTCTCTGTGTTCTGCGCTTTGAGCGGAAAAAGCATGCGCATTGTGTCAAAGGGCACAAAGATGCGATGGTTGGTCCCGTTTTCGCCCTCTTTGCCAATCTTCGGGACGACACCGATCACTTTGAAGTCCATGTCATTGAGCAGAATGGTGCTGCCCACAGCAGGCTGCCCGGGAAACATGTTCTTGAGTAGTTCCCATCCCACGACAGCCACGCGGCGATGCTGGGAGTTATCCTCGTCATTGAACCAGCGCCCGGGATCGGTGGGGATGGTGCGAATCTGGTTGTACTCGGGAACGACGCCGAAGACTTGGCCGTTGGTGGAACCGTAATCGCTGACGGCGCGGATGTCGTCGCGCTCCAGCACGGGGGAAACTGCGCGCAGAAATCTGGCCTGGTCGCGAATGGCGAAATAGTCGGCATAGCTAAAGTAGTAAGGCTGTCCTGACTGGTAATTGCCGGCTACGGCGGGGATGCGGCCCGGGAAGACGAACATTATGTCCTGACCTAATTCAGCCAGGTTCTTGTTCTGCCCGCTTCGGAAGCCTTCTCCCAGACCTACGAGAAGCAGCAAAGAGCCCACGCCCCAAGCGATTCCGAACATGGTCAGGAAAGAGCGCAACTTGTGCGCCCATAGCGTGGAGAGCGATTGCCGTACGATATCGAGAAGTATTCGCATGAGATACACCCCCACGCCTCCGGGGAGGTGCGTGGGGGTCCCGGGTACGTTCAAGCGAGGGGTCTCAATTCTCGCCCAAACGGTTCTCTTTCAAGCAACTGATCAGTGATACGCAGCCGGGCCATGCGAAGTTCCCTGCTGGTTGATTCTTTAGACAGCAGGAGGGCGAGAAAGGTTAGCTGAGACGAAGAATTTGGGGTACGACGCGGTTGATGAGAGATGCGCATTCAACATCTCTTCATCCAGAATTCGGTTAGAACTCGAAGTAGCCACCGGCTGGTGCCGGGCGACGGGCACCTTCGGTACCGGTCGCGGGCAGCAAGCCCAGGATTCCGCTTAGGTTCTCCCAGGCCGCCTGGTTCAAGGCAGGATCTGAACCAACCAGATCGCGGATCATATCCCAGGCAGCCAAGTTGAGAGCGCCTTCGGGCGGAGGTCCCATGGCCAGGGAGACTGAGCACTGGGGGCAGAAGGAGATGCGGTGGGCGGTTGACTTCTGGCGAGGTTTGATCCCCACGGTTTGGGCAAACATATACAGGGCAACAGATTTATGTCCGGCTTCGAGCTCGCGGTTACAACGAAGACAACGCATGTTCTCCAAGAGTCTCTCCTGGTGTGGTTGGTGGCCCTTAGAATATGAATACTGTCTTTGCGGAGTCACGAGGCGCAAGTATGTAGAAGGATTCCGGCCAGCCTCAGGCTCAGAGGAGGCCGGGGCTTTCTAAGCGGCGAGCGAACCAAGTTGTGCTCTAGGCAGGGGTGGATGGCCTCATGCACTCTGATGCGATGAGTGCTGTTGTGAGACATCCGCGAAATTCGCGTCTGACTGCTGTCTGTTTACCCGATCGAACACGTCCAATGTCGGCAGAGTTTGTTCGCCTGTCGGACCTTCGCAAATTGTGCGAATGCGAACAGGCAGCGGCAGTTTGCTACCGAGCGCGCGGCGGGGACATTGAGTTTCTGCTGATTCGGACCCGGGGCAGCGGGCGCTGGACGTTTCCGAAGGGCAGCGCAGAACCGGGGCTAACCCATGCCCAGGCCGCGGCACTGGAGGCGTTCGAGGAGGCGGGAGTTCACGGACGGATCGAGGAAGCACCATTCGCCAGGTACGTTCGTGGCAGGCGGAGTGCCGGAGGGAAATCCGCCGCAAGATCCGGCAAAGAAAAACTTGCAGTCTACACTCATCTCTGCGAGGTGTTGCGGCTCAGTCCCCCCAAGGAGTCCAATCGGGATCGGACCTGGTTTTGCGTCGAGGATGCGAAGTCGCGCTTACGGGAGGGTCGCAGGAAAGATGACGCGGCCGAGTTCGCGCGCGTAGTCGACCGGGCCGTAGAGCGCATCCGGCAACTGCGCACCGGGGATGGCGTCATCGATCGAGTTCTGGAAGGTCGAGTTCTGGAAGGTCGAACGCAACAAGATCGTCTAAGTCCGAACGTGGTGCAAAGGGACCCGCTTCAAAAAGTGCAGTTCGAGGCTTTTGTGGAAGGTCGCGGTCGAGAAGCCTCGTTCATGCAGCATATTCGGCTCCAACTCAGCGGGATGAGGCAGTTCGCCGTGCCGATTGTTGAAACTCAATCTCGTGAAGTTTCACGAGGGGAGATTTTGCAATTCGGCGATGCCCGAGAAAAGAAGACTAAAGCCTTGGGAGCTGGGTCGAAGATCGGCTGAAACGTTTCTCACTTTCAATTTTCTACTTTCCACTTTTAGCTCTTGGGCCGCTCGTAGGCCTTGGCCAGATATTTTCGCGCTTCCTCGAGGGCAGCGAAGGTATCGTCGTTGGTCTGGATGGCCTGGCGGTATTCGTTGATGGCGCGCTCGCGCTGGCCGGTGATGTCGAAGATCTTGCCCAGTTGGAGATGGCTCCAGACCTCAGTCCAGCGGGGCTCGCCGTCGCCGTTGATGGAAGCGCGGTAGGAGTTGGCCGACGACTGGTAGTTTCTCTGCTGGAAGAAAACTTCCGCGATGCGGTAGTGCGCAAAGGAACTGTTCTTATTGATGTCGAGGGCCTTGTTGAACTCGGCGAGGGCACCGGAGAGGTCGCCCTGCTGTTGCATCGCCATGCCTCTCAAAATAGAAGAACGAAGCTTCACATCCGAAGAATTGGTGAGCACGTGGTGGTCAGGATCGACCGCGATTCGCCGCGGGCGTCCGAAGGTTTCAACGGTAAAAGCTGAGTTCGTGCCTACCACTTCGAGCTTCTTGTCTTCGGTTTTTCCATCCGTATCGATGCGTAAGTCCACGGGCATGCGGAACAGATCGAGATCCTGGGATATCTCCCCTACCACGCGAAAGCCCGGAGCTTTGTCTTCCTTGGGCGATTGTTCCTTGCCGCTTCCCCCCAGGCGGTACGTGGTGTACTTCACCTTAAATTCGGGGGCGCCAGTCGAATCGAGCCACTGGGAGAAGAACCAGGTAAGCTGATCGCCATAGTATTTTTCGGCGATGGAACGGAAGTCGTCCATGGTAGCCGACTTCGCGGCGTAGGTTTCGGCGAACTCGCGCATGGTTTTGTTGTACTTGTCTTCGCCCAGCACCCAGCGCAGCATGTGCAGAATCATCGCGCCCTTGTCGGTTACCAGAGATTGAAACTCAGTGGAGAACGGGTCGAGCTTGCTGGCGCTGGAGAGCGGGACGGTGTCATAGGCCAAAGCGCCAACCGACATGTCTTTCACCGCTTCTTCCAGACCCTGCGCGCCGGCGGCATTCTCCACGTACATAGCTTCGGAATAACGCGAGAATCCGTCGACCAACCACCAATCATCCTTTGTAGCGGGACTTACGGAAACTCCCCACCACTGATGGGCGATGGCGTTGGCGAGGAGGCGGTAGTTGGTCTTCTCAGTAATGGAGGGTCCGGCGAGACCGGCAATTTCCGGAGCCCACGCGTAAGGAACCGTATCGCCCGGCAGCTCCACTACGTTGAGCCGTTGCGACAGAGGCGTCCCGTAAAGAGTGATGAAGTAGGTAAATTCCTGAACTGCTGTGGTGGTGTATTCCGGAGCGAGCTTTTCGTGGGTGGGTTTGAAGAAAACGTGCAAGTCCATTCCCGCTTCATCACTTTTATATTCCTGAAAGATACCGGCGATGATAGTGCCGGGGAAGCTGGGCTTCGTATCGACGAACGTGAATGTCTTCGTAGGAAGGCCGTTGGTGTTGGGCTTTTTTGATGGCGGATTGTCGGTGACTGCGGCCTTTCCGCTCCCGATCACCCGCATGTGTGCCGGCACGGTGACGCTGATGGTTGAAGTGAAGCGGTTAAGTCCATAGCCGCTCACCGGGAACCAGCGTCCGGAGTAGAGCAGGTAGCTGGTATCGTCGCCAATGTAGGCCAGCTTTAGCCCCGGAACTGGGCTGTCGTCGGCGGTTTCGAGATTGCCTTCGTATTCGAAGGTCAGCGTGGCAGAGGCGTCCTTGGCCAGGCCGGCAGGCAGAGGCACGCGGATTGTGGAATCCTGGGTAACACGCTCGGCCGATAGCGGCTGGTTGTTATCGTCGAGAACCCGCGTGACGCGCAGATCGTTATGCAGTTCGAAGACGGCAACGGTCAGATCCTGAAGGGCGGTGAATTTAACTTTGGCGCGGGCTGAAATCTGGTGGAGATGAGGCGTTAGCTCGGCCTCGATCTGATAATCGTCGACGCGCAGGTGGATCTTTTCGGCGGCCCGTGACGGGATCGCGACGAAAACCAATAGCAGCAGGGCAAGGGTACTCGACAGGACGCTCTGGGCGCGCCGAAGGCGAATCTGCATTACGGAGAGTCTCCCGGAAATGGGCCTACCACTTCCCTATGATGAAGATTCTCCACTAAAAGATGCTGGGAGCACAAGGTTTAGGGGCAGCTTCTAGCTTTTAGCGCCTAGCTCTTGGCTCGCACGGCGGTGCGGCAGGGCCAGGATTATCTCTGCGGCTCGGTCTGCCGGATGCTGGGAGAGGCCCTCGATGCCGCTGCGCGGTGGGCTGAGCCTCGCTCTTACCTGGGTCAGGCCTTCCAGCATGCGCGCGCGCGCGGGACCGTCGGGGAGGATTTGCTTGATTTGCGCGACAACTTTCCCGGCCGAAAAGTCGTGCTGGACCAGTTCAGGGACGACTTGCTCCCCGGCGATCAGGTTGACCATGGCGAAGTGCGGAACTTTGACTCGCGGCTTGCCCAGCAGATAAGTAAGCGCCGAGACGCGATAGACCATCACGAACGGAGTGCCCATTATGGCTGCCTCAACTGTTGCAGTGCCGCTGGCGATGATGCCAGCGCGTGAGTGGTAGAGCGCGGGCAGCGATTCAGGAACGAGGGTGATGTGTTGTTTGTCTATTAGACCTTGCAGGAGGGCTCGATCGAGCGTGGGCGCTACTGGCAGCAGAAATTCGTATCCCGCACCGAGTTGGCTGGCGGCTTCCAGGATGGTCGGCAGGTTCATGTGCACTTCTTTCACACGGCTGCCGGGCATCAGTGTGATCCAATGCTTCGCTGGGTCGAGATGAAAACGCCCGGCGTAATCGTTGCGATCGATTGCCGGGTCCGGCAGGTCGGCTAAGGGATGGCCGACGAAGATCGCATCCACTCCACGGTCTCGGTAGAACCGTTCTTCAAAGGGAAAGATCACCAGCGCTTTGTCGATATAGTTGCGGATGAGGCGGACTCGTCCCTGGCGCCACGCCCAGAATTGAGGTGCAACGTAGTAGACCACTGGAATGCCGCGCTTCTTCATCTGCCGCGCTACGCGCCAGTTGAAGGCGGGCGAGTCGATCACGATGGCGAGATCGGGCTTGCGCTTATCAGCTTCTTTGATCAGATGCTGGAACAGACTGTATATCTTTGGCAGGTGGCCGAGGATTTCGGTGATGCCGACTACGGAAAGATCTTTCGCGTCGACTACGATGTCGCAGCCGGCGGCGCGCATGCGGCCTCCGCCGACGCCGAAGAATTCGAGTTGCGGGTCGCGGCGGCGCATGGCTTCGATGAGCTGAGCGCCGTACATTTCTCCGGAGGCTTCGCCGGCTGAGATCAGGATTCGCAAGAGAGCATTGTAAGGCCGACGATGTTGCTAGAGTTGTTCAGAAACGGTCTTTCGCAACCCTGCCCGTCCACGCCTTCTTGCGGCAGCGGAGAGTGGCGAGAGATCCGGTATCGATTTCGATTAACGAGGATGGACTTCGATTCGTCATCTGACAATCTTATAAGATTCTTCGGCCCTTGAAGACGACAACGGGCGAGCCATCTGCTACGAACGCGCAGTCTGGGCGCTGTTGAAGAACCGCTCCGAGGTCGCGTCCATAAAGCGAACTGGCGTCCCCCTCAAATCGAGCGGCAGTGGCCCCCCACACTTGCCAAGGGACATGGGAGACGTGATATTCGATGCAGCCCCCGGTCGGTTGAGCCGAATAGCCCCAGTAGTGTTCTGTGATGAATTGCTCCAGGCTCCCCTCGTGCGGATGGGTTGGAACGCCCTCGGCCTGAGCGGAGAGTTTGCACCAGCTGCCGTCAACCTGCCACTCATACCGCGCCGTCTTCCCAAAATCCACGGTCTCAATGTGGTGCTTCATCGGTAGGCATGTGTAATTCTCGCCGTATACAAAGCGGGCTGTCATTGCAATCGCGCGCTTCGGCACAACCTCGGCGATGAAAACGACGCCTCTTCGATTATCGTCACCCTCTTTGCGACGAACATAGAAGCGCAGGTTGACCTCATCGAAATTGGCATGAAATGGCACCGGGAAATGTCCGAGTAGTTTGGTGCCGAAGAACCTGAAGCCCACAAGGCTGACGTATGTTCTTCCGTTGAACGAATCCAGCGATATGCCAGGTGGAACGTGCCGAGTCAAGAGGCTGGGATCAATCTCGTAGTTCAACATCACGAGGTCTCGCCATTCAGCGGAAAGAAAGACTCGCATGGACTGAGAAGGGTGTTCGTCGATACTTCTTCCGATCTGGCTAGTCATCTGCGCTGGCGGTGACTTCTGGTTCCCTTAAGCCGTCGGCATTCGCGGGCGAGGGCGCCCGCGCCACACCGATCTCTTGATCCTTGTACTGGAGCTGGTAGAGCTTGAAGTAGATGCCGCGCTGCGCCAGGAGTTGCTGGTGCGTGCCCATTTCGCGGACCTGACCTTTGTGCATGACGATGATTTTGTCGGCGCGTTGCACGGTCGAGAGCCGGTGGGCGATGATGAGCGAGGTGCGTCCCTCGACCATGCGGTTTAGCGCGTCGCGGACCCGGAATTCGGTTTCGGTATCGACGCTGGAAGTGGCTTCGTCGAGAATCAGGATTTTCGGTTCGTGGGCCAGGGCGCGCGCGAATGAGATCAGCTGCTTCTGGCCGGTCGAAAGAGTAGAGCCGCGCTCTCGGACCTCTTCGTCGAATCCTTTGGGCAGGGCGCGGACGAAGTCGGCGAGGTTCACGTCTTCGGCGGCTTGTTCGATGTCAGCGTCCTGGATACGCTTGGTGCCTAGCCGGATATTTCCGCCGATCGTGCCGCTGAAGAGGAATGGATCCTGCAGGACTACGCCGAAGCGGCTGCGCAAGTCGACGAGATCCATGTCTTTGACGTCTACGCCGTCGATTCTGACCGCGCCTTTCTGGACATCGTAGAAGCGCAGCAGGAGCGAGATTAGTGTCGTCTTGCCCGCTCCGGTATGCCCGACGATGGCCACGGTTTCGCCGGGTTCAATGGCAAAGGTTACGTCGCGGAGCACCCAGTCCGGGGCGGAAGCCGAGCTTTGCTCGGCCGGACGGTCGAGAGCGGTCGTCCCCACGTGAGTTTCCGTCTCCACGTGCTCCTTGCCCAGTTCGAAATCGCGGTAGGCGAACCAAACGTGATCGAATTCAATGCGGCCGGGGCCTTCGGGGCGCTTAGTTACCGCCGGCGAAACTACCTGCACTGGAGTATCCAGCAGCTTGAAGATGCGTTCGCTGGCGGCCATGGCCGATTGCAGGATGTTGTATTTCTCGCTGAAATCCATGATCGGGCGGAAGAAGCGCAGTGCGTACTGGATAAAGGCGACTAGCACGCCCAATTCCGCCGCTCCGCGCACCAGGCGGAACGTGAGCAGCGTCTTCCAGTTGAAGCTTACGGCGACGCTGGTCACGGAAATGTTCCGCATCACATCGGCGCCCCCGAACAGGATCACGCAGGCAATCGCGATCGAAGAAAGAACATCGATCGCGGGGTAATAGAGCGAGTAAGCCAGGATCGCGTCTTTGTAGGCGTCCATGTGGCTGCGGTTAATCTCTGAGAACTGCTTGTAGGCCTTGCGCTCACGATTGAAGAGCTGCAACACGACCATCCCACTGACGTGCTCCTGCAGGTAGGAGTTGATGCGGGCGATGGCGACGCGGATACGGCGGTAAGAATCGCGTACCCGGTCGCGGAAAATCTTGGTCGCTAACACGATGAAGGGAAGCACGGCAAAGGTAATCAGCGCCAGCCTCCAGTTCATGCACAGCATCACACCGAGGATGCCCGCCAGCACGAAGATATCTTCGAAGATAGAAACTACGCCGGAGGTGAACATTTCGTTCAAGGCGTCCACGTCAGTGGTGACGCGAGTTACAAGGCGGCCGACGGGGTTCTTGTCAAAGAAGGCAACGTGCAGGCGCTGCAAATGGCGGAAGATCTGGCGGCGAAGATCGAACATCACCTTCTGGCCGGTCCACTGCATGAAGTAGGTTTGCAGGAACTCGAGCAGGAAGCTGAAGACCAGCAGCCCAACGTAGATGGCCGCGATCTGCGCGATGCCGGTGATCGCATCAGGACTGAGCCAGCTCCATATTCCGGAAGATGTGCCGGTGGCTGCGCCTTTGGGCGCAAGATAGCGATCGATCGCCACCTTCGTGAGATAGGGGCCGAGCACGTCCGCGAAAGACTTCAGGAGAATCGAAACCAGCGCGATCGCCACCTGCCAGCGATACGGACGCAGATACTTGAGCAGCCGCGCCATCAGGCGGCTGTCGTAGGCCTTGCCTAATACTTCTTCTTCCTGGGACATCGGTTTGTTGGCGAATGGTTGGTGAAGCGGCGCCAGGGGCGCTGCTAACAGCGTACCTCAATATGGATGGCCAAGGCGGGCTGCAGGATGGAAAAGGTTTAGGCGCCGGGGAAGCGGATGGCAGATGGGATAATGGTTGTGGCATGCCGCTGGGTATCTACATTTCCGTTCCTTTTTGCCGCACCAAGTGCAGTTACTGCAACTTTGCTTCTGATGTGTTTTCGCGGACCGTTTTCGAGCGCTATGTGGATCGAGTCTGTGCCGATATTGAAGAAGCGCCGCAGGTAGCCGCGGAGATGAGCGGGCAGATGGAACGCTCGGTGGATTCCATCTACTTGGGCGGTGGGACGCCGACCGTGCTCGAGGCTGGGCAACTGCAGCGAATCTTTGGCCCGGTCCGCGCGCAGTTCGATTTGCAGCCTGATGCTGAGATCACCGTTGAGTGCGCTCCCGGCACGTTGACGCCCGCAATGATTGAGAGTCTGCTGCGCTGCGGCGTGAACCGCGTGAGCCTCGGTGTGCAGTCATTTGTGGATGAGGAAGCGGCGGCTGTCGGGCGACTGCACAAGCGCGCGACCGTGCTGGAGGATATCACCCGGCTGCGGGCAGCGGGAATTACGAATATAAACGTTGATCTGATCGCCGGGTTGCCGCATCAGACGGCCGAGAGCTGGGAATTCTCGTTGGCAGAAACTGTCGCGACCGGCGCTGGACATGTGAGTGTCTACATGCTGGAAGTGGATGAGGACTCGCGTCTCGGACGCGAACTCCTGGCAGGGGGCACTCGCTATCACGCGCACTTTGTACCGGACGAAGAGGCCGTGGCGGATTTTTACCTCACAGCCTGCGAGCGACTTGAGTCGGCGGGCATTGCACAGTATGAGATTTCCAACTTCGCGCGCACGGGTCTTGATTCGCGGCACAACTTGAAGTATTGGACTCGGCAGCCCTACTTCGGTTTTGGCGTCGACGCGCATTCGATGCTTGCCGCGGCCACGCCCGACTTCGATGCGGTGCGGTTCGCAGCTGCTGACTCTCTTGAACAATACGTGAGCGGGGCGAGTTTGCAGCCAACTGTCGTCTCGCGCCGTGCGGCCTTGGAGGAGAGCTTCTTCCTTGGGCTCAGGCTGACGCGGGGTGTCAACCTGCGAGAGCTTGACGGGAAATTCGGCGAGGAAGCGGTTCAGAATGCCCGCGCCGTGGCATCGGAATTTATCGAAGGCGGGCTGATGCTGCAACGTGGAGACTACGTCTGCCTGACATCGCGCGGCCGATTGCTATCGAACGAAGTGTTCGAGAGATTCATCATGGCAGACGAGGTCGCACCCTGACTCGCCCGCCGTGGCGTGCTGAACCAGTGATTCTGCAAACCATCCGGTCGGTTGGGTCGCGGTCCTTCATGCTCATTATCTCCAGTGATGACCGGGCTTCCGGCACTTTCCTTGTCCTCTGCCTGAGGTAACTTTTCCCTCCTGCGCAGCTATGTTCTAATCAAAAAACCGGTCGCAGCGGCGGAGGAATCTTGGATTTTCAACTGAGTGACGAGCAGCAGCAGATGAAGAAGAGCGTTCGCGAGTTCGCCGAACGCGAGATCCTGCCCAATGTAATGAAGTGGGACGAGGCCTGCGAGTTTCCCCTGGCCACCATCAAAGAGCTGGGCAAGCTCGGATTACTTGGAACCGTCTTCCCCACGGAGTACGCCGGCGCTGGCATGGGCTACGTCGAGTACGTGATCGCCATCGAAGAGTTGTCACGCGTGGATGGCTCAGTGGGCATCATTGTCGCGGCGCATACGTCGCTCTGTTCGAACCACATCTTCCTCGCCGGCAGCGAGGCACAAAACAAGAAATACCTGAGCAAGCTGGCCACGGGCGAATTCATCGGAGCTTGGGGATTGACCGAACCATCCTCGGGTTCAGACGCGGGCAGCGCCCGCATGACCGCGAGGCGCAAAGGGCGTGAATGGGTGCTGAACGGAACAAAAACCTTTTGCACCAATGGCCACTACGCCGACGTGATTGTCGTGCTCGCTGTAACCGACCGTACGGCGCACACGCATGGGCTTTCGGCCTTCATCGTGGAGAAAGACACGAAGGGCTTCCGTCCCGGCAAGAAAGAGAACAAGCTGGGTTTGCGTGCCAGTGACACGGCGGAAATGATCTTTGAAGACTGCGTGATTCCGGCGGAAAATCTGCTGGGCAAGGAAGGCGCCGGCTTTATCGACGCCATGCGCGTGCTCGATGGCGGCCGCATCTCGATTGCGGCTCTATCGCTGGGCATGGCGCAGGGCGCATACGAGGCCGCGCTGAAATATTCCAAAGAGCGCAAGCAATTCGGCAAGGCGATTGGTGAGTTTCAGGCAATTCAGTGGAAGTTAGCTGACATGGCGACTGAGATCGATGCAGCGCGGCTGCTTACTATGCGGGCCGCGTCAATGAAAGACGTCGGCATGAAGACTACGATGGAGTCCTCGATGGCGAAGCTCTACGCCAGCGAAGTTGCCGTGAGGTGCGCCAACGAAGGTGTGCAGATTCACGGCGGCTACGGGTTTATCAAAGATTATCCGGCTGAGAAGTACTACCGCGATGTGAAGCTGTGCACGATTGGCGAGGGTACAAGCGAGATCCAGCGGTTAGTGATTGCACGGCAACTGCTCAAGGACTGAAAACTCCGCTGCAGATTTCGTCTTCCTCCTCCTCTGCTTTACACTGATCGCTTGAACCAACCCATCCAGACATGGATTGAGCAGCTTCGCTCCGGCGACATTCGTGCGCTGGCCCGCGCTATCTCGACCGTGGAGAACCGCGCACCGGGATGGTCCGAGCTGCTCAAGGCGCTGTTTCAGCACAGCGGAAAGGCGCGCGTGCTGGGACTGACTGGGCCGCCCGGAGCAGGGAAGAGCACGCTGGTCGATCAGCTTGCGCGCTTCTATCGCAAACACGACCGCAGCGTAGGCATAATCGCTGTGGATCCGACGAGTCCCTACACCGGCGGAGCGATTCTGGGAGACCGCATCCGCATGCAGGAACATTTTTCTGATCCGGGGATTTATATTCGCAGCATGGCGACCCGCGGGTCACTCGGAGGCCTGGCGCGCACCACGGCTGACGTGACCACGGTACTGGACGCTTCGGGGCGCGACCTGATCATGATTGAGACCGTGGGCGTTGGCCAGGATGAAGTGGACATCGTGCGGCTGGCCGATATCACGATTCTGATCCTCGTCCCGGGCATGGGCGATGATGTGCAGACCATCAAGGCTGGCATCATGGAGATTGCCGACATCTTCGTGATCAATAAGAGCGACCGCGACGGCGCCGAAAACGTAGAGCGGGAAATCCGCTCCCTGCAATCGCTTGCCATGCGCCACGACGGTTGGACGCCACCGATCGTGAAGACCGTCGCCAGTCAAGGCGTGGGAATCGAGGAACTGGCAGGTGCGATTGCGGACTACGAAGCTTATCTGCGAAAAGAAAACCTGGCGCTGAACAAGAGCGTCGAGAACTGGCAGGAGCGGTTGGTCGAGATGTTGCGCGACCTGATGCTCGACAAAGCGCGGACGCAGCTCGGCGATGGCAACCTGGCGCGGCTCGCAGCCGAAGTGGCCGAACACAAACGCGATCCCTATTCGCTGGTTGAGGAGATCGCCGCCAACGCGGGGAAACACTGATTGCGTAAATCAAACATGGCGCAGATCGATCATCTTGGCATAGCGGTGAAGTCGCTGGCGGCGGCGAAGTCGATCTATGAGAAGCTGGGTTTGAGCGTTTCTCCAGAAGAAACCGTGGAGCAGGAGCAGGTGCGGTTGGTGATGGTTCCGGTGGGCGAGAGCCGGTTGGAGCTGCTGGAGGCGACATCGGAAGATTCAACGATCGCAAAGTTCATCGCCAAGCGCGGCGAAGGACTGCATCACGTGTGCCTGAGGGTTCCAGACTTGCCGGCGGCGGTTGCGCGGCTGAAGAAGGACGGCGTGCGCCTGATCTCAGAGGAGATCAAGATTGGCGCGGGCGGCCACAAATATGTTTTCGTGCATCCTTCGAGCGCTGGTGGCGTGCTGCTGGAATTGGTCGAGGGGTAGAGGCAAAATCGGCAAGGGACTCTCGCGAATTCACAGATAGACGGGTTCAGGGGCAGGGTAACAGGCTTTCTTCCATGCTTATTCTCGCCATCGATACTTCCGGCAGGCAGGGCAGCATTGCGCTGGCGCGTGCCGGGGAACCGGTAGCCGATGGCGGCGACTTTGAAGTGATCGAAATTACTCCTCTGGTTGGCGGTACTTTCTCCGCGCAGCTTATCCCCCAAATCTCCGTATTACTCTCCAGCAACGGGTTCATGAAGACCGCCATCGGCGCTTTCGCCGTAGTCTCCGGACCGGGCTCGTTTACTGGTCTTCGAATCGGCCTTGCGGCCGTTAAGGCTCTGGCAGAGGTGCTGGTGAAGCCGATCGCGGCAGTGTCTTTGCTGGAAGTGTGTGTCGTGGCCAGCGGTGCCCAAGGCAAAATCATGGCTGCTCTGGATGCAGGGCGAAGTGAGGTCTACGTAGGGGAATACGAGATCCCATCTCGTGTTGGCCAGGTTCCACGAGAGCAGGTTCCAAAGGAGCAGGTTCCGCGAGAGCACATCCTGACCAGAACTGAATTTCTTGCGCAAGCGAGGGGATGGACCGTGGTAACTCCGGATTCCGTTCTTGCCGATGCGGCCGCCGGGGCTGGGTTGAAGTTGTCGGCTCTCGCGCCGATCTCCGCTGCTGACGTCGCCCGCTTGGGCTGGCACAAGATTCAGTCGGGCGACACGGTCGGGCCCGAGCAGTTAGAGGCGAACTACATCCGCCGCACCGACGCGGAGATTCTTGAGAAAAGCGGATCCTAGGGTGCGCGTTCGACGGGCAAATACCGCCGACATTCCCGCCCTGATGGATATGGAGCGCCAAAGTCCAGCCGCTGCTCATTGGTCACGCGAGCAGTATCAGAGCATTCTTGAGACAGAGAGTGGCGAGCAAGGTTCTGAACGCCTGGCGTTGGTTGCGGAAGATGACGCCGGAGCGGTCGAGCGGCGGTCAACAGCAGTCCCTAAAATTCTTGCTTTTCTCATAGTCCATAGAGTCGACGCGGAGTGGGAGTTGGAGAACATCGTGGTAACCGGAACGGCCCGCCGCCGGGGCGTGGGTACGCGCCTGCTCGAGGGCTTCGTTGTGCATGCACGGGCGCAGCGCGGCAGTGGCATTTTTCTCGAAGTCCGTGAGTCAAATCAAAGCGCACGCGCTCTGTATCGGAAGGTGGGTTTCAAAGAAACAGGGTTACGCCGGAGTTACTACGCCAACCCTACGGAAGATGCAATCTTATGTCGCCTAAGCCTTTATTAGATATATCTCATAACGAGACTTGCACCAGAATTCGGCATTGAACCGATTTTGGTGCTGTGGTAGTTTCTAGCCATGAATCCCGGTTGGAGGTCTGCTGGATGCTGACTCCGAAAGACACTCTCCTGACCAGCCATGATGAGTTCCGCAAGCTGGCTCAGGAGCACATGCAGTATTCCACTCGACTCGATTCACTCACCCAAAAACGTTATCTCAGCGAAGACGAAAAGCTCGAGGAAGTTCGGCTCAAGAAACTGAAACTGCGGCTCAAAGACCAAATGCAATCGATTGAGCGGCAGTATCGGCAGCAGTTCGGAACTCACGTCGCATAATCTTTTTGGCCATTGGATGGCGGCCGTCGCCGCTACAGGCGTTTTCTATCTATCAGATATCTATCAGGCCGCGCTCATCGGCGCCTTTCTTTCGTTGGACTTAGACCCTTTCTAATTTAGCTGATTCTAGTTCGACTGATCCGTTGCCGCTGGCCTCTGCTCTATAATGGAGCACTGCTCCCATGGTTCGTGACGGCTACTTTTACGCGCTGGCTTTGATTGCAGGTGCGGTGCTGGTGGGCTGGTTCGCACAGCCTGCCTGGTCCCTCGTGCCGCTGTTGCTGGCCGGCTTCTTCCTCTGGTTCTTTCGCGATCCGGAGCGGGTCGTCCCGCATGCCGCAGGCGCCGTGGTTTCACCCGGAGATGGAAAAGTTACCGAGGCCTCCATCGTCACGGTGGCTGGCGAAAGCCTGGTTCGTGTCAGCATCTTTCTGAGCGTTTTCGACGTTCACGTGAATCGATCGCCGATTGCAGGGGTCGTCCGCGAGGTTCGCTACCAGCGCGGGAAGTTCTTGAATGCGATGAATGAAGCTTCCGCGGAGCAAAACGAGCAGAACGTTGTCCATGTGGAAGGCGATGGGCAGGTGGTGGTCTTCAAGCAGATTGCCGGCTTGCTGGCGAGAAGAATCGTATTTCATCCGAAGGTGGGTGACCGGCTGGAGCGCGGGCAGCGTGTCGGTCTGATCAAATTCGGTTCCCGCGTGGATGTGCTGTGCGACCCTGCCGCGGCGCTGCAAGTGAAAGTCGGCGATCGAGTTCGGGGCGGGGAAAGCGTGCTGGCCTACCTGCAACCGAAAGGCGAACTGACAAGTGCCGGGCGCTATTCCGCCGCTGAAGGGGCGCTCTGATGGATCTTCCGATTCCAAGACGCAGGCAGGATGAGCGGCGCCCACGGCGCATGCGCAAGGGGATGTACATACTCCCTTCGCTGTTTACCACCGGGAACATGGCGGCCGGTTTCTACGCCATCCTCGAGGTGGTTCACGCGAGCGCGGCGAATTTCGGGCACCTGGATAATGCCGCCAAGGCCATTGGCTTTGCCGTTTTGTTCGACGGCCTCGATGGGCGCGTAGCCCGTATGACCGGCACCAGCAGCGATTTTGGAAAGGAGTTTGATTCCCTGGCGGACGTGGTCACCTTTGGCGTGGCTCCGGCGATGCTGGCCTGGACCTGGGGATTTCACCTCATGCCGCCGGTCGCGCTCACCGACTGGAACATCAAGCTAACCCAGTTAGGGGCGATTGCCGCCTTCCTGTTTCTGATGGCTGGCGCCAGCCGCCTGGCGCGCTTCAACATTACGACCAACCCGCAGCCTTCGAATCCGGGTCGGCCAGGGAAAAAGTATTTTGTCGGCATGCCGATTCCAGCCGGTGCCGGGGTTATTGCGGCTGTGGTGCACTTTCAGTCAGGAGTTCCCCTGGACTCCTGGTACACGGCGATCACATGGCTGGCGATGGTGGCAGCGGTGGGTTACCTGATGGTAAGCACCTGGCGGTTTTACAGCTTCAAGGACATTGATTTTCGCTCGCGCCATCCCTTCCGTCTGGTCATTCTTTTGGGCGCTCTGGTCGCCGGCATCTGGTTCTTCTCAAAGCCGGCGCTGTTCGCGGTCGCTCTGCTCTACACGTTCTCGGGGGTGTTCTGGAGATTGCAGTGGATGTTCCGTCGCCGGACCCAGCCTCCCCCTCCCAGCTACAAGGAGGCTTCGCAGACTTCATGAGTACGCCGTCCAAAATCGGGGCACCGTCCCCTGCCGCCTCTGCACGCGGACAGCTCTTCCGCGTGGCAATCGTGGGTGCGGCTACGCTGA
>Ga0210385_10001181_pt1 | contig 16538 bp, 14 predicted proteins | sample IncBWH26OmetaG_FD_160107 | JGI IMG/M metagenome (GOLD analysis project Ga0210385, IMG submission 160107) | Forest soil microbial communities from Barre Woods Harvard Forest LTER site, Petersham, Massachusetts, United States - Inc-BW-H-26-O ...
GAGGCCCTGGCCTGCGCCGACGCGGCGGCCAGGCTGAGCCGGGCGCCGGTGCCCGCGGCACCGCCGATCGCCGTCCCGGCCGACCTCGGGCACACCCCGCGCGGCACCGGCACCACCCAGGCGGCGCTCGGCCGCACCCTGCTGGACCTCAACCGGGCCGCTCCCGAGGTGGGCAAGCGGATCGTCACGATCAGCCCCGACGTGAGCTCCAGCACCAACCTGGCCGGCTGGGTCAACAAGGTCGGCGTCTGGTCGCACGCCGAACAGCCCAACTGGTTCGCCGACGACCGCGAGACGCTGCTGCAGTGGCGGGAACGGCCCTCCGGGCAGCACGTGGAGCTGGGCATCGCCGAGGTGAACCTCGTCGGCGCGATGGGCGAGTTCGGCGCCACCTGGAGCCGGTGGGCGGCGCCGCTGATCCCGATCGGCGTGCTCTACGACCCGTTCGTCGGGCGGGCCCTGGAACCCTGGTCCTTCGGCTGCTACGCGGGCGGCCAGTCGATCCTGGTGGGCACGCCGTCGGGCGTCTCGCTCGCCCCGGAGGGCGGCGCGCATCAGTCGATCACCACCCCGTCCATCGGGCTCGAGCAGCCGGACTGCGTCGCCTACGAGCCCGCTTTCGCGATCGACGCGCAGTGGGCGCTGCTCGCCGCCATGGCCCAGATCGGCCGCCCCGGCGGCAAGTCGGCGTACCTGCGGCTGTCCACCCGGCCGGTCGACCAGACCCTGGCCCAGGTGCCCGAGGATCCGGCGGGGCGGGAGCGCCGCCGCCGCCACGTGGTCGCCGGCGGCTACGCGCTGCGCCGGGCCGGCGAGCCCGCGCTGACGATCGTCACGATGGGCGCGGTCGTGCCCGAGGCGCTGGCCGCGGCCGACCGGCTCGCCGCACTGGGCCAGCCGGCTGACGTCGTGTGCGTCACCAGCCCCGGCCTGCTCTTCGAGGCCGTGCAGGCCCGCCGTGGCCTGGCGGACTCCCCGGACTGGATACTCGACGCGATCCTCCCGGCCGGCCGGGCCGCGCCGATGGTCACCGTGCTGGACGGCCACCCGCATACGCTGGCGTTCCTCGCGGGGGTCCGCCGGGTGCCGGCCGCGCACCTCGGGGTGACGAAGTTCGGCCAGTCGGGCGACCTCGAGGACGTGTACGGCTACCACCACATCGATACCGACTCGATCATCGGCGCAGCGCTCGACCTGGTCGACTGAACACGGTGGCCCGAGTTCCGGGCGGGACGGGCGGATTACTGCCAGCTGAAACGATTGGTGAGCCGGCCCAGCACCCCAATTTCGACCGAGACCTCGTCACCCTCAGCGAGATATCCGGGGGGCGACATGCCCATCCCTACGCCGCTCGGCGTGCCAGTCACGAGGACGTCGCCCGGCTCCAGGGTCGTGGTCCGGGTGATGTACTCGATCAGCTCGGCAATCCCGAAGATCATGTCAGCTGTCGAGCCATCCTGCCTCAGTTCATCATTGACCCAGCATTTGATCGGCAGCTTCTGCGGATCCCCCAGTTCGTCCGGGGTGACCAGCACCGGGCCCATGGGGAGGAACTGGTCTATGGCCTTCCCGGCGGTCCACTGGCTGGTGCGGAACTGGAGGTCTCGTGCCGAGACATCATTGGCGCAGACATAGCCCGCCACGTGGTCGAGCGCATCGGCTGAAGAAACACACCGCGCGGTTCTTCCGATGACGACGCCCAGCTCCGCCTCGTAGTCAAGGTCCGTGACAACCTGGGGTACCCGCACCGTGGCACCGGGATCCGCGACCGAGTTAGCGAACTTGCAGAACAGAGGAGGGTCGGCCGGAACGGCAAGCCCGGTCTCGGCCGCGTGATCGCCGTAGTTCAGGCCGATGCAAATGATCTTCCCTGGCCTCGGCACCGGGGCGCGCAACTTCAGTTCGGCAAGCGTCAGCCGTTCGCGGCCATCACCATCGGCAGAGCCCGTTTCCAGGAAATCCATGATGTCGCGGCCGAGGGGAATTACCGCGTCGTTGTCTAGCCGGCCGAATCCGCCCTCGTAGCTCACCAACTGCATGCGGAAGTTCCTCCCCTAATGCTGCTTGGTTACCTATTCGCTCGTGTATCCGCGCGTCATGCCGTGAGTTGCCGGGCGGCTGAGCAGGCCTCGCAGATTGGACCGCTGGGCCCGGTTCAGCATGGTCTCGATGAAGGGCGCCCGGACAAAAGCACCTACGGCCAGCGACCGGACGTCTTCGAGCGACTCTGGCCACATTCCGACCACCCTGCCGTAGGCGTTCGTCCAGCGCTCCGTGTGATCGGTGACCGGCCTGCACGCGCGCTCCCATGCGCGAAGCGCCCGTTCTATGCTGCTGATGCCCGACACGAACTCGGCCAGCGCGAGACAGTTCGCGAAGGCAAGGTTCGCGGCCTGTCCCAGCCAGGGTGGCTGCCCGTGGGCAGCATCGCCGACGACCGCGACCCGGCCTGCCGACCACCGTGTGGCGTCCACGGTCTCGAAATTGTCCCACCTGCCCTCTGACCCGATTCGGCCGATAACGGATGCGAGAGCGGGATGGCTGGCTGACCAGCTGGCCTTGTTGACGGGGAGCTGCCGGCCTTCCGCGTCACTCTGCGGACACACCATGCAGAGATACACGTCATCGTTGCTGCACGGGTTGTAGAGGAGGCCGCGGCTTCCGGACCAGTGCTCTTCGGCAACGTCCTTTGCCTCGCCGGGCAGGCGGGGGATCAGCAGCCTGATAGCCCCGTTGCCCAGATCGCGCTTGCTCTTGGTCAGCCCGAGCGATTCCCGCAGCTTCGAGCGCAGGCCGTCTGCGGCCACCACCAGGCTCGCGCGCTCGGATGAGCCGCCGGCGAAGAAGACGGTGCCATCTGGGTCGGCTCGCAGCGCCTGGGAACTCGTCACGATCTCGACGCCGGCTTGTTTCGCGCCTGTTTTCAGCGCCTCGTAGAGATCGGCCCGGGGCGGGACGATCAGCCGGTCGTACGGCGGCGTTTCCCTTCTGCGCAGCAGCCTCCCGCGGTGGTCCCGGATCTCCCATGCCGACATCCGCTGGCCGCGGAAGACCGCGGCATCCAGCACCCCGATTGCCTCCAGCGACCGGAGCCCGTTCTCCCAGAGCCAGATCCCGGCGCCGAACATTCGCAGGTCGGGCGCCTGCTCGTGCAGCCGCACGGACCACCCGCGCTGCCCGAGGGCCGTCGCCGCGAAGAGGCCGCCAAGGCCGCCGCCAACAATGAGAGCGTCCCGGGGGTACTCATAACCGGGCTGCCTGGTCTGGCTGCCGGCAGCGTCGTCTGGGCGGGCGCTAGCCGATGCCGGCGATGACATCGATCTCCACCTTCGCACCCGGAAGTGCCAGCCGTGATATCTCGATGAGGGTGCTGGCCGGCCGTGCGTCCCCGAAGTACCGCTGGCGGACGGGATTTATCTTCGGACGGTCATCGATGTTGGTCAGGTAGACCGTCACCTTCAAGACGGCGGCGAGGCTGCTGCCAGCCGCCTCGAGGATCGCCGCGAGGTTCTTGAGCACCTGCTCGGCCTGAGCGGCAGCGTCGTCTCCGCCGACGAGTTCGCCGCTGCCGTCGGCCGCGACGCATCCGGAGACGTAAACCACGTCGCCCCAGATCACGGCGTGGGTGTAGTGGCTGATCGGCTCGTGCACCCCATCGACGAAGACTTCTCGCCGGCCTTGACCTGACATCAGCGTGCCTCCTCTAGTGCGGTGGTTCCTGCGCCCTCTGGTGCGGTGGTTCCTGCAGTCTCTAGTGCGGTGGTTCCTGCGCCGTGAGCCCCTTCTCCCGCAGGAAGGCCAGCACGGCATCGTTGAACAGTTCGGGTCTTTCCAGATAGGGGGCATGGCCCGCGGCTGGAATCATCGCGAGCGGAACACCATCCCCGAGGATCCGCCGTGATTCCTGCCCGATGGCGGGGGGCACGATGAGGTCCTCGGCGCCCCACACGAGCAGCGTCGGCGGAAGCCCGGCCAGCCGTGTGAGACGCTCGCCGACGGTGTCGTCGTCGATACGGCTCCGGAAGTAGTCGGCCAGGGAGCCGAACGCGATGCTCGCCCCGGGTGAGCTGTTGATCAGCGACTCCTCGCGGATCCAGTCCTCGGTCACCAGCGCAGGGTCATGGATAACGCGGGTCAGCTTGGCGCGGACACCGGGCACGCTGGCGTCCAGCAATGAGTTCGCCACGGCCTCGCGACCCTGCTCGCCGAGCGCGGTGATGCCGAGGGTTCCGACCAAGATGAGAGCGGTCACCCGGGCGGGGTCGCGGCAGGTTACGGCGGCCTGGACGTGCCCGCCAAGAGAGGTGCCAACAAGCACGCACCGCGCGGCGCCGACGGAGTCAAGGAAACGCAGCGCAAGCGAGGCGTATCCATTGACCGAGTAGTCGAAGTCACCTTTCGCCGAGAACCCGTGTCCGGGCAGGTCGATCGCGTAGACGTGCAGGCCGGCGGCTGCGAGGGCACCAAGGTTGTCGCGCCAGCGATCCGCCCGGGCACCGACGCCGTGCAAGAGCAGGGCGACGTGGTCGCCGGAACCCTCCTCGATCACCCGGATGACGACATCCCCGACGCCGTACGGATAAGAGATCACGTGGGTAGCTTCCCTCTCGGCACGTCGTCGGCCATCGGCTCATTGCTGTCCGGCAGAACATCCTCAGCGGCCGGACTCGGCGGCGGCGGAGCCAGCCTTCGTGATCTCGTGAGCCAGTTCCTTCGCGATGTTGCGAGGTGAGCCTGCTACCGGAAGGGACTGCTCGAGCGGTGGCCGCGCGCCGTCATGGACCATCTCGTAGCTGAGCGTGTCGCTGGCATAAGTGATCGACCGCTCGTTCGGCCAGGGAGTCTCCTCCGAGCCGTCAAAGGCCACCTGTTTCCCGCCCACGAATACGGCCTCGATGTTCTCGCGCCGCTGCAGGCTGCGGATGTCGGCAAGCGGGTTCTCACGCACGATGAGCAGATCCGCCAGCATCCCGGGCCGCACTTCGCCGACCTGGCCTTCCAGGCCGACGGTCCGCGCGGCGTTTACGGTTCCCGCCTGCAGCGCTTCCTGGGCCGAGAGCCCGGCGTACTCCATGAGGAGCTCGAGTTCCCGGGCGTGCCACTCCCCGTACGGGGTCACAGCGAATCCGGTGTCGGTTCCGAGCGCGAATTTCACCCCGGCCGCGTGGGCGCGGTGCAGCGTGTCGGCGGTCTTGTCGAGCATCCGCCTGCAACCGCCCCGGAAGGGCGCCGGCGTTCCGACCAGCTCACCGAAGTCCGCGGAGTTCGCGAGCAGGAGCAGCGTCGGCACCAGCGGTATCCCCGACGACGCCAGCTCCTCCACGACCTCGTCGGTCATGATGTTGCCGTGCATGATCCAGTCGAAGCCCGCGGCAACGGCGGCGGAGACCTCTGCGGAGCCTCTCGCGTGAATCGTCACCTTCTTGCCCAGCTGGTGGGCGAGGTCGGCGATCTGCTTGAGCTCGTCGCCGGTGAACGCCTGATACTCGCCGAACGGGCTGTCGGCCAGCTTGATGAAGTCAACGCCGTTCTTCACCTGGCGGCGCACCGTATCGATCATCGCGGCCGGTGTGTTCGCCAGCGTTCCGATGCTGCCATCCGGCACTCCGACGTCTTCCGGGTACCAGTCGGTCAGGCCGTTGCTGGTGGTGATGTACCGCCCGGCCGTGCGCATGCGCGGCCCGAGGACCATCCCTGATGCGATCGCGTCGCGGAGTGCCACACCGATGTAATAGCTGCCCCCTGGCTGCGACAGGCTGGTCACGCCCGCTCGCAGCACGCGCTTGACGTTCCACGCCGCCCTCAGCGTCCGGCTTTCGACGCTGGTGTACAGATCCTGCTCCTCCTGCGTGTAGCTGTCCCCGTAAGTCATGTGGCAGTGCCCGTCGATCAGGCCCGGCATCAGGTACCGGCCCCGGGCGTCCGTCACCCGCAGGGAACCGCCAGCCTCCCGCGGGACCAGCGCCCGCAGCTCCTCCTCGGACCCGAGCGCCTTGATACGGTCTCCCTCGATCAGGACACCCGTCGGGTCGGTCGCTGCACTGCGGGTTCCGTCTGCGACGGCGGCATTCGAGATCAGAGTCCACGCCGTCGTCACAGCTCACGCCCGCTTCCGTCGGGGGCGAGCCCGATGGGGCTTGCATCTGCCCCCGCCTCGCTGGCGGCAGGCCTGGTGCCGCTCTGGCGACCTGAGACCGCCGGGCCCTCCGGGAACAGCAATGTCGCCGCCAGGTACACCAGCGCTCCGATAAAGGTCGCGCTGAGCCAGCTCAGGTCGATTCCGTTAGCGAGGGCGCTCCACGGGCCCACGTAGAGGCTCGAGTCCAGGAACAGAAGCCCTACTGTGCTGGCGACCGCCCAGGCGAGACACGCGCGGATGTTGAGCCCGCCGGTGAACCAGTAGATGCCTCCGCGCTCCCTGCGGTTGAAGACCTGCAAATCATCGGGGTTATACCAGCCACGGCGCAGGAAGTGGCCGGTGACAATGATCGATATCCACGGCGCCGCGAGGACTCCGAAGAGCGAGACGAAGCCGGATACCGTGTTCTCCACATTCCACACCAGCGTGCCGAGGAAGATGAACAGGACGCCGATGGCACTCAGCAGAATGGTCGCCGGGACTCGCTTCAGGACAGGGAAGATCGAGGAGAAGTCGAGTCCGTTGCTGTAGATGCAGACCGTGCTCTGCCCCAGGCTTCCGATGAGCCCCAGGATGATCAGCGGCACCAGGTAGCCGATTGGGCTTATCTGAACCAGCCCGCTGACATACGGAATTGAAGGCTTTGCGATCGCGACAGCCGTGAACGCGCCGAAGAGAAGCGGGAAGCTCAGGCCTATAAAGCCACCCGCGACGGTCCAGAGGAAGATGGACTTGTCGCTGTACTTCTTCCGCGAGATATAGCGAGCCCAGTCATTCACGAAAGGACCGTAACCGAACGTTGCCGCGGCGGAGATTGTGACCGCCAGAGCCCACGTTGGCCAGAACCCGCCGAGGAGGTAGTCGCCGCCGGCATAGTCGGCGTTGAACTTCGGCCCGAGCACGATGAAGCCTATGATCATCAGCAGGCCGACCGTGGGAATCAGGAACTTCTGCACGAAGAGCATGTTGGCGTGCCCGTAGATCGCGGCTGTGATCGCGATGACGGCGATGATGGCGTACGCGATTCCCAGCTCGAGGTTCCCGCTGGGCAGGCCAAATAGCCGGTGCGCACCATAGACGGCTATCTGGCCGCCGGTCCAGACCGTCAGCGCGTAGAACCCGATAGCGATGAAGATGGCAAGGGCCGACCCGATAAGCCGGCCCACGACCCCGAAGAATGCACCGCTGCTTACCGGCCCGTTCGTTCCTGTCCGCGGGCCGAGTAGGGCCATCGGAGCGAACAGAAGCGCGCCAACCGCGTCGCCGACGATGATAGACCAGAATGACGCCCACCAGCCGAGCCCGAAACTGAACGGCAGCCAGCCCAGAACGATAAGGCCGAAGGTCAAGTTCGCGCCTATGAGGATGTAAAAAATATTGCGGGGGCTGGAGTGCCGATCGCTCTCCGGAATGTATTCGACTCCGTGAGTCTCGATCTTGCCAACGGCATCCACTGCCTGAACGGTCGCGACGCCGGCCGAGTTCGCGGACTGAGGGTCATTCATCGCTTGCACCCTTCGCTCGTTAGGCGACATCAGCTGATTGGCTGCCCTCACCACCTGACCCCGAAAGAGCTGCAGCGCACCTGACGATCAAGGGGCAAGAGCCATGGACACCAGCTCCTTGTCCGGTGTTGTACACTAACTTGTACACAAGGTCAAGGTATGCCGGGACCGGACGATCGCGGACGACGCCTCGTGCGAACACATCGTGCCTGATGGCAGCCGTGCGCGGCTAGAACCCGGTGGCGCAGCAGCGGACTCATCTTGACTATGTACACAAGTACGTGTACTGGAAGGGAGGTGCCGACCTCTCAGCCTTGACGCGACGGGCGGGGTCCACGTACGCCGCAAGACCGCTGGCCTGTCCGCCAGGGCGGTACGACGCGCAAGCGTCCTCAGGTTCCCTGCCAGGGGGATTCCCGGGAAGAAGCCGCATGAGGTACACCTGTGGGCAGGCAGTGAGTGCGGATCCCTAGGGGACCGTGAGGTCAGCGATGGAAGTACTGTCGAGGCGGATCTCGTGGTGGCGGCCGACGGCACCGGGTCGGCCGTGCCGGAATGCCCGGACCCTTTGCAGCAAGCATCACGCCCGTTTGCGAGTGGTGTTAGCTTCCCAGCAGTCAAGCCAGCGCTCAGCCCTGCGCAGCGTCGGCTGTTCCGTACGTGCGGGTCCGTTCGTCCTGGTCAGGACGGCGTAAGCACGCATCGGCCGCGGCAGGTCGGTGAAAGGCAGTTATCGGCAGAGGAGGACCCGGCGATCAACGAGAACCCAGCGCGCGGCGCGGGCCGCGAAATCGGGAGCGAGTGGGGCGGGGTACGGGAGACGGCCCGTGAATACGCGATCAGCCAGCTCCGGCGGGCGATCCGGATGGGCGAGCTGCAGGGTGGTGACGTGCTCCGGGAGGAGGAGTGGTCGGCCAACCTGGGCATCAGCCGGACGCCGCTGCGGGAAGCCATCGCGGAGCTTGTCGTCGAAGGGCTGCTGCGCAAGGAGGGACGCAGCGTCTATGTGTTCCGCCCCTCCGTGGAAGAGCTATTCGAGATCTACGACATCCGGGAGCAGCTCGAGGCCCTCGCGGCCCGCCGGGCCGCGTCCCGCATGACACCCGAGCAGGCTGAGCAGCTGAAACTCCTGATCGAGGAGATCTCGACCGTAGAGCCCACCGACGACTGGTTCGCCCGCCACGAGGCGTTCCACATGGCGATAGCGACCGCCAGCGGGATGCCGCGGCTGGAGAGCCTGATCGAGTCACTTCGGACCCAGTCGGAACCGTACGTGCGGCTCGCCACCAGCCTCGACGCCGACTTCCGGGTACGGGCGGCGAGGCAGCACCGCGCCATCTTTGAGCTCCTCGTGGCCGGGGTCGAGACGAGTGCCGCCCGGGAAGTCCGGCGGCATCTCAGATCAACACGGAACAAGATGAGCGAGCTGGCCAATTCCGGGACCATGGCTCGCGCGATGGGGCCGCGACCCCGCTAGCGACGCCGCAGGCCGCCACCCTCGGCAGCGGGAGGCCTTGTCTGGCAGCAATGAATACATTATTGTACACAAAGCCAGAGGGCGAAGAGTGCGAGGTCTCCGATCGGGGACGGCCGGCGCCGCCCGCGCAGCCAGGTGAGAGGGGTTCACATGACGGAACGAGCCGAGACGGCCGCACAGACTGCGGATGAGCCAACGTCCCGTCCGCTGACCGGCGACGAGTATCTCGAGAGTCTCGACGACGGCCGTGAGGTGTGGATCTACGGGGAGCGGGTCGAGAACGTAGCCACCCACCCGGCCCTGCGCAACACTGCGCGGATGGTGGCCCGCCTGTACGACTCACTCCACGACCCGTCGCGCAACAAGAAGATCATCGTCCCGACCGACACGGGCAACAACGGATTCACCCACGCGTTCTACCGCGCCCCTTACAGCGTCGAGGACCTGCAGCGCGGCGCGGACGCGATCGCCGAGTGGGCTCGGATGAGTTACGGGTGGCTCGGTCGCAGCCCTGACTACAAGGCGGGATTCCTTTCCACTCTGGGCTCGAACACGGAGTATTACGCGCCGTTCCAGGACAACGCCAGGCGCTGGTACAAGGAGGCTCAGGAGAAAGTCCTGTACTTCAACCACGCGATCGTCAACCCGCCCGTCGACCGGAACCAGCCCATGGAAAAGGTCCGGGACGTCTATATGCACGTCGAGAAAGAAGTTGATGGCGGCCTCATCATGTCCGGCGCAAAGGTCGTCGCAACGGGCTCTGCCTTCTGTCACCACAACTTTGTTGGAATCTACGGCCCTCTCCCCGTCCAGAGCAAAGAGTTCTCGGTCATGTGCTCCGTCCCCATGGGCACTCCTGGCGTGAAGCTGATCTGCCGGCCTTCCTACGAGTACGCCGCCGCTACGACGGGAAGCCCGTTCGATTACCCGCTCTCCAGCCGCATGGACGAGAACGACTCGATCTACCTCTTCGACAACGTCTTTGTGCCCTGGGAAAACGTGTTTTGCTACGACGTCGACAAGGCGAACGAGTTCTACCACGGCTCCGGGTTCATATTCCGCGCTCTGCTGCAGGGATGCATCCGTCTTTCGGTGAAGCTCGACTTCCTCTGCGGGCTGCTCATCAAGGGGCTCGAGATGACTGGCGCCAAGGACTTCCGCGGCGTGCAGACGAGAATCGGTGAGGTAATCATGTACCGTCACCTGTTCTGGAGCCTCGTAAACGCGATGGTGAACAAGCCCACTCCCTGGACAGACGGAACGGTTGTGCCGAATGTCGAAGCTGCGACGGTCTACCGGGTGATGATGGCAGAGGCGTATCCGAGGGTTAAGGAGATCTTCCAGCAGGACCTGGCCAGTGCGCTCATCTACTCCAACTCGAATGCCGTGGACTGGGGAGTGCCCGAGATAAGCAAGTACCTCGGCGAGTACGTGCGGGGATCGAACGGGAACTCGGCCGAATCTCGGGTCAAGGTGATGAAGCTGATCTGGGACGCTCTCGGAACCGAGTTCGGCAGCCGTCATGAGCTGTATGAGCGCAACTACGCCGGAAGCTATGAGCTGACGCGCCTCGACACCTACGTGGCCGCGGTTGCGAGCGGCCTGACCGGGGAGTTTACCGACTTCGTCGAGACCTGCCTTGCCGAGTACGACACGAACGGCTGGACCGTTCCTGACCTCATCAATGCCGATGACGTCAGCGTCATGCCCAAGCGCAAGAACACAGACCGGTAGCGCACGGCAGCGCGGTTCCGGGATGCGGAAAGACGCACCGACCGAGCGGGAGTTGCGGTCCTGTCTTAGCCATTTCGCGACCGGCGTGACCATCGTGACGTACGAGGTCGACGGTCAGCGTTTCGGGGTCACCGTAAACTCCTTCACGTCGGTATCACTCAATCCACCGCTGATTCTGGCTTGCCTCCACAAGAACGCCAAGGCGGCAATGCTCCTCAGGAAGCGCCCCTTCACGGTAAACGTGCTCGCTGCAACTCAAAGGGATCATGCGCTGCATTTCGCGGGCCGACCCCAGCCCAACCTCGACCTGAAGTTCCGCGAAACGCCGAACGGACCCCGGCTCGAGCACTGCCTTGCCTACATCAACTGTGATCCCTGGCGGGTCTATGACGCGGGTGACCACGTCATCGTGCTGGGCTACGTATGCGACATCGAGATGACAGGAGAGAAGCCTCTGCTCTTCTACCGCGGCGAGTTCCGTGCCATCGGCGACTTGCTCTTCGATTCCGCCGGACCGTCCGATGCGCTGGCGGATGAAGCACTGCGCCCCCTCGTCTCAGCCGGAGGCGGTCAGGAGTGGAGTGACGATGGCTATGAGGTACTGCTGCACCGGTCCTGGTAAAGATCTGATGAGCCCGTGCTCTAGCTGGCCGCGGGGATGGCCTGGGCGAAACGGAACACCCGGTCGGGGTCGTAGCGGCGCTTGACCTCCATCAGGAACGCGGCGTCGCGGTGCACGAAGGCGGCCGCGGTGCGCGAGCGCCTGCTGATCGCACCGCCCCAGGCGAACAGGGTCGCTCCTGCGCCCGAGGCGTTACGCGGGCCATAAATTACGGCGGCTGTATTGGCCAGCGCTTGACTCTCACGTTGCGTGAGGGGTGCAAGCTCGTTTCATGCTCAGCATCGGGGAGTTCGCCCGGCTCGGAAGGGTGTCCGTTCGCGCACTCAGGCACTACGACGAGATCGGGCTGCTGCGGCCCGCGAGCGTGGATCCGGAGACCGGCTACCGCTGTTACGCACCTGCCCAGCTCGGGCAGCTCAACCGGATTGTCGCGCTGAAGGAGCTGGGACTCTCCCTAGCGCAGTCCCGGCAGCTCGTGATCGGGATCACCGCTGACGAGCTGCGCGGAATGCTCGTGCTGCGGCGGGCGCAGCTGGAGGAGGAACTCGAAGCGCAGAAGAACCAGATGCTCGAAGTCGAAGCGCGGCTCAGCTATATCGAACGGGAGGGCACCATGCCAGCAGATGACATCACCGTGAAAAAGATTCCGGCCATGGGCGTGGTGGCCATTGCCGGAGCAGCCCCGGCCTTCGGCGCCGAGAACGTAGTCCCCGTTGTCAACCGTTCCCGTCTGCAGTTTGACGAGCTCGCGATCCCGGAGCTGATCAAGGTGACGGGACCCTTCATGATCTTTTATGAGCATCACGAGGGCGGCGACATTACGGTCTACCTGGCCTTGCCTGTGGCCGAGCGGCCAGCCGAGATTCCTGCGCCAGCGCAGTACCTGGACCTCCCCGCGGTCGAGGTCGTCGCTGCCGTACGCAGCGGCCGTGCCGCCAGCATCTTCCCCATGGTCTATCAGGACCTGTTCCAGTGGATCGACGCACACGGCTTCGAGGCCCACGGCCCCGGCCGCGAGATATGGGTCAACGAGGTCGACGACCTCGCCGAGATCGAACAGCAAGTCTTCGAGGTCCAGTTGCCGTTCACCAGGCCCTAAGCCGCGCCTGCATAACCGGGTCATGCCGCTGCCGGGCCAGGCTCCCGAAAGGACTCGCCATCATGCACCCCGCCCTGCTGCAAATGCTCGCCCGCCAGCGCGCATCGGAACTGCCGATGGCAACGCTGAACAGCCATCAGCGGCCCGTTTTATCCAGCAAACGAGCCCGGATGCTCCGGCAGCGGATCGGCTGGGCGCTCGTGCAGGCTGGCCTGCGTCTCGTCGCTGAACGTGAGGGTGCCTGACCAGGTAGCTTCCGGCCTCGCACCGCAGCCGGCCCGGCGCCGGGGAAGTACGCTTGGCCGATGTTCTCGCCCGAAGGCCCGTCTCTGCGCGAGCTGGCGAGGCAGGCGCTGTCCTCGGTCGAGGGCGGCTACGACCTGCTTGCCCCGAAGTTCGACCACACGCCTTTTCGCACCCCCGATGCCATTCTTGACGCGACCGGCGACGCGCTGCGCCCGCTCGGCCCGTTCAATCGGGGATTGGATGTGTGCTGCGGCACCGGCGCGGGCATGCGGGTTCTGGAATCCCTGTGCCAGGAGCCGATCATGGGAGTCGACTTCAGCGCGGGCATGCTCGCGATGGCGCGCCGTGCGCATCCGGACGCCAAGACCCTGCGGGCCGACGTCCGGGCCCTGCCCTTCGCCGGCGCCTTCGACCTGGCGGTCAGCTTCGGGGCGCTGGGACACTTCCTGCCCGCTGAGAGGCCTGCGCTGTTCGACAGCGTGTACCGGGCGCTGCGGCCCCGCGGGATTTTTGCCTTCCCCGTTGTTGCGCCGCAGCCCATCGCCTCAAGCTGGTACTGGGCACTGCTCGGGTTCGACTTGGCCATGCGGCTCCGCAATGCCGTGTGGCGTCCCCCCTTCGTCATGTATTACCGCACCTGCCCGCTGCGCGCGGTCCGAGACGACCTGGCAGCCTCCCGGGTCACCGTGCCGACGGTCTCCTTGACTGCTCTGGGCCGACGCGCAGACGGCAGCCCGCGGTTCGGGCTTGTCCTGGCGCGCAAAGCCGGCTAGGTCCCCTTATGTCGTTCGGAGGCGGGCGAGCATCAGGGTGATGTCGTCTTCCCCACGCTGCTTCAGTTCCCGGGACACGGCGTGGCAGGCGGCGTCGAGAAGGTGGCCGGGCCGGCTCAGGGCCGGGGCCAGCGCGGTGCGCAGCGCAGCCAGTCCGTCGTCAATGGGCCGGGAACGGCTTTCGATGAGCCCGTCGGTGTACAGCGCGATGGTCGCGCCGGGTTCCAGGCGCATCTTCACGCTCTGGAAGGTCCCGGTGCCCAGGCCGAGGGGGACGCCGGGCGGCAGGTCGAGCACCTGGGTGGTTCGTTATTAGCAGCCATTACCGGCAGCCTGCGATATCGTGCAAATACGAAATGTACCGCATCAATAAATAGAATAAGGGTGATGCTGGGCATTCGTTAGCCGTTGATCCAGGTCGCGTCGGCCGCCATCGCTGCGGCGTCCGCGGCGGGAGAAAAGGAGGCAGGCTGTGACGGCTGACGAGCCGGGCTGGGTCCCGCCGGGCGTCGACACCAAGCGGGCGAACGTGGCCCGGGTCTACGACTACTGGCTCGGCGGGCGGCACAACTTTCTCGCCGACCAGGACGTCGCCCGGGCGATCGCCGCGGTGGAGCCCAACGTCCGGGCGCTCGTCCGGGCCAACCGGGCGTTCCTGGGCCGGGCGGTGCGGTTCCTCGCCCAATCCGGCATCCGCCAGTTCCTCGACATCGGCTCGGGCATCCCGACCGAGGGCAACGTGCACGAGGTAGCCCAGCAGGCCGCACCGGGCTCCCGGGTGGTCTACGCCGACATCGACCCGGTTGCGATCGCGCACAGCAGGGCGCTGCTGGCCGGAAACGCCGGCGCCTCGGTCATCAACGGTGACCTGCGCGAGCCGGAGAAGATCCTTGCGAACGAGGACACCCGGCGGCTGACCGACCTCAGCCAGCCGGCCGGGCTGCTGCTGATGCTCGTCCTGCACTTCATCCCGGACGCCGACGACCCGTGGCGCATCGTGGCCAAGCTGCGTGACGCGCTCGCGCCCGGCAGCTACCTGGTGATAGGCCATGGCACCGACGAGGGCAACCCGACGATGGCGCAGGCCGCGAGCAAGGTATACAACCGCAGCGTGTCCACCCAGATGCACCTGCGCTCGCACGCGGAGATCATGCGGTTCTTCGACGGCTTTGATCTCGTCCAGCCGGGGCTTGTCTACACCCCGCTATGGCGCCCGGACTCGCCAGCCGACGTGCCCGAGAACCCCAGCAAGGGTGGGGGCCTGGTAGGCGTCGGACGAAAGCGCTGACGAAATGTCCGCGCCTATTGCGCACAATGGAGTCAGGGACGACGGGGAGACGGCCACTCGTAGCCGCGGCGGGGCTCCCTCAGCAATGGCCTAAGTAACCGGCGCGTCCGTGGGCCGTTCCGCCGTGACTATGCCGGCCGGCTCGGGGTCGGCGTACAGCAAGTCCACCAGCGCGGCGCGGCGGGTAAGCACCTTGCGCTGGTTGATGTATCCCTTGTCGGTGATCTCACCGTCGTCGAGGCTGGCCGGCCGGGCCATGACCGCCAGCCGCTGGACGCGGGCCGAGGATCCCGCCGCGTCGTTGTGGTCGGCCAGCGCACGCGCCAAGTGCACGCGCAGGCCCTCGTGGGTTAGCAGCTCGCCGTCCGGCACGGGCTGCTCGCCGAGGAGCGTGCGCGCCTCGGCCGGGTTCAGCCAGGCCAGCGCGCACACACAGTCCCGGTCCTCCCCCGCCAGCACCGCGTCGGCCAGCACCGGGATCGCCGACAGCAGCCCCGTGCGCACGGCCCCGACGCGGACGAACGTGCCGGTAGCCAGCTTGAAGTCCTCGGCGATCCGGCCGCGGAAGACCAGCCCGGCGTTCAGGTCACCCGGGTCGGCGAATGCGACCGCGTCGCCGGTCCGGTAGAAACCATCGCCGTCGAATGCCTGCTCGGTCAGGTCCGGCCGGGCCAAGTACCCTGGCGTAACGTTCGGGCCCTTGACCCGGATCTCGTACCCGCCCTCCTCGGCCGGGACCAGCTTGACCTCCGCCCCGGGCAGCGGCACCCCGATGCAGCGCGCGTCGGTGAACGCGTAATGCGCGGACGTGACTGCCGGAGCGGTTTCGGTCGCGCCCCACGAGCCGGTCACCGCGACCTCATGCCCGGTCGTCCGCTTCGCGACCGCGGCGAGCCGCTCGCGCAGCGCCGGCGGCAGCGCGGCCGCCGCGTTGAAGATCAGCCGCAGCCGGGAGAAGAACCGGCCAGCGAACTCCGGGTCCGCTTCGAGCGCGGGCACCAGCTGCGCGTACGCGGCCGGCACGTTGAAGTAGATGGTCGGCGGCACGTCGGCCAGGTTGGCGACCGTCTGGGCGAACATCCCCGGGACCGGGCGCCCGCCGTCCACATACAGCGTCCCGCCGGCGGTTAGCGCCATGTTCACGTTGTGATTCCCGCCGAACGTATGCGACCACGGCAGCCAGTCCACGATCACCGGCGCGTCGACCGCCAGGAACGGCCACGCCTGCCGGATCATCTGCTGGTTCGCCGCCAGCATCCGGTGCGTGTTCAGCACCCCCTTCGGAGTGCCGGTCGACCCCGAGGTGAACAAGATCTTCGCCACGTCCTCCGGGCGCAGGCCGGCGAACGCCGCCGCCACCGCCGCCCCTGGCGCCGTCTGCATCAGGGCGGACAGCGGTGCCGCCCCCGGTCGGCCGCCCCTGCTGACGATCGCCGGCACGCCCGGCAGCGCGTCGAGCGCGGGCCCGAACGCGTCGGCGTCTTCGGCGAACACCGCGCCGGGCCCGATCAGCTCCACGATCGCCCGGATCCGCGTGTGGTCGTGGCTCTGCAGCGAGTACGCCACGCTGACGGGCGCCACCGGAACCCCCGCGGTCATCGCGCCCAGCGTCACCAGCAGATGGTCCACGCTGTTCCCGGACAAGATCAGCAGCG
>Ga0210385_10001183_pt1 | contig 16524 bp, 11 predicted proteins | sample IncBWH26OmetaG_FD_160107 | JGI IMG/M metagenome (GOLD analysis project Ga0210385, IMG submission 160107) | Forest soil microbial communities from Barre Woods Harvard Forest LTER site, Petersham, Massachusetts, United States - Inc-BW-H-26-O ...
ATGGGATCGGCGTGGGAGAAGTCCGCGTCCGGGGAGAAAATCGATAAAACAGCCAACAACGCCATTCGCAAAACTCCTGGGAATCCCGTGGGGCAGAGCGCCGGAGGAGACGGCCGGGGTATTGTGGCGGGGATAGGGGCAGTACGCAAGGGGTAAGGCATTTAGCGGCGCTGGCGTGCTACAATTCGCCGTTTGGCGGGGAAGGCAGGCCTAACGAGCATGACGGAAACGCTGGCACAAGCTGAAGCAGTGCTGGAGGTAATCTCACCGGATGGCGCGCGGAAGTATGTGCGCGTGACGCAGACGCCGTTCCTGATCGGACGCGGGGCGGAAACAGGCAATCATCTGCAACTGACCGACCGGCGCATCTCGCGCAACTGCGGAGCGATCGTCACTGAAGCGAACCGCTATTACCTGGAAGACCGCGGGCAGCGACGTGGCATGTTCGTAAACGGCGAAAAGGTGGAGAGCCGGGCGCTGGTCGACGGCGACGTGATCACGTTTGGGTTGGAAGATTCTTACCAGGTGATTTTTCGGGCCGCGAGCGGTACCTCCGACGAGTCCATTCCTCAGTTGTTGACGCGAATCGATCACATGACCAGTTCCGAGTCGACGGGCGGCGGGCTGCGCAAGCTGAACCTGCTGCTGGAAGCGACTTCCCTGCTGCACTCGCAACTACCGCTGGACTCCGTGCTGGCGAAAATGATCGATCACGCGGTGGCGGTGACAGATGCGGATCGCGGGCTGCTCGAGGAGGCGGTGGAGAGTGTGACTTCGGCGAGCCCGTCGGAACGCTTGCGCGTGCGGTTGGCGCGGCGCAGCGGCGGGCAGCGGTTGCCTCCCGAGAGCATGACGCCGAGCCAAACGGCGATTCAGTTGGCGATGAAGAAGCAGCTGCCGGTGATTACCGAAGACATCGAGCAGGCAGAAATGAACCTGCAGGCCGCGGCGAGCATCGTTGCGCAAGGATTGCGCGCGGTGGTGGTGATCCCGCTGTATGCGACTTCGCGGGCGAGCAGTGAATCGGCTACGAACGTGACGCGGGGAGAATTTTTGGGTGTGCTGTATCTGGATTCGAAGCGGCCAACGGCATTTTCCAAGCTGGACCGGCAAATCTTGGATGCATTGGCGGCCGATGCGGCCAGCATTTTGGACAATGCGCGCCTGGTGGAACGCGAGCGCGAACGGCAAAGACTGGAACAGGAAATCGGGATCGCGCGGGACATTCAGCAAGCGCTTTTGCCCAAGAATTTTCGGGATTTTCCGCATCTTGCCGTAGTCGGCGTGAATTTTCCGTGCCTGTCCGTGGGAGGAGATTACTTTGATGTTTTCCCGCTGGATGAACGGCGCACGGCGTTTCTTCTGGCCGATGTGAGCGGAAAAGGACTGGGCGCGGCGCTGCTAACCACGATGTTGCAGGGCGCCCTTTCGGGCATGACGCTGGGGACGGACCCGGCGAGGGTGTTCAATCACGTGAATCGCTTTTTATGCGATCACGCAGAGGTGGGCCGCTATGCCACGATGTTTTTCGGAATCCTGCACGATTCCGGGAAATTGGAATATATCAACGCGGGCCATCCTTCTCCGATCCTAATTCGGGCGGCGACGGCGGAGGAAGCGTTCACCGAGGGTTCGTTCCCGGTTGGACTGGTGCCGGAAGCAGAATTTTCCACGACCACATTGCAATTGGAACCGAACGATACGCTGGTGCTATACAGCGACGGCGTGACGGAAGCGATGGACCCGGACGAGCAACTCTACGGCAACGGAAGATTGCGCGCGGTGCTGCTGGGAAAGAACGAAATGCCGCTGGATGAAATCCAGAAAACTGTGCTGGAGTCCGTGGAAAACTTTGCGCGGGGAGCGCGGCAAGCTGACGACTTGACCATCCTGCTGGTGCGATGCCGCGCGGTGGGAACGTTGGTGACGGAAACGGACGTGTCTGGGGCGGGAAAGGCAGCGGGAAGCAGCTAGGAGTTCCATAATTTCGACCTGACGGAGAGAAACGCAAAAGGGCGCGCTGAGAAAAAATCAGCGCGCCCTTTTTTTTGTGCAGGTTCCTTATGGCGTGCAGGCGGGGGCCGGCGCGCTAATCGGGGAGTAGTTGAGCGGAGCGAGTTTTTGCGCTTGCAGCAATTTGTTGAGAGCGGGAAGGGTTTCGTTGGCGAATTTCTGGCTGGCGGCCACGTTTTTGCCATAGCCATCGCAGGAGATTTGATACAGTTTGCCGACTGCCGGGGTCGGTGCGATGTCAGCCGCCTGAACCATTTCCAAATAGCGGCCGGCGTCACGATTGATGGTTCCGAAGCCCGGCGCCATTTCCGTGCCGGCCACCAGCGCATCGACTTGGTTCTGCGCACCGACGATGGCATCGGTTAGTTCTTTCGCGGCTGTGGGCGGCAGCGCTTTCTTGCGGTCCGCAATTTGTTCCGCAAGTGGATCAACGCCATGGAATGCTTTCGCGGAAGCTTCCATCAGATCACAAAGTCTGCGCGAGAGATCGAACTGGGCCGCATAGTCCGCGGCGGAAATGTGAACGCGCGGGTCGGGATCGACCCGCAATTGCTGACGATAGGATTTCCCTGCGACGGTTAGAACGAGAGAGTAGGTCCCGGGAGAAACGAACAGACCCGGCGGCTGGAAACGCGGAGTTTCGCCGGGGACGGCATGATCCGGAAGGGTGTATTCGGTGTAGTCCAGGCGTTCGCCGAAAAATCCAAACGGCAATGCGGTAGGGTGCGGGTAGCGAAGATCCCAGACAAAACGATTGATGCCTGCCGTGGTGGGCAAACTTGCGGGCGGATAGAACCAATATTCCGGCACATTGGCGGGCGGTAGCGATTCCTGCTGCGGGATATTGGAGAAATGAATGACGCGATTCCCTTTTTCGTCGAAAACATCCAGGGAAATTTCGCCTTTGGGCGGAGAACTAAGCAAATAGTAGAGCAGCGCGCCGTCCGGAGGATTTTGCGAAGTGGCCAGGTCGCGCTGCAGCGGCGTGTCCGGATGATTATCCCAATGGACGCGCAGGGCGGTTTGCGGGATGAAAAAATGGACTGGGGATTTTTGCAGATCATTGTTTAACTGGCGCAACGGAGAAATGTCGTCGAGGATCCAAAGGCCACGGCCAAACGTGGCGGCCACGAGATCGTCGCCGTGGATGTTGAGGTCGCGCACGGAACTGGTGGGCAGGCCGAGCTGCAGCGATTGCCAATGATCGCCACAATCGAAGGAGACATACACACCCGTTTCGGTTCCGGCAAACAGCATGCCTTTGCGAACGGGATCTTCGCGAACCACGCGGGCGATTCCGGCATCAGGCAGGCCGGTGACGATTTTTTCCCAGGTTTTTCCTCCATCGTGAGTACGAAAGAAATAAGGATGCGTGTCTCGGCGCGCGAACACGGCGGCAAGCGCCATGTCAGGATCGTGTGGAGAGGGATCGATGGAATTGACGGTGGCACGTTCGGGCAGACCGGCGGGAGAGACGTTGGACCAGTTGCCGCCATTGTCGTGCGAGACCTGAATCATGCCGGTGGACGTGCCCACCCAGATCAGGTTGGAATCGAGCGGAGATGGAGCGATAGTTTGAATGAAGCCGCGATTGGCGGCGGCTTGCGCGTCGTCATCATCGTCCGCAAAGAATCCGGAATCTTCCATATCGTCTTTCGAAGGAATGTGACCGGCCGCGTCTGACTTGGGTGGCACGGATGTGCCGGCGGGCTTCACGGTGAGGTCCGGACTGATTTCTTTCCAGCTTAAGCCGTCGTCCGTGGATTGCAGCAGGAACTGCGAAGCATAAAAGAGCGTGTGCGGATCGCGCGGGGAATAAAGGATGGGAGTTTCCCAACTCGCGCGATAATTCGGCGGGGCGATAAAAAGTGTGGCGATCTGGCCGGTCTTGCGATCCATGCGAATGATGTTGCCGTACCAGCCGAGCGAAAAAACATGATCGGGGTTCGACGGATCAGGCGCGATGAAACTGCTTTCAAAGGAGCCGCTGGAAAACCAGTCGCGATAGGTGATCATGCCGAAGTCGGTGCGGTCGGGAACGACAATGGAGCCGGAATCCTGCTGCGCGGCATACAGACGATACGGAAAGCCCTTGTCCGTCGCGACGCGATAAAACTGGCCGGTGGGCTGGTTGAGCCAATCGCTCCAGGTCTTGCCACAATCGTTGGTAATCACCACGCCCTGATCCGTACCTTCGACGATGTGATTGGAATCCTGAGGATCGATCCAGAGAACGTGATCGTCTTCGCCGCTGGGAGTTCCCTTCCAAGAAGCAAACGTGCGGCCACCGTCTTCGGAACGATACGTGGAGGTCTGCATCACGTAGACAACGTCTGGATTTTTCGAATCGGAAAACACGCGGCCAAAATAATTGGAGCCGAGGATGCGCGGATCGGTGGTGATTTTCTGCCAGGTCGCACCGGCGTCATCGGAACGAAACAGTCCTTGATCCATCAGCGCGAAGATGCGTTTTCCGCCGGTGCCAGGCGCGACAGAAAGCCCCACGCGCTGGCGGTGAGCCGTGGGAAGGCCCTGATCGCCCATGGACGCCCAGGTTTCGCCGGCATCGTTGGAGCGAAGCAGTTGCGTGTCTACACCTTCGGCGGGCTTTTCGCCGGGTGCCGGGGGGATGTGGCGAACGGTCGCAACAAGGGAGCGGGAATTATTGGGATCGAAATCGAGTTCGGTGGGGCTAGTGTGATCGTCTTTGTAGAAAACCTTGCGCCAGGTTTTGCCGCCATCCGAGGATTTGAAAATTCCACGCGTGTCGCTCGGCGTGAAGTTACCCGCAACCGCAACGTAAACGAGATTGGCATCGTGCGGGTCGACAAGGATCGAAGGGATGATGGGAGAATCGCCGAAGCCGAGGTTGCTCCAGGTGGCACCCGCATCGCTGGACTTCCAGACACCGTTGCCGTCGGTCTGCTCGCCGGTGGCGACGTATATTACGTTGGGATCGGACGGGGCGACGACGAGATCGCCGATGGAGGCAACGTGCGCTTGATCGAAAATGGGGACCCAGGTTCTGCCCGCATTGATGGATTTCCAAACGCCGCCGCCCGGAGTGCCCATGTAGTATGTTGTGGTGTTCCCGGGGATGCCGGAGACAGCTGTGACGCGTCCGCCGCGATGAGGGCCGATGAGGCGCCAGTTCAATCCGTGGAGGAGTTCCGGGGAAACTTGTTGCGCCCTTAAAGTTGGCAGAAAAGCTGCCGAAAGCGAAATCAAGAACGCGAACTTTGCGTATGCGGCAACGGTGGGTCTGGGTTGACTCATGAAAACTCCTTGGGAAATGCAGTTTAACATGCAGGACACGAAATTTCCGGAGACGGAAATTGAGGAGGAGGCGAGATGAATGTTGGAGAAGTGTTTCAATTTATGAATCGCGAGCGGCTGGCGGTGCTGGCCACGGCGCGCGAGGATGGACGGCCGGAATCGGCGCTGATGGGATTCGCGGTAACGCCAGAATTGGAGATTGTGTTCGACACGGTAAAGAGTTCGCGGAAATACCCGATCTTGAAGAAAAATCCCGCAGTGGCTTGGGCGGTTGGTTGCACGACTGAGGTGACGGTGCAGTATGAGGGCGTGGCACAAGAGCTAGAAGGCGAGGAACTGGCGAAATACAAGAAGACTTACTTTGTCGCGTTTCCGGATGGGCCGGCGCGGGAGAGTTGGCCGGGGATAACTTATTTTGTGGTGCGCCCGACGTGGGTGCGATATTGCGATTATGATCCGGGGAAGCGACGGATTGAGGAGATGGAGTTTTAGAACACGCGGATGGAGACGTGCTGTAGAGTCCGTGTGAGAACTGAGGAAGAGTGTCCTCAGGGGCTAAAGCCTGGATTTTTTTGAGATGAATGTCGGAGCTGAAGCTTTGACCCCCTAAGGAGAAGAGTTAGAGGGAGTTAGCGGTGAGGGAAGCAGAAGACGCACGATACGAGTTGATGGTGAGATTTGGAATCTAAAAAGAATTCTTCACTGCGCGGAGTTCGTTCAGAATGACGTGGTTCTCTTTGTGTGGTGAACCCAAGATGCCGGCCTGAAGGCACGGCGCTACAACAGCAAGAGTGAGGCTGAGACCCAAGCCACCCGGGAGTGGGAAAACACAAGAATGGAAAACGCACTGGAGCACAAGGTTGAAGACAGTGGTGCTGGGATGGAAGGAAGAGAAAAGCAGTTCCCTCGCTTCGCTCGGGATGACTGTTTCGCCGCACTGCAAAATTAGAGTTCGCGCAGGGCTACGGAGACTGGCTGAACGGCAGCGCGAATGGCGGGGAGCAGGCCGCCAAGTACACCCATCACCAGAGCGAAGAGAACGCCCATCACCAGAAGATCGAAAGTGATTTTGAAGGCGAAGGCCACGTTGGAGAAGGTCTGGAAATTCATGGTGCTGGTGGTGAGGCCGTTAAGAGGCAAAACCGCCAAGCAACCGATGATCCCGCCAAGGAACGAAATGAGAAGCGCCTCGAACAGGAACGACAGGATAACGTTCCAGGACGAGAAGCCCACGGCGCGCATGGTGGCGATTTCACGGCCGCGTTCGGCAACGGCGGAGTACATGGTGTTGAGCGCTCCGAAAATCGCTCCGATGGCCATGATGGCGGCAACGAGTCCGCCGAGAACGGTGATGAGCCGGGTCATGGTGGTGGACTGCTTGGCGTAATAATCGATTTCACGATAGACGTCCACGTTCATGCGGGGATCGGAAGTGACCGCGTCCTTGAATTCCTGATAGGTAGCGGGCGAAGCGAGATGAACCGTGGCGGACTGAAAAATATTGGCGGGGCGCTTCAGCACTTGATTGAAGATCTGGGAGTCGCACCACACTTCGGAGTCGAACGCGGAACCGCCTGCGTCAAATACGCCTACAACATCCCAATGGCCGCCGGCAAAATCAATTTTGTTGCCCACGGTGAGTCCCTGATAGGTCTTCGAAGCGTTCTTGCCGACGACAAGTTCGTTCAAGCCGGGCTGAAACATGCGGCCTTGCACCATTTTCACGAATTTGCGGACTTCCAACACGTTGGGAGAAACGCCGCGGACCTGCACGTTGGCATCGGTGCCGGTCGAGATCAAGGGCACGGGGATAACGCCGACTACATCCTGGGTGATGATAGGAGCGCCGGAAGCATCGCGCGCAACGCCGGGCGCATCCTGAAGAACTTTAATGGAATCGAGCGTGATGCCGCCCATCATTTCCGAGGATGAACCCGCGCGCATTACAAGAGCGTTTCCCGGAGAGCCGGAAGCAACCAGCGTGGCTTTGAAGCCGCGAGCCAGCGAAAGCATGGCGACAAACACGCCGACGGTGCCGGCGATGCCGAGAATGGCGACGATGGTGGACGTCCAGCGCGCGCGAATGCTGCGGAAATTGTAGGAAATGGGAACGGATCCGAGAAACGGCGCGAGCAAAGCGGCAGGGAGGCCTACCAAAACCGCGACGATCGCCAAAAGAGCAAACACAGCGGCGAAAGTGATGACAACCCAGAACGCCATTTTCAGAAGTATTCCCGAAATTAGGATCAGAACTTTTAGCAAGACCTTTAGGAAGGCATCCATGTTCACACTCTCCGCAACGCATTTACGATGCGCAGACGCATCGCGCCCCACCCGGGAAGAAGTCCGCTGAGAATCCCGGTGAAAATAGCAACCACCAGGCCAAATACAAGCATGCGTGGCGCAAGAATGATGCTCGGAAGCAGGCCATTGAGTGCCTTGCCCAGGCTCGGAACGGCTACAACGGCCAAAAGCATTCCAAATGCGCCGCCAATGAGAGCAATCGTTAACGCCTCGATGAGAACGAAGAAGAGAATAGAACGATCCGAATAGCCGATGGCTTTGAACACAGCAAGCTCGCCGGTGCGCTCGCGAACGGATATCGCCATGGTGTTGCCGGTGACCAGAAGCAAGGTGAAGAACACCACGGTGCCGATGCTGACAATCAGTGTCTGAATGTTGCCGAATTGTTTCACCCAGCTGGCGGCGAAAGCGGACTCCGTTTGTGTTTTGGTTTCGTAAGGCGAATTCGCGAACTCGTCATCGATGGCCTTGGCGACGCGAGGAGAGTCATCGGGATTGTCTAGGCGAAGAACGTACCAGCCGATTTGACCCTTCACGGTCTCCGGAACTTTTTCTTCGAAATAGTCCCACTGGAACCAGAACTGGGTTTCGTCATCCTGCGGGCGCTTACCGTGATAAATACCGACCAAATTAAATTCCCATGCGCCGCCACCGTAGAGCGTGGTCTTGATGGGGATGCGATCGCCGATCTTCCAGTGGAAGCGGTCCGCCAGTTGTTGGCCTGCGATGGCGCCCTGACGGTCATTCAAAAAAGCCTTCCATTGGTCGTCGGGAACTATAAGTTCGGGAAAAACCTGGCGCTGATATTCCGGATCGATCACAAATTGCGGGAAGAAGTTTTTTTCCTCGATATAGGTGCCGCCAAACCAGTTGTTATGCGTGACGGCCTTGACGCCGGAAATGCGCAGGATTTTGTCGCGATAGGACAGAGGGATGGTGTTGATGATCGAGGTGCGATTGATGACCACCAGACGGTCGGCGCCGGCAACATCGGCTCCACGGTTGAAGGCATCCTTCACTACGGCCAAAAAGACAAAAAGGAAGAGAGCTACGGCGAAAGAGCCAATGGTGAGAAGCAGGCGGATCTTCTTACGAGTGAGATTCGCCCAGATGATGCGCGCGAATTTCATGCAACACCTCCGGCGGGCACGCTGTGAGGAAATTTCGCACCTTCCACGAGAACACCTTTGTCCAGGTGAAGCGTGGTGTGGGCGCGCGCGGCCACTACGGGATCGTGGGTCACCATTAGCACGGTCTTATGGTGCGAACCGACGAGTTCCTCGAGCAGGGCCATGATTTCATCGGCGCTTTTGCGGTCCAGGTCTCCGGTGGGCTCGTCGCACAGTAGAAAGGTGGGGTCCGACACGATGGCGCGGGCTATGGTGACGCGCTGTTCCTGACCGCCGGAGAGCTGGCGAGGGAAATGGTTCATGCGATCCGAGAGGCCGACGATGGACAGAGCAGTTTCCACGTGCGAGCGGCGCTCGGCCTTCGACAGTTTGGTGAGCAGAAGGGGCAATTCAACGTTCTGAAACGCGGTGAGAACGGGAATCAGGTTGTACATCTGAAAGATGAAGCCGACATGGCGGGCACGCCAATCCGTCAATTTACCGGAAGACATATGGGTGATCTCATCGCCGGCAACGGTGATGCTGCCACGCGTGGGAACGTCCAGGCCGCCGAGAAGATTGAGCAACGTGGTTTTGCCCGAACCGCTGGGGCCCATGAACGCCACGAACTCTCCCGCGGACACATCCAGATTGAGTCCCTGGAGAACGTGGATTTCTTCACCGCCGCGGCGATAGGTCTTATCGAGGTCACGGACCTGGATGAGACCAGACTTTCCATTGCTGCCGTCGACATTGACCATTGGGAATGCTCCTATTTTTGAATCTGGACCGATTGACCGTCGCTGAGAGTATCGGGGCCGTTGACCACCACGGTAGCTCCGGGCAGAAGGCCCGCGAGAATTTCGACGTCAGAGCCGCGTGCTTCACCGGTAGTAACCCCACGGCGTTCGATGGTGTCACCCTTGAGGACAAAAACATACTTCGACGAATTGTCCTGGCGAATGGCCTTTTGCGGCACAAGAGCGACCGCTGGATTTTTGTCCTGCTTGGCGCCTGGTTTTGCTTCGTTCTCCAAAAAAGTGACCTTCACGCCCATGTCCGGCAGGATGCGCGGATCCTTTGCCGGATCATAAAGCTTCTTGTGGTCGGGTTCTGTGACCGAGATACGAACCTTTACAGTGGCTTTCTGGCGATCGGCCGTGGGTATCACCGTGCGCACCTTCGCGGGAATTGTCCAGTCTGGGTAAGCGTCGAGAACGGCATTGACGGCCTGGTCGTCATGCACTCTGGCGATATACGCTTCGCTGACGTCCACTTCAAATTCGTTAGAGTGAAGATCGACGATGGTGGCAATGCCTGTGCGCGTGAAACCGCCACCCGCGGAAATGGGCGAGACCATTTCGCCGACCTGCGCGTCTTTCGAAACCACAATTCCAGCGAATGGCGCCCGGATGGTGCAATTGTCCACGGCCTGCTGCTGCTCGCGGATGCGGGCGTCGGAAGCAACCACTTGTTGCTGCGCCAAAGCGATTTTCGCTCGCAAGCTGTCGGCGGTCATGACCGAGGAGTCCAAAGCCTCCTGTGTCGACACACCTTCCTTAACGAGCTGCTGCGTACGGTGCAGTACAATCTCCGCGTTTTTGAGCTGGACTTGATAGTCGAGGATGGCGGCTTGAGAAGAGTCGCGATCGGCTCTCGCGGAATCCAGAGCTCGGCGAGCATCGGAATCATCCAAAGTGGCCAGGAGCTGGCTTTCCGTTACTCGTGTGCCTTCGTCGAAGAAAACGCCAGTCACGCGCCCGGTAATCTTGGCAGCGATGGTGGCACGACGGCGAGGGGTGACGTAGCCACTGGCATTTAGCACGCCGGCTGGGCCGGTGGCAGGCTTAGTGGCGGCGGCAACTTCGACTTCGGCTTTGCGGTTGCGATAGGCAAATGCGGCGCCACCCACAAGGCCCGCGAGAATGACAAGCAAAGCAATCCAGATCCAGCGCCGACTGCGGCGCGGATTGGTGCGCTTGGTGTCGGAAATGCGCAACGAAGACAAATCGGGCTTCAGGGTTTTAGGTGGCGTCGCCATGCGGCGGCTACTCCTCGATTGTTCACGACTGTGCCTGGTTTAGATACGCATCCACACTGCTAGAAATATCGATTCTGGAGCGGGTGGATTCGGTACATGGCCATTTTACCGGAGAAGTTGCGCTGTGGGAGAAAAATGGTGTGAGGGAAGGGATTGGAGGGTCTGGATGCGGGAAGCGCGGTAGAAAGCGGCCCAATCAGCGGGGAGCCTTAGTGGCTACAGGTCAGGGCTTGCAAGGGGAATGTATCAGGAGGCTGGCTTTTTATCGACCAAGACCGTGCCGGGAGCAGGCGATTGGCGCAAGGAATTCCTCAGGCTGTTCACGGCCGATTGAGCGCGGTGAACCTGCTGGCGAATCAGTTCCCCATTCGCGCGATCTTCGGGAGTGAGCGTGGGGATATCCGTGAGCAGTTCGGAGTAGCCAAAGATGGCCGTCAGAGGATTGCTGATTTCATGCGCGGCGCCCGCGGTCAGGCGTCCGAGGGCTACAAGCTTTTCCGAATGCGTAACCTGCTGCTGAACAGCGCTGAGATTTTCGATGGAGTCGCGTGTGAGTTGCACCGACTGGCGCAGCTCGAGCGCAAGCAGATTGAACTTCCAGTAGCCCAGCGCGCCGAGCAGGGCCATGGCGCCAAAAACCAGGCGCAGACGAAAGATGGCGACGCCGGCGGGAATGTCCCGAGTGAAAAGGCCGGGCAGCGCAATGACCGGCAACGAAAGCATGCCCAGCATGGCAAAGCGGGCGGTCCAGACACTCTGGATCAATTCGCGGTTAGGCCGGCTGTCAGGCTGCGGCTGCAACATCGGCGCAAAGGCCGCGATGGGCACGAGAAGATAAATCGCGCAGAAGAACGGCGTGTCGTAAAAACTTCCTGAGTAATACTTGCCGGAATCGATGGCCACGCTCAACATGAAATTTCCCGCGCCGATGCAGGCAAATACTACGAGCAGCTGCAAATAAAATCTGCGCCAGGGACCGACATTGCGGGCGGCCAGAATCGCCAGTGCAAGGACGATCACAATGTGCTGGCTCAGCGCCAGAAAGTAGTACGACGGATTGTAGTGTGCGAAATCCTGGCGGCCGATCTGCCAAGGGAGGCTGAAATAGGCGTATAACAAGAGCCACCAGAGGCTCAACAGAATCAGGTCCAAAAAGCGTATGCGAAGATTGCGACCGGCCGAGAGCGAGTGCGGACGAAGCGCCAGGGCCGAAAGGAAGAACACGTGCGCCAAGATAAAGAGCGAATCGCCGGGGACGGGGCTGGTGGGCACGGTTAGCCGGCGCCAGTCAAAATAAAACCAATACGCTTCCGAACCAAGCATCACCGCCAGACCGACAGCGAACAACTTCCAGAAAAGGGGAAGAATTCCCGCGGGCAAACGGAAATTTTCGCGCGCCGCCAGGAAGGCCAGAATTACAAACGCGCACGAGTTGGCGTCTCCATACATGGTGAGAGCAAACGAGGGCTTGGCCACACCGGCGACCACTAACTGCGCTAAAAATATCGCCGTGGAAAGCGCGATATAGAATCTTTGACGCGGAGAAAGGCTCACGACACACCTTCCGCGAGCAGATTACCGGCTTCGTGCGTGGTCTCCGCCGCGGTCGCCAGCGCAAATGGAATTCGAATGGTGAAAATGGCGCCGCCCTCAGGGCGATTGCGACAGGAAATATCGCCATCGTGCTGTTGAATGATGCCGTAGCAGGTGCTGAGTCCCAAGCCAGTTCCCTTACCCACCTGCTTGGTGGTGTAAAACGGTTCGAAAACGCGTTGCGGTTCCTTAAGGCCAGGTCCGGAATCGGCGAATTCGATAAGAAGTTGCGAGCCTGAGGAGCGCAGCTTGATGTCGAAGTTTCCCCCACCTGCCTCTTGCAGCGCATCCATGGCGTTAGAGATCAATTCCAGGAAAACATGGAGCAGCTGCCCGGAATCCGCATGGACTTGCGCACAGTCACCTTCCTGCGACAATTCGACGCGCACGGCCGGTAGCTTGGCAATGCGGCTAAGGTGCAACGCGCTTTCCAGGAGCGGTTTGATGTCCATTGGCGCGAGACGCATCGGAGTCTCCTGCGCGAAGTGCAGCATATTGTCTACAAGACCGTCGGTGCGCTGCGCATACTGGGCAATTTTTCCAGCCATGTTCTGCACGCCAAAATCCGCTCCGGGTTGCGAGGTGATGCGGGAAGCCGCTTCGAGAATGGATGCCATGCACAGCTTGATCTGCTTAGCGACTTCCGCGACCAGTTCCCCCAGCGACGCCAATTTTTCGCTTTGCGTCAGGTGGTTCTTGAAACGCTCGATGCTGCGATAATTTTCCGAAAGACGCTGCAGCGATTGAAACAGTCCCGTGGCCAGAATGTCTTGCTTCACGGAAAGGAGGAGGGTGAGGACGAGAATTGTCAGAAGCGTGATGGCCAGGCGAAAGGTGCGCAACTGTGGTGGAGTGGAGTTGCTGAACAGCAGCCAGATTCCGATCACCGGAGTGGACAGGGCCACCAGCATCGCGAGATGCTCGGACAAAAATGTGGCTGGACGTAGCGAAGCGTCGGTTAAGTTCGGGGCAGACTCCGGGAGTTGCTCCTGATCTGGCGTGCGCCCGGCCAAGGTGAAACAGAGAAACGCAGCCAGCGACGCGATGAGCGGAACGTCATAGAGGCTGCCGGTGTAATAGTGTCCCAAATCTATGGACACATTGATGAAATTGGAAGCGAGCCCGTAGCAGACCGCGGCAAAAAAGTAGAAGCGATAGAAAGCTCGCCAGTGGTTGCGCGCAGACAACACAGCGATGCCGGTGGCGATTACAAGAGTTTGATTGCTCAGCGCGTCGGCCAAATTGAAGTAGAAGTTGTAGCTGGCTTGCGCTCCCGGAAGCAGACGATAGGCGAGGACTCCGAAAACGAACAAATAAAGCGCATAGACCATCAGGACGAACACGTCGAGCAGGCCGAAAACGCGGAATTGCGCGACGTTTTCTCGATCCGGCGCGATGGCAATCGCCGCCGTGAAAGGCACGACTTTCAGGAACAGGAGAATGTCCACCAACGGAAGGTCTGGCACCGGCCGGGCAAGCACCACTTCATAAGTGGCCCAAATCGCATTGCTGATCGTCCACTGCAACGCACCCGCGGAGATCAAAAACCAGAAGATGCGCGCGCGCGAATGACTGCGCAGGAAATTCCGAAAGGCGAACAAAGCTGCGGCTCCGACAAGGAGTACCTGCAGCGAATCTCCAAATGCATTCAGCGCGAATCCTTCGGGAATGAACAATGCCGCAAGCAAAGACGCCAGCAGCGCGGCGAATCCAAAATACAATGCAAATCGCAGCTCCCTGGAAATCGGGGCCGGAGACAAAGCTCGAGCTTGCGCGAACGGGAATTCTTCTGCCATAGGAACATGCGTGGACCCGGAAGAAAAACTGCAGCGGAGCGAACCGGGTTCTCCGCCTCAACAAAAGAGCAGGCCGTACGACGGAATCCACGCGCTCCCCTATTTTTGGGCATGCGGATGGTTCTGGCGCAGGAAATCTAGGGAGTGTGCCGCAGCCGGAACTGGCACTTTGGTACAGTTCGGGGGCTTCCTTCCAGTGGCATTTTCATGGGAGTGTCCGGTGCCCTTGCAAAAAAGGCAAATTATGGGCCAACTTGAACGTATCGCGGACGCGCTCGCCGCAAAAGGTTTTACCAGGTCAATTCAACGAGGTTTCCATGGGATGTCCAGCACCGAGTGAGCAGTACGCGGCGAAGCTAACGACGTCGGCAAAAGCGGTGGAGTCGATCAAAAATGGCAGCACCTTGTGCCTGGCGCTGGCAGTCGGAATGCCGCAAGGGCTGGCGAAAGCGGTGGCGGACCGCATCCTAGCAGACGATTTGACGGATTTGAATCTGTATTACCAGCACTCCATGAAATATAGCGAGGAGACGCTGATTCGCCCGGAGGTGCTGTACAAGGTCAATTCCCGCTGTTTTTTCATGGGCGATGCGGATCGCAAGATGGTGGCTTACGGCATCAAGGAAGCAAAGAAGAATCTCAGTTATGTGCCAATCAATTTTTCGAACATTCCGCGTGTATTGACAGAACACATCCACGTGAACACCTTCGTGATCACCGTTTCCCCGATGGACAAATCCGGCCATTTCAGCCTGGGGACGAATAACGATTACGCCTCGATCGTGCTGCGCCACTGCGATCGGGTCATTGTGGAAGTGAACCGCAACATGCCCCGGGTGTTCGGGGATTCGCTGGTGCACATTTCCGAAGTCGACGCCATCGTGGAAAACGATGTGCCGCTGGTGCAGCTTCCGTATCACGAGCCCGACCCGGACTCCATGAAGATCGGGAAATGCATCGCCGAGCAGATTCCCGACGGCGCCACCTTGCAGTTGGGTATCGGCAATCTGCCGAACGCGGTGGCCAAGTATCTAACAAATCACAATGACATGGGGATTCACTCGGAGCTGTTCAGCCACGCATTCGTGCATCTGATAAAGAGCGGAGTGGTCAATGGGCGGAAGAAAACGCTGCACCCGCGCAAACATGTGTTCACCTTTGCGATGGGCGATGACAAGGTGTATGAGTTCATCAACGACAATCCATCGATGGAGAGCTACGCGGCTTCGTACGTCAATGACATTCACATCATCAAGCAGCACGACTACATGATGAGTGTGAATACCGCGATCGAAGTAGACTTGTATGGCCAGGTGAACGCCGAGTTTATCAACGGGCATCAATACAGCGGGTCGGGCGGGCAATTTGACTTCGTTAAAGGCGCATCTTTCTCCAAAGGCGGAAAATCCTTCATCGGCCTGAAATCCGCCGCGAAGAATGGAACCATTTCCGGGATCGTTCCGCGGGTGCAGATGGCGACGGACACGCGCATGGACGTGGAATACATAGCGACGGAGTATGGTTGCGTGAATTTGCGCGGAAAATCGACGCGCGAACGGGCATTGGAGCTCATCAGCATCGCGCATCCGAACTTTCGGGACGAGCTTATGGCCTATGCGAAGTCCATTGTCTTGATTTAGCTGGAACCAGAAACTTTGCGTCCCTCACTTTCTCGCTTCCATTTGTCCCTCAGTTGCATCTTATAAACTTGACAGAGATGCGCCGTCAGGAATACAAATGGTCCGGGCCGCTGTTTGGATAACTGTTCCCAGGGGAGGCTTATGGAAGCGTCACGCCGGGATTTTCTGAGGCTTACAGCGGTTGGCGGCGCAGCAGCCGCAGTCTTTGGATTTGACTTACAGCCCGCCTTCGCCGAACTTAGAGTTCTGAAAATTGCCCGTGCAAATGAAACGCGGTCCACATGTCCATATTGTGCTGTGGGTTGCGGGACAATCATCTACACAATTGGCGACCGCGCAAAGAACGTTACAGCTCAGGTAGTTCATGTAGAAGGCGATCCAGATCATCCCACCAACAGAGGCACGCTGTGCCCCAAGGGCGCGTCGCTCGAACAAGATATCCTGAATGATCGAAGGCTTTTGAAGCCGCAAGTGCGCCGGCCGGGCGGGACGGACTGGGAGGACATCTCCTGGGACGATGCGCTGACGGAAATCGCGCAAAGGATCAAGAAGACGCGCGACGAGACTTTCGTACAGAAGGACGCCAAAGGAAATACTGTCAACCGTCTGGAATCTCTCGCTTGGATTGGCGGCTGCACGGATACGAATGAATTCAACTTCCTGGTGGTCAAAGCGATGCGCGCCCTGGGGGTCGTGCATATAGAAAACCAAGCCAGGGTTTGACACGGCCCCACGGTCTCAAGTTTGGGACC
>Ga0210385_10001184_pt1 | contig 16518 bp, 11 predicted proteins | sample IncBWH26OmetaG_FD_160107 | JGI IMG/M metagenome (GOLD analysis project Ga0210385, IMG submission 160107) | Forest soil microbial communities from Barre Woods Harvard Forest LTER site, Petersham, Massachusetts, United States - Inc-BW-H-26-O ...
GCATGGCTGCGCTGCGCGCGGGAGGCGATGCACGTTATCAGACGGGGCCGACTCCGCTACCCACAGCAGCATCGGGTGTGATAGGACCCGTTACGCTGACCAGCGTGGGGCGATTACCCCTGGTCGAACAGTAATCGCTGCCAAAAAATCAGCCGCGCCGCTTAAGATACGCCCGGGCCAGTTCCCGCAAGCGTGCGCCATCAAAGCTTGGATCATGCCCGGCGTGTACCAGGCGCGCGGGCAGGGCTTCAAGGCGCCGCATGGTATCCATGTAGACAGCGATGTCGCTCCCGGGCAGCTCATCGAGCAGTGGTCCGTCATAAATGGCATCGCCCGAGAAGAAAATCCCGGTGGCTGCCTCCCACAAGCCCATGCTGCCGGGTGAGTGTCCCGGCAGATGCAGGATTTCAAATACCCGGTTTCCCAGATCGAGCACATCACCTTCACGTACCAGGCGCGTCGCTGGCGCCGCCGGACAGGAAAACTTTCGTAGGTCGAAAGCCGCGCAGGGCAGGGCTGTGATGAAGGTCGTTCCGACTTCGTAGCCAGCGCGCTCCAGCCCAGCAATGAAATCCACGGCGTGATCCTCGCGCAGCATGCTGAAGTTCTCAGACTGCCGCTTGAGGTGATCGGCTTCCGAAACGTGAACGACGCGCTCCGGAAATTCATGCAACGACCCCACATGATCCAGATGTGTGTGGGTTGCGACGGCGGCGAGTGGCTTGGAAAACACCTCTGCCGCTGCCTGCGTGAGGCTTGCCAGCCCCATGCCCGTGTCAATGATCAGGTCGCGATCGCGTCCCTGAACATGCCAGACATTGCACTGCATGACCCTGATGACGTGAGGCTCCCAGATGCGGGTGATGCCGTCAGCGAGGCGCTCGAACTCGAACCAGTGGCTCGCAATTTGAAGTCCCATTGCCTCATTGTCTGCGCAGTTCATGGTCCGAGCGAGCATCGTGCCCTGGTCAACATTGGGGCAGGAATTTTGGAAGGCTCCGAATTGGGGCGCATACAAGTGCTTTGCGCAAGCACCCGGTGCGCAGTGTGTTTGCGTAACCCATTGTTTTCCTGAGGCGAACCGACATAGTCGAGGCTCGCGGCTGAGCTTCGGCACAGCGCTTGCACATACAGTTCCGCAGATTTTGAAAATGTGCGTCTAGGGTTCCGGCCCGTTGCTGCAACGGGTGTCTGGTCCGAGAGAGGCAGTCCAGGCGCGGTAATGCGCCTCGGATACACGGCGGGACAAAAGCCCGGGAGATTGGGTTGCGAGGGGCCAGTGGTGGCGCTCGGGACAATCTCCTTTTGGATAGTTGTTCCGGATGCCGATACCACAACTCCTCGCAAGTCGGGCAACAGCTTGTACAGGAGGTCCATCGGCAATGGCAACCCCACGAATTTGTTTCGCTAAAGGTCCCCGTCTTGGCGCGCGTCGGCGCGAAATCACCACGATCGCCGCTGCGGTTTTCGCGGCCCTATATGGCGGCGCCGTGATCGCAGACAATACGACAGAGTCAACTACCGATGTTGCGAGCACGGCAGCCACCGCAGATGCCGGCGCAAGCGTCGCCGACACTGGTCTGGCCGAAGTGGTCGTGACCGCCACGCGGCGCGAGTCATCGGCTCAGGATCTGCCAATGAGCATCACCGCAGTGACTGGTGATCAGCTCGCGCAGGAGGGTATCGAGGATCTTTCCGACCTTTCCCGAAACCTGTCGGGGGTGAGCTACACCGACAAGGGACCATTTAGCGGTGTGAATGGCGCAAACCTGGTCATTCGTGGACTCAACAGCGAGACGACGGCCGGACTTCCGGCTGCGGCATCTCCTGTGGTACCGCCCGTGTCTACCTACGTAGATGATACGCCGCTGTTCGTGAGCCTGCGCTTTGACGACCTGGATCGCGTCGAGGTGCTCAAGGGGCCGCAGGGAACTCTGTATGGTTCCGGATCGCTGGGCGGCACGATCAAGTTCATCGAGCATGCGCCGGATCTCACCGGGTTTGATGCCAAGGTGGAAGGTACCGTGAGCGATACCGCGCACACCGGATCACCCAACGAAGGTATCAGCGGCATGATCAATGTTCCGCTGGGGGATACCTTCGCTTTGCGTGCGAATGGTAGCTTCACGCACGATGCGGGCTTCATCAATCAGCCGAATCTCTTCGTTCTGGATTCGAGCGGCGTGCCGGTACCGGCACAGCCGGGAAACCTGTTCAGCGATCCGGTGTTCTACCGCCGCGATCACGTCAACGACTACGGATACGCCACCGCACGCATCTCCGCCCTGTGGAACCCCGTCGACGCCTTCAAGGCGCAGTTGTCCTACTTTCATCAGCTCTCGACGGCGCAGGGTTATCCGTACGCGGCCACGAGCGCGGCCGCCTTCAACATGCCCATCAGCCCCAACACGCAGCCCAGTGGTACCTATACCAACCCACCCTTGGCGCCGCAGTTGTACGACGAAACCCTGCCGACGGGCATCGACAGGCTGTCAGATGCCGAGAACAGCACCACCACCACGACCGACGAAGTCGACCTGGTGGCGCTCACCCTCGACTACAACCTCGGCTTCGCCACACTGACCTCCTCGACATCGTGGGCCGACCACTCCAATGCCACGCGGGCGGACGAGACCGCCCAGTACAGCAACTTCTTCTTCTACCAGAGTCTCTACGGGCAGTTTCCACGAACCTTTATTCAAGGCTACGAACGGCTCGACGACAAGCCCATTACCCAGGAATTGCGCCTGGTCTCGCAAGACGGCGGGGCGCTGGACTGGGTGGCGGGCCTGTTCTTCAACCATCAGCAAACCGATATTCAGGAGCACGATTTCGAGCCCGGCTATCTCGACTTTTACAACGCCTGCGAGCCCATTTACGGTCAGAGCGCCGGGGATGGCACGACCCCATCGTATTGCGGCGTGGGTGAGACCGGTGCGGGCATCGTGAGTTCCTACGCCGGAATTCCGATCGTGAAGGACCAGGCCTACATCGGTGACTTCGAAACGACGTTCAAAGACCTTGCGCTCTTCGGTGACCTCACCTGGCACGCCACTTCCAACTGGAGTGTGACCGGGGGCGGACGCGTCTTCAAGCAAACCATTGCGGCGTCCCAGCAGACGGGTCTGCTGTTTGATTCCGGCCCGTTCTTCGCTCCCGCGATTCCGATTGCGAATATTTCCCTCGGTGACACCTGGCGCCGCGCCACCTGGAAACTCAATACCTCCTATCAGCTGGATGCGACCAATCTGGTCTATGCGACCTTTTCTCAGGGCTTTCGACGCGGCAGTGTGAATGCGCTGCCCTCGTCGGAGCTGGGAGGGCTCTATACGCTGCCGACCAGCCTGCGACAGCTCTCTCCGGATACGGCCAACAACTACGAGATCGGCTTCAAGGGAACCGTGGAGAACCGGTTCAAATACTCCTTGGCGGCCTACTACATCGATTGGCGCAACGTGCAGGAAGGGTTACAGCTCACGCCGCTGGTCCTGCCTGCGTCCATGAACATCGGTGATGCGTACAGCAAGGGAATTGAAACCGAGCTGGATGCACTGATTACGCATCATCTTGAGGGTCAGCTCGACTATACCTACGATCAAACCAAGATCACCTCGTTGAATCCGCTGTTCGTGTCGCCGAATGTTTCGGCACCCCCGCCGGGTATCGGCACCGCACTTCCCGGCACGCCGCGCAACAGCACCGCCCTGACACTGCGCTATGGACACATTCCGCTCAATCAGGGCGAACTGTACTTCTCGGTCAGCGGGCACTATCAAAGCAGTGTGCTGCCAGCGCTCTCGGCGACCGTGCCCACCGTGGCCGGTTATCTGATGGCGAGTGCGCGCGCGGGGTATGAAGGTCCGCACTGGAGCATGGCCCTGTTCGTGACCAATCTGACGAACAATCTGGGCATCACGTCCTACCAGGATCCGGCTATCTTCGGCAACCGGGCGCAGGCCATCGTGTCGCAACCGCGCACCGTCGGGCTGACGGTCGGCTACTCATATAAATAGGATCGACGACGGGACGGCGACGGCGGGCGAATGGCCATGCAATGGCTTGACAGATCCGCCCTTAGTGGCAGTATTACGGATCATGAGAATCGTAATACTGCCATGAGCGCCCGGCGGGTTCCTGAACTGGCGCGGCTCTCGGTGAGCCTGCCGAGCGAATTGCTGGAGCGACTTGATGCAATGGTCGAGGAGCGCGCGCTGCCCAGTCGTTCGCAGATGATCTCCGAACTGATCCGCCATGCCCTCGCGGAGCACAGTCAGGCGCGCAGCGATGCGGTGCTTGCCGGTACCATCACTGTGATTTATCGCGCCGACAGCGGGCGCGTCCGCCACCTGCTGGCGCAGACACAATCCATGTTCATCAAGGAAGTCATCTCCTCTCAGCACGTGCTGTTGGAGGAGGATCAGTCGCTGGAGGTTCTGCTGGTGCAGGCACCCATTGCGCGGCTTAGCGCCCTCTGCGATGCGCTACGCAAAGCGCGCGGTGTGCAGCAGGTAAAACTGGTGACGACGACGGCATTGCTGCCGCCATTGCACTCGCACGGCGGCGCCGACGCACCCGCGGCGAATCAGCGCCTGGGGCGGAGCGCCCGATGAAGGATTCCGCCACCGCCGACCCACGCGGCGCACGCCAGCAGGCGCGGGCCATGGCCGGAGCGCGCGTGGAGGCAATGCCCACGGTGCCGGCAAGCGCAAGTACCGATCTGCCAGGAGGTGTCGCGGCGGAGAGCATGCTGTGGGAGGAGACGCTTGGAGCAGGCGGCTATGCCTGCAAGGAAATCGGGCGCGGCGCCCGCTTGCGTCTCACCGACCTACATGGGGATGCGTGCGTGTCGATGCTCGTATTTAACGCCGAGCGGCCCAGTGAGCGCTTGAACGTCGCGGACACGCTGAAAGTGCAGTGGAGTGCTCATCTGCAAGCGGGTCGACTGCTGCTGTCGGACATGGGCCGGGTTCTGCTGAGCATCCTGGAGGATCAAGCCCAAACCCACGATGCGTTCTGCGGGCCTTCAAGTGAACGCGCCAATGCGCGCAAGTACGGCAGCGGAGCCAACTGGAGTGACAAACCGAGTGCCCGCGACCGACTGTTACTGGGCGCAGCCAAGTTCGGTCTGGGGGCAAGGGATGTGCACCCGTGCATCAACTGGTTCAAAGCGGTGCACATAGCACCCGACGGCACCACGATGCTGCAGGCGGGGCCATTCGCCCCAGGCCGGGCACTGACATTGCGCGCCGAAATGAACGTCATCATCGTGCTCGCCAACTGTCCGCATGTGCTCGATCCGCGCCCCGATTATAGGGTAACGCCGGTCCGGGTTTCGGCATGGCGAGGCGCAATAGCGAGTCCTGAGGATGCGGTTCGCAACGCTACACCTGAAGCCTCGCGCGCCTACCTGAACGTCGATGAGTATTTCCATCGCTGAGATTGCACACAAATTGCACAGACCTGGAGACCAGGAGTGCTCCGCCAACCCATGAGCGATTTAACCACCATCGAACCACTGCGCGACATACTGCTCGATGAGGTCATTGCCGCGCGCGCGCCCTGGGATCACCTCGTGCAGGCGGGCCAGACGCTGCGCATCCTCGACCTGGAAGGCAATCAGGCGGTCGACTTCCTGCTATATGCCGCACATGATGACACTGAGCGCTACAGTGCGCAGGACACTATTTCGACACAGCAGAATGTGTTCCTGCGCACCGGCAGCGTGCTGATGTCGAATGAGGGGCGGCCCATGGCGCGGATCGCGGCCACTACGGTCGCCTACCATGACACCGTCGGCGGGGCGTGCAGCTGCGAGAGCAATACGCTGCGCTATGGCCATCACACCAAATCACAGCATGCCTGCGTAGAGAATTTCCTGCTCGCCAATGCCCGTTACGGCCGAACCAAGCGCGACATCGTCTCGAACATCAATTGGTTTATGAACGTCCCGATCGAGGCCGATGGCACTCTTGGAATAGTCGACGGGATCTCGGCCCCAGGTCTCTATGTGGACTTGGAGATGCTGATGGACGTCATCGTGATCATTTCCAATTGCCCCCAGATCAATAATCCGTGCAATGGCTTCAAGCCAACGCCGGTGCGGGTGTTTATTGCGGCCGGGGGCGCCCGGCGCTAATGGAAGCTTGCTGTGCTTGAGAAGGTTCTCATTGCCAATCGTGGTGCCATTGCCTGCCGCATATTGCGTACGCTGCGGCGGCTGGGCGTCGCCTCGGTGGCGGTGTTCTCCGAAGCGGATGCCGGCTCGCTGCACGTCGCTCAGGCCGACGAGGCGATATGCATCGGGGCGCCTCAGGCGAGCGCCAGTTATCTCAACGGCGCGGCGTTGATCGCCGCGGCGCGCGAGTCCGGCGCCCAGGCCATTCATCCTGGATATGGCTTCTTGAGCGAAAACGCGGATTTTGCCGCACAGTGCGAGACGGCCGGCCTGGTGTTCATTGGTCCGACGCCGCAGAACATACGCGCCTTTGGGCTCAAGCATCGCGCGCGCGCCATAGCGCGCGCTCAGTCCGTGCCGCTGGTGCCGGGGTCCGAGCTGCTGGAAGACCTGCCGGCTGCGTGTGCCGCGGCGCGGCGCATCGGCTTCCCCCTCATGCTCAAGGCGACCGGAGGTGGCGGTGGCATCGGCATGCGCGAGTGCGCGGACCTGCGGGCCCTGGAGGAGGCTTTCCCAGTCGTTTCCCGGCTCGCGGCCAGCAATTTTCGCGACGCTGGCGTGTATCTGGAGCGCTTGCTGCCCGAGGCCCGCCATGTCGAGGTACAGATCTTTGGCGATGGCACGGGTCGTGTCGTGGCGCTGGGGGAGCGGGATTGCTCGTTACAGCGGCGTCACCAGAAGGTCATCGAAGAGGCGCCGGCGCCCCATCTCGCATCCGACCTGCGTTCCGCTCTTGCCGCGAATGCGGTCCGGCTCACAGCGGCGGTCGAATATCGATCCGCCGGGACTGTGGAGTTTCTGGTGGATCCGGCGCGCGAGGAGTTCTATTTCCTCGAGGTCAATACCCGATTGCAGGTGGAACATGCGGTCACGGAGGAGATAACGGGTGTCGATCTTATCGAGTGGATGGTGCGCGGCGGCGGGGGAGACTACAGCTTTCTAGATGAGTGGAGGATGCCGCGCCCGGCAGGTGGCGCACCCGGCTGCTCAATTCAGGCGCGCCTGTACGCCGAGGATCCCGCAGAGGAGAACCGCCCAAGTAGCGGTACCTTGACGCACGTGGAGTTGCCGACGGACGTGCGCGTGGAGACGTGGGTTACGACCGGCACGGAGGTGAGCACCCACTACGACCCGCTGCTGGCAAAGCTGATAGTAACCGGTGCCGATCGTCCGGCGGCGGTGGCGGCCCTGCAGCGAGCGCTTTCCAGGATGCGCCTGGCGGGCATTGAGACCAATCTCGAATGGCTGAAGCAGATCGCCCACAGCGAAATGTTCATCTCCGGGAGAGTGTCCACCCGGGCACTTGCAGGCGTGCCTTACGTGTCGCACGCCGTGCGCGTGCTCAGTGGCGGTTTGGCGACGAGCATTCAGGACTACCCTGGACGACAGGGATACTGGCACGTGGGCGTGCCACCATCCGGACCCATGGACGCTCTTGCGTTTCGCCTGGGGAATCGCCTTTTGGGCAACCCGGAAGGTGCCCCGGGACTTGAGGTTACGGCGCTGGGCCCGACGCTTTACTTCGGCTGCGCCACCTCCGTGTGCCTGGCCGGCGCGGACACCAGCGCGCACCTGGATGGGATCTTGCTGGAACCTTACTCAGTGACGGCAGTAGGGGCCGGCCAGACTCTGAAGCTTGGACGCGTCAGCGGACCCGGCCTGCGCGCCTATGTACTCTTCCGTGGGGGTCTGGAGGTTGCACCGTACCTGGGCAGCTGCTCGACTTTCACATTGGGAGGCTTCGGGGGACATGCGGGACGCAACCTCGTGGCAGGGGACGTCCTGCGTCTCGGTTCTGCCGATCCGCCAGTCGTGGCTGGGCCGCACCCCGCGAAGTCCGAACGCCTGCGAGCCCCGGCACTCACGCACGACTGGCATGTGCGGGTGCTGTACGGTCCGCACGCGGCACCGGACTTCTTTACGCAGGCGGATATCGAGACCATCCTGGGCGCGCAGTGGAAGGTCCACTACAACTCCAGCCGCACTGGGGTGCGCCTGATTGGTCCGAAGCCGCAGTGGGCACGTCGTGACGGCGGGGAGGCCGGCCTGCATCCTTCGAATATTCACGATAACGCGTACGCGGTGGGCGCACTCGATTTCACGGGTGACATGCCGATCATTCTGGGACCCGACGGGCCCTCCCTCGGCGGCTTCGTCTGTCCGTTCGTCGTGATCAGTGCAGACCTGTGGAAACTCGGTCAGCTCGCTCCAGGAGATCATGTGCAGCTGGAGTGCGTCGACGAATCGACCGCACGTTCGGCCGAGCAGGCCCTGAACGAGTCGCTGGCGCGCGGCTCGGTCTGTGATCTCGACAGTGCGGAGCAGCAGCCGCCCAAGGGCTCTGACGGGCGTTCGCGGAGCGCCGCCGTCCTCGTGACTCTTGACGAAAATGAGTCGCGGCCGAGGACGCTCTACCGCCGTCAAGGCGATCGGCATGTACTCATTGAATACGGGCCGATCGTACTGGATCTGACATTGCGGCTGCGGGTGCACGCCCTGATGCTGGAGTTGGAGCGTATCAAGCTCAAGGGCATCCGCGACGTGACGCCGGGCATCCGCTCGCTGCAGATTCATTACGATCCGGACGTTCTGTCACTGGATATGCTGCTGCGTATTCTGGTGGACTGTGAGGAGCGCCTGGGAAGTCTGCAGGACTTCGAGATCCCGTCCCGAGTCGTGTGGTTGCCGCTTTCCTTTGCGGACCCGGCGGTCGCACAGACCGTGGAACGCTACATGAGCTCGGTGCGTGCGGATGCGCCCTGGTGTCCTGACAATATCGAGTTCATCAAACGCATCAACGGCCTGTCCTCGATAGAGGACGTGCAACGGATTGTGTTCGCGGCGCGTTACATGGTGTTGGGTCTGGGGGATGTCTATCTCGGCGCCCCGGTGGCCGTGCCACTTGACCCGCGCCATCGTCTCGTGACAACCAAGTACAACCCCGCACGCACCTGGACGCCCCCAAATGTCGTAGGCATAGGCGGGGCGTACCTGTGCATCTATGGCATGGAGGGCCCGGGTGGCTATCAGCTCTTCGGGCGCACCGTGCAGGTCTGGAACTCATACCGGCGCAGCGGTGAATTTCAAGAGCTGCCCTGGTTGCTGCGCTTCTTCGATCAGATCCGCTTCTTTCCAGTGACTCACGCCGAACTGAACGAATGGCGCCGCGATTTTCCCGTGGGCCGGCGTGCCCTGCGGATCGAGTCCGAGACCTTTCGGTTGGCGGACTACCAGCGCTTCTTGCACCAGGAGCGGGCCGGCATTGAAGCGTTCCAGCAAACTCGCCAAGCCGCCTTCGATGCAGAAAGAGAGGCGTGGGTTCGGCGCAACGAGTTGTCGCCCGAGGCGCCGTCGACTGAAGACACCATTGCACCGCAAGCCCCGAGCGTGCCGCTGGGCTCCGAGCTCATCGAAGCGCCGTTGGGCGGGAATGTCTGGCGAGTTCAGGTGCGTCCCGGCGACCGCATTGAGAAGGGCTCAGTCATCGCCGCGATCGAAGCGATGAAGACCGAGTGCACAGTTCCGAGTCCCGTCGCCGGTATTGTACGGGCGGTCTATATCCGGGAGCGGCAGGCAATTGCCCCCGGCATGGCACTCATCGCACTTGAACCCGACGCGACCGGCACTTCAACGGGGCATGGTTGACATGGACGCAAAGCATCTGGAATGGACGGTCAGTGCGATCGCCCGGGACGTCAACGCCGGCGCCCGCAGCGCCACCGCCGTGGTGAGCGAGGCCCTCGCGCGCGCGCGCGCTTACGATGAGATTCAGCCTCAGGTATGGATCAGTCGCGCAGCCGATTCGGAGCTGCTCGGGCAGGCGGCCCGTATTGATGAGCGGGTTGCCGCCGGTGAGCGGCTCACACTCGCCGGGGTGCCGGTTGCGGTCAAGGACAACATTGATGTTGCAGGCTTCGCGACCACGGCAGCCTGCCCCCAGTTCGCCTATCGGCCGGCGCGCTCTGCGATGGTCATCGAACATCTGATCAGGGCCGGGGCGATCGTGATTGGCAAGACCAATCTGGATCAGTTCGCCACCGGCCTGGTCGGAACCCGCAGCCCTTACGGCGCGGTCGGCTGTGCATTCAATCGAGAATATGTGAGTGGCGGGTCGAGTTCTGGGTCCGCCGTGGCGGTCGCCGCGGGAGTCGTGCCGCTGGCTCTAGGTTCGGATACCGCCGGCTCCGGACGCGTTCCCGCGGCCTTCAACCATCTATTTGGCTTCAAGCCCACGCGGGGCCGCTGGAGCACGCGTGGACTGCTGCCAGCCTGCCGCAGCCTCGACTGCATTTCCACTTTCACGGTGAGCGCGGCGGATGCCACGCTCGTCGACGCCGTCCTGGCGCAATTTGATGTCGAAGATCCCTTTTCGAGGCGTGCAGCGGCGCCACTGGCTGCAATCGGGACCGGCTTCCGGTTCGGGGTACCACAGCCGGCGCAGCTGGCGGAACTCGCACCCGAGGATGCCGGGTGTTATGCCGCCGCCTGCGCTCGGCTGCAAGCCGTCGGCGGCACTCCAGTCATTGTCGATGTGTCGCCACTCATCGAGGCTGCAGGCCTGCTGTACGGCGGGCCATGGGTCGCCGAGCGCACGGCTGTGGTGGAGGAACTGCTCGATAAACAGCCCGGAGCCATCCATCCGGTGGTGCGTGCCATCGTGCAGGCGGCCAAAGGACTTTCCGCAGTCGACGCATTCCGCGGTTTGTACGCCCAGCAGCGTTGTGCGCGCACCGCGGAGGGCCTGTGGGAGCGAATCGACGTGCTGTTGCTGCCAACTACGCCGACGACCTATCGGGTCAGCGAGGTACTGGCCGAGCCGGTGGGCCTCAATGCACATCTGGGTCGGTATACCAACTTCGTGAATCTGCTCGATATGAGTGCGATGGCCTTACCCGCCGGTTTCCGCAGTAACGCCACCGGGGCGGGTGTGAGTCTGATCGGCCCCGCGTGGGCTGACGCCGGCCTGCTCGCGCTCGCCGCTCGCTATTCCCAGGATCTCAAGTTCAAGGTGCCGCCGCTGGACACGAAGGCGCGGCCGGCGCAAGTCCGGCTGGCGGTCGTGGGTGCCCATCTGTCCGGCATGCCCCTGCATTGGCAATTGAGTTCCCGTTCCGCGCGCTTCGTGGAACGTACCCACACCGCGCCGCTCTACAGGCTCTATGCGATGACGGCTCAGATCCCGTCAAAGCCGGCGCTGGTGCATGTGGGGCCTGACGGGGCGGCAATCGAAACTGAGATTTATGAGCTCGATGCCGCTCACTTCGGGAGCTTCGTGAATGAAGTACCCGCACCGCTGGCCATAGGCACGGTGGCGCTGGCCGATGGCTCGAGCGTCAAGGGCTTTGTCGCCGAGCCGCGGGCTATCATCGGTGCAACCGACATTACGGCCGACGGCGGCTGGCGCAGCTATCTCACCCGACTGGCAACAACCGCGCGAGCAACCGGAGCTTCGCAATGAGTCGCATGAATCGAATTGTCCCTGTGATCGGCGCGCTGCTCATGGCGTGGGCCGCGGTAAGTCCTGTCCAGGCGCAAGTCAAGGTCGGCGTGTCTGACTGGACCGGTTGGGTCGCCTGGTATGTGGCACAGGATCAGGGTTTCTTCCGCAAATACGGCGCGGACGTAAAGCTCATTTGGTTCGCCAACTACAGTGACTCCATCTCAGCACTCTCCAGCGGGCAATTGGATGCCAATAGCCAAACCTGGTCCGACACTCTGGGTCCGATAGCCAAGGGGCTGCCGCTGAAGGCGGTACTCGTCAACGACAATTCCGCCGGCAATGATGCGCTCATGGTAGGCCCCAAAATCAAGAGCTTCGGGGACTTACGCCACCATACGGTGGCGCTTGAGCAATACAGTGTCTCGCACTTCGTGCTGTATACGGCACTCGCCCGCAATGGGTTGCAGCCCAATGACGTAACGGTCGTGAATCTGTCGGCCGGAGATGCCGCCGCGGCCTTCATGAGCGGGCGGGTGGACGCGGCAGTCGTATGGAATCCCTGGATCAGTCAGATTCAGAAGAGCGGCAAAGGCACGGCGTTATTCACTTCCGCGCAGATGCCCGGGCTGATTCCGGATCTCCTGGTTGCGCAGGAACGCTCGATCCAGAGCAAGCGCAAGGACTTCATAGCCATGATTCGGGCCTGGTTTGACACCGAGGCATTCATCCGAGCGCAACCCGAACGGGCCGTCGCCATCATGTCAAAGGTTGTCGGAATGCCGCCTGACCAATACCGTGTCTTCCTACCCGGTACGCGCTTCTTCGATGCGGCGGCAAACCTCGAGGCATTCGATCCCAAAAACCCACGCAGCCTCGTGAGCGTCGCGCCGAACATCGCTGCCTTTCTTTTGTCGAACAAGTTGATCGACGGCCGCCCCGATGCCGCCAAGGGCGTGGATCGCTCGCTCATCGATGCAGCAATCGCTGCAGGAGCGGGGCCAGCGCCCGCCGTGAAGCCATGAGCCAAAGCTCGGTATGGAAGATTCGCGGCTGGATGAGCCAGAGGAACTACTGGATCCTCGCGGCGGTGGGACTGGCGGTCCCGCTGGCCGGTTGGACGGTGCTGACCCTGCTCGGATCGGTAAGTCGCGTGTTCCTTCCGGGCCCGATCGATGTCCTGCAGCGGGTCGGGACCTGGTTTAGCGACGACCGTCTGCTCGACGACATCGCCATCAGCAGCTTCCGAGTTACCGCCGGCTGGGCGCTCTCGGCGCTGGTCGCCATGCCGCTTGGTTTGTTGATCGGAAACTTCCGTGTGATGCAGGCCTTGTTTGAGCCCCTGACTGATTTTGTACGCTACATGCCGGCGGTCGCCTTCATTCCCCTGGTCATGCTTTGGGTTGGGATCGATGAGGCCGCCAAGGTCGCCATCATCTTCATCGGCACTTTCTTTCAGATGGTGCTGATGGTGGCCGAGGACGTCCGCCGTGTGCCGATGGCTCAGATCGAAGCCGCTCAGACCATGGGCGCGACACGCTGTGAAGTGATAGAAAAGGTCATCGTTCCCTCGGCCAAGCCGGCCCTTCTGGACACCTTGCGCATCACCATGGGATGGGCCTGGACTTACCTGGTGGTTGCTGAATTGGTCGCCGCGAATTCCGGTTTGGGATATGCCATCATAAAGGCGCAGCGTTTCCTGCAAACCGACAAGATTTTCGCCGGCATCATACTTATCGGGACGATCGGGCTGGCAATGGATCAGACATTCCGCTTCATCCATAGACGGGCCTTTCCGTACCTGCATGTCCGGAGTTGATATGAGCGCCATCAGTTGTCGGTCCGTGTGCAAGGTGTTCGGTGAAGGCCAGAAGCGAGTGACGGCGCTTGACAACGTGAGCCTGGATATCGCCGACGGTGAGTTTGTTACCTTCGTTGGCGCATCAGGTTGCGGCAAGTCCACGTTGCTTCGGATACTTGCGGGGCTTGAAACGCAATCGGCCGGTACTATCAGGGCAGGCGCAGCGCTGGTGGTCGGACCTGGCGCCGACCGGGCGATGGTATTTCAGGACTACAGCCTGTATCCGTGGCTTACCGTCATCGGCAACATCAAGTTTCCGCGGCAGTTGGCGGCGCACACCCGGGATCGGACCAGTGCCGACGTCGAAAGTGCCTCAGGCCGGGCCGACGCGCTGCTGCGTCTGATGGGTTTGAGTCACGTCGCCCACGCCTACCCTTCGCAGCTCTCCGGCGGGATGCAGCAACGCGTGGCGATAGCGCGGGCCTTGATGACGCGTCCCCGACTTCTGCTCATGGATGAGCCCTTCGGAGCTCTGGATGCGCAGACACGCGAGGTCATGCACGATCTCATACTGCACGTTTCGGCACTCGAGGCCTGCACAGTCCTGTTCGTGACGCATGACGTGGAGGAAGCCATCTATCTGGGCCGTCGCGTGATTCTCATGGCGCCGCGTCCGGGTCGCGTCGACTCGATCTATGACGTGCCGCTTCCAGCTGAGCGTGTGCTGACCATGAAATATACGCCCGAGTTCCTCGCCCTGCGGTTTCAGATCCTTGAGCGCATACGCGAGACATCCGGACTGCGCACTGATCTGGGCCTGCTGCAGCGGCTGTCGCAATAAGCGGTGACAACGCAGATATGACTGGAGTTCCGATAACCGCGACCGAGGCTTTGCGACAAGCCGAGGCCGCATTGCGCCGCGCGCCGGAGGATCCGCGTCTGCTGCTGCAGAGAGCACACTGTCTTTTGGCTCTGGGCCACACCAGCCTGGCCTGCGCGAGCGCCGCAGCGGCGCAACTTCGTGCAGCCAAGGATGCGGCGGTGCTCGATGCGATTGGCAATCTGTTCAGCCGGGCGAGTGATCAGGCGCGCGCGCTTGCGGCGTTCGATCAGGCGGTGGCATTGGCACCCAATGAGCCGCATTTCGCATTCAACCGCGCAACCGTGCGCCGTTTTCTCGGTGACATCGATGGGGCCGAAGAGGATTACGATCGGGTGATCCGACAGAAGCCGCAAGACTACGAGGCGTACCTGAATCGCTCGGAGCTGCGCGTGCAAAGCGCGGATCGCAACCATACGGTGGAACTGGAAGCGCGACTCCCCGCTGCCAGCGCCTGGCGGGGTCAGGCGGCGCTGCGCTACGCACTGGCCAAGGAATACGAGGATCTCGGGCAATACGCGCGCTCCTTCGAGCATCTGGCGTGCGGGGCACGAGTGCGGCGTGAGCACCTGCGCTATGACGTTGGCACGGACGTGGCAACGGTCGACTGGATCATTGAGGCGCACCCCGGGCTGCCGCTGGCGCAAGCACAGGCCACCCCTGCGCACGCGGCCCGCGCTGATGATGCGCCGATATTCATCGTGGGCCTGCCGCGCAGCGGCAGCACCCTGATCGAACGGATTCTGGGCAGTCATTCCACCATTCGAGCTGCTGGAGAACTGCCGCATTTCGCGCTTGCGGTGGTCGCTGCGGCCGTGGCCGTTCCGGGCAAGAACCGCGGCTCGATCTCGCGCCAGGAGCTGGTGAGGCAGTCAGCGGAAATCGACTTTGCCCAACTGGGTCGCGACTACCTGGCGCGAGTTCGCGCGGCAGGCATTACGGCGGCGCGCTTTACGGACAAGATGCCGCTCAACTATCTTTACTGCGGTCTTATCCATCGGGCCTTACCCCGCGCACGCATCGTGCACGTACGGCGTCACCCCATGGCGGCCTGCTATGCCATGTTCAAGACTCTGTTCCAGGACGGCTATCCATTTTCCTATGATCTTGAGGAACTTGGGCGCTACTACGTCGCCTATGAGCGGCTGATGCATCATTGGCAGTCGCGGTGGCCAGGGTTCATGCATGAGTTGAGCTACGAGGCACTGATCGCCGACCAACGCGGTGAAAGCCAGCGTCTGCTGGCGTTCTGCGGGCTTGGTTGGGAGGAGGCCTGTATGCAATTTCAAGCGAATGCCGCGCCAAGCACGACCGCAAGTGCGGTGCAGGTACGTCGGCCCCTGTATGACACGGCCGTTGCGCAATGGCGTAACTATGCGCGGCAACTGGAGCCTCTGCGGCGACAGCTGCTGGCGGCCAACATCAATGTTGAGGAGTAACACTCACCTATGAAGCGCTATGCATTCGTCGGCTGGGTCGCCGCGTTGATCGTCATCGGAATGCCGCAGGCTCGTGGTGCGGCAGAACAGGTCAGTCTCGGCGTCGTCAACTGGATTGGCTACGGTCCGCTGTATTGTGCGGCCGCAAACGGCTACTACCGCAAATACGGTTGGGACGTAAAGCTCGTGACATTCAGCGATAACTCGTTGATGACCGGCGCGCTGGAGGGGGGTGAGCTCGGAGCCTCGACACTGACCTATGATCAGGTGCTCATTGCCGTGGCCAAGGGCTGGAAGCTCAAGGTCGTGATGCCGATCGATTACTCGGCCGGCGGGGACGCGATCCTTTCCAAAGTCTCGATCCGCACCGTCAAGGATCTGAAGGGCCGCACGGTGGCCTTTCAGCCTTCCTCGCCCTCGGACTTCCTCCTGGGATATGCGCTCGCGCAGGCCGGGCTCTCGCAGAGCGATGTCCGTGCAGTGAACTCCACGCCAGAGGGTGTGGTTGCAATCATGGCGAGCGGCTCGGTTGACGCCGGCGTCACCTACGAGCCCAGCGTGTCGATGATTCAAAAAATCGGAGGCGGCAATCAGTTCCATGTGCTGCTGTCCTCGCGCGACGCGCGCGGCCTGATTACCGACGTGCTGGCGTTCAGGGAAGATACGATTGCCAAGAACCCCAAGATGATCCAGGCGCTGATTCGCGGTGGCTTGGATGGGTTGGATTTCATGGGCCGGCAACCCGATCAAGCCGCTGTCATCATCGGCAAGGCGCTCGGGATCAGC
>Ga0210385_10001185_pt1 | contig 16504 bp, 19 predicted proteins | sample IncBWH26OmetaG_FD_160107 | JGI IMG/M metagenome (GOLD analysis project Ga0210385, IMG submission 160107) | Forest soil microbial communities from Barre Woods Harvard Forest LTER site, Petersham, Massachusetts, United States - Inc-BW-H-26-O ...
TCAGCCGCAACAACAGCTGCGCATCCTGCCGATCCGTCTTCTGCTTACGCACTCGCTTCGTCCGGATCTCCGCCGCGTCTCCGATCCACAACTCGAACTGCAAGTCGCACAACAAACGCTCGAACCAGCGCGAGTGTCCGCTGGATTCCATCCCCACCCGTACGGCCAAATTTTGTTCACCCATCGGCCGGGTCGTGACCTCAAGCGAATAGTGGAACGGACGACAAGACCCACGCATTCCATTCCTGCAGCACTCGTCAGCACCAGCCAAATAGTGAAAGCGACTGTAGACGTCGAACACCATCGACCCAGCGCCTGCCTGCCGACGCCCGATGAGCAGTCTTGCTATCAAACAATTCTTTACACGATTGCCATACTCCGTGACACTGTCGCGGAGTATTTTTGCCGCGCTAAGGGGCGCGCCGGCGGGGAGAACCTCGGCGCTTGGGTCTGATACCGAAAGGACCTTATGACCCCGCCTACAATTGGCGCCTGGGCAGCAGTTCTGGCCTGTGCCGGATGCATAGGGCTGTTTGCGAGCGTGCATGCCGCAGACGAAGCAAAGCGGCCGGAAGTGCGATATCCGAGAGTGGATGTGGCACTCGACGCAATGAATGAGCGAGCTAAAGCGCAGCGCGAAACAATCCAGCAATTCAAGGTGTTCTACGATTTTCGGTTCACGGATAAGCTGAAAAAAAGTGGAATTACGTTCGTGCATCATGCGGTGCCCGAGGCAACCTACAACTACATGGCTGCGCATTACGATCACGGCACCGGCCTGGCGGTTGCCGATGTCGACGGTGACGGACTCTACGACATTTATTTCGTGAATCAGGTTGGCGGCAACGAGCTTTGGAAGAACCTGGGCAGCGGAAAATTCAAGAACATTACCGACGGAGCTGGAGTGGGATTAAAGGACCGCATCAGCGTGGGAGCTTCGTTTGCAGATGTCAACAACTCAGGCCGCCCAGACTTGTTCGTGACCACTGTCAACCAAGGCAACGTACTGTTCCGGAATGACGGCGACGGGCACTTCACAGATGTGACCGAGCAATCCGGTCTCGGCCTGGCAGCGCATTCATCGGGCGCGCTGTTCTTTGATTACGACCGCGACGGCTTACTGGATTTGCTGGTTTGCGATGTCGGCGTTTATACCACTGACCAAAAGGGACCCGCGGGCGAGTATGTCGGGATGAAGGATGCCTTCTTCGGACACCAGCATCCGGAGCGATTCGAGGGCCCGGTGCTCTACAAAAACTTGGGAAATTACCGCTTCAAGGACGTAACTGCAGAAGTAGGACTGGATCCCAAGATGTGGTGCGGAGATGCAGATGTTGTGGATTTGAACGGAGACGGCTGGCCCGACATTTATTTCCTGAACATGCAGGGAGCGAACCACTACTTCGAAAATGAGGGTGGCAAGAAGTTTGTGGATAAGACCTCTACGTATTTTCCCAAGACCCCCTGGGGAGCGATGGGCATCAAGTTTTTCGATTATGACAATGATGGACGCATGGATCTGTACATTACCGACATGCACTCAGACATGATGGCAGGGTTTGATGTTCCACCGCAGCGTGAGAAGGAAAAGTTAGTGACGCAGTCGCCCCCGGAGAGCAGACTAGGCGGACCAGCCAGCAATTACATTTTCGGGAACGCGTTCTATCACAATCTCGGCGGGGGAAAGTTTGAAGAGATTTCCGACAAAATTGGCGTGGAGACGTTCTGGCCCTGGGGAGTCAGCGTCGGCGACGTGAACGCCGATGGCTGGGACGACATATTCGTTACCGCCGGAATGAACTTTCCCTTCCGGTACGCCATTAATTCCATGCTGCTGAACAATCGTGGCGCCGACTTCCTCGATTCGGAATTTTTGCTGGGTATCGAACCTCGGCGCGTACCGTACACGCAGTGGTTTGCTTTAGATTGCAGCAAACAAGTCCGGAAAACGATCTGCAAGGGTTACGACACCAAGATCATGGTCATGGCACCCAAGGCCAGCCGTTCTTCGGTCGTGTTCGATCTGGACAATGACGGCGCGCTGGACATCGTAACCAACGACTTTAATTCCGAGCCGCAGGTTCTAGTCAGCAATCTGGCACAGCGGAAAGAGATTCACTGGCTGAAGGTGTTGCTCACCGGAAGCAAGTCAAACCGGGAAGGTTTGGGCGCTATCGTGCGCGTCACAGCGGCCGGCCAAACATACGTAAAATATAACGACGGGAAATCGGGTTACTTGTCACAGAGCGCGCTGCCACTCTATTTCGGCCTGGGAGACGGCGCGAAAATCGAACGTGTAGAAGTGCAGTGGCCCTCGGGACAAGAACAGACGGTCCGCGAGAACCTGAAGGAGAATCAGGTGCTTGTGATCGCGGAGCCGAAGTAACATGGATCGCGCACTACGCCCGAGTCTCAACGAGGCTGATGATGACGACCTACAATCAGGCACATCCGTACGCGCGACTGGATCTGAAGAAGGCTGCAGGAACCGAGAGGTGCGTTGCCGCAGAGCCAACAGGAAAAGAGGGGTGAATGGGTCTCTAGCGGCTTCGTCAGGGTATTGGTTCGAAGTGTGCCTCATGGTTAGAGTTTGGGATGGGTCATGTCGCGGGCGTGGTGTTCAATATTGAACAGATCGGTCGCGGAATGCTGGCTAGCATCGGGGAACTGCAAAAAAAGGAGTTCCTGCCATGTCCCATGATTCCGAAGAGCAACCGTGGTTCAGTATTGCTGAGCAAGCAAGTAAAGAAATGGATCCCGGGAAGCTGACGCTTCTTGTGGAGCAGCTTTGCGTAGCCTTGGATAAACGAGGCAAAGAACCGGTCAGTGAGTTGAGGAGTTGATCGTCTATCGTTCGAAGTCGTGTTGACTGAGAATCGCGCAAATGCGCGAGATGCGTTTCTGGCGGGAATCGAAGTCCGCAGATTCCTGGGTAGTCATGGGGATGTAAATCTCAGTGCGGCGTGCTTCAGCTTGTTGCTTCCGCAGGGATTCCAGTTCATCGTTCACCCAAGCCTTCCCGATGGTGCAGCGTTACACCTCTCCCCCCATTGCACAAGCTGGCAAATGCTGTAGAGATGATGGTTGAAGAGTGTGCGTACGCAACCGTACAATGGGAGCAGGATTATCAAAGACGTGCCGCCACGCACGTCTTGTATCTCAGAGGTGCATCATGTCGAGCACCAAACAACCGGAACACCTTTGTTGGGTTTGCAACAAGCCTGTTGAACTAGAAACCGCCAAAACAGATGATCGAGGCAGAGTCGTGCATGAAGAATGTTACGCGGCGGTATATGCCTTCAATGAGGGAACAAAGTCTGATGTGATATTTGATTCCCTGAGAAATCGGGGAGTTGATCGCTAGACGTTCGCCAACTCTACCCTGAGGCTTTTTGTCCATGCGCTCCAATACCGTATTTGCGGGACGGCAGGTGTAGACTTGGTTCGCGCCCGAGCTAGCGAGGTAGACGTATGCTTAGGATAGGACGCAAGCAATGCCCTTACTGCCATCGGTCGTCCGAGATTTTCATGTCGCAACCCAAGAGCATCTGGGAAGAGTTTCTAGTCTTGATCTTGCTTTGCCCCGTCCGCTGCCACGACTGCATGCATCGTTTTTACCGCCCCATCTTTGTAGCGACCGCGATTTTGCCGACGCCAGTAGTGGGCAGAAAGTCAGCACGGCCTGTGCAGTCCACCGAAAAAGACCACAAGAGATCGGCTTGACGTAGCTAATTGGAACAATCGTCACATCAGGAATAAAATGCTCTGGTTGTCCCGAGTATCAAGAAGAAGGCCCGACTGGCCAAAGTCTTGGGCCTTTTTCTTTTGTAGGAAAAGGAAGCGTGGAGGGAGATTTGAGTCGCGAGCGCGATTTCAGCGGCCACTCCTAACAACATGTCCGTTCCAGAAACCCCGCCGAAATCACGGCCTCCAAGTTGCGGCCGCTCAACGACGATTGAGGTCGCGCTTATCCATTCCAAAAAGAAATGTTTCTGGAATGCCAAGGGGCCACTCCAGGAAATCTTGTCTGCGGGGGAAACTGAAACAAAGCGGCCCATCTTCCGCGTTATTACGATTGCAGGGGGCCCTTCGGATCCACTGGAAGTTCCTCGTCGAGTATTCCGAGAACAAACTATCGGAAATGGAACCATGATGAGTGAAATCGCCTGCTCACGACAGTTGACTTCCGCTTTACCCCGTTATCCCTTCACTAGCCGCCCGCTAGTGGACACCGTTAAATCGATAATGGACAGTGCCGCAGACAGTCCAGCACCCTCCCATCTTGTTAGCTGCTGACTACAAAGAGGTCGCGCTCAGCGCGCCAGCTGGAACCTTGCGTGCAAACTTCGCTAGGCAGCAGGAGTGCAATGCAAAACGTTCCGAAAAATCTGTTCTGTGTGTTATGTGTTTCCGTCTTGGCGTCGGTGGCCAACGCCCAGATCTCGCCGAACCTGCCCAATCCCACCGGGGCGCCGAATCCGCTGACGACGACGCTGTCCATTTTTCGCAGCAATATGCAAGACAAGATCATGAAGGCGGCGAACACGATGCCAGAGTCCAAGTACAGCTACCGGCCTACGAAGGATGTTCGCTCGTTTGGCGAGATCTTGACTCATGTCGCGGACATATCCTTTTTCTTGTGTTCAAACGCGAAGGGTGAAGCAAGCCCCGCCACGCCCACTACGAAGAGTTCGAAGACCGAGATCATTGCCTACCTCAAAGGATCGTTCGACTACTGCGATGGCGCCTACCCCAAGTTCACTGATGCGCACCTCAATGACCCGGCCGACTTCTTTGGGTTCAAGACGAACAAGATGTTCATCTTGACGCAAGCCGGAAATCATGACGCCTTGCATTACGGCAATCTCGTCACGTATCTGCGCCTCAACGGCCTTGAGCCCTCCGGGGGCTGGTTTTGAAGGGGCAGCGGCGAAGGTAGGAAAATGGGAACGGGAGGAATTATGAGACTTAGCGCCTGGGGAGCGAGAAAAGCGTTGGTCATGGCGTTGATGGGGTGCCTGGGAGCGATCCTAGCTGCGGGACAGCATAAGGAGCAATCCACAGCACCGACCGTTGCAGCGAAGAAAGATGGCCACGCTGAGATTGTTGCCCATGCGGCGGAATGGTTAAAAGAGAGCGATGTGCCGAGTGTCGCGGTGGCATATATCGAAGATCGAAAAGTAGCGTGGACAGCAGTCTATGGAGAGCAGAGTCTGGGAGTCGCGGCGACCGGGAAAACGCTGTACAACATGGCGTCGCTGACCAAGCCAGTGACAGCGGAGACCATATTGCGACTGGCGTCTGCAGGGAAGCTTTCGCTAGATGAATCCATGTCACCGTTCTGGTTGGACCCGGATATAAAGGATGATTCCCGGAGCAAATTGCTGACGCCACGGTTGTGCTTGTCTCACCAGACTGGGTTTGCGAACTGGCGGCGAATGACCGGTGGAGTACTGAAGATAAGATGGGAGCCGGGAACACAAACGGGATATTCCGGTGAGGGATACAACTACGTTGGCCGGTTTGCCGAAAAGAAGATGGCAAAACCCTTCGATGCACTGGCGCAGGAGATCGTATTCGATGTGATTGGCATGAACGAGACCTCGTACACCGCGAAGGAATGGTATGCGGGGCGTTTGGCGGTTCCGCGCGGGCCGAACGGAGAAAAACCTACAGACATTGTCGCGACGACGTGGAATGGCGCGGACCTGATGCGGACCACGATTGGGGACTATGCGAAATTCGTGGTGAGCGTGATGCACGACGAAGGCTTGACCAAGGAAATTGCCGCAGAACGCGCGACCATGACGCGAGATCTGATGAAGCCAGAAGACCTCGACAAAGTGTGCAAGGTAACCGGCGAAGTGGGACGCTGCACCATAACGGCCGGAATGGGGTTGGGATGGGAGGTCAAGACCCTCAATGGAGAAACAATCCTAGATCATGACGGCTCCGATTGGGGAGTGAAGACATTTGTGATGTTCGTTCCGGCGCGAGGAATCGGCGTGGTGGTCTTTACCAACGGAGAAAAGGGCGAAGCGGTGATCAAGAAAGTGGTCGAGGCTCTTTATCCGAACAGGCTGTACGTGGTTACGATGTAAGCAGCCATGCGGAACGCACACCACATTCTAACTCCAGAGAGTGGCTGGCGAAAAATCTCGGTTACGCTCATTGACTGTGGGTCTAGGTAGTGCTCGGCGTCAACGGAGACGCCGCAACCGTCATCCCGTGTCTCCGAAACACATCCATCATCTTCTGGCGGTCAGGCAGACCTCCTGCGGAGGCCCTGATTACTTCTGCAGCTTCTCGGAAATACGCCGGTCCCATGATCGCTGGAGATATAACGGCGAGCTGTTTGACATCCTCGTTACCGAAATTATCGAAGCGGTGCACGCTACCTCGCGGGATACACAGGGCCTGCCCCGGACCAACCTCGATTGGCGTGTCATCAACCGTCCAGGTCAGCACACCCTGGACACCATAAAGAATCTCCTCGTAGCGTCATTCTTGTGAGCCGGGGTGGCCAAGTTCTGCCCCGCTGAGTGTTCGAGGTCCGCGTGTAGGGATCCGGTTCCCCCATTACAGAGGTAAGGGGAGGGGAAGGTCCGAAAACACGAAGGAGCTTATCCCCGCGAAGATTCCCGAGTCAAGCGGATAAACGGCTTTCAACCGTCTCCGTCTGCATACAAAGTCGGCTTTTCATTAAGGGGAGATCGTTTGGCCGAGCATGAGTGGCGCAAAAAACTCAGGGTGCAATCTTAGGGTCGAGAAGTGGCGAAGTCAATCTCGACTGGGAGTTGGCCTTTTGCGGAAAGTAATTGGCGAAAAATCTATTGCACTCATCTACCAGGAGTCAAAGCAGTTTTCTTTTGCTCACTTGCGTAACCCCTGTGGTTCTTCTTGGAAAAAAGGAGTTTTTAAGCCTGTTAGCAACAATCATCAGGTGCACTCATGGTCTGCTCTCATGTAAAACTTGTATTTGTCTTCATGGGTTATTCGGAATCCGTGCTTCTCGTAGAAGTGACGCGCGGGATTGATCTTAACAACCGCTAGCGTAATAGCCTTTGACTGGTCGGCGGCGTGCGCCAGCAGTGTCCAAAGAACCTGTGATCCGATGCCACGCCGCTGCATTTTCTGCATTACGTAGAGCGAACCAACATTAATGCCGGTATCGTCAACCTGCTCCTGAATCCAGCCAACATTTCGCCCTTCAGCGGTAATGATCCTCGCTTCATCGACCCTGAAGAACCTAGCAAAGTTTTCCTCCTCTCGCACCTGATCCCAGCCGAACAGACTTTCGATTATCGACCGCATGGTCGCGAAGTACACGTCGCGGACAAATGCGAAATCCTCATCGCAGGCTGGTCGGAGGCTGATGTTCATTGCCGGTCTTTTAGAGTTGTTCGTACATTCGCATCTTACCGGACTCCACTGTCCTCGACGTGGTTGGATTCACGACTGGCGTGAAATCTCTATAGCACTCATCATGGGGACCCATGAGAGGTATGCCCTGTTTACATCAGTTAATGTGCAGTTTAAGTACGGTCGCGCTGAATAGTGTTCAAAGCGTTTAGCCCTTCATCATCAGAACTGACTGCGCTTCTCCAATGATGTTGGAGTCGTACCCTCCTCCTCCCAGTCTCCAAACATTTCTCTAATCTGAAAACTACGGCCGCTCGCGGCCTTCGGTATTGGCTTGCATGGACAAAGCAAGCAATACCTCACAGCACCTCTATTCCGATCCGTGGCTTCTTGCGGCCCGCAATGCATCCCTACTCGGTTTCACCTACTCCGGTGAGGTCGGAGCATACGGCTGGCAGTGAGCAGCTTTCGGGGGAGTGCTGAACGAAACGGCGTCCCGACTCGATTAGTCTGGGACACTTTCGTTTGCGTTTTGCCCCTGAAATGTCCCCCCTTTGCCTTGCGTCCGTCGTATCTGCCGATCAATCGGCGTGCCTGCCGACCTTTCGGCGCAACGCGACCATGTCTGCTGGCGCAGTTCCTTTTTTGTCTTGTATTTCCCCTTGTTTGGCTTCGGATACCAATGCGCTGAACACTTGCGTATGGGAACGACTTGCACGGCAACTGATACGACTCTGGTGATTCGCTGCCCTCACTGCAAGGTGGGAACTGAGTTCAGACCGATGATTGCATTCAAGGACGGTCGGTTCGTCTGTCGTGACTGTGCCCACACGGGCCGACCCGGTATACCGGAGTACAAGTGCACCTGCCGTCCATGCCTCAGGCAGGAGCAAAAGAAACCGAGTTGAAGCTGTTTTTCCACTAAAGTTTGCTTTCACCCGGTCGATGTGCCCCGCAGGAGGGCACTATGGTTACCGATCTCGTTCCTGCTGCTCAGTACCTTCGTATGTCAACCGAACACCAGCAATACTCGCTTCAAAATCAAGCTGATGCCATCGGCAAATACGCCATCGACCGTGGCTTTGACGTTGTGAAGACCTATTCGGACGCGGCGAAGAGCGGCCTCCGCCTCAAGAACAGGGGTGGCTTGAAGCAACTGCTGAAAGACGTTGTCGAGGGACAAGTCGCCTTTCGGGCAGTCCTTGTTTATGACGTAAGTCGCTGGGGACGTTTTCAGGACACAGATGAGGCAGCGCACTATGAATACCTCTGCAAGTCCTCTGGTGTTCCAGTCCACTACTGTGCTGAGCAGTTCGCGAACGACAACAGCATTTCAGCGCTGCTGCTGAAAGCTCTCAAGCGAACAATGGCGGGAGAGTATAGCCGCGAACTATCAGTCAAGGTCAGGGCTGGACAGTTCAGGCTCGCAAGTTTGGGCTACAAAATGGGAGGGCATACCCCGTTCGGACTCCGCAGGCAGTTGCTCGACCTGAGCGGCGCTCGCAAGCAACTTTTGTCGTATGGCGAACGCAAGAGCATCGCGAACGACCGTGTGACGTTGGTTCCGGGTCCACCGGAAGAAGTTGCCGTCGTGGAGCGCATTTTTTGCGAATTCGTGGATAACCGCAAGACGTTGAAGGCGATTGCAAGTGCATTGAACCGGGAGGGCATCTTGTTCACTACAGGTCATTGCTGGACGGAATGCACGGTCAGGAACGTTCTACGAAATCCCAAGTATCTGGGATTGCAGACTTGGGGGCGTACCAGCCAGTACCTATCGGGGCGGACGACTAGTGTTCCTAAGGAGCGGTGGGCCATTTTCCAAAAAGCCTTTCAGCCCATCATCACACCCGATCTGTTCGACCGAGCACAGGAGAGAATCGCGAACTTCACCCACAATCTCAGCAACGAGCAAATGCTGGAGCGCTTAAGGCCGCTCTTAGGGCGGCATGGCAAACTATCAAGCAAGATAATCGACAAGTCTCGATCCTGTCCCGGCACGAGCGCCTACTATGCTAGATTTGGCGGACTGTTGGATGTTTATCAGCGCCTTGGTTACAGCACGCCACAACTTAGCAGCCAAGCCAATCTCAGACAGCGAAAGCTACTTGTCCGCAACACTCTGATCAAGAGTTTGTCGAAAACATTTCCCGACGAGATTCGGGAGGTACGCAAAAGCAGACGCTTCAGGGCGCTTCTGCGTTATCGCAAGACTGGACTGCTGATCGCCGTCGTACTGGCGCAATATGGGAAAGATACAGTTGGACCTTACTGGCGAATCGACGCACCAAGGCGTGAGGCGATGCGACCTGCGATTGTGGGTTTCCTGAATGAGCAGAATACGGCAATCCAGTCACTCAGGTTTTTTCGGCAACTGCGATTTGCCAGACTCACCATTCGAGACGGAAGAAACCATGAATGGGTGCTTTCGGGCAAGCTGCTGACGGATGTTGGTGAATTCATCGATGTCTTGGGGATGGTCAGAGCTCAATGCCAGCAGCGATAAAGGCAGTCGAAGCCACGTTCGCATGTAGCTGCACAAAGTTCCGGAGCGATGGTCGTTGCCTATTGCCTCAAGGACTCTTTGTGACCCACCCTGAACCGGCGAGGTTATTCATCAGAAGCGGTGCCTTGCAGGTGACTCACGAATGGAAGACTCCGAAGATCGAATAATTCACAGAACGGACCTGCATCGCCCGTGAAGGAGCAATCTTTGTGTATCAGGAACTCCCCAAGTGGTTGTTCGTCGCACAACTGGAAACTCTTGAGGTCGATGAATGGGGAATCAAAGCAAAAGTACTCCCACTACCGAATGTCGGTTTGTCCTGCCCGCCGCGAGCTTTCACCGCAAGTGGAACATGGTCCGTCTTGTCTCTCACGGAAATGCGATGGAGCGCATCATATGCGGGCTGGTCGATGCGCTTCGGCGACGAGATTGTCGCAAAACTCATTTCGCGAGCTAGCGAACTTGAGTACTCTGGAGATTTCGTGCAAGGGCAACCCACGAGCACGCTGAAAGGCAGGCGGCTCATGTCGCCGGGGGCCCTGCTGTTCGCACTGGCTGTTTTTGTCGCAATCACTTCGGGAGTGAGTCTGCTGGGCTATAGCGAACCCAGGCCGACACTTCTAGGAATAGCGATTTTGGTCGCAGCCGCCGTCGTCATGCCGTGGCTCGCGAAGGAGAAGCGCAATCTGTCCGCAGCTACGGGCAGTGCAGCGTTGAGGGCGGACGCCGCCCAGTCGGCGCTGTGTGGTTACCTCTCGCTCATCGCCTTGGCGGGACTTACTATCAACGCGGTCTGGCACGTCAAGCGGGCAGACCCGATTGCGGCCTTAGCGGTTCTGCCTCTCATCGTTTGGGAGGGTTGGGAAGCCATGCGTGGTAAGACCTGCGATTGTTGCTGATTTGACCGCCTTCGGTACTCAGTAAGGAGTGCGGAAATCGCAAACCCAACGCTTAGCCTCAAAGATCGGCTAACGAGATACCGCCAGATCAAGATCAGCGTGATCGATTGGAAATCTGGGAAGACAATCTCACTTCCGGTCTAGTTCGTGCTGGAAGGCGAGCGTTCATGGTCTCGCCTCCGCTGCTAGTCGTCGGCGTAGCTTGGCTTCGCACTTTGTCTCGCTCGAATTGTAGTTCTCGACCTAACGTTTGTATTTTCGGATGGCTGGCGATTCCATTCCAATTCCAATTTCCTGCCCGACCAACTCCGGACCCCTTCAGAAGCGATTCGACATTAAAACTTAACCACTGAAACGCACTCTGGCAGTCAATTGGCGAAAAATCTCTATTTCACTCATTGACCCCCGGTCGCCCAATCTCAATAAGAGCTTTTGAAGTCTCGCGCTGAATCAACGGCTTGATTGTCGTAAAACTGTAGTAGTTCCACGTTTCAAAACGCGGCAGAATGGATCATGAAGGTGGGAATCAGTGTGCTGGTAAGCGGCTGAAGAATCAAGTAAAGTAGAGAATTTTGCTAACGGTTCAGAACCCACTGTGGAACTCAAAATCCGCCGACCTCGGTATTTTGTGGTCGATTCCGTTTCCTGCCACCACGCTATACGCTTGATTAACGGATACTCTTTCCTCATGGGGCGAGTGTCGTCCGAAATGGATTAGACAATCATTTGGTGGCGTCAGGTTACAAGTTTCCTGGCAAGATGCTTGAATAGGGCTTCCACCGCTTTCCCTGTCTTTGCGCTAGTAGTAAATGTGGCTGCTCCGATGCGCCCTTGATCCTCTAGATCGTCCATCTGGACTTGCCACTCGTCGTGGAGATCAACCTTGTTCACCGCCAATGCTGTCGGTACCGGGCCCACGATTTCGACTGCGCGTTGCCGCAGGTCAAGAGCAACGTCTAAGGATGATGAACGGCATCCGTCCGCGACGAGAATCAATCCGTTCGAACCCGTTATGTACCCTAGCTTCGTTGCAACACCCTCTTCCTCACCCGCCAGATCCCAGATGATCAGCTTTACCCGAGTCGGTCCCAGCACGACTTCCTTCTTGTCAATTCGAACACCGATTGTCGTGAGATATGAATCGCTGAAGATGCTTTGTACAAAGCGTCGCACAAGACTGGTCTTCCCAACGCCAGCAGCTCCCATCAAACAGATCTTCTTGTTGATGAAGCCCTGATGGTCTGGATCGACGGACGCGGATGTCTGTTTCGGATGTGCGACCGTCGCCGGGCCGATTCCCCATCTTTGGACATATTCCGCAAGGCGAGTCATGCTGTCCTCGAAGAATTGGTCCCTCACTTCAAATGCGTTTAACCGTGTCACGGGTACCAGCAAGTCCGGGACATCTCGTGCTCCTGGCATCGTAGATCCCGACAGCAGTACGGGTACTATGCGAATGCGCCTCTCGATAGCCGCTGCGATTTCGAGTCGGAGCAGGTCGTCCGGTTGCCATAGCCGTAAATTTCCCTCAGGGTCCGCGGAAGTCGACCACTGCTTACCAATCAACGCGAGGACCAACTCCGCGGACTTGATTCGTTCGTCCACAACGGCCACAAAGTCTTCGCCTGGCTCGATCCCCTCAACGTCCATAAACACTTCGTCCTCGCCAAAGCGATGTTTCAACGAGGCGCATATCCTGCCTGCATATCCTGCTGTATCCTCTCGGCGGTAACTGATAAAAATGCGAGACACCGATGACGCTCCAAGCAACAGTGTACGCAATCATTACATCCTCCGGGAGCGTGGGGTGACTGGATTCAGCTGGGTGCGAAAGTGCCATGAAACGACTAGATCGAAATTGGGTATCGAGTGCTGCCTTAATGCCGCTCAGTGAAAGCACTGATATCCGGATTCGTGAAACTGGTGTTTCGGATTGGGAAGATCTTTGCCGTGATAAAAACGTGATAGTTCCATGCTCAAAATGAATCAGCTCCCGGATAAACCCGTCGAAACGTCTTTCTGCTAAGCCTTTGAAGAATTGATTAAGATAGAAAATTTTCAGAACCGATCAGACACACTATGTGATCTTCAAAACCGGGGGTGAAGAAGCGGACCACCTAAAATGAGGAAAATGTTGGAAGGTCGACGTAGTCTCAATAATCTCTTCGCATGGAAATCAGGGGCCGATCAGGGTCCGATATGCGTTACTCATGATTACTTCCAACGCCAAAGGTGGCTGCCAGTGCCGTTGAGTTTCAATCACTTACGATTCACTAGGACCTTGAGTGGGGAGAATCCTCGCCGAATCTCCCAAGAACCAAACGAGAATTACCCATATTTTGCAATAATGCGTCTGGAAACTGTGAGCGCGCAGGGACTGGGCGTTTCTATCGCAAATTCTCCCGAGGCCCACTCGAGGTCTATTTTATCGGCCTGCCGAGGGCGATCAAATGGCGATCGTGGCACCCATAACGCCCCATGGTACATGGATCCCCGCTGTTTGCTCGCATTTCACTGCATCGAGAGTTTCACGTTCCCGGCTAGAAAGTCCGGCCTCGCCTGCTAGTGCCGGAATCGGGCACACGATTCGCGCACGGAGATCTGACGATGAAAGGATCTGGCGGTGGTTTTCGCAAATAATTGGCTGATGGAATCTCAGTCGGTCGCTGCGAAGGTCCGGTCGTCAGATCCCAATCTCCGGTCACTATTTGTTCGGTCACCGTGCTAGGCAGAGCTTCCCGGAAACCGACTTCTGGACGACGACGTCGGACCCCGCCTGAAAACGTGAGAGCTTAACTTCCGAATTGCCCGTCATGCGGGAGTAACCGGGCCGACGTGCCAATCCCGTCCACTCAGCTTAGCGATACATTCCTCACGTATTCTCCAAAGGTCTGCGAGTGACCTCCCGCCAAGTCCACCATTGTCAGCAATCCACTTCAATAAAAACTGTTTGTGTAAAGCAATCTTCTAATCAGTGATCTGGGTCGGTCCAATGTCTTCCTCGTGGAGGAAACGGGAGATTGCTGCACAGGGAACCTGGTCGACCGCCCGTGTCACGTCGACTCGCCTCCCCGCCATTCGCAGGTAGCAGTGAGCTTCGGGCAGCAAGACGAGCTCATCCTTACGTAGAATGTCCCCGACTCCGGGAATCCTCAGTCTTCATGCCAGGATCTGTAAGAGTAGTTGACTGCAATCGTCGGAACTTCGCGAACCCGCATCGTGACGAACGGCGTATCCTGACAGTATGGAAGCGATGCGGATGCGGCAAGTAATTCGTAGGTCTTCTCTTGCCCGTCACCTCCACGCAAAACCATATGCAGCAGTGGTCCTATCAGGTGGTTACGAGGAAGCGGGAGACAACGGACGCTTTACGGTAAGAGCCGGAAATGTCGTCCTCCACGATACCTTCGAAGGGCACCTGAATCGTTTCCTTCCACAGGGAGCGATTGTGCTGAATCTCCCCCTGGATTCTCTGAACTGCTATCTTCCCGGGGTCGCACGCGTCTCTGATCCTGACACCGTGGTGCGGATTGCGGAGAAGAGTAGCAGACTTGCCGGAGACCTGCTGCTTTCCCGTGTGGAAAGATGCGCGCTTTCCTTCGCAGACTGGCCCGACGAACTGGCGGAAGCCTTGATGCGACGTCCGTCGTTGAAACTGTCCGAGTGGGGCGAAGAGAAGAAACTCGCGCCCTGGACGGTATCGCGCGGGTTTGCTCAAGTTTTCGGCATTTCGCCAGAGGCTTTCCGAGCGCGCATTCGTGCACGCAGGGCTTTACTATTGATCCGGGAAACGCAGACCTCCATGGCAAGCATCGCTGCGGAACTCGGTTTTTCCGATCAGGCCCATATGAGTCGAAGCGTCAAGCATCTGACCGGCGTACAGCCGCAGGCATGGCGCTGCCTTGCAAATGGATTCAAGACAGGAATGCAGCGCGGGCATTAGAAACATGAAATGCACCGAGTTTGCTGTACATCCTTGCTTCTTCTCGCAGTTTCCGTATCACTTCTGAAAGCGGATGCACAACAGAAACGTTCCACCACAGATTGGCAACTTGCGCCTTCTTTGAAATACGACATCCTCTGTCTTCTGAACGCGCTCAGCGGCGACCCCTATTATCTGCGGTACTATCAGGCCGAATACGATCACTTTCATCCCCTGTTCACGCCCGAAGAGCAGGCCGCCTTTATTCAACTGAAGCACACGATCAAAGACGAAGGGCACGAAATCATTTCTGCAAAACTGGCACTCTATTATTCCGCTGTCAATGACGAGACACTGCCTGAAATGATTCGCACAGCCCACGACAGTTCTCGGATGGAGGCGGCTCTCAGGAAAACTTCTTACTGGAATGAAGATTCTTGGAGAAACTATGAGTGTGCACGACCAGCATTGGAAATGGCGCTCCGGGCTCTGGAGCGTACCGGCTTTCCTGAGTACTGGGCTGCGAATGCAAGACCGAGGATTGAGAAACGCATCGGAGAATTATCCCTGGACTTGCCGAAATACGATATCATCCCTGTAATCGAGAGCTATCTGGGCTTTCCGCTGCCATCACACACGATCAAGGTATACCTGCTTGCCTATTCCGAGCCTCACGGAATTCGCATCACCGGACTGCAGTTTCTGACTCACGTGTCCTATCCCTTCGGTATCGTGCTCCATAATGCCATTCATGAGTCCATGCACCCGCCTTACCACGCGGACGATGTCAACGTGCATAGGGCGATCGATCTGCTGAGCAAAGACCCACTGGTAATGGACAAGGTAGAGCATCATGATCCTTCGTTCGGATATAACACCGCACCGGGCTATATCGAGGAGGACTCGGTGCAAGCTCTGGAAGCAATTGTGAGTGAAAGGTTCGGCGTCGCTCAGAACCCTTGCAAATACTGGCAGGGCCAGGATGACGGAATGCACCTCCTCGCGGCCGCGCTGTATCTAGGCTACAAGCGGGCGCAAGGCGAAAGACCGCAGCCTTATTCCAGTTGGTTTAGCGCCGCTGTTGAAAGCGGGCAACTCCGGAGAAATACCCTCAAGCAGACGGTTGAGTCTTTCTTTGCGTCCCCGGACTGCCGCTAGGTCTCTTTACCATGCGCTCCGGCCAGCAGACTTTGAAACAAAAACGAGCTGAGAGAGCGCTCGGGTCCATCGCCTCCTACACCGAAAAACCGGTCATTCGCGACAAACCGATGGAGTCTGCCCGTTTCGGGCAATTATCGTGCGTTGTGTTCCGCGCAGAAGAGTGAGAAGATCTCGCGGTCTTCTCGCCTCCAGTCGGGGCTCATTGGATACGGTCGTGACGATGACAACAAATAATGGCGGACAACGAAGCAGCTTGTCCGCTCTCATCGGTTGCATTGTGCTGGTTCTCTTGTGGGCGTCGCCCACCGCTGTGATGGCTGCTGGTGCCTCGGGCTACCACATCCTGACGCGGCTTACGCTGGGCGGTGAAGGATTCTGGGACTATCTGGCGATGGATTCCGATGCGAGACGGCTCTACATATCCCGCTGGACGCATGTCATGGTCGTCGACGCCGACAGCTACCAGGTTGTTGGCGACATTCCCGATATCGGAGGAGTGCACGGCATCGCCATCGTGCGCGAGTTCGGCCGGGGCTTCATAAGTGAAGGTGAGGCCAACCAGGTTACGATCTTTGACCTCAAAACGCTTAAGAAAATTGGAGCGGTCAAAACCGGACAAGGCCCTGATGGCATCATCTACGACCCCGCCTCGAA